>Ga0310121_10003171_pt1 | contig 15106 bp, 12 predicted proteins | sample CB27_Tmax_986_MG_FD_203504 | JGI IMG/M metagenome (GOLD analysis project Ga0310121, IMG submission 203504) | Marine microbial communities from Western Arctic Ocean, Canada - CB27_Tmax_986 | ecosystem: Environmental > Aquatic > Marine > Oceanic | place: Canada: Western Arctic Ocean | collected...
GGCCATTCCAAAAGACAAGTGAACATCAAGCTACTGCCAGCATGGCTGGCTTACGAAACGCTAGACGTGATAGCTGCGATTTTGCCCCCGAATCAGAACGCATCTGGCGCGATCGGGAATTGCTGCCCACGGTGCATGCACGCGTTGTTTCTCGCTTACTTGGTGCTTCTTCCTTGTTTGCTCGGCGGGAATTGCCAAAGCGGACAATGAGATTTTTGCGGTACAATCGCGGGCTTCGACGCCGGATTTCCAACTGTTTCTCAATCTGGCGGACGATAGTTCGGTGGCTGCGACAGGACCGCTGTTTGTACTTGAAGGGATTTTCGGCCTGACCTCTCTCGACGACACGGTCTACGCTGCCGAGATAGAATTCTCCACTTCCGACGAGTACCTCAGTGCGATTCCAACGTCTACCGGGGTCGGAGCTCGGGTTAGCTCGAGCCCGATCGGATTTCCCAGCGTCGAAGGCTTGGCGGCGGCAGACGGGATTCTGTATGGGACCAGCATTGATTTCCCAGCGCATAAGACGACCTTGATTACGATCGACAAGGTCTCTGGAATCGGATCGGCTGTCGGAGTCGGCGATTTCGACGTCATCCTTGTCGGACTCGCTTTCGATCCGCTCGCCGACATCCTGTACGGTGCCGGTGTCCCGTTTGGCGATCCCGGCACGGGCGTCCTCACGCCCAACCTTTATACAGTCGATCGTACCACTGGCGACACGACGCTGGTGGGTGATTTTGGCGTCGCGCTGCAGAGTTTGGCGTGGGACGCCGATCTCGGCCTGATTGGTGCGTTTGACCACCTCTACGAGATTGATACGATCACCGGAGCGGCCAGCCAGATCGGGACCGGCGATTTCACCAACGGAATTCCAGATATGTTCAATGGGCTATACAGCCTCGCCGCAAAGGTCACTGAGACGTTCGTCGACGCCGACTTGAACATGGACGGATTCGTGGATGGACTGGACCTCGGAATTCTGCTTGGTAACTTTGGCGACAGTGGTATACCCGCCTCTGGTGGCGAACTCAGCGGTTCTCCACCGGTCGACGGTTTAGACCTAGGTATCCTGCTGGGTGCTTGGGATCCACCAGCGCCGATTACCACAGTCCCCGAGCCCAGCGCGCTACTGCTGGTAGCGATGGCAAGTCTCATTGGCATCCCTTTCAGACGCCGGCTACCACGATTCTTCCATTGTCGAAACGATCTGCTGAGCTAGCCGCGCAATAGCCTGCTGTTGGGACGTTGCGATCGACTGTCCCGCTTCGGAGATCAAAGTCGATGTGATGCCAATCGGCAAGAGCTCAGGTGGCAGTGCGAGTCTGGTCGGCGCTCGTAGAGGAGCTCGACGTCGATTGAGCCAAGTAATCTCCACAGCCATGTTGATCTCGACTGCACGGGGATCATCATTCTGATTTTCGATTGTCACGCGCTTCGTGTCGCCGACCAAGCGGGCCGAAAGAATGCTATCTGCATCGGGAGTACCAACGACTTTGAACGGCGTTTTCAGTTCAATCTCTTTCACGACAGCTTCAGTAAGCCGTTCGCCCAGATCGCGCCGAAAACTGCTCGTCTCGATCATTGGCACATAGACGGTTGTCACGTCTGGAGCGTAAAGCGTTTGAGCGCCAACACGGTATGATGCACAACCTGTTAGCATGACGAGAAAAGCCGTGGCCAAGCAGCCGCTGCGAATGCCGCACCTCGAATAAAATATTTCGATGTGCGAAGGATCTTTAGGAACCATCAGCAGCTTCTCACGAGTGCTTGAACGACTCATCCTCAACGAACCACCGAATAGCCAGCTTTGCCGCTAGGGTCGGCAGGTGGGCGAGCAATCAAGGTCTCTGGTTGAGACTCAAGCAGAGGCACCTGGTGAATGGCCTGTCGCTCGGCATTTTCCGGGAACCAATCGACGACGCTTGCCAACAATACAGGCGGACTATCTGGCTTATCCTCCAAAGAGGCGTACTGCTGCTGAGCTTCATTAGCGATCGGTGTACCGGGGAATTGGCGAAGAATCTTGGCGTAGTAGAATTTTGCGCTGGCAAAATGCTCGTTCTCTTCATAGAATTTCGCCCGTTTCCATTCCCTCGCCGCTAGCTGTTTTTGCACCAATGCGTCGTCGATTTCTAAGCGTCCTCTCTCTTCCTCGTCGAGTTGGCCGGCAAATTGAACCTTAATTTGCTTGACCATTTTTTTTGCTTCGAGCAAGGGGGTTCCGTCGTAGTCAGGCCCCTGATATTTACGGAGCTTGCATTGTAAGCCAAGGATGTGGGCTTCGAACTGATGTTCACTCCGTGGATATTCGTTGCGAATCAGCTCGTAGTTGTAGTCGGCATCGTTGTAACGGCCACGCAGGAAGAATGAATTGGCGGTCGCCATAATTGCGTCGTCGGCAAGCGGGCCCGTCGGATCATTCAAACGGATGTTTTCATAGATCTTCAGTGAGCGGCCGAGCGTATCAAAAAACGGCCGTGTGTCATCTAATAAATTGGGTGTCATTGCCCAGTGGGGATCGCTCTGATGATGTTCTTCCCAATAGCGAGCGATGTCGAATTGCCGGCGTACGATCTTGTCCAAATGCTTCGAGTTGGGGTTTTCTTTGAGCAGACGGTCGTAAGTGTTGACCGCGTCGGCGTAGTCGTGATTGAAAAAATAGCTTTCTGCCGTCAGAAACATCGCGTCTTGCGCTAAGATAGTATCGGGCCAACTAGCGACCGTTTGCTTGAATTGCTTGGCGGCTGCAGAGTATTTCTCGCGTTGGAACAGATCTTCGCCTTTGGCAAAGGCCAGCTTTGCTTGTTGCTCGTCCGGGCCTAGCCCGACTTGGCTCTTGAATTCCGCAACGGTCGCCGAGACATTGACGTCTTGCAGCAAACCCTTCGATTCTTCTTGCTTGATCGACTTTGCCACCATGGCTTGGATTGGGCGTCCCTCTTGGTCGAAATAGCCCTCCACACCCGCGACGCGGTAGCCCTCGCCAGGAACAAACTCTGCCTTACTCTTCCGCTGCTTCCACCAGGCCGGCGTACCTACCGGCGCATTTTTGCCAACGAACAATGGCGTTTCCCAAGTCGTTGGGTTCAGATTCACCGAGGCGCAACCGCTCATTACAAGCAGTGCGGCAACTATCAGAGTCGGCGGTGGTTTGGGCATATGGCGCTGCTTAACCGTGGAGCTGATAAGGAGTCCGAGGCCTAGACTGTTCGCCTACTCGCGCGCAGGTCAAGCTCCTGGAGCTGCGGACAGTAGAAAAGCTATGCGCCCACGACAAGATCAATGTCGAATGAGTGCTAGCAATGAGCTAACTGCACGGGGCTATGAGCCAGCAGCGCGGCAGAGAGCTACGCGCTTTCCAACTGGCCGTTGCCTAAACGCTCGATGCGGACCCGTTCGATGCGGCGCTTGGAGGCCTCAAGCACGGCGATCCGCACCTGATCCTGCCAAATCAGCGAGTCGCCAACCAGAGGCACACGGCCCAACTCGGTAAAGACAAAGCCGGCAATCGTGTCGAAGTCGCCATCATCGGGTAATTCCAACTTCATTTTCTCGTTGATCACATCGACATGCGTTCGGCCCAGCGCTACGCAGGTGTCGTCGTCGATAAGTTGAATCTCTTGTTCGGCCTCGTCGTCGTACTCGTCGACTATTTCGCCAACAATTTCTTCCAACACGTCTTCGATCGTGACTAGTCCAGACACTCCGCCGTACTCGTCGAGTACCACGGCTATGTGGGTACGGAGTAGCTGAAACATCTGCAACACATCATCGACAGGCTTCGTTTCGGGAACAAAAACTGGTTTTCGCAGCAGCTGGCGTATAGCCGTTCTCGATGCGGGATCACCGGTGGCTAATTCTGGTAATAAATCTTTGCTATAGAGCACGCCAATAATGTCGTCGCGATTCGCTTCAAAGACTGGGATCCGAGTATGTCCTGCTTCGATCACGTCGGCAACCATCTCATCCCATGGCATGTCAACTTGGAGCATGTGCATATCAGTCCGCGGTGTCATGATCTCAGACACGTCCGCGTCGCCAAGTTCGATCACCCCCTCGATCATTTCGCGCGCGTCTTCTTCAAGCAGCCCTTCGCGGTGCCCTTCGGTGACGATGGTTCGGATTTCCTCTTCGATAGTCTCCTCATCAACATTTTGCTGCGTGCGGCCGGCGATACGGTGAAGTGCCGTGTCGACGAACTTCGCTCCCAAAGTCAGCGGCGTAGCCAACACTGCCAACACTTTCCACAAAGGCCAGGTGTGGTACAAAAATTCCTCCGCAGAGACTCGCGACGCAGCCCAGGGCAACCAAGTCGCCATCACCGCCAGCACCAACCCCAGGCAGGCCGAGATGGCCAGCAACTCCGACCAAGAATCTTTCGCTGAAATACCCCATTGTTCAGCCGCCCACAAACTTCCCGCGACTATTCCCAGTGACGCACAAAAAATGGCCAGCATCTCCACGCCGAGTGCAATCGTTTCGTGTAGTCGCAAAACCTGGCTAAATCGCTCCGGCTGACCGCGGCGCCGAGCGATTTCTTCAAGATCGTGCCGAGAAAAGCTTCGCAGCGCCCGGGTGCCCAGGCTGGCAATCGAGGTAGCAACGAGTGCTAGAAAACTCGTCCAAAATAGCTGCGTGGTACTCAAGACGATCGTGCCTTCCTACTCGACTCGCCGGCAGACTTGATCACGGATTCGTTGGCGGACTCGTTGGCCGACTCGTTGATTCGGGCAACATCAGTCCAGCGCGACGAACCATTGGGCAAGGCAACGCCCAACTCTCGCAGGGTCTGAGCCTCTGCCGCTCGCATCACGACTATTTCGTCAGATTTTTTGTCGCGAAACCCGACTAAATGTAAGGCGCCATGGATCACGTACAACAAAAGTTCGCTGCTGGCAGGCCAATCATACTCAGCGGCGTTCGCCGACGCCGTATCAGTGCTGACGACTAATTCGCCTTCAAGGTACGGCTGACGGTCTTCCAACACGAAGCTCAAGACGTCGGTCGGAAAGTCATGCTCAAGATATTGCCGATTGATCTCGTGGATGGTCGGATCATCGACCACCGCAATGCTGACGATGCCCGAGTCGTAGGATGATTCACGAAAGACTGACGCGACGGCAGCTTGGAACTGCGACTCGTCGATCGCCAGCGTCGACTGCTCATTGGCGATCACCACACGGATCTTAGATTCCCGAGGCTCGCCATCGAATTCCACTGATTGCTCATCCGAAAAAGATTCTGTCTGCGATTTGTCGTCGTTCATTTCAGTTGAATGAGATAATAACTGATTCGGATAAGCTCAAGGGCCAAGGCCCGAAACATATCGTCATGCGTTATTATTCATTCGTCATTTCCCCCAATTCCCGCTACGCCGTTTCTTGCCCTGGATATTTAACACGGCCATGGTAGACGGCCGTGAGAGATTTTACCAAACTTTCACCGATATTGCGCACTTCTTCCAAAGTCAGCCCACATTCGTCGAATTGACCGTCTAGGAGCCGTTTCCTGGCGAGTTCTTCCACGATGTTTTCGATTCGTGACGGAGTCGGCTCCTTCAGCGCTCGGCTGGCACTTTCGACCGCATCGGCCAACATCAACACGCCTGCTTCTTTGGTTTGCGGCTTGGGGCCAGGATAGCGAAACGAACTTTCATCGACCTCAGCGCTCTCAGGGTCCTTGTCGCTCTGTTCGCTAGCTTGACGATAAAAATACTCGACCAACGTCGTACCGTGGTGCTGTTGAATAAAGTCGATAATCTGCTCGGGCAACTTGTTTTGCCGCGCCAGATCAGCGCCATCTTTCACATGGGCGATAATTACCAAAGTACTCATCGCCGGCACTAACGAGTCGTGTCTATTGTCGCCCAGGCTTTGGTTCTCGATGAAATAACCAGGTTTGAGCATCTTACCGATGTCATGAAAATAGGCCCCCACACGAACTAGCAAGCCCCGCGCGCCAATCGACTCCGCGGCAGCTTCGGCCAGCGCGGCCACCGTGATCGAGTGATTGTATGTCCCCGGCGCGCGACGAATCAATTCTTGCAACAAGGGATGGGCCGGATCACCTAGTTCGATCAAGCTCAGATCGGTTTGTACACTGAAGACTTTCTCGACGGTCGGCAGCAGCACCGTCATCAGGGCACCTGCAATCAATGCCCAAAGCGCCAGCGTAAAACCGTTGACCCACAAAACCGACCAGGGTTGGCCGTAGAGAGTTCCAACTCCGATAGTCGTCAGCAAAGCCACACCCGCCGCGACAAGCCCGACCGTGAAAATCTTGCTCCGCGTGCGGACTTCCTTCAGCACCAAAATTGCGCCGGCAATCGTTGCCATCAGAACCAAAGCTTGGGCCATATCGTGGCCAATGCAAATGGCAATCACAAGCGCGACACATGCCGACAGCAGCAGGGCCATCTCCTGCTGGTAAGCCACCGTGAGTGTCATTGCCATGAGCAACAACGGGATGATGTCGGTCCCCCACTGGTACTGATTCACGACGCACGCTATCACGACGGTCAAGAACACCAGCGTGAGCAGCGAAGCAAAACGTGCCAGCTCAGCCAAGGCTCTCGGCTCACGGGTCTGGATATAAAAGCCACACAAGGTATAGAGCGCCACATACATGCCCAACACAGCCAGGGTCCGGCGAATCCGCGTCCCGAAATCTTGTTGATCTCGTTTTGCCTCATATTCCAGCCGCAACAATTCAATCGATTCGCTGGTTAACGGTTCTTTGGCACGGGCGAGAGTATCTTCACCCGCGCGAAACGGACGCGTCTCCTGTGGCGTTTCCGCGGCTGCTTCATCTTGGGCCTTTCGCGTCGCATCAAGATCAAGCGACAGCGTCTTCATCAAGCGGGGACGCAACCAGGCAAAGGTTCGTTGTGCCAACTCCGCAGAGGCCAATTTTTCGTTAAGCGACGATTGCAATCGTGCAGCAGCATTCTCAATCCGCACATCGGCCACGTCGCGACCTGCCGAAGCTCCAAACCCCTCGCCTCCTGGCTCGCGGGAGCGGATAAAAAGCTTTTCGAAGTTGAGGTCTTTGTGCTCTGCAGGCAAGGCCTCAAGCAAGCCCCACTGCTCAAACGGCGCCATCACCGCCGTCAGTTGTTCACTATAAACTTCCAAGGCATTTTCTTCGGTAAACGCCTCCCGAAATCGAACGAACTGCGCTGTTCGTTCCTCAGCAGTTGGATCGGGCGTCCCGGGAGCCAACGGCGGCTCAAACTCCTTCCATAGCTGTGGGTCGACATCTGCAAACTTTTCCGCTGCGAGCAACTTTGAGATTTCGCCACTCAATTGCGCACGCAGCTGAACTAAGGGCTCTGGGTCCTGATCGTACATTGCGATCGCCAACCGACGCGCTCGGTCGCGGGCTTCTTTCGTCGCCTCGAGATCGACTTGATCAAAATCGACACTGGCAACGATGTCGCGGGCAGGGATCTTATTCACGCGATAGTGGAACGGCGGATCCCATCCTCGCGTAAACGCTAGCAGAAACACGGCCACTAATCCACACAGCGCGATCCGCAGCAGCACGCTGCCACGGCGCAACTGCCCTAGCAGTGTCCCCCAAGTTCCTGGAGGAAGCTCCACCGTGGCAACACGCTGTTGCCGAGTTCGAGTTGGATTGCTGGCTGGCATAGTTAAGTAGCAGGGAGCAGGGAGCAGCGCCTACTTTTTCTTTCTTCCTTCCTCATATGCACGAACGATCTCTTGAACTAACCGGTGTCGAACGATGTCTTCGCCCGTGAGCACCACTTTGGCAAAACCTTCAATGTTTCGCAGCCGTGCCAACGCGTCGATGAGTCCACTTTTCGTATGCGAGGGTAAGTCGGTCTGAGACGTGTCGCCCGAGACGACGATCTGCGAACCTTCGCCCATCCGAGTCAGAAACATTTTCATCTGTGAGACGGTCGTGTTCTGGGCTTCGTCCAAAATGATAAATGCTTGGTTGAGTGTGCGGCCACGCATGTAAGCCAGCGGCACGACCTCGATCACGTCTTCGTCCATATAACGGCGCATCTGGTCAAAATCCATCATCTCGCGCAGCGCGTCCAGCAAGGGTCGCAAGTAAGGATTGATTTTTGCTTCCAGGTCGCCCGGTAAATAGCCGAGGCTTTCACCCGCTTCGACCGCGGGACGAACCAACACGATCTTGCGCATCCGTTGGGCACGCAATGCTTCAACCGCGGTCGCTACCGCCAGATAGGTTTTTCCGGTTCCCGCCGGACCAGTGCAAAACACGAGTGCGTGCTCACGAATCGCTTGTACGTAATCAGTTTGACCACGTGTCCGTGGGTGAACCGTGCGACCGTCACAAACTCCGATAGGATCGGTTGAAAGGATATTATCGCCTTTGGTTACCCGTCGGATCACTTGCGATACAGCATCGGCATCGAGCGAACCGTTGCGGCTCAGGCGAGAGCGTAATTCCTCGAGGACAGCGGTTGCTTTGATGACGTCCTCTTCGTCGCCTTGGACGAGAATCTTGCCGTCGCGGGCAGAGATACTAGCCGGGATCGTGCTGCGGATTTGCTTAAGATGCTGATCCCTGGCGCCAAGCAACAGGATCATGTTTTCGGCCGAGCCAACCGAGATCGTAGATTCAATCATGCATCGGGCGGCTGCACTCTGGCTGCCGCTGTAAAACAAGTGTGCCGCGAATATTTCAACTATACCTAATCGTACCGGCACCGAACTAGTCGAACGCAACCAGTTTTACCTAAATGCTTAACAGCATAGGGTTTGTAGCGTTTGTAAGGGTTGCGACCTGGCGTGACTCTCAGCGAGATCGAAGCAATCAGCGACCAGCGACCAGCGATCAATGGCCCACTCAAGTCTCCAGCGAAAACCAGCCGAATTGGAATTGGCACGACTTCGCTGCCTCAATTAAGAAAATGCAACGACCAAGAATCGCTTACCCTATAGCATCCATCAATACCCCAGCAGACCGCTGACCCAGTAAAAATACGCGACAGGTGCCGCCAGCAGCAGAGAATCGAGTACGTCGAGCACGCCGCCAAATCCTGGCAACCAACTGCTGGAATCCTTCACTCCCGCATCGCGTTTCAACAGCGACTCGGCTAAGTCGCCAATAATACCGGCGACACTCACCAGCAGCGCGTAGAGCAAAGCTGGGCCAAGCCACGGCAACAAGCCGCGGTCGCTGACGACCCCCAGTGAAGTTGCCAGAGGCCCGAGGGACAGCAAAGCACAGGCTACGGCGAAAACGAGTCCACCTGCAGCCCCCTCCCAAGTTTTTCCAGGGCTCAGCCTCGGGGCCAGTTTACGACGCCCCCACACATGTCCTGCTATGAAAGCGCCGATGTCGGTTGCCTTCACCACGATAACCATCGACAACATCGCCAGTAATCCGCCGCGCGAGACATTCCCCGCAACCGGCAGCAATCTCAACTGAACCAAGAAACCGAGTAGCCCACCGACATAGAGAATAGAAAACGCCGCCGCCGCCAGGTTCGCTGTTGTGTTCCCCGGCGCAGTCGCCGGATCGGGGCCAGAGGTTTGGCCAGCGCTGGTTTGATCAGCGCTGGTGTAGCGCAACATCTCACCGACGAGCGCGACAAGCAAGCCGGCCACTAAACCGCCAGCCAACCAGCCAAGTCGACCGACTGGACAGTCGGCGGGATATTCGAGCCAAGCGATCGGTGCGCAAGCCGCCAACAGAGGTAACAACGTCCCCAGGTAAACGGTCCAGGCGAGCGGCCTGCCGCCGCCAGCACGCAGCAGACCCAGCAACTCACGGGTGGCCAACAGACACAGCACGACCGCTAACGGCACGAGCCAAATCCCCGGATGCTCAGCCTGCGCATCGGCCCAACAGAGCGTCGCTAACAAAGCGATCAACAACGGTCCAAGAATCAGTCGCCAACGTAGCACGGGGTATCAATCATTGTTTGAACAGAAAACAAAGGACAAACTGGCTACGTCGCCAGGCCGCCAAATTTGCGGTTTCGCGCGGCGAAGTCGCAAATCGCCTCGTGCAAAGTCGCTGCCTCAAAGGCGGGCCAGCATTTTTCAGTTACCCAAATTTCAGCGTAACTGATCTGCCAAAGCAAGAAATTACTGATCCGCATTTCACCCGCCGTGCGAATCAGCAAATCGGGATCATCCCGCCCCGCCGTGTAAAGATGGTCGCTAATCGTTTGTTCGTCAATTGAACTGGCGGTGAACTGCCCGTCGCCGACCTTGCCGCTAATCGCCCGTACGGCATCCACCAATTCAGCGCGCCCGCCATAGTTAATCGCCAAGTTGAGCCACATCCCATCATTGGCATTGCTCAAACTGACCGTTTCGTCAAGTTCTCGCAGTACTTGCTCGGGAATGTTCGTTCGCCGACCCAAAGTGCGAACCCGGAGGTTATTGTCCATGATCGTCTTTCGCTCTTCGATCATGTACTGCTCGAGCAAGTGCATCAGAAAGTCGATTTCCTGCTGCGGGCGCTTCCAGTTTTCGCTGGAAAGACAGTAAAGTGTTAGCTGCTCGATCCCGATGTTCGCACACTCTTCGGTCACCTTGCGCACGGTTTCGACGCCGCGGCGGTGCCCTTCGATGCGCGGCAGACCTTGCCGCTCGGCCCAGCGACCGTTACCGTCCATGATCACCGCCAGATGCCGGGGCCACCGCTGGCGTGGCACGTCGAGCAGGACCGCAGGAGTTGTTTCGCGATTCTTCATTTCTGCACAGCAGCACTTTTCATAGCAATCGTCTGACTCCGCGCCGGACCGACCGAAACCATCTCGACCGGCACTCCGATCAATTCGCTGACACGCTCGATGTACGCCAGAGCATTCGCTGGCAAATCAGCCATCGACCTGGCCTGCGTCAGGTCGTCGTGCCACCCCGGCAAGGTCTCGTAGACTGGCTCGACGCGGCGGAGATCATCTACATGACTAGGAAACGTCGTCGATGTTTCGTTGTCCAATGCATACGCGGTACAAATCTTCAGCTCGTCGAAGCCACTCAATACATCCAGCAGCATCAGGCAAATCGAGTCGACGCCGCTTAGTCGCGAAGTGTAACGGACCGCAACAGTGTCGAGCCACCCGCAACGTCGCGGCCGTTTGGTGACTGTGCCGTATTCGTTACCCTGATCACGAATGCGCTGTCCGATATCGTTATCTTGCTCAGCGGGAAAAGGTCCTCCACCAACACGTGAAGTGTACGCCTTGACGATCCCAATCGTGCGATTGATGTAGCGCGCCGGTACGCCTGAGCCATTGGAGATGCCGACGCCTGAGCTATTGCTGCTCGTCACAAAAGGATAGGTCCCGTGGTCAACATCTAGCAGCGCCCCTTGCGCGCCTTCGAACAACAGGCGCTTTCCCTGTTCGGCTGCTGCTAACAAGAATTCGGTCGTGTTCTCCACAAACGGCTTGAGCCTTGCGGCGTACGCCGTGTACTGCTCGTAAATCGCCTGTGGGCAAAGCGCCTCGAATTTGCCAGGCGGAAACATCGCCGCCAGCATGCTGTTCTTTACTGCTGTGTTGTGTTCGACTTGCTTACGAAAAGTGTCGCGATACATGTCGCCGAGCCGCACAGCATAGGACCGACCGACTTTGTCGCGGTAGCAGGGACCAATCCCGCGGCCGGTGGTGCCAATATTCTCGCCGTCCGAAGTATTTTTATCCATCACCTGATCTTCGGCAAAATGCCAAGGAAAGATGACGTGGACTCGGTCGCTGATTTTTAAGTTGTCAGAGTCTTCAACCTCGCGCGCGGCGAGTTCGTCGATTTCCTCGATCGCCTTGGCCGGATTGAGCACGACACCGCCGGCAATGACACAGGTGACCCCCGGCGTGAGCACGCCGCTGGGCAATAATGACAGCTTGTACACATCCTCTCCAACGACGACCGTATGCCCGGCGTTTGCTCCCCCCTGATAGCGAACGACAATGTCGTGCTCCTGCGTCAACAGGTCGACAATTTTCCCCTTGGCTTCGTCACCCCATTGCAATCCAATGACACACGTTCCGGGCACGCAACTCTCCTCTAGCGATTATGTAGCTGTTTTGGGATGTTCACAGGTGATATTCACAAACGGCCCATTGTAGCCGAACCGCCCGCTAAGAAAACGGGGCGAAAACGGGTGTTTAAAAGGTCTAGCCGATGGACTACTTTCTGCTTGCCACTGCGATCACGCTGCTCACTGCGGCGATGGCCACCGGTTGGGGACTCACTCTGATGGGACTGCCCGGCAACTGGCTGATGGTTGCCGCCACTGCACTGTACGCTTGGCTTGCACCAACAGTAGGCTCCACTCAAATTGCTTGGAGCACCACTTTGGCGATGTTTGCGTTGGCCGCTGGGGGAGAAATCGCAGAACTTGCCGCTGGCGTCTGGGGCGCCCGCCGGGCTGGGGGGAGCCGTCGCGCAGCGGTCTTTTCGTTAATTGGTTCGATGGTTGGCGCTCTGCTCGGCGCTTCACTCGGCCTGCCCATCCCACTGGTTGGGCCACCATTGGCCGCGCTGTCGGGCGGGGCCTTGGGCGCGTTGGCCGGGGCTGTCTTTGCCGAAGCCTCCCGTGGCGAAGCGCCCAGACAGTCGCTTCGTGTCGGCGGCGCTGCTTTCTTGGGACGCCTGCTAGGCACCGGAGCCAAAACCGTCGTTGCCACGATTTTGGCTGTTATCATGGTCGTCGCGCTGATCCTCTGAGCCTGCCCGGTGCTCGCGCAAATGCAACGCCAGGTCGAGCGCGGTCTTGCCCGGATATTTCATCCGTTTCGTCGCGAGGCGGTCTAAGTGCTTTCATGGCAAGGCATGTGAGGTGTGCGACCGCAGGCGTGTTTTTACACGTTGAGGATCGCGGACCGAAACATAACGCAGCCATGGAAGGACTTAGGCCACCGCAGTAGAAACGGATGAAATATGCGGGCTAGCCCACGATCAAAATCATCGAAATCCAAATCGTCCTTGGACCGTCCAAGGATCCTATGAAATAATCTCTCGCACCACACGACCGTAGACATCGGTCAAGCGAAAGTCGCGACCTGCGTAGCGGTAAGTGAGACGCTCGTGGTTGAGCCCCAGCAAATGGAGAATGGTGGCGTGTAGGTCGTGGGTGTGAATCTTTCCTTCGACCGCGCGCGAGCCAGTTTCATCGGTACTGCCGTATGCCATTCCTCCGCGGACGCCGGCACCGGCCAGAAACATTGTGTAACCCATATTCTGATGTCGGCGGCCATCGCCATCGTTTTGTTCTGCGGCGGAGCGACCGAATTCTCCCCCCCATACGACCAACGTATCATCGAGCAACCCTCGCTGCCGGAGATCGGTAATCAGCCCGGCAATCGGCTGATCGATCTCGCGACAGCGATGCGGGAGATTGGCGGGGAGTTCCGTATGATTGTCCCACCCGCGCGCAGTGAGCTGGATGAATCGAACTCCGGCCTCCGCCAAACGGCGCGCCATTAAGCACTGCACAGACAAGCGCTGTGGATTCTCGTCGGTGATTCCATACAGTTGTTTCGTGGCCGTCGTCTCCTGATTGAGCCGCATCACTTGGGGTAGCGCATGCTGCATGTGGTAGGCCAAGTCGTAGGCTTGGATGATCCCCTCGACCTCCGCAGCGTCGCCGAGGCGTGCCAGATAGTTCGCATTGCTGCCTTGAACCAGGTCCAGAAACCGGCGCTGATGGGCGTCGTCGGTAAATGGGTTGGCGATGTTGGGAATGAGATCGCCACTTACGGAGATGCGCGTCCCCTGATATTTGGCCGGCAGAAAAGCAGAGGAGTAGTTTTGCGCGCCACCGAGATGATCTAGCGGATTGATCGTGACGAAGCTGGGCAGCTTCTCGTTTTCGCTACCCATCCCATACGCGACCCAAGACCCCATCGAAGGTCGGACTTCACTCGTCGCTCCGGTGTGAACCATAATCGTTGCCTGGTCGTGCGAAGAGCTATCGGTGTGCATGCCGTGCAGGAGACACAACTCGTGCGATACGGCGCTCAGATGCGGCAGCAAGCTCGAAAAATACAGGTCGGTCGTCGGGCACGGATCGAACGGCCACAGGGCGGGCATCAGTCGGCCGTTGAATTGGAAGGCATCTTCCTGGAATTGAACCGTTTTGCCAGCGAGTCGACTCAAGCTCGGCTTGTGTTCTAGCATGTCAAGCTGAGAGGGTCCGCCTTCCATGTACAAGAAAATCACACGTCGTGCCCGAGCGGCATGATGGGTAAACCCGAGTCTCGGCTGACGCGGTTGGGCGGCTGCCGATAGTTGGCTCACGGCTGCCAGGGCCAGGCTGCCGAAGCCTCGCCCCATGGTTTGTAACAGGGTCCGCCGCGAAAACTTGGGTGGATGCTTCATAACAGTTTTCTCAGTTTCGGTAAAAAAACTCCGCACTTCCAAATTGGGCGTGGTAGAGATCGTTCCAAGCTGAAAGCTCACTTTGGCCGCGAGCAAGGGCATCGCTGACATAGTCCTTGGCGCGACACCGCTCACTATCGGTAGGTGGACGACCTACCGTGTCAAGATAGACTCGCCGCAGGCGCAGCTGAAGATCTGGCGTTTCGGCCAGGAGACGCTCAGCCGCCATAGCAGCTCGCTTGATCACTAACGCATTGTTCAGGAAATAGAGGGCCTGCGTGGGGACCGTCGTCACGTCACGGCGACCACACACTTGTTCAGGTGGGGCGAAGTCAAATGTTTGAAAAGTAGCGGGGAGAGCCCGGCGAAGTACCGGCAAGTAGACCGTTCGATGCGGCAGTTCAAGGAACTGCTCAGCCGGCTTGGATTTCAGCAGTTCGTCAACCAGGTTGGTCCCGGGGGGCACGAGAGAGCCGGCAGGGCGGTTTCGATCAAGCTCGCCGCTGGCCGCCAACATGGCGTCTCGAATCGCCTCCACGTCAAGCCGGCGGGGCTTCATGCGCCACAGATAGACGTTGCCCGGATCGATTTGCATGTTGCTTGCGCTAGACCGGGTCGACTGTTGATAGACCCGTGACAGAACGATCTTGCGGATCAACTGCTTGATCGAGTAGCCGGACTCAATAAAATCGAGCGCCAGCGAGTCGAGCAAGCCAGGGTGTGTTGGCGAGTCGCCACTGGGACCAAAGTTGTCGACCGTTCGTACCAGT
>Ga0310121_10003173_pt1 | contig 15097 bp, 14 predicted proteins | sample CB27_Tmax_986_MG_FD_203504 | JGI IMG/M metagenome (GOLD analysis project Ga0310121, IMG submission 203504) | Marine microbial communities from Western Arctic Ocean, Canada - CB27_Tmax_986 | ecosystem: Environmental > Aquatic > Marine > Oceanic | place: Canada: Western Arctic Ocean | collected...
TGGGAGCGTGAATGACTGCAATCACAAGACTTATGATATCCCCCCGCCGGAAGAAGTCAAGCGCACAATTCGCCGTATGATGTTGAAATTATTAAGGTTAGATGGTTTTAGGACGGGAACGAATTAGCAATTCTTTCATGATAGAGGCTCGATCGGGCGGATCGGGATCTCGTAAGTATATTTTATTATATTTAATGATTAGTAGTTTATACTTTGAAACCAGATTGGGGTAGACTGATCCGATAAGTCTAGCATAGTTGTCATGCTCGGATCTATATTCGGAGGATGTCATGAGTCCTTTCTCTAGGTGTTCCTCAAGCTTCCCGCGAGCAGGCTCAACACTTCTTCTGAAACCTTCGATAATTACTGTGTTGAAAGGCTCAATTGTCTCCAAGAGATACATTTCGGTATCTTCCCGAAGCATCTCCCGATCGGCTGTTGACCTCACTGCGGGAGGGAGATTGTTTAGGCTCCATGTGATTGGCTTAGGAGGCATCGGCCAGGCTACTGCGTTGGAGGTCGATGGACGTGGCGTCACCGTGATCTAGTAAATATATTTTATCCTTTTTAAGTATTTAATGATTAACAGTTGATATTTTGAAGCCAGATCGAGGTAGACCTATCCGATAAGTCTAGTATAGTTGTCATGCTCGAATCTGTATTCGGAGAATGTTATGAGTCCTTTCTCTAGGTGTTTCCCAAGCTTCCCGCGAACAGACTCAACACTTCTTCTGAAACCTTCGATGGTTGCTGTGCTGAAAGGCTCAATTGCCTCCAAGAGATACATTTCGCTTTCTTCTCGAAGCATCTCCCGATCGGCTGTTGACCCCACTACGGGAGAGAGTTTGTTTAGGCTCCATATGATTGCCTCTGGAGGTGTTGGCCAGGTTACTGCGAAAGAGGCCGCAGGAAGAAGTGACGCGGCTAATAGTAGTAATCGCGTGCTCATTCCTTTGCTCCAATTTCTTTCAAGCTGACGATGGATCCATCGAAATCCTTTTCGGCCAAAGTCAGGGATAGGGCCATAACAAATAACTCTTGAGTTAGCCTTCGTAGGGTGCATGTTAATTCGGCCTCCCATGCCTTCGCGTCTCCGCTGGGTTTTTCAATCTACTTCTAATGATAAGCATTTCTACCACACTCAGTGCTGCCTCTGTCAAGTGAAAGTTTCAAGAAGCGATAGAATATCGCAACCGGCGGCGGTGATAAAGCGCCCTGGAGGTCTCCGGGTGTCAAGGGGCATGCAGGAATGGGTCGGGTGGTCCCGAAAAAGTCGATCTTGGGCGCTCAACGTCCATTCTGCTTCGGTCATTGGCCCAAATCGGGGGGGGCAATCCACAAATCGGCTTCAAACCCCCAATCAATGATTCCGAATCAACTCCCCTCAATCGCCCTTCACCCGAGGACGATCCCGGTTTCGACGACTCAAAGGCCACAAAAAGGGTCGATCGCATGAAATGGCTTACCACCAATGGTTTAGACCGTCTCCGGGGGTTGACGTCCCGGTCTACACACGTGGCTCCCTACCGGGGAGAGACACAATCCGATTGGACCCCGACGCGAACCCGCAAACAAACCCTGGACGCCCCGGCGAGGCGGAGATTATGATTTATCAGGAGCGGGGCGGGGCGGCGGTTTTGTGCCGGGGCCGGCTGGCGGGGGGGTCGTCCGTTGGTTTGTCATTCAAAGGGGGGCGTTTGCGATGTCGATGTCAGGATTCGATCCACGTAGGCGGGATTTTCTCAAGGGGATGTTGGCCGGGGCTGGGGCGGGGGCGGTTTTGGGATCGTTGTCGTTTAGTGCCTCGGCGGCGCCGGGGGCGGGGCCGCGCGCGGGGGCGTCGTGAAACCGGCTTATACGGGGCCGAACTTGATCATTGTCCGTTTCGGCGGGGGGGTGCGGCGGGTCGAGTCGATCGACCCCGATCACACTTACGCCCCCTATTTTCGCAACGAGCTGACCAAGCGCGGCGCGCTGTTCACGAACATGGAAATCTCGCAGAGCGAAGGGGTGACGACGAGCCACGGCGGGGGGACGCTTTACATCCTGACCGGGCGTTATGACGAATACAAGGACGTCGGGAACAAGTTCCTCGGCCAGCGCTTCGAGGCCAGGGTCCCGACCGTCTTCGAATACCTGCGTAAGCATTATGACGTCCCCGAACATGAGACGTTGATCATCAACGGCGAAGACCGCACCGACGAGGAGTTCTACACCTTTAGCAACCACCACCTGTTCGGCGTCAACTACCGCTCCAATGTCCTCAGCCTCTATCGTTACAAGACGTATCTGCTGCGCCAACAACTCCAGGTCGGCGCGCTGACGGACGCCGAACGCGAGGCGAAGTCGGCCGAACTGAAACAGATGGAGGCGATCGACTACCGCATGGCCGGCAACGATCGCCAATCGCCGCGCATCCAGGAATTCTGGGCGCATTGGCGCGGGCTTTACGGCGACAGCGGTTTCAAGAACTCGCGAGGCGACCGGCTATTGACCGACCTGGTGCTCGACGCGATGCGCCTGCTGCGACCCAAACTGATGATGATCAACTTCAACGACCCCGATTACGTCCATTGGGGCAACCCGAGTCACTACACCGAAGGCATCCGCATTATCGATGAGGGCATCCGGCGACTGGTGGACGCGGTTGACGCCGACGAAGCCTATCGCGACCGGACGGTGTTCGCGATCGTCCCCGATTGCGGGCGCGACACCAACCCGTACATGGCGGTGGAATTCCAGCATCACTTCGGAAGCAAGTCGTCGCGCGAGATTTTCGCGTTCCTGATGGGGCCGGGGATCGCCAAGGGCGTGGTGGTGGACCGCAAGGTCGATCAAATCGCCGTTGCGCGGACCGTCGGGCGGCTGATGGGGTTCGAGGCGCAATTCTTCGAGAGCGACGTCCTCGAAGAGGCCTTCGCGTAACTTCTAAAGGAGGGGCAATGACCCATGTCCAAGGTTTGGCGCGTGGCGGTCGCCGGTTGGAAATGGCTGGTGGGCGGGGCGCTGTGCAACTTGCCGCCGGGGGCGCTGATCGTCCTCGGTTGGCCCTATCGGCTGATGGGACGCACGGTCGTCAAATCGTGGTGGCGAACCAGCCCCCTGGCCGCCGAGGGAAACCGTTTTGACGATTTCGTTCAAGAACGGCCGCAGTACGCGTCGCTGCGGCGATGGCCCAACTGGATGCTGTGCCAGGAGGCGTCGACCTCGATGCGCTCGGGATTGAAGGGCGCTAGGGGTATTTCGGGCCGGGTCCGTGTGATCTTGGGCGCCGTCTTCCACTCGCTTGGGCAAAACCTCAAGATCGGCTTTCAGGGACTCTTCAACCTGTGGGTCTTTTACGTGGCCGGGTTGCGTGATCATGGCGCTGGCCTGGTGGGCCGGGTGGAACAACTCGTTCAACAAGGGCTATGAACAGTCCGGGGCGGGGCCGGTGCTGGGCGTGTTGGGGATGGCGTTGTTCGTCGCGACGATGTTTTACGTGCCGATGGCCCAGGCGCGCCAGGCAGCCACGGGCCGTTGGAAGAGCTTTTACCAGGTTAACTTGATCTGGCGTCTCATCCGCTGCCGACCGATCGCCAACCTTATCCTGGCCGCTTGCTACGCCGCCGCCGGAGGGTTGGTTCTCATCTCGGTCGTGGCCGTGACGTTCTTGCCCATGATCCGGCCCGAACTCGATGTGATGGCCGACGCGTCGAGGTTGCAATGCATTGAGAGTTACTATTTCCGCGTCTGTTTGTTCGGGTTTCTCATCTACGCGGGGTTGCACATACTGACGGCCCGCATCTACGCCGGGGCCGTGGTCAAGGCGATTCGGACGGGGGTGGTCTCGCTCGATGAACTAAACGATGACGAAAGAGAATTGCTGGGCGTCCTGGGCCATTCGGGCGCGGCGGAGTCGCAAACGGGCCGGCCTTATCCGCGCCTCGGTCGGTCGGACCGCCCGCTGGACTTTTCGCACCGCCGTCGCGGCACTGACGGTCCTCATCTGGCTCGCGTTCACTTTCAATATATTCGTCGGGCAATTCTTCAATTACCGCTCACAACGCGGCTGGCTCAACCAACCTCTGGTCCACCTGCCCTGGTTCAGCCACATCCCCGAGAAGCTCAAGAAGATCGTCCGGGGCGATTAGGGTTGTCCGTTTTTGATCGATTTATCTCCGTCGAGGAGTCCTGGGGTTTTGAAAGATCTCTCGATGAAACCCGTAAGGTTCCTACTGACCCTGACCTTTTTACTCGGTGTGAATTCGCCCCTCGTGGCCCAAGCCGGGCCTACCATGATCCTCGACATTCATTCCGCCGGCGGCTCGGATCCGGATAATCTGACGCCCTGCAAGGACCTGCTGTTTTTTAGCGCTACTGACGGTGAACATGGAACCGAGCTGTGGTTCACGGATGGAACCACAGACCAGACCAAATTCGTTCTGGACATTTATCCAGGCACCGAAAGTTCGGAACCTGAGCAATTGATCTGCCTCGATGACTGGCTGCTATTCGTCGCGAATGACGGAATGCACGGAAAAGAGCTTTGGAGGACGAATGGAGAGGTCAGCGAAATTGTGAAGGACATCCATCCCGGTGAGAACGGTTTTGATATAGGCCTGAATGACGATGAGCCAAGATTTACGCCAATGAAAAGGATTGAAAGCACCGTGTATTTCGTTGCAACGGATATTGTTCATGGACTGGAACTGTGGAAAAGCGACGGCACACCGCAAGGAACGGCGCAGGTCGATGACGATCCTCTAGGCAGCTACATTTCCCGCATAACTCTATTGCACGAATTCGATGGTAGACTCTACGCCGTTTACAACTGGAAATTCCTTGTCCAGTCCGACGGGACGGCTGAGGGAACATTGAAAGTCCCCATAAACTACACCAATCAGGATCAGATTTACGGGCTTCATACTGTCAGCGATCAATTATTTGTCGCGGGGCTTTTTCGACTGAGAAGAGGAACGATCTTCAAGACAAATGGAGAATTGATGACAAGGGTTCTAACGCTCCCAGTAGGCAGATGGCACGGCGCCGAGATCAGCGATATGACGGCAGTCGGTGACCTCTTATACTTTAAGCGCACACTTCTTGAGTACCACTCCGCTGACGACTGGGCCACTGCAGGTTCGGAGTTATGGCGAAGCGACGGGACATCGGATGGGACGGTAAGGGTCACAGAAGGGGTTAATGAGGTATTTGGCGAATATGAGGGGTAATTGTTATTTAGGTATTTGATTAATTTTATGAAGATATCAAAAATAGGGGAGCCGCAAGTCGTGGGAAATGTGCCACCCCTTGAGAGTTTGATACACTTCAACGGGTATCTTTACTACGACACGGCACGCGATGATGAATTCGGTAGGGAGTTATGGAGAACAGACGGGACGGTTGGAGGAGGCCGTATAGTGAAGGACATCAGGATCGGCACTGATCACTCGGATCCGCGGTCTTTCCTAATTGTTAACAGTGCGCTTTTGTTTACTGTTGATGACGGCATCCATGGTCGTGAACTATGGCAATCTGATGGGACCGGAGCCGGAACCCGACTCGTGATGGACATCAACCCAGGCCCCGCAGAATCAAACATCCAACACATGACCGTTTTTAACGACATGTTGGTCTTTTCGGCGGACGACGGAGTTCACGGTCAGGAGTTGTGGGCTTTTAAACCGAATCCATCGGCTTCGTTGGACGGCGACATGTGGCTTCACTATGCCGATGAATGAAATCTGAATTGGATGCAGGCGAGGCAGTGGACGATCCAGCGAGTTAATCTCCCGCGCTTGATGGAAGGATACTTCGAGTCGATCAATGGTCTTTGGCGCCCATCAAGCGGGTTTCATCGTTCAAATAACCCCTGTTGCCCGACCGGAGAAGACGACGGGACCGGGGATACATCTCACGGATCCGGAAGATGAATCCGCGGGCTGGGAGCACAAATCATTTATCCGGCTCCCTGAAGGGGAGCAATGTGAGTAGCCGTGGGTGACAACCCACGGTTCGCGGTCGCCATGCCACGACAACCCTGAAAGGGTTGAATCGCATCGTGATGCGGCCTGTTCGACCCCTTCAGGGTCGTGAAGTTTTGGGGACCCCATTCCGTGGGTTGTCACCCACGGCTACTCACATTTGACCCCTGCGGGGTCACGGAGGAAGACGGAATTGATTTGTGCATCCACGGGACCGCCAAATTCGACGCGACAATAGACCGTCAACCTACTATATATCAATGGGACGCCCTGTCCGGTGGCGTTATTCAGGTTAGGCGTGTTGGAGGGTTCGTGCAGTTCTTAAGGAACATCTACCAAGCTTGGCTACGCAGGGAACTGGACCGCGTCCCGTTCGCGGCGCGCGGCGTCAACGTCGAGATCGTCCCGCGCTCGCGTTTCGAGAACCCGGAAAAGATTCGCATCGGCGACCATGTTTATATCGGCCATGGCGTGGCGTTGCATGGGGTGGGCGGGATTACGATCGGCGACAACGTTTCGTTCTCGCCCCATGTTCACATCCATACCTCGAACCACCGCTATGAAGACGGCGAGGCGATCCCGTACGACCGGGTCTCGTATCTCAAGCCGGTGCGGATCGAGTCGCATTGCTGGATCGGGGCCAACGTCTTGATCTGCCCCGGCGTGACGATCGGCGAGGGGGCGGTGGTGGCGATGGGATCGGTCGTGACCAAGGACGTCGCGCCCCTGACCGTTGTGGGCGGCAATCCCGCCCGGCCGATCAAGGAGCGCGACCGCGAACATTTCAAACGGCTCAAGGCCGAGGGCCGTTTTCAGATGCGGATCAAGAAGGAAGGCGACTATCCCGGGCCGAAGTACGTCGAGCCATGACCCCGGACGCTCGGACGCCCGAGGACCATGCCCCCGCCGCGGCACTGGGCCGCGCGCCGACCGAGGCCGAAAAGGCCGCGCGCCGGGAATTTGAAACGCAGTTCGTCGAGGGTGCCCGCTGTCACGGATGGTTTGCGATGCGGCGGGGCCTTGGCCGCGCGATTCACGATCTGTGCTGGCCCGACCCCTCGCCGCGTCGGCTGCGGCGGCCCTTTGGCGGGCGCGAACGACTGGGGCAGGCCTGCGAGGGGATCGCGGACCTGTATCGCGAGCTGGATGAGAAGAAGCCCCGGTTGCGTCGAAGGGGCGCGGCGGCCGAAATCGAACGGGTGCAGCTCGAAATCCCCCATCGGCTCGGCAGGCTCCGGACCCTGTGGGGCAAACAGCGACGCACGGCCCCGCTGACGGTCCTGGCGGCGGAGCTGGCGGCGGCCCTGCCGGCGGGGGCCGAGCCGATCTTGTTTGGCAGCCTGGCGTGCGAGGAACCCTGGCCCCAGTACGCCGACGTGGACCTGGGGCTCTTGCTCGGTGAATCCGTGATGAGCCAACCCCGCCTGATCAGGCAGACGATCAAGGCCTATCGCCGCAACCTCTCGCGCCTGATCGCGATCGATCCGGTCCATCATCACGGCCCGTTTGTCCTGACGCCGCTGGATTGGGGCCTATACGGCGAGGCCTATCTTCCGCTGGCGGTGCTGAGGCTGGCCACGACGCTCAAACCCAAAGCCTTCAAGATCGAGGCGACCCTGATCGGTGATCGGCTCGAAGTGCTCAGGGCAATCTCGCGGCTCCATGAAGGCGTCCAGCGGCTCTTCGAGGATCCCCGTCACCTGGCCGACCGCTACCTGGCCAAGTCCATCAGTTCGATGGTCCTGCTGGTGCCGGCCCTGTATTGCGGCGCCACAGGGCGGCCTGTCGATAAGCGGGCGTCCTTCGATCTCATCAAGGGCGAGATGGACGAGGCGGCGGTCGCCGCGCTGGAGGCGGTCGAGCGGTTCAGGCTCGATTGGCGCGCCACGCTCTTTCCTCCCCGCCTGATCCGCTGGCTGGCCGGCCCGCTGGCACCCGTCCTGGGCCGCAATCTGAATCGCTGGCCCGACGCGGTCCTGGGGCGACGGCTCGACGACCTGAAACCGGGGATCGAGCTGATTTTTCAGGCCGTCCGCGAAGGACTGGAAACCCAAAAACCCGCGCCAAAAGACGCGCCGAGCTGATCAGGAGAGACGGTCTTGGATTCAACCTGGGGACTGCGTTCATGCGAGCCGCTCATGCTCAAACGAGCCGAGCAGTTCCATTGGCATTATTGCGCGGGACCGATCCCGCCGGGCCACTACGACGAGGCGATCCAATGGGTGGCCGAACGCGCGCGGGCGATCGAGGGCGCGTTGGCACTTTATGACCTGGGGCCGATCCGCCATCCCGGCCTGTCCGACGTCGACCTGCTGCTCGTTCTGGATGACCATTTCCGCGACGCCGACCGCCTGCGTAGGCTTCTCTATCGGGAGTTCCCCGCGCGCTTCAAGAACGTCCTGCTCCACGACCTCTACTTCATCCGCCGCCAGGAATTGGCCTTCTGTTTCAAATGGGCGCCGATTCGCGAGCTGAACGCCCGTTGGCGAGAGGACGAGCTGCCAGGGCGCATGCTCAACGAGGACCCCACCGACCTCGCGCTGTTCCTGCTCGACATCATCACCGACGCCTACCCCTGGGAGTTCATCCAATACCTGGAGCGCCCCGAGCTGGACGAACGCGAGGTCATCGGCCGGCTCAAGGGCCTCGGCTATTGCGTCGATCTACTGAGGCGCGTCGGCGGGCGGCCGAGCGAGGAATCCCGGGCCTTCGCCGAAGATATCGAGCGCTTGCGCGAGCGGCTGTTTGAACTTAGTCACGCCGACAGGGCCGAGTGGATCTTGAGGCTGACGCAACAGGCCGTCGCGGTCTCCTATCAGCTCGCCTTGGAGGCCGACCGGGCAGTGCGCGAGCGGTGGGATTTAAAGCTCAAGGGGCGGCTGGTCCTGCACTCGACGCGCGTGGCCGCGCTCTACGCCGACCCGGCCCCCGATGGAGCCCGCTATGGGCGGGTCCGCTTGCGGCGGACCGATTACTACACGCGCCTACCGGCGGTTTATGGTTACCTGGTCCGCAAGTACGCCTCGCAAGCGGGGCCGGTCTCCAGGCGGCTGGGGCACTGTATGGTTGACGGCCTGGGCCTTGTTCAGCCGCCGCCCCCATCGGTGGTCAAGGCGATGGAAAGCCGCGCCTACCTGCGCAACGCCCACCAGGAGTGGCTGAACGAACTCGGTCTGGGATTGGTCGGCTTTATGACGTTTGGCTACCGCCCGCTGCCCCGCCGGGGGGAGCCGCCGTGGGCCAAGGAGATCGCCGGGAGTCTGCTCGGACGCGTCCGCGAGAGGATGTTGCGCCGCCGGCTGGTACGACTATAGATCAGGTTCCGGCCCAACGTCATCCCCCCGCCCCGAATCGCAAAACCAATTTTTCCGTGCTCGTAAATCGTAATCGAGACCTTTCGTCATCCCATCCGATTCGAGAGGGAAGAAAAGATCGATTACGATTTACGAGCACGCGCACGATTGAAGACTATTCGTGGCGGGAGGGGGTTTGACGCGCAAACGCTACTCGCGAAGCGCGCGCGCGATGTTCAGATTTTGCATGAAGAACATCGCGAGGAAGAAATAGATGAACAGACTGCCGTAAGGGCTCTTCATCAGAATCAGTCCGACCAGAACGCAAAACACCATCGATACGACGGCGACTTTATGCAGGGCCGCCTCGCGCCGAACGAAGTATTGCAGACCGTAAAACACCGACTGTCCCCCGTCCATCGGGTAGATGGGAAGCAGGTTCAGAACGAGCCAAAAAGTATTCAGCATGAAGAGGTTGCCAAAAAAGAAGGTGGCGGGGCTGGAGGCATGCACCGCCGGCACGTAGCGGACCATCAAAAAGCCAAACACGACCAGCAGCAACGTAAAGAAAGGGCCGGCCAGCGCAATGAAAAGGCTGCGGCCATGGGTCGTCGTCGAGTGACGCGCGTAACCGCCGAACATTACCAACGAGACCATGATCCCCCTGCACCCGCTCAGGTGGGCGGCCAATGCATGGCCTCCCTCATGGAGCAGGAGCGAGAAAAAGACGATGAAGCACAGCAGCCCCGCCTGCGGAAGCGACCCGCCCCGCGCTCGTTCACCAAACATAAAGAGCAAAAGAAGCAGAAACAGGAGAAAGCTGCCCTCGACATAAAACGGCACCCCCCCAATCCGCAAAATCTCCCAGCCGCGTGGGCGGTTATCTTTCGGGCTGGCGTTGTTGAAGAACATGGGGCGTGTCCTTTTCCGAAGGCATGAACTCCGATCCTAGACCAACCGGTGGCTCTTTGCCAGTGTCGACCGACCAGCGCCGCATCCCGTTTGGGTTCAACCCGGGTGAAATTCGGTTTCGGGAGTCAACATCGCTTCGATAAATGGTTTCTGTATTCCTTGGTGGTCGGCTCTCGGCTCTCGTCCTCGTAATCGGTCTTTTTCTTAGACCATAATCGAGATTGGCGGCGATGTTCAGGTCGATTACGAGGACGAGGGACGCGAGCCGAAACCCATCGGCACGGCGGCGAAACCACCGACCGGGTTGGGGGGACGGAAGCTGAGAATGAGGCCCGCTGAGCGCTCGGTCTAGGATTGCGCCGAACCCGTCATGCCTTCACGATCTTTTCGCGTCCCTCGGCCACGTCACGGGTGGCGTTGCGGGTGTCGACGACCAATTGGGCATGTTCGACGAGCTGCCCGTAGTCGATGTCGGAGTGGGCGGTCGAGATCAGCACCGCGTCATAGGTCTGGAGCGACTCGGGCGAACAAGCGACGCTGGCCCTTCCGGTCAGGTGCGGGTGTTCACGGTTGGGCTTGACTTCCGGAATGAAGGGATCGTGGTAATCGACTTCCGCCCCCTCCTCTAGCAACAGGTCGAACAGCCGCAACGACGGGCTCTCGCGCATGTCGTCGACGTCCTTCTTGTAGGCCAGGCCCATGATCAGGACGCGCGCGCCGTTGAGGTGTTTCTTGCGCTGATTGAGCGCCCGCGCAAGCATCTCGACGACGTATTGGGGCATCGTCGAGTTGACCTCGCCCGCCAGCTCGATGAAGCGTGTATTCATGTCGTATTCGCGCGCTTTCCAGGTCAGGTAGAACGGATCGATCGGGATACAATGCCCTCCCAGGCCGGGGCCGGGGTAGAACGGCATGAATCCGAACGGCTTGGTCGCGGCCGCGTCGATGACTTCCCACACGTCGATGCCCATCTTCGTGTAGACCAGCTTCAGCTCGTTGACCATCGCGATGTTGACGGCGCGGAAGATGTTCTCGGTCAGCTTGACCGCCTCGGCCGTGCGCGTGCCGTGGACCGGGACGACATTGGGGACGATCTGGCTGTAGATGGTTTCGGACAGCGCCAGCGAGGCCTCGTCATCGGCGCCGACGACCTTGGGGATCGTCGCGGTCGAGTGCGTCTTGTTGCCGGGGTCTTCGCGCTCGGGCGAGTAGGCGACCAACAGGTCCCGGCCCGCCTTGAGGCCGGAGCGCTCGAGGATCGGGACGACCACCTCGGCCGTGGTGCCCGGATAGGTGGTCGACTCCAGGATGACCAGCACGCCCGGCTTGAGATGGGGGGCCATCGACTCCGACGTCTTGACGATGTAGGAGAGGTCGGGGTCGCGGTGGCGCGTCAGCGGGGTCGGGACGCAGACCAGCAACGCGTCGGACTCGGCGACCCGGCTGAAGTCGGTCGTGGCGTCCAGCCGGCCGCTGTCGACTTCGGTTCGCACGCTCTCGCCGGAGATGTGGCCGATATACGACTCGCCGCGCCTGAGCTTTTCGCACTGGACTTCCGAAATATCGTAACCGATGACGTTGAACCCCTGCCGACTGAATTCCAACAACAGGGGCAGGCCGACGTAGCCCAGCCCGACCACGCCGATCACCGCCTTGCGATCGATCACTCTTTGCTTCAGTTCCGCGATATCCATTCCCGCATCTCCATTTCATCGAACATACACAGTGCCCCTATCGATAACGGACCGGCGGGCGAAAGTAAAGGATCGGGTTTCGGGTAGTGGGTGATAAGCTAGACCGTCCGAATCGGGCGTCGGGGTCGGGGAGGCGGGGGATTCGGAGGATTTGAGCTTTTCAAGGCTTCGGTTGGCGACTAAAGTGGGGGGGAGCTCGCCCCTGGAGCACGATCAATCATTTGAGGGAACTTCTATGGCCCGATCGAAAGTCGCGATCCTTAAGACCAAGCCGGAGACGGTGCGGGCGGATTATCACGAACTGCTGAATCTGGCCGATTACCGGGAAACCATCGACAAGGACGCCGAAACCGCGCTCAAGATCAACATCTCCTGGCACTTCTTCTTCCCCGGCAGCTCGACCACCCCCTGGCAGCTCGACGGCGTCATCGGCGCCATGTTGCGCGACGGCTACGACAAGGACCGTATCCACGGCTGCCACAACCGTACGGTCGTCATCGACGCCCACCTCGGCGAGCGCGAGAACAAGCAGGTCGACGTGACCGACGCCCATGGGCTGAAGAACATCCACCTCTACGAGGGCGAGCCGTGGATCAACGTCCGCGACGCCGTGGGAGACCTGACCAAGAAGTTCCTCTGCCTCAACGAGGTGTACCCCAAGGGGTTTTCGATCCCGCGCCGGTTCCTCGGCGAGAACATCATCCACCTGCCGACGATCAAGACCCACGTCTTCACCACGACGACCGGGGCGATGAAGAACGCCTTCGGCGGCCTGCTCAACGAACACCGCCACTGGACCCACCCGGTCATCCACGAGACGCTCGTCGACCTGTTGATGATCCAGAAGAAAGTCCACCGCGGCGTCTTCGCGGTGATGGACGGCACGTTCGTCGGCGACGGCCCCGGCCCGCGCTGCATGGTACCCTACACCAAGGATGTCCTGCTCGCCTCGGCCGACCAGGTGGCGATCGACGCGGTGGCCGCCAAACTGATGGGCTTCGACCCCCTGCGCGACTGCAAATACATCCGCCTGGCCCACGAGGCGGGGCTGGGGTGCGGCGACGTGCGCGAGATCGAAATCGCCGGCGACCAGGCGGCCGCCGAGGAGAACTGGCATTTCACCGGCCCGTTCAAGAAAATGACCTTTGCCAGCCGCATGCAGCACAAAATCTACTGGGGCCCGCTCAAGCGCCCGCTGGAGTGGTCGCTCAAGACGTGGCTGGCCCCCTGGGCCTACATCGCCAGTGTGATCTATCACGACATGTTCTGGTACCCCTTCAACAGCCGCGGCAAGATGCAGGCGTGCCTCGCGAGCGACTGGGGCCGGCTCTTCCAGAACTGGGGCCAGGTCGAGTCAACCGACCAGGGTTTCCCCGACGTTGGCCAAGCCCACGCCCGCTTCCAGCGCAACGTCTCGGCAATGGTCGGCCAGGGGATCAAGGTCCTGGGAACCTGCGTGGCCCAGGCGCCCGAGGTTAAGAGACAACGGAAAAAGGGGAGCGACGCCGAATGATGGAGAAGAGGCGCCGTGGGCCGGTCAGATCATCAGGGGCAGGCGGCACTGAGCTCTTCCTTGACCAACTTTAGCAAATTCCTCGGGCTGAACGGTTTCGACATGATCTTGACTCTTGGGAACTCGTAGACCTGTTTCTCGATCTTTTCCATGATCGCGACCGATCCGGTGATCATAAGGATCGGCGTGCAATCATCGGCGGATTGCTTCATCCCTCTCTCCCGATCCCTGACTTTGCGTATCATATCCAACCCGTTGAACTCACCCGGCATTTCGTGGTCCGTGATGATCATGTCGGGTTTGGTCTTGATGATCGAGTCCAGGGCCCTTCCGCCGTTTGTACACTCGGTCACGCCAAATCCGGCGCCTTCGAGTTTGATCCTGATAACGCTCCTGATGTGCAGCTCATCATCCACGATCAGGATTCGCTGAGTAGTCATCTGCTAATCCCCCACCGACGTGTTGATCAAAGAGCGTGGGACAAGGATTGAAAACATGCTTCCCTCCCCACGCTTGCTCGAAACGCTGATATCGCAACCGTGCGCGTGAAGTATCTTTTGCGCGGTGGCCAGGCCGACGCCGCTGTCCGTGACGGTCTCATCCTGGGCCGTATCGCAACGATAGAACTTGTCGAAGATCTTCGGCAGCTCCTGCTCCTCGATGCCGACCCCCGTGTCCTTGACGTTGATCTGAAATTGTTCCTCGTTGGAGCTGGTCCATACCGTAATCGTGCCGCCGGGCGGCGTATATTTCGCCGCGTTGCCGAGCAGGTTCATCACCGCGACGCTGAATAGACTCTTGTCGACGTTGAGCGTGGGTTGCCTTTCGTCCAGTTCGACCACCAGTTTCTGATTATTCTTCTCGCACTGGGGGCGGATCACTTCCAGGTTGGTCTCCAGGAGCCTCTTGAGGCGCGTCGGGCTGCAATTGATGGTCGCCATGCCGCTCTCCAGCCGCGAGAGATTGAGGAGATTGTCGATCAGTTGCGCAAGGCGATGGGCCTCCTCGTAGACGATATTATAAAACATGAACTTGGATTCCTGATCGGTCGCCTCGCCATCAATCAACATTTCGATGTACGCGAGGATCGACGTCAGCGGCGTGCGAAATTCATGGGCAATGTGATCGACGAACTCCCCTTGAAAGCTTTCGATCCTCTTTTTGTGACTGATGTCCCGCATCACGAGTACTTGGCCGCAGGGCTTGTCGCCGGCGTCGGCTACCGTAACGCAGGAGCTTCAATTGATCCAATGGAACGCAACGGCCTTCAATGACCTCGGCCTCATCGAGACCACCCTGGCAGCCGCCGGTTCCGGCATCGCGGAAGTGATCTACGAACAACAATCGGGCGAAGCGATGATCCTATATTCCGAGAATAATCAGAGTTCGCTCAGATACCTCACCTGGGACGGGCTATCCCTGAGCGCGGAGGGACAGCTCCCGTCTTTCGGGGGAGAAGTGTACGTCATCCGCGCCGCCGCGGACCGGGCCAGCGACCAGATATTCGTCGCCGGCTTGGACAAGTTCTTTGACCTTAACGTGGCGGTCTGGGACGGGAACGCCTGGATCGACACGCGAGAGATCGACATCTCAGTTTCCTACACTAGTCGATCCTGAAAAAGACCCCTTGCCCAACAACAATGGGATCAAAACGCTGGTGGGTGGTGTATAGTTTTGCAAGAAAAGCGGTCAGTCGCCGCCGAAACCTTGCGAAAGTTG
>Ga0310121_10003174_pt1 | contig 15094 bp, 15 predicted proteins | sample CB27_Tmax_986_MG_FD_203504 | JGI IMG/M metagenome (GOLD analysis project Ga0310121, IMG submission 203504) | Marine microbial communities from Western Arctic Ocean, Canada - CB27_Tmax_986 | ecosystem: Environmental > Aquatic > Marine > Oceanic | place: Canada: Western Arctic Ocean | collected...
TGAGCGTGCCTCCAACCGCACGCGCGTCTCCCCACCCTTCGAGGTAGTGAGCGCGCGGGATATGCCACTCCGCCTTGGAGGATGTTTCGTCGACCGTATGTCCGAGCGCGATCGAGTGAGGGACCTCCGCCATGGCCGAGGCGAAGTCGAGATCGGCGGGGGCATCGAAGACAGGATTGCCGCCCAGAACGACGAGTGTCTGGACCGCGCCCTCCTTCATCGCGGAGACGAGCGAGGCGAGCGAGCCGACGCTCGGAAGGGCCGCATCCTTCGTCTCGTAGTAGCTGACAGTCCTGCCGGTGTTGCCGAGATAAGTGTTGAGGGCGCAGACCGCGGCGTGGACGGCCGCGGGCTGGCGCTCCCCAGCCACGATCACCCCCCTGCCGCGGTTCGCCAGAAGGTCCTTGGCAAGGGCGTCGATCCAACGCGGGTCGACACCGGGGACGCCGGCTCCCGCCAGGGTTACTGCTCCGGCCGCGGGCGGAGCCACGCGTGCCGCGAGGGCCGCGAGGAAGGGGGCGATCTGGCGGCTCTCGAGGCGAAGCCGATGATCCGCCATGGCTCCCGTCAGGGAGTACACCGCTTCGACGGCGTACAGGCGGTTCATCGCCCCGCCAGCGGGTCCCGCGCGCCGTCCGGCCGCGAAGCCGCGTGTGTGACGGATCATCTCGGGGTCGGTCAGGAGCGGGTCGGCGTCGAGGGCGAGGATGACGGCCGCCTCATCGAGCCGGAGCACGAGGTCGAGGTCGCGCCCCGTTGCGGACCGCAGGCCCGCGAGCCTGTTTTCGTCGCTGACCGCCTCGTAGGTCGCCCAGATTGCCCGCGGATAGCGGGCGCGGAACTCGGATGCGAGGCGCGCCAGGGTGGGGGAGGAGAAGGACTCGGAGAGGACCGCCAGCCCAGCGCCGCCATCCGTGGCGTGAGCCTGGGACCGCTCCTCCCAGGCCGTCACGAAGTCGTTCCAGGACCTCGCCTCCTCTGTCAGTCTGACCGTCTGCGAGCGGTCGGGATCGTACAAGCCGAGCACGGACGCCTGGACGCGCGCGCTCGAGGCCCCGAGGGTGGAGGGGTGGCTGGGGTTCCCCTCGATCTTGGTCGGTCGCCCCTCGTGGCTCTCGACAATGAGACCGTAGGCGCTCCGGCCGAACGGCATCGTCGTGGCGTAGTAGCGGGGGATCCCAGGGACCATCTCCTCGGGGGCGTTGACAAAGGGAACAATCTCTTCGGCGGGGCGCCGGCATCCCGCAAGCCCCGCGAGCGACAGCGAGGCGCCCAGGAGCATCATCATTTCGCGCCGGGTGATCCCCTCGGGAAGCTCCGCGGCTCCCTTCGGGAATTCCCGCTCGAGGAACGCACGGGATTCGGGGCGCTCCTCGAGCTGCGCGAGGCTTCGCCAATAGGTCCGACTCACCGGTGGCACCCCGAACAGTCAGTCGTCGGATTGACCGGTCGTTCGAGGTCGAGCTGCGCCGCGAGCGTTTGGACGTCCCGGGGAGGCGTCCACCTCATGTTGGTGACCTCCGAGACGGGGCGTCTGTGGGGACCGGGGTTGCGGTGACAGTCGAGGCACCAGCTCATGCTGAGGGGCGCCATCTGGGTGACCGTTTCCATCTCGTCGATACGACCGTGGCAGGTGACACAGCCGATTCCCGCCGTCACGTGTACGTTGTGGGCGAAATAGGCGTAGTCGGGAAGGTTGTGGACGCGAATCCAGCGCATCGGCCGGCCGTTCTGGTCGCTGTCCCGAATCGGTGCGAGCTTCTCGCTGTCCCGCATCACGGTCTGATGGCAGTTCATGCAGGTCTGCGTGGGCGGAACGTTCGCGACGGGAGAAATCTCGACCGAGGCGTGACAGTATCGACAATCGAGACCGAGCTCGCCGACGTGGAGTTCGTGGCTGTACGGGACGGGCTGAACGGGACGGTAGCCCACGTCTGTGTACCACGGGGAAAAGAAGTACCAGACGCCCGCGATCGCGAGCGTCGGACCGAGGCTGCCGGCGATGGCGGCCACGATCGGGAGCTTGTTCCACCAGGGTGGGAAGATCTGGGCCAATGGCTACGAAATCCCGTCGATTGAGGCTGTGATCTTATTCACAAACTGGAAGAGGGTCAAGCGCGCCGCTTGCTTCCATTACGATCCCGAGTGCGGCCGCTATGGCGTGGTGGTGATGAATCTGGTGCGCCTCGGCGGCGTGATAACGCTGTTGTTCATGGGTGGCTTCATTCTGATGACGCGGCGGCGAGAGTCGCGCCCGCCGACGCCAAGCCCTGTATGAGACCGTAAGGTTATATGTTAGAAGGTGTCAATCTGTATTTCTTCGTGACCGCAGTGACGGCGTTCTTCGCGCTGCTCATCGTGGTTTTCGTCATCTATTTTGCGATCAAGTACCGCGACCCCACTGAAGAAAAAGTGGGGGCTCCGATCACGGGTTCCATCCTGCTGGAGATCGGCTGGTCCATCGTCCCGGTTTTCGTGTCGATGGTGATCTTCGCCTGGGCGACGATCGCGTTATTCCATCTGATTCGGGCGCCCGATTAGACGCTCGAAATCTACTCCACCCATGAGCGCATCAGAAGTACAACCACGTCGCGCCTGAATTCCGCGGATCCAACCGGAACGCCGTGACAACCGGCATCGATGCGAGGTGCCGGTGGAGCGCGTCTCGAATCCGACCCGATCCCTTTCCGTGCACCACTTCCACGCGATCGGCACCGCGCAGGAGTGACCGGTCGATCTCTTCGATGACCCGCGCAAGGGCCTCTTCCACGAGGAGCCCGTGCAGATCGACACGGCCGGGAGGCGGGACCTCGTCCGCCGTCCCGGCCGGCTGTATCTTGCCTGCTGGTTTCTTCTTCCGAGGCGCCGCGGGAATGGTTAGGTCCTCTTCGCGGCACCACATCGTGACGCTGTCGATGCGAACCCAGCAGCGGCCATTCCGGCCGGCGGCGATGACAACGCCGCGCTTGTTTCCGAACGCAGGAACGACGACGTCTGCGCCGATTGGCAAAGGCATCACACCGTGCAGTAAATATAGAAATCGAAGAACTCGATGGTCGTGCCGACAAGGCTTGCAGACAGCACCTGCCGCGGGCTGTTGACGGGAACGGCTTCGGTACGCGAGGTCAGCGGTTGGCTATCGTCCATTGGTTGCAGCCGGTGTGATCTTGCTCAACGAGAGGATGGGCGAATATTCACCCAGCCGCTCACGACTCCACCAGACGCCGTCACGTCGCCGCGTCTCCGGAACCGCGAACCAATACTGATACAACACGGCGCGAATCTGCCGCGGCTTGCGCCCCTGGAAAGGATCGTGTTCGAGCAGCCTCAGGACCTGGTCATCTGCTTCGAGCAGCCTGTAACAGAAGCTTTGAAACCACTGCTCATCACCGAACTGGCCGAACGCAGCAAACCACCATCTCCCAGTCGAGTCGCGGCCGGTGCGGAGCGACCCAGGGTGGCCTGCGGCGTACGTCACCGACCTTGTATTTGAACTTGTACTCCACCCAGGTTGTGCCATCCTCCGATTCTTCGAGAACGATCTCCGGCCTGGTCGTCGTCATGGTGGCGAAGAGACCATGGGTGTTCACGCTCCGAAACGGTGCTATCGCCTTCACGAGGGGATCGAGCAGCGCCGCTCCGGGCGGCTCGATCCGGAAAGCGGCCGCGAACTTGACCACGGAGACTGGAACGGTCGTAACCGCCACGAAACCGATGAGCCCGCGCCGCAATCGACCTGTGGTGACGCGACCGGTCTGGGCGCTACCCCACCTCCCGAACGCAGCGTCGTCGAGCAGGAAGAGGTAGAGAGCGGCTGTCAGCAGGCTGAAGAACGCGTAGTTGCCCTGAGCGCAATGAGCGCCTGCAGTCCCACGAGCGGCACGACTGCGAACGCACGCAACCGCCGGGGCGCGACGATCAAAAACGGCACGCCGATCTCGATCGCCAGAACGATCAGCGTCGAGACCTTCAGAAACCAGAGCGGCAACTGGTGCGCGCACCAGGCGAGGGGCGTCGGAATCGGTTGCGTTTCAAAGTGAACCGCCAGTGCCGTCAGGTTGTGCCATGTCGGATCGCCGCTCGTCAGCTTCACCACGCCTGATGCCACGGTCAGCCTGAAGACCAGCCACAGCATGAGCCAGACCGCGAGACGCGGGGGATCGGCGGGATTGCGCCAGCGCTCGAAGCGGGTCAGCGGCGCAAGAAAGATCGAGAGAAAGCCAGTTTCGAACAGGAGCGTGTCCCACTGATAGGGCAGGAAGGGGCGAGACACGACCGACAGCGACAGATATGTCAGCCAGAGCAGCGAAAGCACGAGCGAAGGCAGGATGCCGACCACCAGCAGGGAGGCGAGCGCCCCTCCTGCGATACACAGCGCCTGCAGCAGCAGGAAGCGGCTGATTCCTGGCAGAGCGCTGGTATTGGCCAGTAGACGGTCCGCCGGCAGGATGCCGTTCTCCCCGATGAGACCCTGGATCTGATCGCCGAGCGACCAGAACGCCGTGAGGTAGACGATGCCGAGCAGTCGTAGAAAAAGCCAGGCGGCGCGCCCATACGTGGAGGGTGCCGCGGGGCTGATTGTGTCTGCCTGGACCTGTGGGTCGAGCGGCCGGTCACGCCGGTCAGCGCACGTTGTCTTTGAGGAATGAAATCACTTGAGGCCAGATCCGCGCCGCGAGCGCGGCATTCAACGTCCCAAGCGCGTTGTGCGGCGCCATGAAGGCATGGCCGGTGCCCGGGTGGACGGTCAGCGTCACGCTCTTGCCCATTCCCCGGAGCTTGGCTTCGAGCGCACGCGCGGCGGCGGGAGGGAAGAAATCATCGTGCTCCGCCATGTGCCCGCTGATGACCGCGGTCAGCCGGGACCAGTCCGGCTCCATGTCGCCCTGGGGGAATCCGTAGAAGGGCACGACCGTCTTGACCTTGTCGGGACGATTGGCGGCGATGAGAAACGAGAGCATCCCACCCATGCAGAACCCAACCACGCCAATGCCGTGGCTTGTGACTGCTGGGTGGCCGGCGAGATAGTCGACCGCGCCGCTCATGTCACGACCTGCACGCTCGGGCGGGAGGCTCTTCATCAGGCGCCCCGCCTTGTCCATTTCGTCGTGCCCGGCCAGCTCGCCGTGGTAGAGATCCGGCGCGAGCGCCACGAACCCCGCAGCTCCGAGACGATCCGCCATTTCCTTGATTCCGGAGTCGAGGCCCCACCATTCCTGAATGACCAGGACGCCGGGACCGGAGCCGGCGGGAGGCTTGACGAGATATCCAGACGCGACGCTTCCGTTGCTGGGGAACTCAACGGTTGCCGACATGCGCGCAAGAATAACCGGGATCGATACTCCCGTTCGACCCCTAAATTTGAGTACTTTGAGACTGCTACGGGCGGTGCCCGTCGAACGCGCGTCGACTACCTCATGACCGAATACCCACCGTGACACGCGACGCAGGTCTCGTAGATCTTCTCGCCGGCATCGAGAATCCTGTCCGGGCTCCTGGCATCAACGGCCTTGAGCGTTAGGTCCGCGGCATCGACGATCGCTTGCGACCATTTCAGCCAATCGCGGTCGTCCCCCCGTGAACGCGATGTCTTGAGCAGGCGACCGCCTTCCGCGAGACGAGTAGCCGCTTTCCGCAGGTCGTTCCATTCCTTGTCGCTTCGCGGGAATGTCTCCTTGACCTCATCGACGGTCACGACCGTAGAAACGGATCTCCAAATCAGGTTGGCGGACGGATCGACCATTGTCTCCATGATCTGGCGGTCGTTTGTCGCAGACCAGACGTGCGCGACGCCCCACACGAACCACGACAGCACGACCGCGAAGACCAGCCGGTAGAATCGCATCACGCCATCATAGTCCGGGGCATGACGCGTGGCGACGCCAGGCCCCGAGCGGAGCGTCGAGGGCGAACGATGCGGGCGCCACGTGGGCCAGCGCGGCAGTCGCAGGCCCGATTGGTGGCACGTTCGATCAGACTGGGCGTTACGCGGCGCCTGCCGGCGCACGGCTCAGCAGCGGCCGCAGCGCGTCCGCGAATTCGCGAGGCTGGGTGAAATAGGGGGCATGGGCGCCAGGCATTTCGGCCACTCCGCCGCCGAGCGCATTCGCCACCCACTCGGCCACGCGGTAGTAGTGGTTGCCGCGGCTGTCGCGACCAGCTGTACCGGCACGTGCAGTCCCGCGAGCTCGGCCTCGGTCGGGACCCACGAGGTGAACATCGGAAGCTCCTGTCCGAAAAACCACGGCCCGTTCGCGATCATCCGCTCGCGTAGGGCCGGCCCGAGCCGGTCGAACACGTCGCCTGCGTTCCTCCGGATAAACTGTTCCATCGCGTAATGCGGGCCGTGCGCCGCCAGTGTTTGCTGGACCTGCGTCTGGGATGTTTTCACAAGCTCCGCCGCATCGGGCAGCACCCGCAGGATCGGCGGCTCGTGAACGATGACATGGCGAGCCCCTTCCGGTGCGCGCGTCGCCAGCCGCAGCGCGATGATGGCGCCGGCGCTCGTGCCGAACACGGCTGCCGGCGCCGCACCGACGTGCCGAAGCAGCGCCGCCGCATCGTCGGTCTGCTGACCCAGGGTGCTCGGTCCGGCCGCGCGGCTCCGCGAGTTGCCGCGGCGGTCATACGTGATGACCGTATGCTCGGACGCGAGGATGTCGGCCGTTTGTTCGAATTGGCCCGCGTCGCCCGCCGCTCCCGCGATGAGCAGCACCGCCGGCCCGCGCCCCCGAACTTCGTAATAGAGCTCCACGCCGCCGAGCGCGGCCGTCCCGGATCGTTTTTGCGCAAGTGGATTCATGCTTCCCCTTCCGGTGGGAGAGCCTGCTACATGCGGCAGATGGCCATTGTCAATCTTCGAGCTTCAATTATCTGTACAACTTGGGCTGGTTGCTTGGACCAGATGGCGTTCGCGGCCGTGGTGAAGCGACCGCCGCGCTCGAGGAAGCCAAGCGGATTTGAAAGGATTTCAAATGATGCGTCGAACGAAGATTGTGTGCACGATCGGGCCTGCGTCCGATTCGGAGGAAATGATCGGCCAACTCATTATTGCGGGAATGAATGTCGCCAGGATCAACTGTTCGCATGGGACGAACGACTACCACCGGATGGTAATCCGGCGGTTGAAGAGCATCCGAAAAACCCTCAAACAACCTGTCGCCATTCTGATGGACCTGCAGGGGCCGAAAATTCGCATTGGCAATATCAAAGGAAACTTCGCCCAGCTGTTGCCGGGACAGACTTATGTGCTGACGTCGGGGAAGGTGCTGGGTGACGAGAAGCATGCAGGAGTGTCCCTGAGGTCGATGCCGAAAGAAGTATCGAGGGGCCACTCGATTCTCCTGGCCGACGGCAATATCGAATTGCAGGTGATGCGCGTCGTTCCGCCGAACATCTTTTGTAAGGTGGTTGTGGGCGGAGTGCTCAGTTCGCACAAGGGAATCAATCTTCCAGGATCCGAAGTCGATGTGGATTCGTTGACGCGCAAGGATCGCAAGGATATTCAGGTGGGACTCACGGCGGGCGTTGATGCGATTGCGTTGAGCTTTGTTCGCACTGCAGCCGACGTCGAAGGCGTCAGGAAGCTCATAAAGAGCGCAGGCAGCCACGTGTTCGTCGTCGCCAAGATCGAGAAGCACGAAGCCGTCGCGAATATCGACTCCATTGTGTCGGTGTCGGACGCGGTGATGGTGGCGCGCGGAGATCTCGGTGTCGAGACTGATCTGGAGCGGGTGCCCCTGGTGCAGAAGATGATTATTCAGAAGTGTAATGTGGAGGGGAAGCCGGTGATCACCGCGACCCAAATGCTCGTGCGGATGGTGGACAACCCCCGTCCGACAAGAGCGGAGGCGACGGATGTGGCAAACGCGGTTCTCGATGGAACCGATGCGGTCATGCTTTCGGAGGAGACCGCCATAGGAAAGTTTCCCATCGAGGCGGTGATGATGATGGACCGCATCGTCCGTTCAGCCGAAACGGCGCTGGACGTGCAGAAGTTTGAGCACCAGAGGGAATTCGGCAGCACTCACGACTCCATCAGCCGTTCGAGCTATCACATCGCAAAGGAGATCGGCGCGGCGGCAATCATCACGCCGACCTGGTCGGGCTCGACAGCGAATCTCGTATCGCGCTTCCGCCCGAAGCAGCTCATTATCGCCGCGACCCCGAATGAACTGGCCCTGGATTTCCTGTCTCTCGCCTGGGGCGTTGCTCCGCTTTTCATACCGTCCAGTGGAACAATTGACGACATGATTCGTTTCTCTATTGACGCCGCCCGTAAAGCGGGACACCTCCAGTCCGGGGATCAGGTGGTTATTACCGGAGGCGCTCCGCTCCACGCAGCCGGGAAGACGAACTTCTTAAAGGTGGAGCGAGTCGAGTAGACGAGGAGGCCTGGGTGATGCCCCAGCTTTCACTGCGAGCAGTTCTTGACGGAGGCTCAGAAGTAGAATTCCCTCTTCAGTTTGATCTCATTACTTCCTGGGAAGTCATGGAGCACTTACCTGAAGATCGCCTTGCCACTGTATGCGACAACATTAACCGTCATCTTCTTCCAAGCGGAATCGTTGTCATGAGCATTTCCTCTTCCGAAGATGTGGTAAAAGGAGTCAGGTTGCATCAGACCGTCAAGAACAAAGCTTGGTGGCAAAAGACACCTGGCTCCCATTCGTTGCATCATTTGCCCGATCTCGACGCGTATTTTAATACGCAATATATCCGCGGGAGAAAGCAAAACGCTTCCGACAGTTTTTACCTCATCCTGTTACCGGATCTAACCAAGCGCCCTCTCGCACCCAAGCCAAGTGCAAGTACATGGATATTGGATCGTTGGCTTCTATCGAAAGGCCAGAAAGCCCTAATAAAATTACTGATCGGGCAGCAAGGAACTGCAAGTCTCGGTGCGCCCGAGCACGATCTGGTTGAGCACGTCCTCGGCGGGGCGCTGTGCCAGTGCTGTGACCGTGCAGCCATCGCGCATGTTGGGCGATGTCGGAGAGGGCGTCAGGGTCGCAGAACAGGTCTTCGTTTAACTTTCGGGAGGCCGCTAATGTTGGCTATCGTCCTTTTACCAACGAGATAGGCCTTGCGGCGCCTTACGTTCGGCGACGCGTAAAAGCGCTGACGGAAGCAGCGCGCAAATCGGTCGGCGGCCTGGCTGAACGCCTTGCAGAAGGCGGTCTGGATCGTGAGTCATTGGCGAACTTCGCATCCGTCGTGGAGGCACGAGCAGCTCGACTAGCTGATACCGTTTGAGCGATGCGGTTCAAGATAGAGCTAGAAGCGCAGGTACGTCAGCTCACCACTGCGGCAGCTCGAATTCTCGGTGAATCGCCAAGACTTTCCCTGGGCTTCCTGGCCGCTGCGCCCTACGCGATCGTCACTTCCTTGCTGAGATAGACATCCTGGATCGCGTTGCGGGCGCACGAGGCCCCTCACAGCTGTGCGCCAGGCCTCAATCTGATCTGCGAGCCGCCGAGTCTGGCGAACTCGCGAGACCACGACAATTGACGCGAGGGACTGGCCGAACAGGAGGTCCTCATCCTGTGTGAGGAATAAATTGGCTGGGAGGCAGGGATTCGAACCCCGATAACCTGCTCCAGAGGCAGGTGTCCTACCGTTGAACGACCTCCCAGTGCTAGGGCGCGAGGAAAACCCCAGGCAGGAACTTCTAATTCTATAGAGAACGCTCGGGTCCGCGCAACGCGGCGACTTCAGCCCGACAATTCAGGTCCTCGCGCCGTGAGGAAGACGGCGAGCCGCTCGAGCCGCTCCACCGTACGCTCGCGGCCGAGCAGGACGAGTACCTCGAACAGCCCCGGGCTGACCATTCGACCGGTGACCGCCACGCGTGTGGCGTGGATGAGCGCCCCGGCCTTGATACCCAGCTCGACTGCCGACCCACGCACCGCCGCTTCCACATGTGACTCGTCGAAAGGATCCACCGTGCGGAGGGTGGCCGCCAGCGCAGCGACGTGCGCGCCCAGGCCTGGTCCCGCCAGGTGCTTTTCCACGGCTTCAGGCTCGTACTCGATCGTATCGGTCAGAAAGGGCCGCGCGAGGTCCACGAACTCCGTGAGGCGCTTCGCGCGCGGGCGCAGCAGGTCCACCAGCCGATAAAGCCAGGCCTCGGCCGGGCGAGCCTTTGCTGTCAGCAGGCCCGCGTCGGCGAGCAACGGTTCGACGGCGTGAAGCAACTCGTGACTCGACAGGCGCGCAATGTACTGCCCGTTCATCCAATCCAGCTTCTCGGTGTTGAACACAGCGTTGCCGCCGCTGATCCCCTCGAGCGAGAAGCTCTCGACGAGCTCCGTGGTGGACATCAGCTCGCGATCGTCGCCTGGTGACCAGCCCAGCAACGCGAGGAAGTTCACCATCGCCCCAGGCAGATAACCCTGCCGCAGGTATTCGGTCACCGAGGTCGCGCCGTGCCGTTTGCTCAGCCGCTTCTTGTCGGCGCCCAGAATCAGCGGGACATGCGCGAAGACCGGCGGCGTGGCCCCGAGGGCCTCGAACAGCAGAATGTGCTTTGGCGTGTTGGAGATGTGGTCGTCGCCCCGGATCACATGGCTGATCCCCATGTCCACGTCGTCGACAACGACGGAGAGGTGGTAGGTGGGGTGCCGGTCGGAGCGAAGCACGACGAAGTCCTCGAGGTTGCGCGGATCGAACTCGATTCGCCCGTGGACGGCGTCGTCAAAGGCCGTGTGGACTGCTGGGACCTTGAAGCGAATCGCACGGGGCGCGCCGGCCGCTTCGCGCTCCGCAACGCGTTCAGGCGGCAGAACCAGACATGCCCTGTCGTACTGCCATGCTTCGCCACGCTGTTCGGCCTTCTCGCGCTCGTCGCGCAGCCGCTCGGAAGAACAGTAGCAGTAGTACGCATGGCCGCCGGCAACAAGGCGCGCCGCCGCTGCGCGGTAGCGATCGAGGCGTTCCGACTGGAAGTAGGGACTGTGTGGGCCGCCCGTCTCCGGCCCTTCGTCCCAATCGATGCCGAGTCCCCGCAGGCCGTCGAGGATGCCGGTGACCATGTCGGTCGACGAGCGCTCGACGTCGGTGTCCTCGATGCGCAGGATGAAGGTGCCGCCATGGCGGCGCGCATAGAGCCAGTTGAAGAGGGCCGTCCGGGCGCCGCCGACGTGCAGGTAGCCGGTTGGGGACGGCGCGAAACGAACCCGCGGAGGCGCGGGCGGCTTACGCATGGCGGATCAGGCTCACCGTGCCAACGCGCCCGCGGGCGCGCCGAGGGCGTTCGGCATGGCGCGGCGCTCGCCGATCTGCTGCCGCCACATCGCGTAATAAAGTCCCTTTCCCTCGAGCAGCTCGTGGTGGCGGCCTGATTCCACGATTCGGCCCTGTTCGAGGACGTAGATCCGGTCGGCGTGAAACACGGTCGAGAGCCGGTGCGCAATCATCAGCGTGATCAGGTCGCGGTTGGCGGCGACCGTGCGAATCGTCTCGGTGACGCCTTCCTCGGTGAGCGAATCGAGCGATGACGTGGCTTCGTCGAACAGGAGCAGCTGCGGCCGCCGCAGGAGGGCGCGGGCGATCGACAGGCGCTGCTTCTCGCCGCCCGAGACCTTGACGCCCCCCTCGCCGATCAGCGTGTCCAGCCCCTTGTCTGCGCGCGCCAGGAGACTCTCGCACGCGGCCTGGTGCAGCACCTCGAGGCAGTCGGCGTCGGTCGCGCCAGGGCTCACGAACAGCAGGTTTTCGCGAATCGCTCCGGAGAAGAGCTGCGTGTCCTGCGTGACGAACCCGATCCGCTCCCGCAGCCGCTCGAGATCGATCTCCGTGCTCGGCTCCCCGTTGTAGAGAACGCGTCCCGACTGCGGCGTGTACAGCCCCACCAGCAGCTTGACGAGCGTCGTCTTGCCGGCGCCCGATGGTCCCACGAAGGCGACCGTCTCGCCGCGCGAGGCCTCGAACGAGATGTCGCTCAGCGCCGGCGTTGACGCGCTCTGGTGCTGGAAGGTGACGGATTCGAACGCCAGCTTCACCAGCGGACCGATTGACACCGGCTGCAGGGGACGGCGTTCCCTCGGCAGGCGGAGAATGGCTTCAAAGTTCGCGAGCGACGCCTCCGTTTCGCGGTAGGTGTTGATGACGGTGCCGAGCTCCTGCAGCGGACCGAAGATGAAGAACGAATAGATGAACAGGGAAAAGAACTGACCGACCGTGATTTGCTGCGCGTAGATCAGATAGAGCATCAGAAAGAGAATGCTGGTCCGCAGGAAGTTCACGGCGGTGCCCTGGATGAAGCTCAGGCTTCGGAGGTAGCGCACCTTCCGCAGCTCCAGGTTCAGAATCTTGCCCGTCGTGGCGTTGAGCCGATCGATTTCCTGCTGGGCCAGGCCGAGGCTCTTCACCAGCTCGATATTGCGCAGCGACTCGGTCGTCGACCCGGCCAGCGCCGTCGTCTCGGCGACGATCACCTTTTGGATGACTTTTATCTTGCGGCTCAGGACCGAGCTCAGGACGCCGAGCAGCGGCACCGTGAGGAGGTACACCGGTGCAATCAGCCAGTGCACGCTGAAGGCATAGATCATCACGAAGACAATTCCCACCAGCGTCGTGAACAGCACGTTGATCGACATGGCGATCAACCGTTCGACGTCGGTGCGGACCTTCTGCAGCTTGCCGAGTGTTTCGCCGCTGCGCTGGTCCTCGAAGGTGGCGTACGGCAGGTCGAGGGAGTGCCGGATGCCGTCGGCGTACATCTGCGCGCCCAGGCGCTGCGTGACGACGTTGATGACGTAGTCCTGGAAGTTCTTGGCGACTCGCGATACGAACGCCACGCCCACCGCCGCCCCCAGCAGGAGGCTGACGCCCCGGAAGAATTCTCCTGTCGAGTACTCCTGGTAGCGGGTGGCGTATTCGTCGATGACGTACCGGAAGATCAGCGGATCGAGGAGGGAGAACACCTGGTTGATCGTCGCTAGCCCCAGGGCCAGCGCCACCAGGGGCTTGTAGTTCCGCAGATATACGAGCAGGAGCGTCATTTACTCGGCCGGTAACTCACCTCGGCATTATTCCATTCTTCGACAGACTCGGACTCGCCCAGCGCACGTCGACCTTGATGCGGTGCACACCTCAGCTTAGAAACTTCTCGCTGTTCTGAGCAGCACTGGGCGTTCCTACTTCAGGAGTGGCACGTCATGCTACGCTAGACCGTATCGAATAAGCGGAACCCCACGAGACCCAAGTGAGGCGAGTTCATGAATATCGTTCTCTCCAGCACTCTACTCATCTTGTTTACCGCGACGACCGTGTCCGGCCAACCCGCGCCGCCGAAACTTGATGTGACCAAGCTCGGCTCGCAAGTGGGCGAGCGGGTCGCCGATTTCCGGCTGCCGGACCAGAACGGCAAGGCGTGGACCCTGGATTCCCTGATGGGCCCGAATGGCTTGATGCTCGTCGTCTCGCGGTCAGCCGACTGGTGACCCTACTGTAAGACGCAGCTCGTTGAGCTGCAATCGCGCGTACCGGAACTCAGGAAAAAGGGATTGGCAGTTGCGGTGATCACGTACGACTCGACGGCGATCCTCGCTGACTTCTCGCGACGGCGGGGCATCACCTTTCCGCTGCTCTCGGATCGGGGCTCCGCGACGATTAAAGCGTACGGGCTTCTCAATACGACGGTCGATCCCACGTCGACGAACTACGGCATTCCTTTCCCAGGGACCTTCCTCGTCAATCGACAGGGGATCGTTACGGCCCGATTCTTCGAGGAGGCGTATCAGGAGCGGAATACGGTGGCCAGCATCCTGCTCAAGCTGGGAGACCCCGGGAACGAGATCGACGCCCAGCGAGTCACCACCGAGCACATAGAGATCACCACCTACGTGAGCGATCAGGTGGTCGCGCCAGGCACGCTCTTTTCGATCGTCGTCGACGTCACACCGCGGCCAGGAATGCACGTGTATGCGCCTGGAAAGCATAGCTATAGAGTCGTCGCGCTTCGTCTGGATCCGCAGCCGGCCCTGCTGGCGCGTCCCCTTCGATATCCCGCGTCGGAGATCTACGTATTCAAGCCGCTGAACGAACGCGTCGAGGTGTTCCAGAAGCCCTTCCGGTTGATTCAGGACCTCGTTCTCAGTGCTTCGCGCGACGTACGGAAAGCGCTGGCCTCTTCGAAGACGCTTTCGATCACCGGCACGCTGGAGTATCAGGCGTGCGACGACAAGGTGTGCTTCCTCTCCAAATCGGTGCCCCTGACGTACACCGTCAGCGTGCGGCAGCTCGATTCGGAGCGGGCGAACGTCCCGAGACCGCAATAGGCCCGCGTCGGGTTGGGCGCCAACGATGCGTGCGTGCGGTTCCGCGTACGTCGAAGCGTGTCGTATACTCAGGTTTCTCGCCGCGGTGAGGTGGCCGAGCGGCTGAAGGCGGCGGTTTGCTAAACCGTTGTAGGGGCTTAAACTCCTACCCAGGGTTCGAATCCCTGCCTCACCGCCAATTAACTTGTTCTCCCCACAGCACTTCTAGATAACCGATTCCCCCGTCTCCAACATGTCTCCACGACTAGGGCGGATCAGGATGGATTCGTGGGGAGTCTTGAGGACTACAAGCTGGGCGGTCACTCCTCCCCCTTTTCAAAATCGAAGAAGTCTTCGGATACCTCGTAGAGATGGAGCGGTTGCTTGACGACGCCGATGCCCCGGTCGAGCATGTGCTCAGCTACCGACTCGCCGTCGAGCAGGAGAACAGTGATCGCACCCTTCTCGTAGGACGCCTCGGCAGCATCCTTCGTAAAGCGGCTGGTCGTGATAAACACCCCGTGGTCGTAGTCGCCCTGGATGGCTCCTCGAAACTTGTCGATCTCCGGTCGGCCAACTGAAGCGTCCGCCCAGCGTTTTGCCTGGAACGCTGATTTGATGCTCACCGCGCCCCGTCTGGCGCGTGAAGATAACCGGACACTCGCAGACTCAGTCGGGCAAGACTGCCACGGCTTCGACCGATAGAATGAATCGTGGGTCGGTCGCCAGCCGGACGATCTCCACAGTGGTACTCGCCGGGCGATGATCAGGGCCCCAGTATCGATTCATCACGACATTTATCGTGTCCTGGTTACCCCCGACGTCGCGGACGA
>Ga0310121_10003175_pt1 | contig 15093 bp, 13 predicted proteins | sample CB27_Tmax_986_MG_FD_203504 | JGI IMG/M metagenome (GOLD analysis project Ga0310121, IMG submission 203504) | Marine microbial communities from Western Arctic Ocean, Canada - CB27_Tmax_986 | ecosystem: Environmental > Aquatic > Marine > Oceanic | place: Canada: Western Arctic Ocean | collected...
ATGTATCGCGCGATTCGCGAACAGCTCACCATTCAGATGCCAGGCACGAACGGCGGGGCAAACTGGGGCGGCGGCTCGTTCGATCCAACCGAAGGCGTCCTGTTCGTGAACTCGATGGACGTAGGGGCCCCCAAGAGAATGCTCGCGCGCCCCGAGGGCTCGAAGGTCCCCTATCGCAGTCGCGGGACGAAGTTTGGCCGCTTCTGGGACTCGAACATGTATCCCTGCCAGAAACCGCCCTGGGGAAGTCTCACGGCCATCGACCTTAACACGGGCGAGTTCCGCTGGCGTGCTGTTCTCGGCGAGATTGATGAACTCACCAAGCGTGGTATCCCCAAGACCGGCACCTCGAACTTAGGGGGCTCCATCGTTACCAGCGGCGGGCTCGTCTTCATCGGCGCTACGAACGACAGCCGCTTTCGTGCTTTTGACAAAGACACCGGTGCGCAACTCTGGGAAACCCGCCTGCCTGCCAGCGGACACGCCACGCCGATGACCTATCTGGGCAAAGACGGCAAACAGTACGTGGTGATAGCCGCCGGCGGAGGCAACAAGTACAACAGCAGTTTCAGCGGTAAAGTCGTTGCCTTTGCGTTACCCTAGGTCGGCTCCAGGTTAGTTCTTCGTGACTGTCTCATCCAGGTTGAGGATTAGGCTGGCGACCGCTGCGTACGCGGCAAGCTCCGGCGTTTCAATCGAGGTATCCCGGGGATGCTCACCGTGATCCAGAAACGTTTCCGCATCGGACGGCGCGGACTGGTAGCGTTTCTGAAAACGCCGCAAACCCGTCATCAGAATATCCTTCTCCTGAGGCTCCGGCGACCGAGCCGTGGCGAGCTGAAACCCATAAGCCAACCTCGCGCCGTCGTCATCGCCGCCTTCGCGGATCATTCGCTCCGCGAGAAGTCGGGCCGCCTCCGCATACGTAACGTCGTTCATCAGGTTCAAAGCCTGAATCGGCGTGTTCGTCCGGACTTCGTGAACGACACAGGTTTCGCGGGCGGCGGAATCGAACGCCAGCATCGACGGTGGTCCGAGCGTGCGCTTCCAAAACGTGTAGAGGCTGCGGCGGTAGAGTCCGGCGCCATGGTCGTTCTCGTAAGCGCCCCAATTGGACAGCTCCTTCCACAAGCCGGCTGGCTGATAAGGCTTGACCGAGGGCCCGCCGAGTCCCTCATGCAGCAAGCCCGCGACGGCAAGCGCCTGATCGCGGATCGCCTCGGCCGGAAGCCGTACGCGAGGAGCCCGGGCCAGCAACAGGTTTTCCGGATCGCGTTCAAGCAAGTCAGGTATTGCACGCGACGACTGCCGATAGGTAGCGCTCGTGACAACCGTCTTTAGCAGTTGCTTGGTATCCCAGCCGTTTTCGACGAACTCGACCGCGAGCCAGTCGAGCAATGCCGGCTGTGTAGGCTCGGTGCCCTGCGAGCCGAAGTCCTCAACCGTGCTCACAATGCCCCGGCCGAATAGCATCTGCCAGAAGCGATTCACTGTGACCCGAGCTGTAAGCGGATGAGCAGGATCGGTGAGCCAGCGCGCGAGTGCCAGACGGCCGGATACGCCTCGCGGCCCCGGGGGCAGCGCGGCAGGGAGGCCCGGTTCGACCTGCTCGCGGGGCGCATCGAAAGAGCCGTGAAAGAGGACATGGGTCGGGCGCACGTCAGCGCGCTCGTCCATCACCATGACGGTCGGGAAACGGTCGAGAAGAGACTCTCGCTCGAGTCGCAGGCGGGCCAGTCCGTTCCACGGTTTTCTGATGCGAGCCGGCGCAAACTTCGAGAGGAACGCCCAGCGCAGTTTCCGTTGTTGAGACTCGGTGCGGTTGGTTGCGGGAGCCAGCGCGATATCGCGCAACGAATCCGCTACGGCAGCCACGCCGACTTGGTCGGCACTCAGTGGGCGGTCATATACGCGGACATCGTCAATCAGTCCCGCGAAACGGTCGTCCTCGCCGGGCCCGTGACCTACGCGCAAAGGAGTGTCCTTGCCGGCGCGTGTATTGTTCAGAGATTCGTCAATCAAGACGTGAGGCTCTTGCGCTTCACCGTTGATGTAGAGCGTCATGCCGCGAGCCAGACGGCTACCGTCATACGTTGCGGCGACATGCGTCCATTCATTCAACGGGACGGAAACTACCGTCTCGACACGAACGCGATCGGAAATGCTGGCCGTGTCAATCCGAAGTTGCAGCTTGCCGTCGACGAGGAAGAGACCATATCCCTTCGGGGTGGGCTGATAGCGGGAGATGATCCCTCCCGTCGGTGACTCTGGCAGAATCCGCGCCGACAAGCTGAATTTCGAGTAGAAGTCGTAGTCCGCCTAGTCACCCAGATCGATCGCCTTTTCGCCGTCGAGCCGAGCCGCTTCGCCCACCTTGCCCGGCGTGGCTGACCCCGAACCATCGAACGTTTCGTGCACCACTAACCGTTCGTCGAGCACCCAATCGAAGCACTTCCGGGCTGCTTGTCGAGACCACTTCGCAAACTCTTTCTCAATTGCGGGTTCGAGCCCGTCAACTCGGTCTTGGGCTTTTTCTATCTGTGCGTCCAAGGCGTCGATCTCGGCCTGCTGTTCACGTGTCGGCGCCCGGACAATCGGCGGCGTGTTGCCATATTTGAAATAGCGTCCACGATCAGAGACGTTGTTGAAGTAGGCGTAGAAGCGGTAGAACTCTTTCTGTGAGATCGGGTCGTACTTGTAGTCGTGGCAGTGCGCGCAACTCATCGTGAGCCCGAGCCAGACGGTCGCGGTGGTCTCGACGCGGTCCACGGCGTACTCAACCTGATACTCATCGGGATCGGTGCCGTTCTCGGCGGTGCCGTGATGGTTGCGGTTGAACCTCGTAGCGATCAACTGGTCGAGCGTCGGGTTCGGTAATTGGTCGCCGGCGAGCTGTTCGATCGTGAATTGATCGAACGGCATGTTACTGTTGAACGCCTCGATCACCTAATCACGCCAGCGCCACATATCGCGTTTCTGGTCGTTTTGGTAGCCGTTGGTGTCGGCGTAGCGGGCGGCGTCAAGCCAGCGAAAGGCCATCCGCTCACCGTAGCCCGGTGATGCGAGAAGCCGATTGACGACCTTCTCGTAAGCGTCGGTCGATGAGTCACTGAGAAAAGCGTCGACCTCGGTAGGTGTGGGCGGCAGCCCCGTCAGGTCAAGTGAAACCCGGCGGATGAGGGTTGCGCGGTCGGCCTCGGCTGACGGTTCGATCCCTTCCTCTTCCAGCCGTGCGAGGACAAACGAGTCAATCGGATTGTGCGTCCAGCCGGCTCTTTCCACAGCCGCCTCGGCGGGCCTTGTCGGCGTCGCAAAGGACTAGTGACTCTGCCACGGCGCACCCGCGCGGATCCAGGCTTCAAGCTTCTCGATTTCGTCCGGCTGCAACGCGGCGTGCCCCATGTACTGCGGCGGCATGCGCTTGACGGGGTCATCGGATTTCACACGGCGGATAAGCTCGCTCTCCTCGGGCTTACCGCGAACGATCACGAAGCCGCCACTAGCAAGTTCCGCGAAAGCACTCTCCTCCCGGTCGAAACGCAGTTTGGATGTGCGAGTAGCGTCGTCCGGGCCGTGACATGTAAAGCAGCGGTCGGAGAGGATCGGGCGAATGTTGCGGCTGAAATCAGGTGCTGCGCCGTGAACTGCACCGACGACGAAGAGCGCCAGCGATGCGCCCCAAAAGAAACTCCCACGAATCCGACCCATTCCTTGACCATTGTACGGCGTGATCCGTGTGAAGTTACTTCACACCGTACATTGGCCGGTGGATATTCTTGTACACGCGGTTGTTAGGATTAACCGTCGTATCACCCGGCGTATCCACTTCGATGATCCGGGCCGCGATGGGTTCGTAAGCAGCGCGGAAGGCGACCGCTGCTTTGACGACAAGGATCTTCTGCCGCTCCGGGTAAACACCGGCGCTTGTGAGCTGATGAATGCTGAACGGCGTGTGCCGGCGGCTCACCAGCAACAGAACATTGGGAAGGTCCCGCGTCGAGCCCTCAACGTGGATCACGGCCGTCAGCCCCTGGTCGAGATAGCGGCGTCCTCCATGGCGGGCCTCCGTCTCGATGTACTGTCCGTCGTAGATCAGTTTGACCTTGCCGCGAATGCCGACCGGCGCACCGTGGTCGCCGTTCGTCTTGCCGCCGACCTCCGCCTTAAACTGCCCACCGACGCCGAGTTGGACCGCCTGCTCGACGGCCTCAGGATCGTAGATGGCCACCACCCAGCCGCTTGCTTTCTGGCGTACCAACTCGCTCAGAATGAACGTCGCGTCACCCGGTCCGCCACCACCGATGTTGTCGCCGGTCTCGACGAGCACGACGGGAAACGTGTCGTTGTCGACGGCTTGGCGAACAGCCTCCGCCGCGGCGGGCAGCTCGAGCTCGAACTGGTCACGCAAGTCCCAGATCTTGTCGGCAATCCGTTGGGCTTCGCTCCGGGCCAGCTCCGCATCGTTGTCCGTTACCACAACAACGCTCGGCGCCATATTCGGTACGTCCGCGTAGTGATAGCTGCCCGAGAAACTCACAGCGAGAAAGCGGGGATCCTTTTCAAGCCGCCGCGTCTCGTCGACGATCGGCAGCAACGGCGCGCGCTTCGTGTACTGGTGGACTTTCGTGATGTAGACCCAGGGCTTGACGATCGCCTGCGTCGGACGCACTTCGCCGCGTGCGATGCGCGAGATGATTCGCGCCGCGTGCAGTCCGCGAGGCCGCTGATCGATGTGCGGATTCTCTTTGTACGTGAGCAACGCCGTCGAGCCCTCGACGATCTCGGGCGTGACGTTGGCATGGAAGTCATGCGTCACAACGATTGGGAAATCCGGGCCCATCGCTTCCCGTAGCCGCCGAACCACCTCCGCGTCTCCGGAATCATACGACTCGGTGACCATCGCTCCGTGCAGAGCCAACAGAAGGCCGTCAAGCTTGGGCGCTGACTTGAGGCGCTCGATCATCTCGCCGGTGATCAGGTCGAGTACTTCGTCTGTCACGCGCCCCGACGGCACCGCCCAGCCGACAATCGTCGGGTACAGGTCGAAGCCGTATTCTTTTGCGCCTCCGATGTAACCGGTGATTTCGTTGTTGCCCTTCGAGTATTCCGCGAGAATTTCATCTCCCCGGAACAGCCCGTCGCGAGTGAACTCTGCGACGCCCGTGCGAGCCTTGCTGTACGTATTCGACTCGTGGAGCATCCCGGCGATGGCGATGAGCGGTTTGTCAGCACTCACGGCTTTGCTCCCGAGAATCAGAACGCCCACAACAGTGACAACAAGAACTAACCTGCGCGGCTTTGGGCACATACGAAACTCACTTACCGGCGGAGACTTCGCTCAGTAATTCCAGCAAGACCTTCGTCATCTTCACGGACGCCTGTTTCTCGACTCGATTCGTCCCCAGCCAAGTCTCATAGCCGCCGAGCTCATGCTGTTCGGGAGTCGGTAGATAGCCTTCGCCGCCATTGGCAAGTTCGATCGTGAACGTCGGCTTGAGCGGACTCTTCTCTTTGATCTCGAGGCCTGTCTCGGTGAACGTTTCAAACGGCGAACTGGCAATCCCGAGATCCCCGATGCGAATGGCTTGGAGTTTGATGTCAACGGTATCGGGGCCCTCGTAAAGCTGAATCGCTCGCCGAGCGTACGGCTTGGCGCGGCGCGGCAGCGTGGATTCATCCTCGACGGTGAGGACTTTCTTCGCCTGCTCGTACCCTTGTTCGGTAGGCTTGCGGCGGTCGAGCGTCAGGATTCGTTCCGCCATCGCCAGCGACAGATCGGAGCGATGCTCGATCGATTGATACGCTCCGAACGACTTGTCAGCAACCTTGCCGGCAACGATGCCGATCTGCTCGAACCGCTCTCGGCGAGGCCGCTTGCCGGTGAAATCAATATTATTCACGTCGCCGCTCGTGCCGTTTGAAAGGATGCCAATAAACCCGTCGGGACTTCCCAGCCGTTCGCTAATCTGCCGCGCGAATTCGCCGAAATAGTCAGCCGAGACTTGTGTGCCCCCGGTGCCGCCGACGTAGTGCAGCGAGTAGTTCGAGAGCAGAGCCAAAGGCGTACCATCAGCCTTGCGAACCGAAAGCACGCTGATCTCGGGATCGACCGGGCCCGCGGGCTTGACGAGATCATTGCGGCCGGGGTTCATCTTCACCGTGTCGGTGGTGCCGCCGAACGGGTCGGGCGGAATCGTGCCCTCTTTCTTGAACCAGCGGCGGTTCGAAAGTTCGTCGGGAAGCTGTGCCGAGCCAAACCCGACTTCCGCGGCGACGCGGCCCTTGTAAGCCTGGGTGATCGCCTCGGCGATGCCCGCCCGAAGCTGTTCGGAATACTTCTCTTCGTTGTCCCTAAGATCCTCCCCGCCCGGTACGTGATAGTTGTCGCGCGGCTTGGACGGAGGCGCGCTGTGCGTGTGTGTGGCCGAGACCAGCATGTTGCTTGTCGGGATGCCGGTCCGCTCCGAAGCGCGTTGCTTCGCGTCATCGAGCACGTCTCGATAGACGTAGCAACTATCGATGACCGCGATTACGAGCTGCGTTGTCCCGTCATCGAGGGCAAGCGCGCGCACATGCAAGGGATCGTGAGCGCTTTCCGCCGGACGGAAGCTGAAGCTACCGATCAGCGGAACCGGCCAAGCCTTCGGCGTAATATCAACCGCCGCCGCCCCTGCTTGTAGTTGCGGCGATGAGTCGCTCGAACAAGAAACCGTCAATAGCGCTACAGCGAGCAAAGAAACAGAAAGTATTCCAGTAAGTTTGTTCATGAATATTCTCAGGGACAGGCCGCGACGATCGAGTCTGTATGCAACTCCCGTGCCGACACTGTAGGGGCACGACATGCGGTGCCCGCCAAACCGACAGCCACAAGTATAGGGATTTTCGCGGCTACTTAGAACCACTGCGCTTTGTTGACCACGTTCCGCAACCCTTCACCGCGAACAAAGCGCCCAACGTTGTCGAGGATCACTTCCAGATGACGTTCCGCGATGCGCGGCGAGTAGCCCGCGACGTGCGGTGTGATGATGACGTTATCCATGTCCCACAGTGCGTGCCCCGCCGGCAGCGGTTCGATCTCGAACACGTCCAAGCCGGCTCCGGCGATCTCCTTCGCTTCGAGCGACGCCGTCAGATCCTCAAGGTCGACAATGGCGCCGCGTCCGATATTGATCAGAAACGCGCTTGGCTTCATCTGCCGGAACTGCTCCCGTCGGAAGAGCTTTTCCGTGTCGGGCGTATGAGGTGCGGCGATCACGACAAAATCGCTTTCACCGAGCAGATCCGCTAATCGATCAGGTTTCCAGAGTGCTTCGACGCCTTCGGGCGCTTCGGAGCGCACCGGATCGATCGCAACCACGCGCATCCCGAATGCGAGCCCCCGGCGGGCGATCTCCGAGCCGATGTGACCAAGACCGACGACGCCAAGTGTCGCGTCCGCCAAGTGCATGTGCGTGCGGTCGATGGCATTGGCAACCCCGGGGCCCGTCACGAAACCCGCCCGAGCTGCCTCGCCGCCGATCGGCTCCCAGTGACCTCTCACCTGCTGACGGATGTAGAGGTGCAGATTGCGCGCGAAGCAGATGATGTATCCGAACACCTGGTCGGCGATCACGTCGGAGAAGAGCCCGCGCATGTTCGACAGTTGGCACGGATGGGCGATCAGCTCCGGAAAGACGTAGTGCTCCAGGCTCGCCGTCGGCGACTGTACCCAGCGAAGTTTCGTCGATGCCGCTAGCAATGGAGGTGTCAGGCGGCCGATGAAGCCATCGGCGTCTCGGATAGCGGTCAGGGCCTGCTCTTCGTCCGCGGCGTTGATAACTTCCGTCGAGCCCGCCGCCTGCACAATCTGATCGAGACGTACCTGTTCAACAGGGGGGTGAATCACAAGCTTCATCATGTTTGCTGGGGTCCGGCCGACCCGGAGCTCATACGCAACGTTGGCGCTTGGCAACCCTGGCGCTCGGCAACCCTGGCCATTATAGACGGGCAGCCGGCATGCAGTGCCCGATCGTCCTGGGCCGAGGAGCGAGGGACTCCCTCGTCGTGACATCGGTGGTGATCTCAATGGGTCGATGCAACACCTTTCCTGGAAGGAAAGGTGAAGTGCAAGCCTAAGAAACTAAAAGGGTAACGATGAGGATACAGCGCTTCCCTCTGGATCCTGTTGAAGTACAAGAAGTTACGTGGTTGTGGTTGGGGCCTCGGATGGTGGGTGAGCCACTTGTCCCTCTCGGCGTTCGGATACTCCAGCTAAAGGACTTAACGTGGGTGTTGCGTTGACCGGTTGAGCCGGCAGTTGTTCCCGACATCTAACTGGAGACTGGGCGTTCCGGCTATCGCAAAACTTGATTCGCTGGTCAAGAAGTTGGCTGTCCCTGCGCGACGGGTTCAATCGCAGCGCAGCGCCGCCGTTGGATCCAGCTTCGCCGCTTGGCGGGCGGGAAGGTAGCTCGCTAAGAGCGCGGCAGCCATCATGACCACAGCAACCAAAGCAAACGTCAGCCAGTCCAGTGGCTCTACGCCGTAGAGAAGGCTTCCCAGAATGTGCGTCAATCCGGCCGCGGCAATCAGGCCAATGACCACACCGGGCACGGCTATGAAAAGCCCTTGACGTAGGATCATCCCCACCACCTGTGACCGCTCTGCACCGAGAGCGATCCGCAGTCCGATCTCGCGAGTCCGCTGTTGCCCCGAGTAACTGATCACACCGTAAACCCCCACCGAGGATACGAGAAACGCCAGGCCAGCCAAGCCAGTCAACAGCAGCATCGAATAGTTGAGTTCCCAGACCGAGTCCCGAACAGCACGATCCAGGCTTTTGGACTGCTGCACATAGACGGCAACTTCAGGAAAACGCTCACGAATCCGGTGAACAATCGCTGAGAGGAGTGAGTTCCTGTCTTGGAAACTCTTGGCCAATATCGAGCCCCAGGATTTGGGGGTCTGGCGCGCTGCTTCGTACACGATCGGCCGTGGAGGTTCCCGCAATCCGTCTTCGCGAACACTCCCCACGACACCAACTACGGTCATATCGGTGTGTCCATTCCTTCGGGCCTTTCTGATTGTCTTACCTAGGGGACTTTGGCCAGGCCAAATACATCGAGAGACTTCCTCGTTCACAACGGCCACCGGAGTCGAACCGGTCGAGTCCATCTCGTCGAAGACGCGACCCTCAAGGAGCGGTATACCCAGTATCTGGAAATAGCCGGGGTCGGCCCAAACGTTCCCAGCTGAAATCTGATCCGTCAGGGAGTCTCGTGCGCTCTACATTGCAGTGCAAATGCGGTCTACCGGAGCCATCGGAGCGGAACTGCCAAAGGTGAAGCCCTCGATGCTTGGGATACTCTGCATCTCCGCACGAAGGCTTTGCCAGAAAGCGCCATAGATCTGTTGGAAGTATCGTCGGCGCTCTTCAGGCTCCAACGCCCAGCCGGGACGACTAAGTCCGAGGGCATTGATGGACACCGTGATGAGGCCGCTGGGTTGAAAGCCTGCCCCCCTGTTCGTGAAGTTTCAAGAGACTCCTCACCGTCAGGCACGAGCCGATGGCGAGCACAACTGCCATAGACACCTGTGCGGCACTCAGATAGTGCTGCGCGCGCCTTTCCGTCCTGCTGCCGATCGAACTCGTGGATCCTTCCCTGATCCAGGTTGCCAAGCGAAAGGAGGTTCCTCGGAAAGCGGGAAGCAACCCCACGAGAATGCCGTTAACGAGGGCTACCCCGATAGCGAACGTGATGACCCACGGGTCGACACCGATGTGGTCGGCCCCGAGAACATGAGATGCTACACTCTCCGGCACCCACGAGCGGAGATAGCTTGTCAGAAGGCCCGCAACCACAAGCCCAAGAAGCGCGCCAGCAAAAGACAGGAGGACGTTTTCGGTGATGAGCTGGCGGATCAAGCGACTCCGGGCGGCGCCGATGGCGGATCGAATCGCAAGCTCCGACGTTCGCTTCTGCGACTGGACCAAGACAAGACCCGCGATGTTCAGGCAAACAATCACCAGCACCAGGCCGGAGGCGGCTAATAGCAGTCGCAGTGGATCGCGGACTCCCGCGGTGGCCTTTTTGGAAACGGGATTGAGGACGTATCGCCAGTCAGTGTGCGTGTCAGGATGCGCCTCCGCCATCCGTTGTGAAAAGACGTCGGGCCCTGGCTTGCGCCTGCTCCAGGGCCAGTCCCGCCTTAAGACGGGCAATCGCGCCATGGCTCCCGACAACATGGGGGGCACGATGAATGGAGAACAGCGGTCGAAAATACTTCTCGATGCGATAGTCGAAGCCAAAACCAGGCGGCATCACGCCGACGATGGTTGTAGGGCGCCCCGAACCGGCTAGATCATATGTCCGACCCACAACTCCGGGGTCTGCGCCAAATCGGCTTTTCCAGAACGAATGCTGCAAGATAACCACTTCCGGGCCATCGTGGGTAGCCTTAGCCCTGAAGTCATCTGAATGAAAGCATCGGCCAAGAAAGGGGTAAACTCCGATAGTCGAGCAGAAAGCTTCGTCTACTTGCTCACCCCAGTAGATTTCGTTCTCGAAACGGTAGGAATCGTGATAGAAGCAAGACAGGCTGTCGAACAATCCTGAATTGTCACGCCAGTCATAGCAATCACCGCGCGAAATCTTCTCGGTCCTCACGCCCTTCTTGTCATTGATGCGCTCGAGAAAAACGAGCTTCTCCGGGTCTTTGTAAGTTGGCGGTTGAAGCAGAATCGCATTGATCACGGCAAAGATCGCCGTGCCGACGCCGATTCCCAGCGTCACCAGAACAGTCGCAGTGAAACCTGGGTCCCGACGGAAGGAACGGAACGCAAAGCGCAAATCTTGGAGTAGGCTGTCTATGAATGGGATCCCTCGCCGATCCCTGTACTCTTTCTTCACCTGCTCCAGACCGCCAAGCCGGAGTTGCGCTTGCCTTCGCGCTTCCTTCGCGCTCATCCCGCTGCGGACGTTGTCCTGCTCCTCCATCTCCAGGTGAAACCGCAGTTCGTCGTCGAGGTCGGCATCAAGCCGGCGCTTGCGAAAGAGCGCGGATATCCTGGTGACAATTGAACGCAGCCACGTCATTGATGATCCCCTCTCTTGTCTTACCGGCTTTTACGACACGGGTTGGAGAAACCGGGCCACCAGCGCCACCATCTGTTCCCAGTTCCGCTCCTCGACGGCGAGCCGCTTCTGTCCCTTCTTCGTCAGCGAATAGAACTTCGCGCGGCGGTTGTTGTTCGAGGTGCCCCACTTCGCCGCGATCCAGCCCTTCTGCTGGAGCCGCAGCAGCGCCGGGTAGAGCGTCCCCTGGTTCACGGCCAGTACGCTCGCAGATACCTGCTCGATGCGCTTGGCGATGGCCCAGCCGTGCATTGACCCCATGGAATCTAGCGTCTTGAGCACCAGCAGGTCGAGCGTGCCTTGCAGAATGTCGGTTTTCGCTTTGCCCACTTGTCGCTCCTTTTGAGAATCGACAAAAGTATAGAGAAACTCTTGTTGAATGTCAACAACACTCAAGACGGCCGGAGCCCATTGCGGATCGTGCTCACGAGGAATCCCCGAGAACCGGATTCGGTGTGCTTAGAACGAGGATGCGGAGACGCGTTGGTAATCGGAAGGTTTGAGGCGCTGTCGACGGCGGCTGATCCAACCGTGGAGCAGAGCGGAGCAAAGGACCAAAGCGGCCCATGCCGACAGCGGCAGGTCGTGCCAAACAACCTCGGCATACACCAGCCCGGAGCCGAGATAGCCGAGGGCCAGCAGACCGGCCAACGCCATCCCGAAACGTTGCTGCGCCCAAGAGAAGACGCAGCCCAGCAGCCCCAGCAAAAGCAGTAACGCCGTCAGCGGCTCACTCACGCTTTCCGATTCCGAGGCTTTCCACCACGAAAGCTGAACCAGCCCAGTGACAATCAAGATGCGAAGCAGCAGACGCATAGGACCTCAAGCCTCTTATCGGCGGATCGCGGAAGAGTTTCTACACAAATCCGAACGATGCGCTGAGAGACTCGGGACAGCAGTTGAGACTTGCCGGGGAGGGGAGCTACGACTTGCTGCCCCGCGCTTTACGGGCCTTGGTCGCCCCGCTCTTCTTCGTCGGCAGTGGGTAGGCCGTCGGGATCAACGAATTCGAGAAGCTTGCGGGCGCCTCTTTCGGCAACCTGCCGAGGTGTTCATTGACGTAGCCAACGAACTCCTGCATCTGGCGCTGCATCTCTTCCATCTTCTCCCGCATGTTGAGGATGATCTCGACGCCGGCGAGATTCACACCCAGGTCGCGCGTGAACGAGAGAATGACCTCGAGCCGCTCCATATCCGCCTCGGTGTACAGACGGGTATTGCCGTCGGTGCGTGATGGCTTGAGCAGGCCTTCGCGCTCGTAGAGCCGCAACGTTTGCGGATGAAGTTCGAAGCGGTCCGCCACGACCGAAATAGTGTAGGTGCCTAACGTTCTTTTCTTACGTGCCATCGCAGGTTAGTCGAACAAGGTAGCTCGAGGGTCTTGCGGGTTTAGGCTAGCAAACTCTTTCATCATCGCCTTCGACGCTTCATCCGGAACCTCGGGAACAATGATCTTGACCTCCACGAACTGATCGCCGCGGTGGCTTGTGCGCGGGTTCAGTACACCCTTTTCCCGCAGTCGAAAGCGTTTGCCGGAGCTGGTCGCCGGAGGAATCTTCAGCCGTGCCTTTCCGTCGACGGTCGGAACGTCAATGCTCCCGCCTAGGATGGCCTCCGGAATCGTGATCGGCACCTGCATGTGAATGTCGTCGCCCTTGCGCTCGAAGACCGGGTGCGTGCCAACCCGCGTGATGATGTAGAGATCTCCCCCCGCGCCTCCACGTTGGCCGGCGTTGCCTTTACCGGGCACACGCAGCCGCGAACCGCTTTGGGCTCCGGGCGGAATGCGCACTTCGACTACCTCGGTGCGATGGAGCCGGCCTTGTCCTGCGCACGTCGGACACACGTCTCGCAGTTGTCCCGAGCCCTGGCAACGCGGGCATGTGAGATTAAACCGCATTGATCCCACGGTTTGATTGACCTGCCCCGAGCCTTGGCATTCCTGGCAGCTCACTGTGCCCTGGCCGATGTTTCCCGCCCCGCGGCATTGCCCGCAAGGCTCGTGCCGGGCTACGTTCAGCCGCAGGGTCGTGCCTTTGATCGCGTCCCAGAAATCGATGTCGACGCTGTACTCGAGGTCCTCACCGGCTTGTGCCTGAGCCGGGATGTGCTCTTGATCCTGCCGGAAAAACTGCGAAAAGAGGTCGGAGAAGCCACCACCCCGTGCTTGACCCCGCGGCGGCCGGCCCGCCGCTCCGCCGGCTTGGGCGAAATCGGAGAAGTCGAAACCCGAGAAATCAAAACCGCCGGGTCCGTGCCCGCCCCCGCCCCCTTGGCCGCCCGGGTACGCCCCAGCTTCGGAGTAGAAGCCGTACTGGTCGTACATATCGCGCTTCTTCTGGTCTCCGAGGACACCGTAGGCCTCCTGGATGGATTTGAACTTCTCCTCGGCCGAGTTGTCACCGGGATTGACGTCGGGGTGGTACTTGCGGGCGAGGCGGCGGTAGGTCTTGCGCACTTCGTCGGACGAAGCGCCTTTCTTGACGCCCAGCGTCTTGTAATAGTCTTTTTGATCGGTACCCGTCACATCATCTCCCGGACACGGAGAAAGTTAGGTCTGTGCCCGCGGCTGCCCTTCGGATCAATGATACCCGGGGGGCCCGCCACGGGGTCCCTCTTCTTTCATGCGCGTCCGCCGAACCGGCGACTCACTTACGAGCCCTTCGGCTTCTCATCCACGTCGACGAACTCCGCGTCGACCGCATCCTCCTTGTTGTCCTCAGCCCCTGCGCTCGCGCCGTCGGCGCCCGGCGTCCCGTCGGGGGGAGCCGCTCCCGCGCCATCTTCCGGCGTGTCGGCGGACTTGTACATTGCTTCGGCAAGCTTGTGGCTGGCCTGCGTCAGATTGTCGACGGCGCTATTTATCGCCTCCGGGTCACCCTGCTGCACGGCTTGTTTCGTCGCTTCGATCGCGGTTTCAATCTGCTTGGCGTCGTCCTCGCTGATCTTGTCGCGATGCTCCTTGAGCGTGTTCTCGGTGCTGTAGATCATGGCGTCGGCACGGTTGCGGGCCTCCACCTCATCGCGCTTCTTCTGGTCTTCCGCCGCGTGGCTCTCGGCATCGGTCGCCATCTTGTCGACCTCGTCTTTTGACAGGCCCGATGAGCTCGTAATCGTGATCTTCTGCTCCTTACCGGTTGCCTTGTCTTTCGCCGAGACGTTCAGGATGCCGTTGGCGTCGATGTCAAACGTGACCTCGACCTGTGGCACGCCGCGAGGAGCGGGCGGAATACCGACGAGCTGAAAAACGCCCAGCAAGCGGTTATCCCCGGCCATGGATCGCTCGCCCTGGTAGACCTTGATCTCCACGGATGTTTGGCTGTCGGCGGCGGTCGAAAAGACTTCACTCTTGCGCGTCGGAATCGTCGTGTTGTGCTCGATGAGTTTCGTGAACACGCCTCCCAGGGTTTCGATGCCTAGCGAGAGCGGGGTGACGTCGAGCAGCAGCACGTCCTTGACTTCGCCGCCCAGAACACCGCCCTGCACCGCGGCGCCAATCGCCACGACCTCGTCCGGATTGACGCCCTTATGCGCTTCCTTGCCGAATAGCTCCTTCACGAGCGCTTGCACGCGCGGAATGCGGGTCGATCCGCCGACGAGCACGACTTCGTCGATTTGATTCGGCGTAATGCCGGCGTCCGCCAGCGCCTTCTTGCAGGGCTCCAGGGTGCGCCGCAGTAGCGGCTCCATCATCTGCTCGAGATGCGCGCGCGTCAGCTTGAGCTGCAGGTGCTTTGGACCGCTTGCGTCGGCCGTGATGAAGGGCAAGTTGATCTCCGACTCCAGCAGAGTCGAGAGGTCCATCTTGGCTTTTTCAGACCCTTCCTTGAGGCGCTGCAACGCCATCTTGTCTCCAGACAAGTCGACGCCGTGCTCCTTCTTGAATTCACTGATAATCCACTTGATCAAAACCTGATCGATGTTGTCGCCGCCGAGATGCGTATCGCCGTTGGTCGCTTTGACCTCGACGACGCCCTCA
>Ga0310121_10003176_pt1 | contig 15086 bp, 14 predicted proteins | sample CB27_Tmax_986_MG_FD_203504 | JGI IMG/M metagenome (GOLD analysis project Ga0310121, IMG submission 203504) | Marine microbial communities from Western Arctic Ocean, Canada - CB27_Tmax_986 | ecosystem: Environmental > Aquatic > Marine > Oceanic | place: Canada: Western Arctic Ocean | collected...
CCATCAGAAATAGCAGGTTATCCCTCTTATCCTCACAAGTATTTTGGTTTCCACCCTTTCACCTATCCAATCAATGCTGTAGGATGCACTGCCGCGAGTATTCCCGCTGGTTTTTCTTCTGAAGGCCTCCCTATAGGTTTACATATTGTGGGTCGCAAATGGGAAGAAGAAATAGTCTTGGCTGCTTCCGCAGCACTCGAAAAGGCCAATCCATGGATAGGATTCAGGCCTCAGATATCTTAGTTGATCATTGTATATACAGTAGTACCCAAACGAGAGCCTTAAAGTAATCAATCTCAGGACACATAGGGGAATTTGGCTTTATCTAAATTCCATACCAGCAGGCCACATAATTAATTGAGTAATCTAACATGATTCTAGTTAGAGAATAATAGCTTGACAAATAGAAGGTTTATAATTACATATACTAAAATAACACGGTTCAGCAGCCTGAAGATGCATTAATGAACAGAATTATTTAGTTTATCTATAAGACACACACCGTATCGAGGTAAATCGCTCTGTGAAGTCCCAGTTACCTTCCTTACTTATATCCATACCAAAAGGTATTATCGATCTAGGCTGGGGCCATCCTTCGCCTAGATTGCATCCCAACGAAGTTTTGAAAACTGCGGCAGAACAAGTATTGTCTAAAGACAGCACTTCTCTCCAATATGGAGCCGTTCAGGGTTTTGGGCCTCTTCTAGAATCCCTTTCCTCATTCCTTGCAAAGGATGATTCATACAATAATTGCTTGGTAACGCCGGGACATCTCTTTCTTACCAACGGTGCTTCACAGGCAATCGATCTAGCGTCTACCTTATTCGCAATGAATGGTGATACCGTCTTTGTAGAAGATCCAACATACTATCTAATAAGTTCGATCTTTAGGGATCATCATATGAATATAATTGGAGTCCCAACCGATCATTTGGGATTGAATGTCGACGCCCTAGAGACTATGCTATCGGATAATTCTATAGAGAATCCTAAATTACTGTATACCATTCCTGCTTTCCAAAACCCAACCGGTGCGGTCATGCCTTCATGCCGGCGTAAACGACTAATTGAACTCGCTCAAAATTACGGTTTTCTTATTTTAGCGGATGAAGTATATCAATTGCTTTATTATGGATCTCCTCCACCGAAGCCTCTAGCTGGATTTGACACCTCCGAATCGGGTTGTGTCCTTTCTATAGGTTCCTTTTCTAAAATCTTAGCTCCTGGGCTAAGATTGGGATGGATCCACGCCCATCCAAATCTCATAGAACGATTCAAAACGGCTGGTATGGCCATAAGTGGTGGTGGACTTAGCCATTTCTCTTCTACTTTAGTTCAGGAGACACTATCGTCAGGCCTCTTAAGAGATAATATAGAGAATCTAAAGGATACTTATTCCACCCGTATTGATGCGATGGCAAGCAGTCTGCTTAATTATCCTGGAGAGTTTGATTATTACCGTCCAGATGGAGGTTTCTTTTTTTGGCTGACTCTAAAAGAAGAAATCAATACAAGTGATTTAATTAAGTACGCTAGTAAACATGGAGTTCTCTACAGGCCTGGAATGGAATTTTCTCCGTCAAATTCGTTCACAAATTCTTTGAGACTCAGTTTCACTCTTTACGAATCCTGCAATCTGTCCGAGGCGCTGAAACGTTTGCATATCTCCATACAAACCTATCGGCACCTCAGTTCATAATGTCTTTACAACTTACCGCCTCTGTGTTTGCCTAACTCCCAAATACATATCTAGCTAATTTAAGAATTAATATACTAAGTTCGGTGGTACGCCTTTCAACCGATACTCTGTGATAATACGAACCGTCTCATTGGCGATCGATAATTGAGCTTCCACTGTTTGACCACCAATATGATGAGTCCCGATAACTCCATCTAACTCAAATAAAGAATTGTGGATTTTACCGTTACCCAAAGCAGGCTCATTATTAAACACGTCTATTCCGATTTTCAAACCACGATTCTTAACTGCATCGGCCAGAGCTGTTTCATCTATGACTTCTGCACGTGATGTATTGATTAAATAAGAACCATAGCGCATAGCAAATAGGAATTTGCTATCGACCAAGGACCGTGTGTCTTGATTTAATGCGACATGTAAACTGACAATATCAGATGAGGATGCTACTTCCATAGGATCAGACTTCATTTGGATACCCAGATCAATTGCTCTTTCAGGAGACAGTCCTCTACTCCATCCCACCACTTTCATACCAAAAGCCTTAGCTCTGGGTATCATGGACGCTCCTATTGTGCCGAGACCTATTAACCCCAGGGTCCGACCATAAAGTCCGTAGCCATTACTATATTCAGCTTTGTTCCATAGTCCAATCTTGAGATCTGATACATTTTGAGGTATGTATCTATCGAGTGCGATAATAAGCCCGAATGCCAGTTCAGTCACTGCGTTTGCGTTCTTACCTGGACAGTTACACACAAAAACGCTTTTATCTTTAGCTGTGTTAATGTCTATGTTATTAAAACCGGACCCGGCCCTAATCACCAATTTAAGACTGTCAACACTTAACGCTAATTCTGTTACTCTAGTGCTCCTGACGATTAAGATATCTGTAGAATGTTGTCTGATAGCATCAGCAAGGGTATTCAGTATAACTTCGGGTTTATACGTTACTCTAAATCCTAATTTAATTAATTCATCTTGGGCTAATTTCGAAAACTTATCAGCAATAAGAACGTTCATATTTTTATCTTCTACATTCATCGTCCACCTACAGAATTATATCATGTGGATAAAAACTCAATACTGCGATTACACCGTAATTTCAAGTAGTGTTTACATGGTAAAAGACGCTAAACCTGGTTAATATGCCAAAAGTTCTTTCAAGGCAGAATCTATGAATCGGGTATCTACTGGATTTCTCCCAGGAACACCGGCCAAATGCCCCCATTTAGACGGTATAACACGAAGTTCTACATTGCTCATAAACAGAACCTCGTTTTCACTATCTTCCTTTGGAAAATACTGATCCGTCTGAGACGGCATCAGTAGTCCTTTAGCCTTTATCGAACTCAATGCAGCCTCAATATCGCCTTGGAATATATGATTATCGGATATATCGCCATTCTGCCAGGTACTTATCATTGATAACAAGTCATTAGCATCCACATGGACGAATCTTGATTCCCATTCGCGTGAAATATATTCTTCAATTGTGGCAAACCCGTTTTGTAGGTAGATTCTATCTCTGTAGAATTCCTGGGACGGACCCCACCCAGCATAAACTCGAGACATTGCTCTCAGGCCTTTATGAGGTGGACGCCCGTACCAACCATTATCCCACGAAGAATCGGATTTAAGGGCAGCCTTTATCCCCTCAAGAAACACAAAATTGTGAACTGAGGTTTTCGCGGAACCACACCACGGTGCTATCCTTTCGACCATCTCTGGGTACAATGCCCCCCAGTGAAAAACTTGTTGAGCAGCCATTGATCCTCCACATACAAGTTTTACTCGCTTTATTCCAAAGTGTTCCGTTAGTAGTCTATGTTGGCCCACTACTACATCATAATAAGTTAATTTGGGAAATCCGCTTCTGTCTTGAGGCTTTGGTGAATTGCTAGGAGAAGAAGATAATCCATTCCCTAGTAAGTTAGGGATGATTATAAAGTATTTTGATGGATCCAGCGCTTTATCTTCGCCTATCATAGGCTCATTATTAACATGACTAGATCCGAAAGAAGTTGGGTAAACTATTACGTTATCACCCGCGGAATTTAACTTACCATATGTTTTAAACGCCAGTCGCCCTTTTTTAAGGGTGCACCGAGACTGCAGAATGAAGTCACCCAAATCGAATATGTCATATTCAATCATAGGTATTGCGTTTGTCCAGTGTCCGAGGCTGTTTGAACGGCGTCTAGTAGCTCATGCCGTCGCACTGCGAGACCAAAGTTTGGTTCCATACCACGCCCACGATATATTGCTTGACAAAATCCATACCACAATTGGGCAATATTAAACGGAGCGCCAGTAGGGACATCATCAGGTATCCAAGTGTATCGTTTCGGTATGCGCATACGAGTCAATCTAGGCGACTCTCCTCGAAATCCGTATAGTCTGGCTTCATCTATAGCCGGTGTGCCACTACTCTTCACCACCAAGGTTCCCTCACTCCCGTAAATTTCGAAGCGATATCCTGACCCATTATAAGGTATGCTTCCAACATGGATCGATATTGCAGCCCCGTTCTTCAATACCCCATTAACTAAGATATTGTCAGGAGCATCGACATCCACTATCCTCCCAGTATCAGTTTCTCTCCATTCAGGGACCTGCGTACGTACAGTAGCAGATATACTTCCGAACTCACCTAGACACATGCATAGTGCATCAACGGAATGTCCGAAGGCTATTGATAAGGTAGTGGCTCCCAGAGATTTATCTTTCTGCCAAGTTCTTGAGGAGGTTCTACTTAAGACGCCAGAGTTGAATTGCTCTAAATGAGCCGACAGAACTTGCCCAACATAACCGTCTCTAATCAAATCTTTCGTTCTCATTAATACTGGAGACACCCTAGATTGAAGCCCAACCATTGACAAAGATCCTTCTTTACGAACCAGATCTGCCATGCCTTGTGCCTCTTTTAAATTCACACCTAAGGGCCATTCTGTATAAACGTGCTTCCCTGCCTTTATAGCATCTACTGTGAATTGGTAATGAAGAGGTACACGTACAACTATCGCCACCGCATCCAACTCAGCCTTTTCCAGCATCTCATTGTGATTATGAAACGCCATGGGAGCACCATATTTCTTCGCGGACTCTATAGCTGTTTCCTTGTGAGCAGTACACACGGCTACGAGGTCTATATCTGGCAATTTAAGTATAGCTGGTGCGTGTGCTCTTGGAGTCCAACCATAAGCCACATTGGCTCCAATTATTCCCAAACGAACTTTACTTTTAATAGAGCACCTCCAATGATAAAATTATTGCTTGCAAATCTTCTAATCCAACCCGGGTGCAGGGAATCTAGATGTAAGAGCTCCTACAGAATCTCTAATTTCTCCGGCTACACTTTCATCACCTATATTAGTCAATGCTTTTATCATTAGTTGGGCTATCTGTCGAGATTCCTTCACTCCAAAACCACGGCTTGTGACTGCGGGGCTGCCTATTCTTAATCCGCTCGCGATCCTTGGAGGTCTAGAATCAAATGGAATTGCGTTACGATTGACAACGATGTTGATGTTTTCCAATGCTTCCTCTGCCTGTTTCCCAGTGATGTTAAGCGGTGTCACATCAAGCAAAACCATATGATTATCTGTTCCGCCGGAAACCAATCGTATACCCCCGTCCCTTAAGGCTTCAGCCATTGCCCTAGCATTCTCTCGTATAGACTTCTGATAACGTGTGAAGTCAGACGTCATAGCCTCACCGAATGCAACAGCCTTTGCGGCGATGCTGTGCTCCTGAGGCCCTCCCTGTGCGTTAGGAAACACAGCTCTATCAACGGTCTTTGCAATTTCTGAAGAGCATAGTATCATCCCGCCTCTCGGGCCTCTTAATGTCTTATGAGTAGTTGTTGTTACTATCTGAGCATAGGGAATACTAGACGGGTGTTCTCCCGCAACTATAAGTCCTGAAATATGTGAAACATCCGCCATCAATAAGGCTCCAACTTCATCTGCTATCTGGCGAAAGCGTTCAAAATCTATTGTGCGAGAATAAGCCGTAGCTCCGGTTACTATCAGTTTGGGTCTGTGCTCTTTAGCTACCCGCTCAACCTCAGGAAAATCTATGAGTTCAAGCTCTCTATCTACGCCATAAGACACGAAATTATACAATTTAGAGGAGAAATTCACAGGGCTACCATGAGTAAGATGACCGCCATGGTCTAGACTCATTCCCATGACTGTATCACCCGGACTTATTGTTGCAAAGTAAGCCGCCATATTGGCCTGAGCGCCGCTATGTGGTTGGACATTGGCATGTTCAGCTTTAAATAAGGTTTTGGCCCTCTCTATGGCTATTTTTTCCGTCACATCGACGAATTCGCAACCTCCATAATACCTACGGCCAGGGTATCCTTCGGCATATTTATTCATCAAAACAGAACCTTGAGCTTCTAATACAGCTCTACTAGCGTAATTTTCTGAAGCTATTAAGTTAATAACGTTACGCTGTCTCTCAATTTCGTCGAGAATTGCGGAACCAATTTCCGGATCTTGTTTCATCAGAACGCTCAAGGCTCTCTCCTACATTTAAGTAATTAGGCTTAACCCATGTTATTTTTATCAACAATCTCATTTTACCGGTTATTGTCAAGACTAGCTTTTTTATCTACTCCTTCCACTAGATAATAAAGGATAAATCCCGCCGGTTTCCTTAAAACATAGGGGGATTTGAATGTTATTTCGGTACTCTAACAAAGCTGTATATTATTGTCACTAATAAAACATCACAATATACATGATTATGGACGAGTTGACGATTATCCTTTATCCTGTAATATGGTAGTTTAGATTGTGCTAATCAGACGATTGCAAATGGAGAGATATGAAAAGCGGAGTCTTGGATAAGTTTTGGGATCACCTACCGGTGACTTCAGCAACACCTAAGGTCTCTCTTGGCGAGGGCGATACCCCGTTGGTCAAATCTCGCAAATTATCCGAGATTATTGGATGCGAAGATCTATATTTTAAGCTTGAAGGATGCAACCCTACGGGATCATTTAAAGATCGTGGTATGGTACTAGCGATAGCTAAAGCAATAGAAGAAGGTGGTCGAACAATCGCCTGCGCATCAACGGGCAATACAAGCGCATCAGCAGCAGCCTACGGAGCTTATTGCGGACTGCCAACGACTGTATTTGTACCCAGAGGTTACGTTGCTCAGGGTAAATTAGCCCAGGCAATAGCTTATGGTGCACGTATCATGCTTATAAAGGGAAATTTTGATGATGCGCTAAGTCTTGTGCGTGAAATCACGCACAAACATCCAGTTATCTTAGTAAATTCATTAAATCCATACAGAATCCATGGCCAGAAGACAGCGGCGTTCGAGATAATTCAGGAACTAGGAGGAGCACCGGACTACTTGTTTTTACCCGTCGGCAACGCGGGAAACATAACCGCCTATTGGTTGGGGTTTAATGAGGCACTACAAAAAAGGTGGGCACAAAATAGACCAAAGATGATGGGATTCCAGGCTGAAGGTGCTGCTCCTATCGTAAGAGGCGCTCCCGTTGAAAAACCTGAAACGATTGCCTCAGCAATAAGAGTGGGCAATCCCGCCAGTTGGGCAAGTGCTCTGAAAGCCAGGGATGAATCTCAGGGTCTTATTGATATGGTTTCTGATCAAGAAATTATGGAAGCTTACGAAATGATGGCAAGTAGTGAAGGAATATTCTGTGAACCCGCATCAGCCACTTCAATAGCAGGCCTATTAAAACTTTCTGGGGACGGCTTGAACTTAACAAATAAAAAAGTTGTATGTGTTATAACCGGTTCAGGATTAAAGGACCCTGAGCTTGCAAGGAAAATCGATACAGTTATGGAAGAGTATCCTGCCGACCTAGCCGCAATAGAAAGAGCCTTAAAAGTAACTTAATTAAGAGGTTAATCACTAACTTGATAGACAGAGAGAAAATTAAAGAAGCTTTAATAGCCATAATTTCCTCCATAGGGGACGACCCAAACAGAGAGGGCTTGCGTGATACGCCCGAGAGAGTCTCTATAATGTACGAAAAGTTGTTCTCGGGTATACATGAGGATCCAGCATCAGTACTTTCTACAGGATTCGAAGAAAGCCATAAAGAGATCGTCATTGTTAGAGACATATCTTTTTTCTCGATATGTGAACATCATTTGCTTCCTTTTTATGGTTCAGCCCACATAGGTTATATCCCAAATGGTAAAGTAATCGGTGCTAGTAAGATTGCTCGTGCTCTTGACATCCTAGCTCGCCGTCCACAGTTACAAGAACGCCTCACAGACCAGATCGTAGATGTACTACACGACACTGTTAACCCCGATGGAGTGATAGCACTTATAACTGCCTCTCACATGTGCATGACCATCAGAGGAGTTGAAAAAGTAGATAGTAAAATTGTTACATCCGCCAGCCGTGGCTCCTTTCAAACTCTTCCCAACAGACGAGAGGAGTTCTTTTCACTGCTTAGAGGCACTTAACGATGATCAGTATAACCACTACCAACAATTTCAGTTCTGTATTTAATGAATGGGAAACACTCCTACCAAAATGTCCTGCAAATACCATATTTCTGACACCTCTATGGCAAAAAATATGGTGGGAGCATTTTGGTGAAGGATACAATCTGCAAATAATTTCCGTTTATAAAGATAGTGAACTAATTGGTATAGCCCCCTTAACTCTCAAGGACGATTCTCTTACCTTTGTCGGGGACTCAGATTTGTTTGATTATCACGATTTCATTGTAGTCAGCGGACAGGAAAATTCCTTTTACACAGCGCTAAGCGACCATATATCTAAATTAGAATGGTCAACAATCAAATTGAAATCCATTAGACAAGATTCCCCCACTTTGCAATATTTACCCATATTCGCAGAAAATAATGGGTACACTTGTAAGATCTCAAAGGAGGACACAGCCCCTATTGCTAGCCTGTGCAAAACTTGGGACGACTATATGATGGAACTTAGTAAGAAACATCGACACGAGCTTCGTCGTAAATTACGGCGACTAGAAAAAACTGTGGACTCGAAACAATATATATGTGAAGATCTAGCTTCCATAGAGGAAGATATGCAAGACTTCTTCCGCTTGCACAAAGCTAGTAGTCCTGAAAAACTGGAATTCATGACATCAGAAAGGCAGGACTTTTTTCTGGATACCGCTATAAAACTCTTACCAAAAAACCAATTCAAACTATATTTTTTGGATATCGACAATGTGCGTGTCGCATCTTGTATATGTTTCGATTATGCCGGCTCATACCTCTTATATAACAGCGGATATGACATGAACTATTCGCATTGGAGCGTTGGCCTTCTAAATAAAGCTTTATGCGTCCGAGATGCTATTGAAGACGGCAGACGAGCTTTCGATTTTCTAAGAGGTAGTGAAAGATATAAATATGAATTAGGAGGAAAAGACTGTTTCGTTTTTGAATTGACCATTGAGCGGAATAGTTAATCTTTCGGTACGTTACGAACATCTATTTTTAAAGCGTTTTCAATATTTATGCCCTCCTCCGATACGTAATGTCAATCGGTTCCAATAATAATAAACTAGTATGATTATTCGATCACCTATACTACCTTTAGTTTTATTACTCAAGCTCGTATGATAAAAAATAACGTAATTTCATGAGAAATCATATATAACCGAGCGGCTATAGATAAGATCTATCTTTAAACCTGATTGCCTAGTCAATTGGATGGAGTAGACAGCGTTGCCTCATAGACATTCCAGGAGAAACTAACCTTTGTCTAACCTTAGATGGAGAGGTAAATGGACAGATTGGCTTTACTATCTTTTCACACATGTCCCGCTGCACAACTAGGAACTAAGGACGCAGGCGGAATGAACGTATACGTAAGACAAGTTGCGCAGGAATTTGGCGCACAGGGCTATCAAGTAGACGTATACACTCGATCTCATGATAATAAAGAACCTAAGATAATCGCATTGGGACCAAATTCAAGGCTGATTCACATAAACGGGGGGCCCTTTTCAACCTCAAAGCATAACTTACTCTTCTACACTTCTGAATTTGTCGAAAACTTATGTACATACGTGGCATTAGAAGGTGTTTCTTATGATATTATCCACAGTCATTATTGGTTGTCAGGCTATATAGGCCTGAAATTGAGTCGAGAATGGCAAGTACCGCATATAACTACTTTCCATACGCTAGCTAAAATAAAACTTTCTGCAAGAGCTGGTGAGAAAGAATCGGCCGATCGTATATCAACCGAGAAAAAGATTATAGATGAAGTCCACGGTATAATGGTAGCTACAGATCAGGAGAAAAAGGACCTGATTAAGTTATATGATACTCGGGACGAAAAAATTCGTGTCATACCTCCTGGTGTAAACCTATCTACATTCCAGCCAATGTCTCAGAAAAAAGCAAGGAAAAGTCTGGGGCTAAATGACGAAAAAGTTATCCTATACGTTGGTCGTGTTGATCCTATTAAAGGATTAAACCTTTTAATAAGAACTCTAACTTACATGGACAATACCTTAAATTTAAGATTGCTTATTGTAGGTGGTGATTTAGACAAAAATCAGGAAGTCAGTAACCTACAATTATTGGCTACTGAATTAAACGTTGCTGATATAGTTACGTTTATCGGGCCTGTAGATCAACAAAGTTTGCCCGTTTATTATAGCGCCGCCGATGCATTTGCACTGCCATCATATTATGAAAGTTTTGGTTTAGTAGCACTTGAAGCAATGGCATGTCAAACTCCGGTTGTCGCATCCAGAGTGGGTGGACTTAAAGCAATAGTCAAGAGTGGGAAGACAGGGTATCTTATATCAAGACGTTGTCCTGAAGCCTTCGCCCACAGGTTGGAAATGTTACTGTCTAATTTTAACCTTAGAAATAATATGGGAGTTGCAGCCCGATCAACCGCACAAGGTATGGGTTGGAAACACTTAGCGAGAGAGGCATTGAGCTACTATACTTGTATAATCGAAAATGATTAATTTGGAATGTTCTTAGTGAAACCATGCCATTCAAAGATGTTTTTCATACCAAACAGTCTGCCCAGTTTTGTTAAATCCAAAAGACAGATAAAGCTCTCGAGCTGGAACATTATCAGCGTCAACCTCGAGCTCAATAGTGCTAACCCCTTGGGATTTCAGGTAGACGATTCCTGCAGTCACCACAGCTCTTCCGAGTCCTCGTCCCCTGTAATCGGGATGTACACCTGTCATGCCAATCCACCCAGCAGAACTGATGCCATCAGACATTTTATGTGTCCAAACGTACGCGGATGGATAATTCAGATGATCCAGAAATATTATCCCATCAGGTGAAGTGTCTTTTATTTTCGTCCTGGAGGTTATCTCCTCTATAGTATTGGGGCTAAATCCCCAACTTGCTTCGAAAGCCTTGTTTTGAAGATCAGTTAATTGTTGCTCATCGATACCTATCTTAAATGAACGAAACGAATATTGGTCAGGAATCTGGATGGAAGGAACGTTCTCTCCTTGCCACATCATTTTCCAATAATTTTTCACACCTCTGAATTTAGCGTCTTCAAGTACTTTACGATAGAATTCGTCTTCAGCGGTTGCTTCGACATGTAATAAAGAAACGCCCAAATCAGTGGCACGTCTCACACTTCTTTCTAACAGTCCCTCTTCAACGCCTTTATATTTATTAGAAACAATGACACCGCCAGTTGAAACTGCTCGATCTATTCGCTTTTCGTTAGAGACGAGGGCGAAACCAACGAACTGACCATCATTTTTCTCCGCGATAAAGCAATTGTCTTCAGGGATGCAGGAAGGCTGAGACAAAACCTGACTCATATACTCCGTGTCTAGCGATTTAACGGTGTCGGTTAAATTACTAACCTCATTATATAGCTTTACATATCGCTCTAGATTTTCCCAACAAAATTCCCGTATGAAATAAGACACCAACTAATCCCCAAGAGTTTATTGAGACTGGCCATAATTACACAAGACCCTAGTCCGTTATAAAATAATTATCCTCAGATTCTATCAGAGGGAATAAAACCTAACAACGTAATGGTTAGGTTAATCGACTCTTCTAGGAGTATTAGCCTTGATTATAGTGCCAGTACGACATATTATTAACGCTGTATTCTTTCGAAATCTTAAATTGGGCTATGAAAATGATTGAGTCCCCAGAAAGGGCAATGGTTGTTACTCCACATCCGGATGATGCCGAAATCGGATGTGGCGGAACGATAGCAAAATGGGTAACCCAAGGGACAGAAGTAGTATATGTCTTGTGCACTAACGGTGATAAAGGGTCCTCTGATCTTGAAATGACTTCCGCAAAGCTAGCAACTATTAGAGAAAAAGAACAAAGCCTAGCAGCACAGGTTTTGGGCATCAAAGAGGTTATCTATCTAAGGTATCCCGACGGTGGGCTTGAAGACACTTCTGAATTTAGGGAACAGATAACCAACGCTATAAGAACTCATAGGCCAGACGTGGTGTTTTGCACTGACCCATTTAAGCAGACATTTTACATGCACAGGGATCACCGTATATCTGGTCAAGTAACGCTGGACTCAGTATTCCCCTATGCGAGAGATCACTTAAATTATCCCGAACACTTAAGTCATGGGTTAATGCCACACAAAGTAGGGGATGTTCTCATGTGGGGCACAGATAACCCGGACACTTATATCGACATTACCGATACCTTAAATCAGAAGATAAATGCTTTAAAAAAACACGTCAGTCAAGTATCTACCGGCGGGTCGGGAACTGATGCTGGTGATTTCATAAAGTCTAATGCTCGACGAGTGGGTGAGAGTGCAGGAATGCTCTACGCTGAGGCCTTTCGCCGTATTCAATTTCGCCGGTAGGTGAACAAATCTATGTACGATTTACACGCTCACATTCTCCCTGGTGTAGATGATGGAGCTAAGACTATCGCTGAGTCACTTGATATTGCGCGGGAAGCATATAATCATGGTACTAGACATATGCTTGCAACTCCGCATAGAAAAGATGTTACAGAAAATTGGTCTATACAACATATAGATACTTTAATCGACAAACTTAACAGAGAAATTAACGCCATTGGCATAGATCTAACAATTTATCGAGGTATGGAGAACCATCTTGATATCGATCTGCCCGACGAAATAACAAATGGGCGAGCTCTCCCGATAAATGATTCCAGGTATATTCTTATAGAACTTCCTTTTTTCGGTATGCCTACTTACGTTGAAGAGGTGTTACACGAAATTAAAGCCAAACACTTTGTTCCAGTGTTAGCCCATCCTGAACGTATAGAAATGTTTCAGATGGATCTCGAATTACTCGCATCCTTCACTAACCTCGGTATGCTAACCCAAATAACTGCTGGCAGTATAGTGGGAACATTCGGTCCCAAAGTGAAATCATTGACCCTGGAGATACTACGCCGAGGCTTGGTAAATATAATAGCCTCAGACACTCACAGTCCTGCAGGCCTAAGAAGCCCTAACCTCATAGATGGTCTGAGACGAGCAGAAAAAGTCTTAGGAATAGAGGACGCTTCTTACATGGTTACTTCTAATCCGAAATATATTTTTAATAATCAGAGTTTTAAGGTTGATAATTAATATCATTGAGAGCCAGGATCTTGTACAGGTATATAGAGCATTGCCCGACTACTAATAAACTTGGTTAATTCACGACTTGTCTAATCATGATTACATCCAATTTAAAGGCGTGCGTACAACAAATTCATATAAAAGGCCACTTCATCCCTCCGAACGCCAACCATCGATCTTGGTCGGTGTTATGGTCAATATACAGAATTCCGTTTTCCTGATAGCTTTCTCCGCATATCTCGCACCTTCACTTTCGCCCTTATAATGAATTGAAATGGCCATAAGAAAATCCCAAATCCCTTTATATGATTTCACAGCGTTACCTTTTATGAGGACGTACTGGTAGGGCTCCGTATGGCTCGCAATAGACAGAGTTACTCTTGAATCTCTTTGTATGTTGCGCACCTTAACGGCCGAAGAGTCGGACATAATTCTAATTTTCTCACCGTCATAAAGGTGCCATACTGGTGTCACTTGTGGCGACCCATCGTGATTTATGGTAGCGAAACTAGTGATTATAGGTTCTTTAAGAAAAGTATCCACATCTACTGGTGTCATTTATTTAATACCTCGTTTAATGTTTCGAATCGATTGATTAACATTCTTGATCAAAATTGGAATGTATTCTACAACAACATGTCAGAAACTCTGGTCCATACAATTCCAGTTATTCTTGTGATGGGCAAAGACGAATCAATTACTAGCCACCGATCCGGATCTCTTTTTGCAAGATCCAAATATCCAGCCTGGATTTTATCATGGAATTTTTCATCTTCACGTTCTATTCTGTCTAAGTCTCTGTTCGATTTTCTAGCAATTCCCAATTTCGCAGGCAAATCCAGCAACACAATTAGATCAGGTATTAATCCATTAGTTGCCAGGGTATTTACATTTTCTATCATATCGCGGTCGAGTCCTCTACCATAACCCTGATAGCTTAAGGTTGAATAGATATACCGATCACATATCACAATTGTCCCTTGCTGCAAGGCAGGTCGTATAACATTCTCCACAAGGGAAATCCTAGCAGCCGCAAATAAGAATAATTCAGCCAATGGTACAATATCCTTACCAGATTTAACCCAACACGCTATTTTTTCTCCGGTCGGGGTACTTCCCGGTTCTCTCACTGTTATAACCGTGCGACCAATTTCCGTAAGAGTGTCATAAAGCTTAGAGCACATCGTACTCTTCCCACTTCCTTCAATCCCTTCAAAAACAATGAATAGTCCCATTTGGATATTAGCCTCTACAACCAAAATTTTACCAAGAATGTAAATTTAATCATTACTATTCTCAATATTAAATTAACGTCATGTCTGACTTAATATTTAACTTATGTCTTGAATTGGTCTGATTTTAAGTTATAGCGAGGTAGAAAGATGTTTGTGTTATTTGAGGTGTATCTTTTAAAGACGAGAGATTACAACATGCCTGCTAGGCTCTCTACCAGAACTAGCAGATTTGAGACCATATTGGTCAGCAATTTGGTGTTGTAGGTGACGCACATACGAACCTTGGGGATTTAGTTCAACTTCTATATCTCCCTGGCCAATCTGTGCAACGGCTCTTTCAGCCTCTTTGACAGCGTTGGTTAGCAATTCCTCTGAAACTTTGTTACCCTTTTGTCGTGATATTGCCCTAACGAATTGCTCGATTTGTGTAAGCGTATTCTTCCTCAACACATAAACTGGCTTACCTCTTTTCTCTGCCATTAGAAGGGCCTGGGTTCTACGTCTATAATAATTTTTCGTCGTTACTAAAAGGTCCGCATCATCAATTCGAGACACAATCTCTATCGGGCCATTGG
>Ga0310121_10003177_pt1 | contig 15084 bp, 12 predicted proteins | sample CB27_Tmax_986_MG_FD_203504 | JGI IMG/M metagenome (GOLD analysis project Ga0310121, IMG submission 203504) | Marine microbial communities from Western Arctic Ocean, Canada - CB27_Tmax_986 | ecosystem: Environmental > Aquatic > Marine > Oceanic | place: Canada: Western Arctic Ocean | collected...
GTTGGGCATTAACCTACAAGGACGCTTTGAAGAATGCCTATCCCGACAATTTGCGGCCTTACCGAGAACATCACAAGAACACCGAGAAAATTGCTGCGTAATCAATGCCTCAAGGAGATTGCACCCGGTCAGACTGTGAGCACTCACCCCTACTTCGGGCACCGTGGCTGAGCCATTGAGTTTTCGCCTCCAACGAAACCGACGGTGGCACCTTGAGCGCGGGGAGCTAACTGTGGCAGAATATTCCGTCCGAAAGACCCTAAGGCTAACATGATCGGAGGAAACATTCACGCGATGAGTCACACGTTTCAAATTGCCTGGCTGATGGCCGGCGTGATCGTCGGCGCTGGTTGCCAGCCGGACGCGGCGAGCCCGAGGAGTCGTTCCGGCTGCCGTACCCGCACCGATACCAATACTGATTCCGAATCCACGGCCTCCGATTCATCGGTGTTGCGATTGGCGTCGACGACCAGTACCCGCGATTCGGGCCTGTGTGACGTGCTGCTGCCAATGTTCGAGCAGTTGCACAACTGCCGAGTGGATTTGATTGCCGTGGGAACGGGTAAAGCATTGAGGTTGGCGGAGGCGGGCGACGTGGATGTGATACTGTGCCACGCGAAATCGGCCGAAGAGGCGTTTGTGGCGGCCGGGCATGGTGTGCGCCGTGAGCCTGTGATGCACAATTCGTTTTTGATAGTTGGTCCCGCGGATGATCCAGCGGCCATCCAGGGTATCGAACCAGCCGAGGCGATTGGCAAAATTGGCGCGGGCCAGCATCGTTTTGTTTCCCGCGGCGACGACAGCGGTACACACCAGCGTGAAATGGAGCTCTGGGATTCCGTGGGGGGACATCCGACTTGGCAGGACTATATTGAGACAGGACAGGGGATGGGCCCAACGCTCATCATAGCGGATGAAATGGACGCCTACCTGTTGGTCGATATGGGAACCTGGCTCAAACGGCGCGATGGTCTCCGCCTGGCGGAATTAATTACTGAAGGACAGGGGCTGGAGAATCCGTATGCGGTGACGGTGGTAAATCCAGTCAAGCACCCAGCGATCCATGACGAATTGGCCCACGCATTCGCGGACTTTCTGGTTTCCGATCAGGCGCAAACGGTCATCGCGGATTACAGAGTCAATGGCACTCGCCTGTTTCATCCGGATCGACTCGCACAGGAGCAAATTGAATGATTCAAGAAGGATTTGCAGACGCCTGGCAGCTATTGATCCACTTGGATCCATCGGTGCTAGACGCTGCCGCGCGGAGTGTCTGGATCTCATTGCTGGCCGTGGCCGCCGCATCTCTGATCGGCATCGCCGCCGGCCTCCTGCTGGCGCGAAAACGTGTCCTTGGCCAACGCTTTTGGGTAATCCTCTTTCGGCTCGGCATGTCCGTACCTACGGTGCTTATCGGATTGTTATGCTTCGCCGTGTTCTCACGCCGGGGCGCACTGGGTAGCCTGGAATTACTCTACACCTCGTGGGCTATTGTGGTGGGCGAGTTTTTTTTGGCTCTGCCCATTGTGACGACGCTGACGCACGGTGCCATCCTGCGGCTGGATCCTCGTGTACCGGAGACCGCGCGAACGCTGGGGGCTGGTCCCGCCTGTCGGGTGATGACCTATCTCAATGAGGCACGGTTGGCCATTGCGTTGGCAATTCTCACGGCCTTTTCACGCTGCTTCACGGAATTGGGCATCGCCATGATGGTCGGTGGCAATCTCGCTGGACGCACCCGCACGTTGACGACGGCCACGGCCTTGGAAACCGCTCGCGGCGAATTCGCCCGTGGCGTCGCCATGAGCTTCATTCTCCTACTGATTGCCCTGTTGGTCACATTGCTCATCGCGTCCAGTGGCCGCGACATGGACAAGGTGAAATCATGACGGACGCTGCATTGGCCTCCTCTTCGTTGGCGATTGAAATCGATGAGCTTCGTGTCGTGCGCGGAGGAAGAGCGATCTGTGACGTGTCGGCACTGACCGTCGCGGCCGGTGAACGACTGGGAATCGTCGGCGCGAACGGCATTGGCAAGACTACACTTTTGCGCGTGTTGGCTGGACTTGAGGACAAGTACAATGGCGCCGTCAGCGTCGCCTGGGAACCATTCGAGCGAGTCTACGTCCACCAAGCTCCGTTTCTGTTTCGCGGGTCCGTCATCCACAACGTGGCTTATGGGCTGAGAGCGCGTGGTACCAACAAAGCCGATGCGCGTGACGCCGCATTGAGGTGGCTCTATCGATTGGGCGTGGCGGAACTCGCCGACCGTAACGTACGGGGACTGTCCGGCGGGGAGCGACGCCGCGTGGCAATTGCTCGCGCTTGCGTACTGCGGCCGAAGCTTCTGCTGTTGGATGAGCCGTTCTCGGATCTGGACCAATCTGGGATCGATCGACTTCAGGAATCCATCCAGGAGCTTGCGGAGTCGACCGTTTTGATCGCTTCGCCATTGCCGTTAGATCAGACGATCGTGGACCGCTGTGTGGCGATTTAGAGGCTCGCCGGTTCGCGCTGTCTCGTCAAATCGATCAACAGCGATCCGCTCAAAGGAGCGCCAGCCCTCGGCGGTCCGTCCGCGTACAAAAAAAGTGACCTTCCGTTGACGTTACATACAGCATGCTGAGATCCTCCCCGCCAAAGGTACAGTTCGTAGGCCGCTTGGCGGGGACTGGATGTCGCTCGATGGCTTCTCCATTTGGAGCAAAAACGTAGATAGACGGGCCAGGTCCTCCGTTGTCCCAACCCGCAGTGGCGATGATGTTGCCGTCCACGTCCAGGCACATTCCATCCACGCCGCGATTGTCACCAAAATCGTGCAGTAAATGGTACGAATTCGGCTCGGTCATGTCGTCCACTGGATACGCGCGCAGCTCTCGCTTTTCATCGCCGCGCCGCCCGCTTTGGGCCACATAAAGTGTTTTTTCATCTTCCGAAAACAACAGACCATTGGGCCGAGTCGTGTCAAACGTCATGCGTTGAATCGTCCAACTGCCATCGGGCGACGGATCGAGTCGGTAGACCGACTCATGGTTCAGGTCCTGGTTAACGCGGTCGTAACTAAACGGCCCGGCAGCGCCTTCGTAAAACGGATCCGTGAACCAAATCCGCCCCTGGCGATCGATCACCAAATCATTGGGGATGTTCAGGCGATGTCCCTCAAACGAATCCGCCAATACCTTGGTTGGCTGGTCCGGTTCATAGCACACGACCCTGCGGGTACCTCCCTCACAGGCATGGAGTCGCCGCTTCGAGTCCATCATCAACCCGTTCGCATAGTTGGTGTCCGAGCGATAGACACTGAAGCTGCCTGTCTCTGGACAATAGCGCAGGATGCGGCAGGCGTCGATCTGCGTGAACAGCACACCCGAACCGTCCCACACGGGCCCTTCACTGGTGCCACCATACGGTTCTTGTAAAAGTTTGAATTCCCAGCTCATATCAGCGCTCTTGCCAGTTGACGTTGGACAAACTGGCGAGGGCGAGAATCAACGATTGTGTGCCACTGCGCGAGTGCCCTTGGGAGGCTAGTGCCACGTAAAGTTGATACGTCAACGCCAAACCGGGCATCGAAATCCCCATCCGCCCGGCCTCTTCCAGGGCGATTCTCATGTCTTTAATGAAGTGCTCGACGAAGAAACCAGGATCGAAATCACCGCTGATCATGCGTGGGCCACAATTGGTCAGCGACCAACTACCCGCCGCGCCGGATGCCACCGACTTCATGACCGTTTCCAAATCCAGACCCGATTTATAGGCGTACAACAGTCCTTCGCAGACGGCCACCATGCCGGAAGCAATAAGCGTTTGATTGACCATTTTGGTGTGTTGGCCCGCGCCCGGTCCTCCTTGATGCACCACTGTGGCGCCGATGGTGCTGAACAATGGCTCCAGCGACGCGACCGTGGCTTCATCACCCCCGATCATGATCGACAATCGTGCCTCGCGGGCACCGATATCCCCGCCAGACACCGGCGCGTCGATTGACTGAACCCCTTTGGATTGGGCCGTCTCCGCGATCTGCTCCGCCAGCGACGGGCGGCTAGTAGTGAAATCAATCACGATGTTGCCCGCCTCGCAACCAGCCATCGCGCCCTGCTCACCGAGGATGACTTCTTCGACGTCGTGAGGGAATCCCACGATCGTGCAAACCACATCCGAAGCGGCGGCGACCTCTTTTGGCGTATTGGCCCAGCTGGCACCCTGGTCGAGCAATTCTTGCGCTTTGGACTTCGTCCGCGTAAAGACGGTCGTCTGGTAGCCCGCTTTGACCAGATGCCCACACATTGATTTACCCATGACACCGGTGCCAATCCAGCCCAGTCGAGTCGTTTCCGGAGAGATGTTCATCGTTGTTTTGTTCCTCGTAAAAAACCGTGGACTTCATTGATTACCGCGAAAAAGCACGTCCTCAACCACTTTTCCGCCAAGATTTGTCAAGCGGACATCGAGGCCACGATGGTCAATCGTCAAACGCTCGTGATCGAGGCCGAACAGATGCAATAACGTTGCCTGGAAGTCGTTGATGTGAACGGGATCCTGAATGGGGGACCAACCAATATCATCTGTCTCGCCGTGGACGATCCCTCCCTTCACACCCCCGCCGGCCATCCACATGCTGAAGGCAATCGGGTGATGATCGCGGCCATCGTCGCCCTGGCCAAGCGGCGTGCGACCAAACTCACTGCCCCACACCACCAACGTGTCGTCCAACATACCCCGATCTTTGAGATCGCGCAAGAGGGCGGCGATCGGTTGATCCGCCATGCGACAGTTCCAATCGAGGTCGTGTTTCAAGTTGTCATGCTGGTCCCACGACGCGTGTACAAGGTTCACAAAGCGAACTCCGCGTTCTACCAATCGGCGCGCCAGCAGACAGTTTGCCGAAAACCGGTGATAAGTGTCGCCATTCTGCATATCGGCGGCTGGTCGCGGCGTCGCCCGTCCGATTCCGTAGGCATCGAGCGTCGCTTGCGTCTCACTTGAAAAATCCGTCAACTCGGGGGCGGCGGACTGCATGCTGAACGCGAGCTCGTACTGGGCAATGCGGCTGGCAATCTCCGGATCGGAATTCGACTCATAGCGGATTTCATTCAGATGGCGAATCGTCTCGATCGCGCGCTGTTGGTTTTCACGCTGGATGCCCGGCGGATTCGACAGATACAGGACCGGTTCGCCTCGATCGCGAAAGGGGACTCCTTGATATGTGGAAGATAAGAACCCACTGGACCAGTTCGACGACCCGCCACTGGCCCCACGACCGGCAGTCAGCACCACATATCCAGGCAGATTGTTCGCTTCACTGCCCAAACCGTACAACATCCAGGAACCGATTGTTGGACGACCCAGTTCGGCTTTCCCACAACTTAGCAACAACTGGCCGGGATGATGATTGAACTGCTCACCATGCATCGTACGAATCAGCGCGATATCGTCCGCGCACGATGCAATGCCAGGAAGCATGTCGGAATATTCAATTCCGCAATTCCCTCGTGGGCGAAACGGTGCCGGTGATCCCTTGAGAACCGCCTTGTCCTTCTCGATGAATGCAAACTCGACCTCCTTCAACATCGAGTCCGGCATTCGCTGGCCGTGACGCCGATTGAGGATCGGTTTCGGGTCGAACAGGTCGACGTGACTGGGCCCACCGGCGAGGTACAAAAAAATGCATGCTTTGGCGCGAGGCGGAAAGTGTGTTGGGCGCGGAGCGGTGACGCGCGCGGAGGCTGCCACGGCGTCATCGGCAAACATCGATGCCAGAGCAACGCCGCCTATTCCGCTGGCTGCCGTGGTGAGGAACTCACGCCGGAGCCGACGGTTCAGTTTCTTTTCATTGCCAAACATGCTTATTCCCTCGTCACAAATTCATCCAGGTTCAGCGCCGTCCGAGCCGAGGCGATCCAGGCCGCCGTCTCGCTTGGCGCGATCGAATCGGCCACGTACTCACCCACTAAACTCTTCGCCTGCTCGGGATGCTCTCGATACCAAGCACGTTCTGATTCCAACAACTGGAGCATCGCGTCTATTTCCCGTGGTCCCCAGGCTCGTGCGAGTAATCGTCTTGCCAGCCAATCCAGTCGGTCTCGATCAGCGGCCCGCGACCGAGCGAGAGTCTGGCCCAGCGCCTGGGCACACTCGACAAAGACCGGGTCATTCAACGTCGCTAAAGCCTGCAGCGGCGTGTTCGAACGATTTCGCACTGCCTGGCAAACGTTGCTTTCCGGGCCATCGAACATTAACAGCGTCGGATAGGGATTCGTACGCTTGAAATGGACGTAGATGCCACGTCGATAACGCTGTGGCTTGTCCGACACGATCCAACGTGTCTTGTACTTGTAACCAATATCGCTGACCGACACTGGTACCGGAGGATGCATCGTTGGTCCGCCAAGTTCACGGTGCAGCAACCCACTCGCATCGAGAAAAATGTCGCGGACCACCTCGGATTCAACCCGAAATCGCGATTGGCGGGCGAACAGGAGATTGTCAGGGCCGAAAGCCAATTCCTGTCGCGGGTCGCTGGAATGGCGAGCTCGCGACGATTGCTGGTAGGTCGCCGAATGAACAATCGTGCGGATCAGCTGCTTGCGATCCCAACCTGACTCCATGAACTCGACGGCCAACCAATCGAGTAGCCGTGGATGGGTTGGCGGCTCACCTTGCGTGCCAAAATCGTCAGCCGAGGTCACGATGCCCCGTCCGAAAAGGTGCGCCCAGATATGATTGACCGCGACTCGCGCGGAGAGAGGATTTTCGCGGCTGACGATCCATCGGGCCAAATCCAAGCGGTCCGGCGAGTCGCCTCGCGCCACCAGCGAAGGCAGTATGTCTGGCGTGGTGGCTTGGACCTTTTCGCCTTGGCTTTTGAAATCGCCTCGCTCGAGCACGTGCGTCTGTCGACGATCGGACGAGCATTCCCGCAGCGTCATGATGTAGGGTTTGGGAAGATGTCGCTCTTGAACGGACAACTGCCGTTTCGCCTGGGCGACGTCATCCTCTAGGCCATCGAGAGTATTCCAGAACGGTTCCATCGATTCCGCATTAGCCGCTGGTTCTCGTAAAGCGGCGATGATCGATTCTGGTAATTCCCAGAGCTCAACCAGTTGGTTTGTTTTCTCTGTGTCGTCACCGCACCAATCGGCGAACGAATCGTGCTGTCGCATCTCGGTCAATAGCTTCTGCCGCGCTTCGAGGTGGTTGCGCCGCGCGTTCAGTTCGGTTTTGGCTCGCTCATAGCGCTGCTGCTCGTCCGCGGTGCCTTCAATCTCAGCATCGTTTGTTTCCACGTTGTTGAAGAAAGCGTAAAGCTGATAGTAATCAACCTGTGAGAACGGGTCGTATTTGTGCGAATGGCACTGGCAACACCCGAGGGTCAGTCCTAGCATCGAGGTACTGGTCGTGTTGACGCGATCGACCATCTCGCGGTTACGGTAGTCTTCTTTATTGATGCCCGATTCATTGTTCTTGATATTCATGCGATGCAACCCCGTCGCGATTCTTTGGTCCAGCGAAGGATTATCCAGCAGATCGCCGGCAAGTTGCTCGATGACGAATTGGTCGTAGGGTTGATTGCGATTGAAAGATCGAATCACCCAATCGCGATAGCGCCATGCATTGGGCCGCACGTCGTCTCGTTCGTAGCCGAACGTGTCCGCATATCTGGCGAGATCCAACCAATGACGGCCCCAGCGTTCTCCGAAATGTTCCGACTCGAGCAGATGGACAGCGATTTCCGTGTATCCTTTTCCACCGCTTTCGAATTCCGCCACCTCCGCGGCGGAGGGAAGCAGACCCACGAGGTCGAGATACAAGCGACGAACCAGCTTGGCACGGGACGCAGGCGTAGCTGGCGCGAGTTCGATGGCATCCAGCTTCTCTAGAACGAATTGATCGATTGGGTTCCGCGCGTATTCCGGATGTCTCACTTCGGGCGGAGTTGGCCGCCGTGGTGGGACAAACGACCAGTGAGGAGCGTATTCCGCGCCGGCGGCAATCCAGTCCGTGAAACGTTTAATCTCATCGGCAGAGAGCGGTTCCCCTTCGGGAGGCATGCGGATGGAAGGCTCAACTGACGAAATGCGATTGACGAGCGCGCTGGCGCCGGGTTGACCAGGCACAATGGCCAGTTGCCCCGACTCCGCCACGGTTGTGGCCGACGAACGATCGTGCAGCGCCAGGCCACTTTCCTGGTCGGACGGACCATGGCAAGCATAACAGCGTTTCGCCAGGATGGGCTGGATGTCACGAGAGAAGCTGACGTCGTCGGCGCGAGCCGCGCCCGCGATGCCTGAACAGCACATAAGCAGGAACAACGTCCGGCGGGTAGACCCATGGTGACACGACATTCATCCGCCTCCGAATTCAACAGCAACCGGTTACAGTGGGATTATAGCTGAAACGCCTCGATGTTTTAAGGTTACCCAAAGTGGCGACGGCCAACGGTGTGACCGTTGAACGACAAGGCGCTAGCCGTCGGTTGAACCGTTTGGAGGCATCGCATCAGTAAACCGGCGGCTAGCGCCTTGCCGCTCAAAACAGGTACTCCGACAATGCGCTAGCCGTCGGTTGAACCGTTTGAGGCATTGCACCAGTAGACCGGCGGCTAGCGCCTTGCCGCTCAAAACAGGTACTGAACGACAAGGCGCTAGCCGTCGGTTGAACCGATTGAGGCATCGCACCAGTAAACCGGCGGCTAGCGCCTTGCCGCTCAAAACAGCTTACACTTACTCTAACCGCGAAATATCCGATTTGAGACGAAAGTGTCGTCCCACCGCGGAAAGAGACTTGGATTATGTTTCGGCGATACCTAAACTGATGAATGATGACCAACTCACATCGGGCCAACGTTGTGAACTGACAGCAATAGATACTCCAGACTGGAATTGCATATGAATCTCACGGCACTCTTCGGCGCATCGTTCTCTATCTGCTTGTCGCTGGTCGCAACTACCGACGCAGAGCTGGCGAGCCAACCGACGAACGTGGCGTTCATTAGGGTCGATGTTCTCGGGTGGTCGACGATTACCAATGAGTTAAAGGCCAAGTTGGACAACTGGCGAGCTGGCGTCGGCGCATACGAACCCATCTCTAACGATAGATTTGAACCGAGGGTTACCGGGACCGCGCTGGTTCGACATCGCCCGCAACCGAAAGTGGAACTGGTATTGGGCAATTTTCTCCCCGGCGAAGGAGGTGAGACCGAAACAACTCCGAGCCCGCTGTCCTCGCCATTTGGTGTGGATTTTGATCCAGACGGAACGATGTGGATCGTCGAGCTCGGGGGAGGCCGCGTTCACACACTGGATCGCGCGGGGATGTTCGCCACCGTCAGCGGCGACGGCGAGACAGGGTATCGCGGCGATGGCGGGCCCGCTGGGCAAGCACGTTTCAACGGCATGCACAATGTTGCCGTGGCGCGGACCGGAGATGTCTACATCGCCGATAGTTGGAACCACTGTGTCCGAAAGATTGACCGGTCAACGGGTGTGATCACGACGGTCGCTGGCACCGGCGAAGCTGGCTCTAGCGGCGATAATGGCCCCGCCTTGGATGCCACGTTCGAATTCATCATGTGCGTTTCACTCAACCCGGCGAACGACAAGATTTACGTCGCCGATCTAAGGAACCGACGCATCCGTATGTTCGATCTCAAGTCCGGCATCGTGAACCATGTTGCTGGGAACGGCGAGACGGCTGTTCCGCGTAACGGGGCGATCGCCGCACAAAGTCCACTGGTCGATCCCAGGGCCGTGGCGGTGGGGACGGACGGGCGAGTCTATGTGCTGGAACGATCCGGACATGCACTGCGTGTTGTCAACCGAGACGGTACGATTCATACGGTTGTGGGGACTGGGCAGCCCGGTTATCGTGACGGCCCGGCCAGGCAAGCGATGCTCGACTCTCCGAAACATTTGTGCCTGGACGAACAAGGCCGAGTCTACATCGCCGACGACCGTAACGCAGTTATCCGGCGATACGATCCGGACGGCGAGACGGTAACCACGTTGTTGGGACAGGGTCGCGGCCAACCAGCCGTAAGTCTCAGCCATCCCCATGGTGTGTGCGTGGAGCGGGGAAGGCTTTATGTGGTGGACACAGGACACAATCGAATTCTGAGTATGGAGCTCGAGTAATGTTGTTGCGAATTTCTGTGTTCGTTTTGGGGATCGTCGGATCTGTTGCAGTGAGTGATGCGCAGGAATGTGGGGCGGCATTCCGGTTCCTGGCCATCGGCGACATGCCCTACAGCGACGATGAGGACGTGAAATACCGGAGGCTTCTGCAACAGTCCGAAGAGGAGGAATTTGCGTTCTTGCTACATGTCGGCGACACCAAATCTGGCGGGACACCCTGTACCGACCAGGCGTTTGAGCATCGGCGCGACGAATTCCGCGACTATCCCAATCCGATTGTGTACACCATCGGCGACAATGAATGGACCGATTGTCATTATGATGGCACCGACCCGATCGGCCGGCTGACGAAGCTACGCGAACTGTTCTTTCAGGACGAGACAGTCCTGCGGCTACATTCGTTGGGAGCCGTCCATCAAAGCCGCCAGGCGGAATTTGCACCCTATGTGGAAAACTATCGCTTTACCAAATCCCGAGTGCTGTTCGTAATCGTACACGTCTGTGGCAGTGGCAACAATCGGCGTCTGGATGATCCAGCGGCGATGCAAGAGTACACGGCGCGAAACGCTGCCAACCTGGCGTTTCTCGAGGAGAGTTTCGGGGAGGCTATTCGCGACCAGCCGGCTGGCGTGATCATCGCGATTCACGCGAATCCAGACTTCGGAGACCGAGATGGTACAGGTTTTGTCGACACTCTCCAGGCGCTGGAAGCATTTATGTCTCGCTACACGAAGCCAGTGGTCTGCATCCATGGCGACTCGCACACTCACCGCATTGACCATCCACTGAAAAATGAGGCTGGCCAAGCTTACCAGCACTTCACGCGGATGGAAGTCTTCGGCTCACCCAACATTAGCGGAGTCACGGTGATGGTCGATTCGAGGGATAACGCGGAACTATTTCAATTTGAACCCTATACGATTCAGGTGGAGAACGCCGGCCCGTGAAACGGGGTTTTCGGTGTTCTCGGTACTAGGTACTCGGTACTAGGTACTAGGTTGCGCAGCCAAAGTGATGTATGCTTAGCGAGTTCGATTGACTAAGACGGTGTTAAGAAATAACTTGTCCGTTTCAACGGGATGACGTCTCGAAATCCGCAACAAATTCAAAACTCGCTGTTCAAAGCCCCGTATATCACGGTATTTTACGTGCCCTTGATGTTTGGATCATTTGGATTTAGGTGATTCGTATTTGTTTCGGATTTCGATATTCGTGCTTTGGGTTTCAAGAAAACGTCCAGGTTATTTCTCACCAGTTCCTAACGGGAGAGACATGAGGGCCAGACACGCGGGGTTGGCTGATTCGGCTGTTGGATTTTGAGTGCCGATTCGGAACTTCATCCGCTCCGAACTGCCGCGAAGCTTGAGTTGGCGATAACGATTTCGTTCATCGACTCCGCGTTTGTTGGACCAGAGAGCTGCCCAAAATCCGTGACTGGATGGAGACCGACGCCGCCGGAGAAATGGTATGAGTTTCAGCAAAGACAGACTTCTCGACGCCTACCGCACGATGAAAACGATCCGCGAATTTGAGGAGCGGGTGCACGTCGAATTTGCGGCGGGTGAGATTCCTGGTTTCGTGCATTTGTACGCGGGTGAAGAGGCCAGCGCGACGGGTCTTTGCATGCATCTGACCAAAGACGATTGGATCGCCTCCACGCACCGCGGTCACGGCCATTGCATTGCCAAAGGGGTCAATGTGCATGGCATGATGGCGGAGCTGTTCGGACGCAAGACAGGGTTGTGCAGAGGTAAAGGCGGATCGATGCACGTGGCGGACCTTGAGCTGGGAATGATGGGCGCCAACGGAATTGTCGGCGGCGGGCCGCCATTGGCCTGTGGCGCCGCGCTCGCCGAACAACTGGCGGGCAACGGACGCGTGGCGGTCGCCTTCGTCGGCGATGGCGGATCCAATCAGGGCACTACCTTTGAAAGCCTTAATCTGGCCAAGGTTTGGAATCTGCCTGCCATCTTCGTCATCGAAGACAACGGTTACGCGGAGGCGACCAGTTCGAAGTATTCCATCGGGGCCGAAAGCAACGCCGCGCGTGCGCGCGGATTTGGCTTGCCATCAGCTCGTGTTGATGGCCACGACTTTTTCGCCGTTTACGAAGCGGCGGGTGAAGCCATCGAGCGGGCTCGCGGCGGAGGCGGTCCGACGCTGCTGGACTGCCAACTGGACCGCTACTACGGCCACTTTGAGGGTGATGCCCAAACGTATCGAGGCGAAGAGGAAGTCGAAAAGTTGCGAAACCGTCAAGATTGCCTGGTCCGATTTTCCCAGACCGTCACTGAATCGGGTGAAGTTGCCCATGCGGAATTAGACGCGATCGACGTTGAGGTGAACGATCTGATCGAAGATGCCGTCACCAAAGCAAAAGCAGCGCCTGACCCAGATGCGTCCGATTTGCTGGCGGATGTTTATGTTACGTATTGATGCGTTGGCCATGGAATCCTAAGAAAAGAACGTAAAACTGCGAACCGAAAACCGCGAACCGCGAACCGCGAACCGAGAACCGAGAACCGAGAACCGAGAACCGAGAACCGAGAACCGAGAACCGAGAACCGAGAACCGAAAAAAGAAAAAAGAAAACGGAGCTAATCATGGCCCGAGTACTTACATTTCAACACGCGATCAACGAGGCGCTGGATCAGGAAATGGCGCGGGATCCGTCGGTGATATTGATAGGCGAAGATGTCGCGGGAGGGCAGGGGGCCGACGGTGAAATGGACGCCTGGGGTGGGGTACTGGGTGTGACCAAAGGTTTGTACGGCAAGTACGGTGGTCGCGTCATGGATACGCCGATCAGCGAGTCAGCCTTTGTGGGTGCCGCGATCGGTGCCGCGACGGCTGGCTTACGACCGGTTGTGGAGCTCATGTTCAACGATTTTATGGGTGTATGCTTCGACCAGATCTTCAATCAGGCTGCCAAGTTTCGTTATATGTTCGGCGGCAAGGCGGAAACACCCGTGGTGATTCGCACCATGATGGGCGCTGGTTTTCGCGGGGCGGCCCAGCATTCCCAGTCGCTCTATTCGATGTTCACTCACATACCGGGTTTGAAGTGCGTGGTGCCGTCGAATCCTTATGACGCGAAGGGCCTCTTGATCGAGGCGATTCGCGACAACGATCCCGTCGTTTTCTTTGAGCATAAACGACTGTATCAGGTTGAAGGCGACGTGCCCGAGGAAACGTACACGATACCGTTCGGCGAGGCCGAGGTCGTCAGGGAGGGGAATGACGTTTCCATCGTGACGCTAGCCGAAATGGTTCACGAGTCGGTAAAGGCAGCCGAGGTGCTCAAGGCGGAGGGGATCGAATGCGAGGTTATCGACCTACGCACCACTTCCCCAATGGACGAAGATACGATTTTGGAGAGCGTCGAGAATACCGGGCGCGTGGTAGTTGTCGACGAAGCGAACCCTCGGTGCAGTATGGCGACAGACATCTCCGCGTTGATTGCTGAGAAGGCATTTGCGTTTTTGAAAGCGCCGATCAAGATGGTCACGGCACCGCACACACCGGTTCCGTTCAATCCGAATTTGGAAGATCTCTACAAACCAGACGCGGGTAACATTACCGTGGCAGTTCGTGAGGTCGCGGAGTATCAAACGTCGTGGGTGACAACCACATCCAAAAACTGACCATGCCCAAGTGGGGACTGGCCATGACCCACGGAAAGGTCATCGATTGGGTTGTCGCTGAAGGCGATCCGGTTGCGGCTGGCGCTGAGATTGTCGAAGTCGAGACCGAAAAGATCACTGGTGCCGTCGAGGCTCCGATCGGCGGCATACTTCGGCGGCTGGTGGCCCGACCAGGTGACAGCATACCGGTGGGCGGGTTACTGGGCGTGTTGGCGGAACCCGACGTCAATGATGCAGAGATCGAGCAGTTTATCGAGGCTTTCCAGCCTGAAGAGATGGAGGAGACGGGGGAAGACCAGGGCGAGGTGCCGGAGTTCGTCGAAGTGGGCGGTCGACGTTTGTGTTATTTGAAGCGTGGGGCGGGTGACCCACCCGTGGTCTTGCTGCACGGGTTTACGGGTAATCTCAACAATTGGCTTTTTAATCACGCTGAGTTAGCCAAGTATAGAACGGTTTACGCGTTGGACTTGCCAGGGCATGGGCAATCCTCCAAGGACGTGGGTGACGGTTCATTGGGAACTTTGGTCGAATCGGTTCGCGATTGGATGGATGTCATCGGGGTATCCCGAGCGCATTTCGTGGGGCACTCGATGGGTGGCGCGATCACATTGGCCTTGGCTGAGCAGTATCCTGAGAGAGTTCTTTCATGTGCATTGATTTGTAGCGGCGGACTGGGTCCCGAGATCGATCATGAATACCTGGATTGCGTGGTGGAGGCGGATCGACGTAAACAGCTCAAACCGCAATTGGAAAAGCTATTCGCTGATCCTGCCCAGGTGACGCGCCAATTGGTGGATGACGTACTTAAGTTTAAGCGACTGGACGGAGTCGCGGATGCGCTACGGACGATCGCCGGGCAACTGGTGGTGGACGGGCAGCAGGCGTGGATGATCGGCGATCGTCTACAGAGTCTGGCCGCTCAGATTATGGTGATTTGGGGTGCTGAGGATCGAATTGTTCCCGCAACCCATGCCAAAAATCTGCCAACAGCGGTACGGGTTGAGGTTTTAGAGGGCTGCGGTCATATGGTCCAGATGGAGGAGGCGGGTAAGGTGACTCGGCTCTTGCAGGAGTTTATTGCGTCGGCGGCTGAAGTTAGGCGATAAGAGCGCTGGTCTCGAATCACGTCGCGGATTGATTCTCACTCAATCGCGTACAACCTGCTTAGACTAAGCTGAGGGTAGATGTTCAACTGCCGTTCGCCTAGTCCGAAGTTCTAACCGGAAATGAACGGAAGTCCTTGCCTGGCCAGGACTTCCGTTCATTTGTAAATTGATTTTGTAGTCATGTAAATTATAATATTCCCT
>Ga0310121_10003178_pt1 | contig 15076 bp, 15 predicted proteins | sample CB27_Tmax_986_MG_FD_203504 | JGI IMG/M metagenome (GOLD analysis project Ga0310121, IMG submission 203504) | Marine microbial communities from Western Arctic Ocean, Canada - CB27_Tmax_986 | ecosystem: Environmental > Aquatic > Marine > Oceanic | place: Canada: Western Arctic Ocean | collected...
TACGCTTGGATCAAACGATGTCATTCTTGTCAACACAAGTTCACCAAGGCATCATTCCAGTTTGCACAAATGTCGCTCCATTTAAATTATCTAGCCTGCCCAAGGTTAGCGTCAGCCGTGGCCTCTGCCCCCACCGATCGTGCCGGGACATAGCAGTCGACCTGAAGAAGCGGCGGCGACAATCTACCTAGACTTCGATGGCCACTACCATTCGGGGGAATGGGCCTCCCCATACGGCGACATCTTAACTCCCATCTTTGATACCGACGGCGATCCGTCGATGTTTAGCACCGAGGAGCAGAGCAGGGCGCAATCGAAGATATTTGGGGCGTCGTCGCCGAAGACTATTCGCCATTCGATATCAACGTGACCACGGTCCTTCCACCAAACGGCATAGAAAATGGCGAGTCGCTCCGCGTCTCGACTGGCGGCGATGGCTCCTGGTACGGAAACTTTGGCGGCGTAGCTCGCATCAACTCGTTCACGAACGATTTTCCGAACGTTGCCTACGTGTTCTCCGAAAGATACTCGGACAATTTTGAAATGGGCCAAGCCGTGTCTCACGAAGCCGGGCACGCCTTTGGCTTGACTCACCAGAGGGAGATTTCTCCGTCAGGCGATATCGAAGAGGAATACCACTCGGGCGATGATGTAAAAGGGTACATCATGGGAGATGGCGGCGACAGTGACAGGCCGTCGGTTTGGCACAATGGCACAATCGGAGCTTATCAAGTTATCACTGGCGCGACGGTATACACTTATCAAGACGACATGGCCGTCATCGCGCGGTCGGAGAACGGCTTTGGCTACCGGCCCGACGATTTTGAACGGTTCGGCAATGATGACACGCACGAACTGCAGTTGGACGAGGTCAAGGGAGCTTTAGTCATTAAAAAAGAGAACGTGGCTGTCTCCGGGGTAATCGAACATGTCTACGACCATGACGTATTCGCGTTCGAGAACACTGCCCAAGGAGAGGTGGAAATCCGTGTATTCAACTCCGAGGACGACGGCAATCTACGTATGAAAGTGCAGCTATTCAGCGCCGCCACTGGCAACACGGTAATCGCGTCTGAAGATTCAGACAGTTATGACGTCGATCCCAGCATTACCGTCAATCTGAATCCTGGCAGGTATTACGTTGGGGTCTCCAGTTACGGCGAATACAGCGACGTGGGCCAGTACTCGGTCGAAGTCAGGGAAAAGCACGGACCGCGCGTGGTTGATGCGCAAATGGAGTGGGTCAGCCTGACGCAAGGACAGATGACAATTACGTTCAACAAGCCCATGCAGAAGAATCTGCTGGAAAAGAACGTGCAGGTCTGGCAAGCGGAATTTGACGGAATGCTCCTGGACAACTTCCAAACGTCGGACAATATCACGCACACGTTTAACTTCGAACGGAAACCACAGCAACCGGGCGACCAGTTGCCGTTGCCAGGAAAATATCAACTGATCGTTTCTACGCTTATGAAGGACCAATTCTTCAATGCCATGGACCAAAATGGTGACGGTGCATCTGGAGACGGCTATGTCAAAGTTTTCTTCACGCCAACCTATGAAGCGCTGGAGCCCAGTTCGGGCAACAATCCGTTTGAGGGTTACGAGCTTCCTTCGTGGGTGCTGACGACGTCATCGATACTCGGAGGCGGTTCCGGCGAAACTGATCCGACGCAAGATCCGCGGGAACTGCTGACGCCAGACGAAGCGGATACTTCCCCCGACCGATACGCCAACGGCCTGGTCCGTCAGATCGGTACTACGGTCGCGGTGGCGGGCACCGAGGGCAACGACTCGTTCGAGTTTAGCGTGGGCCGATCGACCTACGAACTAGTGGTCAACGGGATCCGCTTCGAATTCAACGTTCGCGACGTCGCGCATTTCGTCCTGGATGCGGGCCCGGGCGAAGACAGATTGAAGTTGGCCGGTTCTGCAGGCAGTGATGTTACACACCTGCGACCCACTTCAGGTGAGTTTAGCGGCGATGGATATCGGTTTGAGTTCGATAGTGTCGAGACGGTGTCCGACATGAGAGCGTTCGAGCTTACGGCACCTTCGGCCGACTTCGACGTCGATGGCGATATCGATGGATTTGATTTCTTGGCCTGGCAACGTGGCTTCGGGATCGTTGCCTCCAACGCCACTAGGACCGATGGTAATGCGGACGACGACCTGGATGTTGACGCGGTCGATCTGGGCGTTTGGGAGGGACAGTACGGCTTAGCCGAACCACTCGCAGCGCTGGAGGCGTTCGCTGCGGGCGAAAGCGCGCCTGTCGAGTCCCCTCCGCTCGGTATTGCCACGCCATCAACGCCGGCGCCTGCTGCTGAACCGTCGCTGGCCGATGGCGATCTGGTCGACCTGGCTCTCGCTGTGGCACTGGAACCCCAAGCCGAAGGGAGTTCCGGCAAACAAGAACCTGTGGCGGACTTGCCGCCGCTAGAGCTCTACTCTTCCGAACCGATCCAGCGGAGTGATTACGTAACGGGGTTGGGTATCTCAAACTCAGCAACAACGAGCACACCGCGCGGCGACGAGAGGCAGTCTCCCGAGGGACCAAGCCCGGTAGTACCAAGCTAAAGCCCGTGAACTGTTTGACCGGACAGAGTGACGAGAACTCGCAGGGGAAAAGTGCAGAATGTCGTGACAGACAAGGTTGGACGTTTGAGTCCTCCCCGACGCGCTTAACCGAGTCTGCTTCGCTGGTACGTGAAGAACTACCGCCCTGCGCTCGATCGACTTAGGTCGATCGTGCTCGGTTGGACGGCGCGAGTCCTCCTGGACGTGCTTGACTATCACACCACGCATCGCGGACTCAGAAGCCGAATCGATCCTCGCTGGGCTTCCGACGCGAGAGTTGCAAGTCTTCTGCTTCCAACATTTGATCGGCTGCGATCTCCAGGCGAAGGTCGGCCGCATCGTGCCCAACCGGCCCGACCAGGTAAGTTCCCGCCGGCAGTTGAGCCGCATAGTTACCCGCTGCGTCACAAGCTATCCGCGGACGCAGCCCTGCCGCATCGAGCGATTGTAAACAGATACGGGGGAAGTGATGTCCGCTATAGACCTACCCACGGAAGTATGTCTGGCATAGGAAATCCCCATGAGGCAGCCAACGCATTGGCGGCGTCTTCAGTATTGGCAATTTCGCCCCACGGCCCGTTCCGTAAATAAGCATGGGCAAATTCATGCGCGATGACATAGTGCGCAAACGCTGTTTGGCACTCTGCTAGTCGCGGTTTCAGAACCACACTGCGGCTGCTATCACCGGCTCCTCCCGGGGCGGCCATGAATACGGTTGAACCCTCGCCCGGAGCGAAGTTGTCCAGCGAGACCGTGAATCGAGGGTCACGCAGAAAGTCTTGCTGCACTTCCTGCGGCAACATCGTGAGAACGTGCAAGACCCGTTGTCGCAACGGCTCGTACTGCTCAAAAGCTTCAAGATGGGCTGAAAACATGATCGTGCTCCTGCTATTCACTCGTGGTCAATGCACGGGAGGCATCGTCTCAACAAAAGATTACCAGCTGCGGACCGTAATAATTTCGCGCGTCTTCGGGATTCGCAGGCCGGTTCCAAACCGCTTGAAAATCCCAGTCGCGCCCGAAGCCGGTGTCTCGACCCGTGTGCCACTTGCCAATCTGCACCATCCCTCTTATCGCAACCATGGTTCTGCTTTCCAAAAGTTAGCAGGGGCTTTCTCGATATTGCGCGGCAGGCAACATCGTATCGATTTTCGCGCTACATAGAATCCCGTGCCAGCACCGCAACTGGCACCCTCCACCGAAAAGCGATTGCGGCGGTGGCTCGTCGGCTACGCACGGAGCAATTTGAAAACGGGGATCAAAACGGTGATCGACAGAGCTCGGCGCAAAACGAGGGACTTGGATTTTTGCCGGGCTGTGCGAAACTATTGCTCACCTTTGTGGTTATACCTAATGTTCCCTGCGATTCAAATGAATCCGTTTCACCGCCGCAACTCGCTATCCCCTGCCGAAAAACGATTGCGGACGAGACTGATTGGCTGCGTTAGCGTCAATAGTACGCCCCATTGAAGGAGAATGAGGACGCAAGCTCTCTCAAAAAGAGTTGGGTTGGCCTCCACAGCTTGGCGGCCCTCCGGGCTTTGGCCGCGGAGAGCGGGTGGGACGAGGTCGATTCCCAGGAGGCGGTTTCCCCGGCTTCGGCCCACAAGCACCGCGCCCAAGACGGCCAGCATTCGATGAATCCAGCGAGTTGACCTACATTCTTCTCGGAGAGGTCTCATGCTGAGTCAGGCTTCAGAAAAGGGCTTTGCGAATAGGTCTCTTTAAACGAGAATTCGAACAAGTTCCCGGCACGCGAATTTCCGCGCGCAATTGTTTTTTCGCGAAGGACCGTCCATGAATCGTGTCAGACTTGCCGCCTGCGTCTCTGTTTGCCTATGCCTATCTATCGCCAACGCAAAGGACTGGTCACGCTTTCGTGGTCCCCACGGCACCGGCAAGAGCAATTCGTCGCTACCGGTATCGTGGACGCCCACCGCGAACGTCGCGTGGAAAGCCGTGATTCCCGGTGCGGGCGTCAGCAGCCCGATTGTTGTGGGCGAGCGCGTGCTGGTCACCTGCTACTCAGGTTATGGACTCGACCGCGAAGATCCTGGCGATATCAAAGATCTCAAACGCCATCTTGTTTGTTTCGATGCGGCAACTGGTAATCAGCAGTGGCAGAAAGACATTGATGCCGCGCTGCCTGAGGACCCGTTTTCCGGCATCGGTGTCACAGCCCATGGCTACGCATCACACACTCCCGTTTCCGATGGCCAGACCGTTTTCGCCTATTTCGGCAAAAGCGGTGCCTTTGCGTTCGATCTATTAGGGTATCAGCTTTGGCAGGCCAGCCTCGGCACAGAATCCGATCCGTGGGCTTGGGGTTCCTCTTCGAGTCCGATCGTTTATGAAGATCTCTTGATTGTCACCGCCTCCGCGGAAAGCCAGGCGATCGTCGGGCTAGACAAATCAACCGGCAAGGAAGTCTGGCGTCAGGAGGCAGGCGGGCTCGACGGCATGTGGGGAACTCCAACGCTCGTGAAGATCGACAACAACCGCACCGACTTAGTATTGAGCGTGCCGCGCGAGATCTGGGGCCTTGACCCCAAAAATGGGAAACTCCGTTGGTTTTGCGAGGCGACAGGTGCCGAGCAGACGCACTCCAGTCCAGCTGTCGATGGCCAAATGGTATTCGCGTTCACCGGTCGTGGCGGTGGCTCGATTGCCGTCAAAGCAGGAGGCAACGGCGACGTGACGAAGTCCGCCGTCGAGTGGACCGGTCGTGATTCTGCCCGCTTCGGTTCACCCGTAAGTGACCCAGAACATCTCTATCTGGTCGCCAATGGGGTGTTGTCGGTCATCGACCGTAACAGTGGTGAAAAAGTTAAACAAACGCGATTGCGCGGGGGTGGCAGCGGCGGCGGGCGCAGCCGCTTTGGCGGCTCGGACTACGCATCGCCTTTGATTGCTGGCGACAAACTGTACTACGTCAACGGCAAGGGTGAAACATTCGTCTTCGGACTTGGAGACGACCCAAAACAATTGAGCATCAACTTGGTAACGACCGACAACGAAACGTTTGGCGGCACGCCTGCCGTCAGCAACGATCGCATGTTCATCCGCTCGAATAAGCATCTCTACTGCGTTGCCGATACGGGGGCAACCGTTGAGCCCAATGCGTCGGCCAGCCTCATCGATAAGCCGGAAGCGGATGAATCCTTTGACGGCGACCAGGCTCGTGGTCGGTCTCGGTTCGGCGGCGGCAGGCGCGGTGGTGGTCGTGGCCGCGGAGGTTTTGATCCGTCAGCGATTTTCAAAAGTCGAGACAAGAACTCCGACGCAAAGCTTACGGCCGATGAATTGGCAGGGAGCCCGCTGGCGGACCGCTTTGCAGAGATCGACAAAGACGGAGACAAAGCGATTACGATGCAGGAATTCCAAAGTGGCTTGCAAAACGCGTTTGGCGGCGGCAGAGGTGGCCGAGGTGGCGGTCGCGGCGGACGAGGCGGATTTGGTCGTGGTGGTGGGGGGGACGACAAGCGTCCCGAACGTCCTCAAAGGCCCCAATTGGCTGGATGACCAGTCGGCTGCCCAATCGCGCGCCCAATCGCGGAGAAACCAGGCTCATCACCGGTTAGCCATTGTCTTTTCCTATACGATACCGACCGAGCAACGCCTTCGTGGCCTTCCCCAACCGCCTAGCCCTCGAGAATAGAGTCTGCTCGTTTCGCAGATCCGATTGAATCCCTGTTGCTGACCAATCTCCCAGGTGTCGTGGGTGCTCCGTAAGCGTTATCTCGCGCCGTTGTTTCGTCTGTGACCATCGTTGAAAATGGTCGATGGCTTCCATCAAATCGAAACATACGGTGGCCCGCGCTGTCACTACCTCCTTCGATGGCGCCTTCATGGTCAGGCCGCATCCAGCCCCAAAGAGGTCTTTTAGGTTTTCGTCCTTGTCGTCGATGACCGCGATCTGATGGGGTAGAATACCTAATCGTCGCCGCAACAATGGCAAAGCCAGGCTTTTGAGCAATCCGTAACGAAGCAGGCGAAGCGGTCGCAAGCTAGTCATTCCTGCATACCCAAGATCATTGGCGCTGACAAGCAGACGCGGGTGACTGGGAGTGAAGTCGAGCACATCAAGAATGCGGAGGGCCTGTTCGCGCGTGCGGTGCGTAATAATCCCGATTGTGATTTCGCGATCGTGTAAGACATCGGTTAGGTCCGGATGCAACCGCAACAACGCATGACTCGGTTCGACCGCCGAGGCCAACGTTGTGATGAGGACTCCGTCAAGATCGAACAGTAGAACGCAGGAACCGTTACTTAACCGCTTAGTTCTATTCCTCGATCCTTTAGCCACTTTATATACTCGTCGTACTGCGGGCTATTTCCGGACCACGGATAATGTTGAATTCGTCGGCCCATGAAAATGTCTGGCATAATTGCTGGTGTAGAGTATTCCCTCGAACAACACAGGACTGCTGTGATCGGGTTGGTATCGCTTTGATCTGCTATGACTTGCACTGCGGCCGCAAGCGTTTTTCCGGATTCGACGGCGTCGTCTACAATTGCTATCGAATCGAAGTTTTCAACGCTATGGCATTCTTTAACGATTGGCGTTTCCATGGTTCGCATCAGCCAGTACATGGGGAACCGAACGAGAGGAAAGCGATACAATCGGGCGACGATCGCTCGAAGCCGTTCAGATCTGTACACGAGTCGCTTGAAATAGCTCCCACGGCGGCGAATATCAAGGATTTCCATGGGGACATTTAATTCTTGCGCGACGATCGACGAAGCCATTAGCCCCCCATTGGCAATTCCTACGACGCAGTCGACATCCGGATAGGAATTTGCGATGCGGTGCGCCAACTCGATCGCGAGCATCTCAGCCTCTTCGATGGTCATGAACAACTTGTCTGTTGTACTACCGTATTTCTCGGCAACTTGCAATATTTGCTCTTGTCGATTCATGTTGCCTCACCCGTACTTTCGCCAGTCTTTAGTTTCCCGTAATTTCTTACCCGGCTCTTTTTCTACACTCTTGTCTGCCGTTTTCGGAGGATGTCACCGCCCAGTTATCGAACGAGGTTCTCGTGCCACGATGAATCCGCGGAGTCGCTCGGTGTCTAGCTCGCAAGTTTGCGAGATCGTTACCGTCCGCCGACATCGCAAATATGGGTCGCTGAGACAGCGGTAGCGAGTATTCACCCTTTAATCTACCTAGAATCAGCCCTTCGTGCGGCCCGAAAGTTCGATTGACTTTGGCGATTCGAACGATTAATCCGATTAATTTGAAGTCAAAGATGGTCTGACATCCGAGGCAGGTCCGACTATAGGAATTGAAACAACGCCTCGGCCCTCGGATTTCATGCGCAGTCGGTGAGTGCGCCTTGTCAGCGATTATTGCCATCCTCAGCTCCGTTGGCAGTAACCGTGATGAACAGTCGTGGCCGTGACCGTTATGATGGTCAACTACAATGGCCAGGGAAACGAAAAATCGAGCCTGTTGCAGGGGTTAGCTTCATGCTCGTCAAGCTGGCTTGCTCCGATTCGCCAGCTTCTGCCACGGCGATTTGGATGATTCCGATCGCCTTTCCAGCTGCAAGCAGAGCCCAAACCGCAGTGGAGGAGTTGTTCGCTGGATACTTGTTCAGCCCAAAATCGTTGGCTAGACTTAGAGCCTATTCACAAGCGGTTTTCGTGTCGTCTCGGCTCTAGAAAAGGTATCCTGATGAATCGGAATTCTCTCATTGCCGCCTCCGTTTTATTGGCCTCTGTTTTGGGTTGTGCCAAAAGCGGTTCGAATGTTTCTGGTTCCGCGAAGTCCGGCGGCGAGAAGGAGGCGAGACCGCATGTCGCGTACATTACTAATGGTGTCGCCTCGTTTTGGGTGATTGCCGAGGCCGGGGCAAAGGTGGCAGCTGAGGAAGTTGATGCCGACGTGACCGTCTTGATGCCGGCCGAGGGGATTAGCGATCAGAAGCGGATGATTGAAGACATGATTACCAGGGGCGTCAATGGCATGGCGATCAGCCCGATCGATCCGGAAAACCAAACCGGTCTGCTTAATAAGGCCGCGAAGTACACCCGCCTTATCACACAAGACTCCGATGCGCCTGACTGTGATCGACTGGCGTACATTGGCATGGATAATTACATTGCCGGTCGCCTCTGTGGTGAGCTTGTTTTGGAGGCACTGCCCGAAGGTGGCAAGATTGCGATCTTTATCGGACGGCTTGAGCAGGACAATGCGCGTCGCCGCCGACAGGGAGTGGTCGACGCGATCCTGGAAAGAAGTAATGACGCCTCTCGATTTGACCCGCCAGACAAGGCGATCAAGCAGGGCAAATGGCACATCGTTGGCACGTATACCGATCAATTCGACCGTGCCCAGGGCAAAGCCAATGCCGAGGATGCGATGTCGCGCCATCCAGACCTGGCCGGGATGGTCGGCCTGTTCGCCTACAACCCACCACTGATGCTCGAAGCGCTCAAACAGGGCAATCGCATTGGCAAGATCAAAGTCATCGGATTCGACGAGGCAGACGAGACGTTGCAAGGAATCGAAGATGGCACGGTCCATGGTACGGTAGTGCAGAACCCATTCGAGTATGGCCGGCAATCGGTCACCCTGCTCGCCGGACTCGCCCGCGGCAAGTCGCTCGCCGATATGAATGTGCCGGAGGATGGATTCGTCAATATTCCCGCTCGGCAAATTCGACAAGACAACGTCAAAGAATTTTGGGCCGAGTTGAAAAGAAACATGGGAGATCAATAGGACTCCCATTGCAATGCCCACGTTTGACAGCCACAGCGACAGCCCCAAGCGAATCGATGCTAGCCAGCCGCTTCTGGAAGTCCGTCGCGTAACAAAGCGGTATTCGGGGGTTCGCGCCCTCAGCAATGTTGATCTCGCTGTTCGCGCCGGCGAGGTGCATGCTGTGATTGGCGAAAATGGCGCTGGCAAAAGCACGCTGATGAAAATCTTGGCCGGTGTTGCGCAGCCAAACTCCGGAGGAATTCATCTCGACGGCAAGCCCGTTACCATCGATTCGGTTTACACCGCGCTCGACTTGGGCATCTCGATGATCCACCAAGAGCTGAATCTTTCCGACAATCTCAACGTCGGCGCCAATATTTTTCTCGGCCGCGAACCTCGGAAGCGGGGTTTCATCGACTTTTCCCGCATCACTCAGGAATCGCAAACCTATCTCGACCTCATCGCCCCGGATGTCTCGCCAGCCACCGTCGTCGATCAGTTGACGATCGGTCGGCAGCAGATGGTCGAGATTGCGAAAGCGCTGTCGACCAAAGCGAGGATTCTGATCATGGACGAACCGACCTCCAGCCTTTCGCAGCTAGAGGCAGAACAGCTGTTTGTCGTCATCCGGCAACTCCGGGAGTCTGGTGTGGCGATCCTCTACATTTCGCACCGGCTGGGTGAGGTACGAGAACTGGCCGACCGGGTGACGGTGCTCCGTGATGGCGAAATCGCAGGTCATCTCGATCGGCATGAGATCGAACATGACCGGATGGTACAGCTGATGGTTGGCCGCGACATCGCACAATTCTACGCGCGGAAAGATCACGACGTTACTGAGCCACTCCTAACGGTCACCAATCTACGCACGACTGCTTATCCCCGGCACGCAATCCAATTCGAAGTCGGTAAAGGAGAAATTGTCTGTCTGGCTGGGTTGGTAGGGGCAGGCCGAACCGAAGTGTTATCTGGCCTGTTTGGTGTTGAGCCCCTATTGAGCGGCAAAATCACCGTCGCGGGCCAATTGCAAAACATTGCCAACTCGCGCGATGCCATCGACGCCGGCATGGCTTTGGTGCCCGAAGATCGCAAGCAGCATGGGTTGATCCTTGAGATGAATATTCGTCACAACATCGGAGTGCCAGGGCTGGCTCGTCACAAGCGTCTGGGAGGGTTCTTGAATTTCGCCCGCGAGCGACAAGATTCAGCGCGGATGACCGAAGATTTGAAGATCAAGTCGACAAGCGATCGCCAACTCACCCAGCACCTCTCGGGAGGCAACCAACAGAAGGTCGTAATCGGAAAATGGTTGGCCATGCAGCCACGCGTGTTACTGCTCGACGAACCAACCCGTGGTGTTGATATTGGAGCAAAGCAAGAAATCTACCGCCTGATGGAAGAACTCGCCCAAGAAGGGGTTGCCATTCTGTTCGTCTCGAGTGAAATGGAAGAAGTCCTCAGTATGTCTGACCGCGTACTGGTCATGCACGAAGGACGAATCACTGGGCAGTTAGATCGTAACGAGATGAGCGAAGAGGCAGTGATGCAACTCGCCACCGGTAGAACCGCACCCACCGCACAAACAGAGACCCCATGAAAAAAAATCTCGGAATCCTGGGCCTGTTGGTGGCCATTTGCGTTTTCACGGCATTGTTGTCAGATGGCTTTCTCAGCGAATTCAATATCGAGAACCTGATTCGCCGTACGGCCCTGTTTGGAATCATCTCCATCGGCGCGGCGCTCGTGATCATCACCTCGGGCATCGACCTGTCGATTGGTTCGGTGGTCTGCCTGGTCGGATGTCTCGTGCCCTGGCTGTTGGTGAAGCAAGGATTCGGGGTCCCGCTAACCTTGCTGATCATACTGCTGGTCTCACTAGGGATCGGCGTCATCCACGGGCTGCTAATTACCAAGATGAAACTGCAGCCGTTTATTGTGACATTGTGCGGTCTGCTCATTTATCGGGGCGTGACACGCGGATTTCTCGACGATCAGACCACCGGTTTCAAAGGCCAGTTTGACGGGCTGCGGCAAATCTCACTCGGTATGATTCCGCTACCAGGCACGGAAGTTGGTGTGCCTATGCCATGGATCCTATTGTTGGTGATCGCGATCGGGGCGTCCGTGTTTCTGAACTTGACGATCTACGGTCGCTATCTCTTCGCGCTCGGCCGCAATGAAGAAGCGGCGCGGTACAGCGGTATTAACACCGACCGCATGATTATGCTTGCCTACGTGCTCTGCTCGATGTTGGCCGGCTTAGGAGGCTTGTTATTCGTCTGCGACGTCGGTTCTGCCCAACCGGTCGACTTCGGCAGTTTCTATGAGTTGTATGCAATTGCCGCAGCCGTACTTGGCGGCTGCAGTTTACGTGGTGGTGATGGGTCGATTCTCGGCGTGATACTCGGCACGGCGGTGATGCGAGTTCTGAAGAACTCGATCACGATGATCGATCAGATTCCCAATAAGATCGAGTTCGCAGTCATCGGCTTGGTCATTCTGGGCGGCGTCATTACCGACGAACTCCTGAAACGGCTTGCCGCCAAACGTCGCGTTGCAGCGCAAACCAAAGCCGACGAAGCGTAAGAAGTGGTCGTCGCAACCGAGGACGCGCCGCATTGGCGAGAGCGGTGACTTACTCAACGGTCTTGAAAACTGCTCGAACCTGCCTGCCGATAGTCTACGACACCGCACATTCGAGTGTTCCGCACCTGCCCAAAAGCATTTTCCGAGAAAACGTCGCCACGGATGAGACAAGGATCTACACAGCTAGCCACTCGTTGGTGCTCAGCATTTCCTGTTGTTAGAAGCGTCTGTTACTCAAGCGCAACTCCGACTCTTACTTCTTCACGATTGCGGCAACCCAACCGCCCTTGTATGGCGCAGACATCGTGATGACACCACCGCCCTGGATGGTCTCGTCCATAAGCCCATAGCCGCTACCGTAGATTTTGGTGTGATTGCTGGGACGTGGGTGCGTGTTGATCTGCCGCAACAGCCACTGCAAACTTTCCCAGTGCCTCTCATCGTAATTTCGGCTGATCACCTGCGAGATGTCGGCGAACGTGTAGTTCTTGGCGTCCTTGAAGATGACCGGTGTAAGTTCCGCTTGTTCGGCCATGAATGCATCGTCGAACATGTCGGGAAACAAAGCCACATCCGAAGCGAAACTCGACGTATGATAAGAAACGGCTACCCCTCCAGGATTCTGTTCTACCGCTTCCGGTGAGCCCCAGACCCAAGATCAAGGTAGCACCAAAAAGTGGTGCGAACTCTCCTCTGCGTTTCACGGAACGCAGTAGCCAAAGTTCGCAAAGTGCAATTGTGAACCCTCCCTGTCTGTTCTCAATTCTATGGATCATGATCCATATTCATGCCCTGTGGGATGCTACCGTGGCGCTCAATCTAATGGCGTAGCTGCTCGAATAGCGCGCGCTAACGCCAATTTGTTCGATGACGCAGCCGAAAAGCAAGAACGCCGTTGGTGATTGCGACATTGCCGACTTGGCAGCAAGATAGAAAACGCGCTATGGCGCTGATGACTTTTGAGGTCCTAGAACCATTTTGACCGGTTGTCGGGCAGCTTGGCAATGTGTCGAGGTTGCGTTAGCCGGGTGGCCGGCTTCTGCCGTAAGGGAATGATGGCCGCTTTCATGCTTTTCGCTCCTTTTTCCGTCCGCCGACGATTAGTATACTTTCTGCCTGTACACAATGTGCGGGCACGTACGCGTATTGTACCGAGATACGGGGTAGTGTGACACAATTACCTAGCGGCGGCGGGCCGAACGGAAACGGGAAACGGAACTTCCGAAAACGCGTTGATTCATCGGCCGACGCGGTTTCGAACTCACCTCGGCGTTTCACCGACGGTAGTTCAGTCCTCGCTGTTCCTAGTGAAATGCGTGCTGATCTACAACGTGCCCGTTGGATACGTTCTGCGGGAAGTAAAGGACGTTTGCTTCGCTGCTGTAATACTCATGCGGACTAATATCGATTTTAAACTGACCAGGCCCAACCGTGTGCACTCCATTGTAATCCTCTAATGCAATTGTGGGTGTCCTTCCGGTAAGCGTGCCGGAAGGACACGATCAGCAACAACGTACGATTGCTGAGGTTTTTCCTGATAGCTGAATACCACCGGTCGCTCTTCTACGCTCATCTGGTAACAATAGCGTATCCATTGCTAAAAGCCGATTATCTGGGATGAAACTCCAAATGCCTATCCAAAAGTGGACATTCAAATCACGTTTCCGTGCCAACGCCTATGGTTGGAAAGGCACGGCCCTGGCTACCAAGAGACTTAAGGAAGCGGTCTCAGAGATTAAGAAGGTTTCCAAACGCGACCCCATTGCTGGTGCCGAGGGTGCCATCAGTTTAATGGAGCGGATTTGGCCTTCCTTACAAGGTATCGATGGATCATCTGGAGCTCTGGGTAGTGCCGTACACCACACACTCGACGCGCTGATTCCACTCGTCATCGAGGCTGTAGCAGACAATAAGAAACGTCGCAATTGGCTTGAACGATTGTTTGAAGCCGTGCAGGAAGATGGCGTTGACTACCTTGCTCCCGTTGCAGATCGATGGGGAGAAATCTGTGACGGTATGGACTTGGCGAATGAGTGGACAGATCGACTTCTTCCAATCATCAGGGGATCCTGGTCGCAAGAACATGATGGTGGCTGGGTCAAGGGAGTGTCCATATGTCTCTCATGCCTTTTGGCGGCAGATCGCTTCGATGAGCTGCAACAACTCCTGTCGTTAAGGTCATTTCGTTTCTGGTCGTTTGACAAATTCTGGGCGCATGCTCTGGTCCAACAGGGTCATGCGGACTCGGCAATCAAATTTGCCGAATCCTGTCGAAGTAAGCTATCCAGTTACGACGATTCTGCAATTATTGCTTTCTGCGAGCAGACGCTCATAGACGCCGAGAGAACGGATGAGGCGTACGACAAGTATGCGATGCAGTCCACTCAGGCATCCACGAACCTTACTACATTTCGTCAAATTGTCCGCCGTTATCCTGAACTCGAATCGAGGAAGATTCTTCAGGATCTCATTGAAACCCACCCACCTAGCGGAAAATGGTTTGCCGCCGCCAAGCACGCCGACTGTTTGGACGTGGCGCTTGAGTGTGCCGAAGACCAGTCGGCAGAACCCGCGACATTAATCCGGGCAAGCCGGGATTTTAATGAAAAGCATCCCAGCTTCGCAGCTGAGCTTGCATCATGTGCTATCAAGAATCTTCTTGCAGGTGGCGGTTACGAACCGACAAACCTAGATCTCATTCGGGCCTACCAGTATTTTATAACCGCAGCTTCGGCATGCGGACGAGAAGAATGGGCTGAGGGAGAAGTTAAAATCCTAATCTCAAAGGGGGCTGCACCCGGTCGGGAAGGTTTCGTGGAGCTTTTGATTACAGAACGAGCACGACTTGCTTGAACCGCACCGTTTAACCTGTTTCACTGAAGTTATCTCGCCAAGATGTGGCCTTCGATCGATTCGACACGGATACGTACCAATGCGACCCGTGCGGAACCAGTTTTGGGCCGACACTTTTTGCCGGCGTGGCCAGCCATCCTAACCTACTTCGGTTTGGGCCAACGAGGTCAGGAAGGCTCGGGTCCGAAACTGCGTCGGAGTTTCACTCCGAACGCACGAAGCAAAATCCGTAAACTGCGTCGGACATCTTGGCTCATCGTACCACACAAGTCATCAGCGAAAAAAATATTCTAATCTGGCCCGAAGGTCTGCCAAGCAGTGGACAGGTCGTGAACTCGTTGCAGGCCG
>Ga0310121_10003179_pt1 | contig 15073 bp, 10 predicted proteins | sample CB27_Tmax_986_MG_FD_203504 | JGI IMG/M metagenome (GOLD analysis project Ga0310121, IMG submission 203504) | Marine microbial communities from Western Arctic Ocean, Canada - CB27_Tmax_986 | ecosystem: Environmental > Aquatic > Marine > Oceanic | place: Canada: Western Arctic Ocean | collected...
CGGATTGTAGAAAATCGAGTTCCTGCCCCGCAGAGTCACCTTGCCCTCGTTATTGACGGCTTCCAGCACGATCAAGGGCATGGTCGACTGCGAATTGCCTCCGAACGAGCAGTTGTTGAGCTCGATTGTGGCGTCCGCGAAGAACTCGGCTACCGCCGCCACCTTCATCACGGAACCTGGCCCCGTGTTCTTGGTAAAGATGCAGTTATTGAAGGTAAGGTTCTGCGTGGTGATGCCCCCGATGGTTGAATGGAACGCGCTGACGGTGCTGCCAAAGTTGCCGCTGAACCGGCAATTGGTAAACGCGGATTCAATTTGCTAAAGAATAATCTGGAACCGCAGAACAGGACGGCATTTTTGTTCTGAACGAAGCCCTCCAACCCTTGGAATCACGGGGGTTTGGTCAGAACGAAAATGCGTAAAACGTTGATTTACAGCCATGGGGCGATATTCGATAACAAATTGAATCCGCCAAACTTGGTATCATCGTCGTTGTCGTAAACGTCGAGGAGCACGGCCCCGCGGGATCCCGTATTCTTCTCAAATCGGCAATTCACGAAATGAGGGCTTGTTTGCTGGCCACCGAGCGCCCGCAGGTAGGCGCCCGCTCCGCCCTTGTTCACTTCGTCGGCCCCATTGGCCTGGCCTTCCTGCACGTAGAATCCGTCCAGGCGGCAGGCGTTTGAGACGCAATCGAAGAGCAATACGTGATAGCAGTTGTCGCTGACGTTGGACCGGGTCCCGATATCGCCGGAGAGAACGGTCCGGAAGGTGTCGACGTCCCGTGCCTCGAGCACCCCGTTCGTCACCTTGAATCCCCCGAAGAGAGCGATGTTCTTGTTGATAAAGAAGGTCTTGGTGCGGGGGTCGGCCGGGGTCGGATTGGCCGACTCATCGTTTTCGGGGTAGTAGGTCCCCTGGGCCACATCGATCTCGTCGCCTGGGCCGGCGGCCGTGAGCGCGGATTGCAGACCGGGAAAAGCGTGCGCCCAGCTGGTGCCATTATTGGCTCCGGTGGCATTCTGATCGACGTAGAAAATTGCGCCTGGGGCCGTATCGGCGAGAAGGATGAAGGCGAGGCACGAGCAAGGGATGAACTTCATGTGAGGACGAGCGGTCGGCCCGAAGGGTGCTTGTCGATTATAAGCTCTTGGCATTGCCCCGTCAACTTGTCCGAGTTCTCCGCCCTCATAGCGGGGAGAAAGCAACTTGATGGTCAACGATCCGAAGGAAACGGAACGAATCGACGGACTTGGGGATTTGAACCGACCTCACGCCGCGGGACTTGCCCGAATCTGTCCGTCCTGCTACCAGCCGCCCTCGACCATCTCACACCACCGACGCCATGATCGACCTCAAGAGTGACTGCAAGTACGCGATGGTGATTCCCACCAGCATGGGAACGCGCCTCACGCCGGTGAACGGCCAGCCCTTCCACTGCTCGGACACTTTCACGATGACGGCCAGCAGCGCCGAGTCAAACGTGGGCAGCGTGTCTTCTTACCTCGGACTCCCGGTCAAGATTCTCACCGCCTTCATTCAGGGCAGCCCCGTCTCGCGCTTCATCAAGGACAACCTCGCCAGCCGCCACATGGACTACGAAGGCCCCGAAGTCGAGCAGGGCGGGCCGTGGGGATATCGCCACCAGATCAACATGGCCGACAGCGGAACCGGCTCGCGTGGACCAAGAGTCTGGAATGACCGCGCCGGGGAAATCGGGCGTGCGCTCAACGCCAAGGACTTCGACCTCGAGCGCATCTTCGGGGAAGAGGGCGCCCAGATCGTGCACATGTCCGGGTTGATCGCGGCCCTCTCTCCGGCCTCGACTCAGTTTTGTCTGGATGTCGCGCGGGCAGCCAAGAAACACGGCTCCAGGATTTCGTTCGACCTCAATTACCGTGCCACCTTCTGGAAGGGGCGCGAAAAGGAACTGAGCGCCGCCTTCCAAGAGATCGGGACCCTCGCCGACGTCCTGGTCGGCAACGAGGAGGACTTCCAACTCTGCCTCGGAGTGGAAGGCCCCGAAGCGGGCGGAGAAGATATCGGCGCCAAGATCGAGAGCTTCAAGGAGATGATCAACCGCGTGAAGCAGCAGTTTCCGAACGCTTCCGTCTACGCCACCACCTTGCGGGAAGCGATCAGCGTGAACCTCCACGAGTGGGGCTGCATCGTGGCCGACGGCGACGACTGGCACGTCATCGAGCCGCGCGAGATCGGGGTGCTCGACCGCATCGGCGGCGGCGATGGCTTCGTGGGCGGTCTCCTCTACGGGATCCTGCGCGGCTGGGAGGGCGAGAAGTGTGCCCAGTTCGGCTGGGCCACCGGCGCCCTCGCCGCGACGCTCCTCACCGACTACGGCCAGCCCGCCGACGAAGACCAGGTGTGGAGCATCTGGAAGGGCAACGCGCGGGTGCAGCGGTAGGGCATTCCCTGGGAGCCCGGACGGCTCGTCCGTTTCTTTCCCGGTCTGCGGAATCCCGACCGGCCTATTACGGTGCGCTCCGTGGTTCTTGCCAGAGCGCCAGGAGGCTTGACAGGGAGGAAGCATGCATTAAATTATATGCATGAAAACAATTACAGTAAATGTATCTGAGCCCGTTTACGAGGAATTTCAGGACTATGCCCGGAAGCTGGAGCGCAAGACTTCGGCGCTGATTCGCGAGGCGATGGAGGAGTATCGGGTGGCGCACATCGCCCGGCGGGGGAGCTTGCGGGACCGGCGGCCGACGAGCGTCGGTGGCCCGATTCGGCCGATTACGGAGCAGGACGATCTTTTGGGGGAGATGCTGGATGACGCACGGGATTGACACCGACTTCCTGGTGGCGGCCGAGATCACGGATCATCCGTTTCACCGGCAGGCCGATGCGCTGTTGCAGGGGCTGCTGGACGTAGGGCACGAATTCGCGGTGGCTCCGCAAACGCTGGCGGAGTTCATTCATGTCGTCACCGACGAGCGACGCCTGCCGCAGCCGCTCCTCATGGCGGATGCCATCAGCCGCGCCGAGCAATGGTGGCAGGCCGCGGAAGTGATCCACGTCTTTCCCGGGGGAAGGACGGTGGCGGAGTTCGTCGGCTGGCTTCGCCGGCACCGACTCGGCCGCAAGCGGTTGCTCGACACGATGCTGGCGGCGACGATGCGCAATGCGGGCGTGCCGCGCATCATCACGAACAACGCAAGGGACTTCGAGGTGTTGGGATGTTTCGAGATCGTGGGATTTCGGTAGGTTCCCCGGGCCAGCCCGCCGACGAGGATCAGGTGTGGAGTATCTTGAAGGGCAAGGCGCGGGTGCAGCGGTAGCTTCCGCGGAATTTTGGCCTCGCAGAACGGCGAGGGGGAGCGAGGATCGCGCGGCATGAAAAGAGTGCTGGCGGGACTCGCGACGGTTTCTTTTTGGCTCCCGGCCGGGGCGGAACCGGCTGCGAAGGAGTGGCCGCAATTTCGCGGCTACCGCGCGCGCGGCGTCGCTGAGGATGCGGCCCTCCCCACCGCGTGGGATGTCGAGAAGGGGACCAACGTGTTGTGGCGGACGGAGATCTCCGGCCTGGGTCACGCCGCGCCCATTGTGTGGGAGGACCGCATCTACCTCACCACCGCGGTGACGGAGGGAAAACAGGAACTGAAGACCGGGCACTACCCGGACACCGCATCCGCGAAGGATGTCGGGGTGCAGGAATGGAGGTTGTTGGCGATCGAGAAGGCCACCGGGAAGATCGTCTTCGACAAGATCGCCCATGAAGCGGTGCCGCGGGTGAAGCGCCATCGCAAGGCCAGTCACTGCAACTCGACTCCCGCCACCGACGGGAAGCACCTGGTCGCAATCTTCGCTTCGGAAGGGCTTTTCTGTTTCGACCTGGAGGGCAAGCTGAAGTGGAAAAAGGATCTCGGGCCGATGGAGTCCGGGTGGTTCGAGAAGCGCTCGCAGCAGTGGGGGTTCGGGAGTTCGCCCGTGATCCACGAGGGAAAAGTTGTGGTGCTGTGCGACGTGCAGGAAGGGTCCTTCCTGGGGGTGTTCGATCTCGCAGATGGCCGGGAGGTGTGGAGAACCCCCCGCAAGGATGTCCCCACCTGGGGCTCCCCGACCATCGTGAGGCACGAGGGACGAACCCAGATCCTTGTCAACGGATGGCACCACTCCGGGGCCTATGACTTCGAAACCGGTAAGGAGATCTGGAAGCTGGATGGGGGAGGCGACATTCCGGTGCCCACCCCCATCACCGCCCACGGAAACGCCTACTTCACGAGCGCGCACGGAAAGGTGCGTCCCATGCGGGCCGTGAAGTTGAGCGCCAGGGGCGACATCACGCCGCAGTCGATCGATGACACCACCGAACACATCCCGTGGGTGCACAAGCGCCGCGGGACCTACCTGGCGACTCCCATCGTGGTGGGGAAATTCCTTTACACCTGCAACGAACTTGGGGTGCTGAGCTGCTTCGATGCCCTCACGGGGGAGGTTCGCTACCGGGAGCGCATCGGGGAGGGGCGCGGGGGATGCACGGCGTCCCCGGTCTCAGATGGAACACATCTCTACTTCCCCGCCGAGACCGGCACCGTTTTCGTGGTTCCCGCCGACGGCGAGTTTTCCGTGGTGGCGGCCAATGAGCTGGGCGAATCCTGTCTGGTCACACCGGCCATCTCGGCGGGCATGTTGATTTTCCGGACCCGGCACCAGCTCGTTGCCATCAAGAACGGCCAGCTGTAGGAGATGGTTCCAGTTCCGGCGTGGCGCGTGACAGCGTTGTCCTTCGGCCTTGACCTGCCCCCGCCCATGCCTCCATCCTCCCTGTCGAGGGCTTATCCGCCGAGATGCATCCGATCCTCAAACGGGGAACGCAACGGCGGTTTGTTGGCAACGCACATTTCGGCCTCCTGATTACACGACGCGGTCGAAATTGACTGATTGTTGCATGACGAAATGATTCCCTCCAACTTTCCCACGCACCGATTGATTTCCCTCGTCCTCGCGGCTGCGCTGTGCGCGCCGGGCGACCTGCGCGCTGACGAGTTCTCCACCCCGGAATTCCCTCCGGCCTCCGCGGCCTGGCTCGCCCCGGCGCTCCGGCTGTCAGCCACGGATCTTGACGCCAACACCCTGGATCCTCCCCCCGCAAGAGGCTGGGCGCCGGGGAACGAGGGCGCCATCACCGCGCTGGCGGTGGATACCTCCAAGCGCAGCGAGGTGGTGGCCTTTTTTCACTGCATTTATACCCCGTCGGAAGACTTCGAGAGCCACCACGGGTGGACCGGCAGCCTCTCGAGCTGCGTCGCGGGGACCGTCTCGCAGGAACTGCACGACGACGTCTTGCGGCGCATCAACTACTACCGCGCGATGGCGGGACTCAACGCGGACATCAGCCTCGATGCCGTCAAGAACGCGGATTGCCAGGAGGCGGCCCTGATGATGGCGCGCAATGGCGCGCTGTCACACTATCCGCCATCCAACTGGGCCTGTTACACGGCCAACGGTTACACCGCGGCCGGAGCATCGAATCTCTCGATCGGATTCAACTTCGCCAACTATGGTGTCGGCTCCATCGATGGTCAGATGGGAGATGCCGGCTCCAACAACTCCCCCGTTGGGCACCGGCGTTGGCTGCTCTATTCCCGTGCGCAGGAGATGGGTCACGGATCGATCCCGCTGACCCCCGCCAACAACACCGCTTCCTGCTCGGTCTGGGTGATCGGCAGTTTCAACGCCGCGCTGCCGGCCGGCCTGGAGAAAATCGCCTGGCCCCCGGAGGGCCACGTGCCGCACCAGGCGGTTTGGCCGCGCTGGTCGTTCGGCTTGCCCAACGGCTCGGCGAGGTTCAGCTCTGCCACGGTCACGATGTCGAAGGAGGGGGCGTCGATTCCCCTCACCATCATTCACCGCGGGACGTCGAGCATCGGGGACCCGACCATCGTGTGGGAGCCCTCCGGCCCAGACTATCCCGACTATCCGGCCTCCGTGCCGGCCGCGGATACGACCTTCACCGTCACGGTGGCCGGGATCACGGGAACTGCCCAGACCAGCTACAGCTATGACGTCACGGTAATCAACCCGGCCGCTCCGGGCGACCTGACCATCACCGGGCCTGCCAATCCGCCCACCAATACGGCCAGCACCTACACCTTCAACCCGCTCGAAGCGGCGGAGTCCTACGAGACCAGGATCTCCGAGGTGGTGGCGGCCAACTGGATCGAGGGGGCTGAAGCGGGCACGCTGGACGCCATCGTCGATCAGACCACCGCCGGGCTTGCGCTGCAGTCCGGCACCACCAAGCGGACCGGTAGCTACGCATTTCACCTCGCCTTCGACGTGGTGACCGACCAGGGGTTCGAGGTGGAGCGTCCCATCATCCCCACCGCGGCCAGCCGGTTGACGTTCTACAACCTGCGCCGGTGGGCGACGACCACTTCGGTTCTCTATGCCGAAGTCTCGGCCGACGGCGGTGCGACCTGGGACGAGATCTGGAGCCGGGCCGGAAACGGGAGCGGGAGCAGTGCCAACTGGGATTCTTCCTACCAATCCGTCTCCGAGCCGCTGTCCGCCTACGCGGGCGAGGTTCTGAAGCTGCGCTTTGTTTACCACCACCTCGGTGGATCCTACTTCCCCGGTGCCGGATCCGGGAATGGCTTCTACCTCGACGACATCACGGTGACCGACAGCCGGGTCCTGAGCAACGAGGCGGTCGGCACCCTGCCGGGTGGTTCGTCGTCCTTCACCTTCCTGCCTGGTGCGGCCAACCAGGATTACTACCTCCAGTTCCGCCCGATCTTCGACTGCTTCGAGTTCGGGTTCGGTGAGGCTCTTGCCGTGACCTCGATCCAGGGGCCCACGCCGGCCCTCGAGTTGGTTCGGGTCACCCGATCCGGCAGCTACCTCGACCTGCAGATCAGGGTCGGCCCCGGCTCGTTTTTCTCCCTGACCCTCCGCCGCAGCGGCGACCTGAGCAGCTGGAGCAACGATCCCTCCGCCACCCTGACCGATCACGGGGGAGGCTCCTACACCTTCCGGACCACGCCTCCCGGCGGAGAAAGCAGGGCCTTTTACACCGTCCTGATCGAGTGAGGCAGTTTCCCGGCCTCCTTGCCGCTCGGGAGCGATCTGGCGGCGCGTCCCTCTTTTCCAGTTTCTGATTCATGCGGGGGTCCCGCGGGAGACGACGAAACGTGCCCTTGAGATTCCGAAATTGACCAAGGCTCGTTCCCCACGTGGAATCCGCTCCAAACGCAATTCCAGCCTGGCAGGAGGCCGGGCGGGGGAAGACGACGACCTGACACCATCAATTCCAGGGAATACCATGAGTATTTGGGGAAAGCTCGCGGAGCGATATGAGGGGAAGGAACAGGAACCACACAAAATCCTGGCGTTGGATGGCGGCGGCATCCGGGGGATTCTGCCCCTCGAGGTCCTGGCCCGCATGGAGGCCCTTCTCGCCAGGGCGACCGGGACGGGAGAGAAATTCCGCCTCTGCCGGTATTTCGATTACATCGGCGGGACCAGCACCGGAGCCATCATCGCGGCGGGCCTGGCACGGGGGATGGGCGTCCGGGAACTGATCGACTTCTACGCGACCACCGGTCCGGCCATGTTCGACAGGCAGTTCATCCTGAAGCGATGGAAGGCCCTCTACAAATCGGAACCACTGAAGAAGGAATTGCAGACTGTTTACGGCAGCAGGACCACCCTCAACCCCAATGACCTCGAGTGCCTGCTCCTGGCGGTGACCCGCAATCGCACCACGGGCTCGCCCTGGCCGATCAGCAGCAACCCGCAAGCCGCGTACAACGATCCCAGGCGCAAGGACTGCAACCTCCGGATCCCCCTTTGGAAGATCGTGCGCGCCAGCACCGCCGCGCCCGTTTTCTTTCCGCCGGAAGTCATCGAGTGGGATCCGAAGGACAAGGACAAGGCCTTCGTTTTCGTCGACGGCGGGATGACTCCCTACAACAATCCCTCTTTTCTCCTCTACCGCATGGCGACCGAGCCGGCCTACAAGCTCAACTGGGCCACCGGGGAAGACAAGCTTCTCATCATGTCGGTCGGGACCGGCGCGGCCCCCATCCTCGGGGAGGACGTGGACGATCCCGACCGGGGGCTGCTCGGCAATGTTGGCGGCATTCCCGGGGCCCTGATGTACGGTGCGATGGTCGACCAGGACACATCCTGCCGGCACATTGGGCGCTGCGTACACGGCGCTCCCCTCGACCGGGAGGTCGGCGATATGGTTCCGCGCGCGCCGCTCAGCAAGGAACTCGGGCGGAAGTTCCTCTACGCCCGTTACAACGCGGACCTGAGCAAGGAGGGGCTCCGGAAACTCGGGCTCCCGAAGATCGATCCCCAGGCCGTCTCCCGGCTCGATTCCATCAAGGCCATTGGTGACCTGCGCCGGGTGGGCAAGGCGGTGGCCAGGGAAATCAAGCTCGAGCACTTCGGTCCCTTCCTTTAGGATCCTCACCTCGTCGCCGGGGCAGGGCGGAATCCGCAGGCTTGTCAAAGTGCCGTGATCGAGGATGGTGTGTCGCGTCACGGGCCACCCGACCGATCGTGATCATGGATCCAAGTTTTCTTCTTCGTCCCGGCATTGTTTTCGCCGGCTGTGTCTTCGTCGTTTCGACGGCTGGGCAGGCCCAGGGTGCCACCCCGCAGGAGTTGGAGTTCTTCGAGAAGAAGATCCGCCCGGTGCTCGCGGAAATCTGTTACAAGTGCCACTCGGCGACTGCGAAGAAACTCAAGGGCGAGTTGCAGCTCGACAGCCGGCCGGGCTGGGAAGCAGGCGGGGAATCGGGCGCGGTCATTGTTCCCGGCAAACCGAAGGAGAGTCTCCTCATCAGCGCGCTGCACTACGACAAGTTCGAGATGCCGCCGAAGAAAAAGCTGCCGGCGGAAGTCATCGCGGACTTCGAGAAGTGGATCGCGATGGGCGCGCCGGATCCGCGGTCGGAGAAGGTGACGCGCGTCACCAAGACGGAGAAGGAAGCCTTCGACCTCGCGGCCCGCAGGGAGATCTGGTCGCTGCAACCGGTCACCAAGGTCACTCCGCCGGAGGTGAACCGCAAAGACTGGCCGCGCGGCGATCACGATCGCTTCGTGCTGGCCGGGCTCGAAAGGAAAGGATGGCAGCCGGCCCCGCCCGCGAACCGCAATTCGTGGCTGCGGCGCGTGACCTACGACCTGACCGGCCTTCCCCCGAAACCGGAGGAGGTGCAGGCCTTCCTCGAAGACCCATCTGCGGACGCGCACGAGAAAGTCGTCGACCGGTTGCTGGGCTCGCCGCATTTCGGCGAGCAGTGGGCCCGCCACTGGATGGACCTGGTGCGCTATGCCGAGACCAAGGCCTTCGAGGCCGATTACCCGATGCCGAACGTCTACCAGTACCGCGACTACCTGATCCGGGCCTTCAACGCGGACGTTCCCTACGACCAGCTCCTGAAGGAGGCGATCGCGGGCGACCTGTTGGAACCTCGCACCGATCCGGAGACCGGCATCAACGAGTCCGTGATCGGCCCGGGCTACCTCTACCTGACCGACGGCCAGCACGGGCCGCCCGACATCCACATGGACGAAGCGCGCATCTTCGACGACATGATCGACGTGGTCGGCAAGGCCTTCCTGAGCCAGACCGTCGCCTGTGCCAGGTGTCACGATCACAAGTTCGATGCCATCACGACCAGGGATTACTACTCGCTCTACGGCGTGATCGCGAGCTCGCGCATCGACTATGCCGACATCAACCATCCGGCGAGGCAGGAGCAGGCGCAGGCGCAGCTCACGGAACGCAAAGCGCGGGTGAGGGCGGCCCTGGCGGATGTTCTCGCCGGTGACATGAAATCGGTGCGCGACGACCTGCAGGCCGCGGCGACCGGCAAGGCCGAGACGCCGCAGCAGAAGCGCTGGGCAACCGCCCTGGAGAAGAAGCCGAACGCGGTGACGCAGGCCCTCGCTTCACTTTTGGCCGCCGGTGATAAGGCGGCCCTCGCGGCAAGCTGGAACCCGCTGCACGATGAAGCCGGCGCTGCGAAGGCGGTCCGGGGAGCGATCGGCGGCCCGACCCGCGGCTCGTTCGGCGAGTGGATCCCGTCCGGCCGGTCCTTCGGAGACAAACCGCGCCCGGCTGGCGACTTCATCGTTTCGCACCAGGGCGACCAGCCCATCGTGGTGTTCGCGAGCGGCCGTCCTGCCGCCGGCCACCTGACCTCGCGCTTTGCGGGCGCGCTCAAGTCTCCGGATTTCACGATTGCCGGCGACACCGTGAACGTCCGGGTGAGAGGCAAGAACGTGCGGGTCAGCCTCTACGTCCGCCACTACGAATTGATCGGTCGCGGGCCGACCACGGGAGGCACCACCAAGGTTCTCAACAGCGACGGCTGGGTCGAGCACCGCTTCAACACCAGGCTCTGGCACGGGGAGAAAGCCTATATCGAGATTCAGCAGAATGGCGGGCAGATGGATTTCAACTGGGGAATCGGTGGTCACGTGGACGGGGCCTATGCGATGCTCGATTCCGCCACCAACAACACGCCGCTCCCGCCTCTCCCCGGGGCCGGGAGGGCCTGGATGATCGAGGGCCCGGCGCCCAAGACCACCGGCGCGGTTCTCGATCACCTCGCCACGCAAATCGGCAGGCTCGCCAACGCCTGGCGTGACGACAAGCTGACGATCGCGCAGGGCGATCTCCTGGAAGGCCTGCACGAGGCGGGCGTGTTCGATTTCAATCTCGGCCGGAGCGAGGCGTTGCGGCAGGCAATGGACGCGCACCGCAAGGCGCAGGGGGAAGTTCCGGCGCCGACCTACGTGCGCAGCCTGAGCGACGGCCCGGGGTTCGACGAACCGGTCTACATCCGCGGGTCGCACAAGAACCTCAGCGATTCGCCGAATCCGCGCCACTTCCTCGACGGGATCGACGGCACGCCGTTCAAGGGACGAGGGAGCGGACGCCGGGAGTGGGCGGAGTCGCTCGTGGCGAAAAGCAATCCGCTCACGGCCCGCGTGATGACCAACCGCATCTGGCACCACCTCTTCGGGCGCGGGATCGTGGCGTCGGTCGACGACTTTGGGCACATGGGAGAAAAACCATCGCACCCGGAACTGCTCGATCACCTCGCACAGGAATTCGTCAACGACGGCTGGTCGATCAAGGGAACGATCCGCAAGCTGGTCCTGTCCAGCACCTACCGCATGTCGAGCCGGGGCGATCCCGGGGCCCTGCGGGACGATCCGGACAACGTCTGGCTGCAGCGCATGCCGGTGCGGCGGCTGCAGGCGGAGTCGATCCGCGACACGGTGCTTGCGGTCAGCGGCCAACTCGACCCGCAACGGTTCGGCCCGAGCCAGGGCGGCGACGGCGGCAACCGGCGCTCGGTCTACATCCAGCTGAAGCGGCGCTTCATGCCGGAGTTTCTCATGACCTTTGACATGCCCAACGCCACCGAAACCTTCGGCCGGCGCAATATCACCGCCAGCCCGACCCAGGCGCTCGCCATGATGAACAGCGACTTCGTCTGGAAGGCAGCCGAACAGTGGGCCGACCGCATGGTCAAGCCGGACCTGGGCGACTTTTCCAGGCGCGTGGAACTCGCCCATCTCCAGGCCTTCGGACGCCCCGCCACAAAGCGCGAACACGAGTGGGCCCAGGAGATCAGGTTCGATTCCGGGGTCGATTCCCCGGACCAGGCCGCGACCGACCGGGAACTCTGGAAGGACCTCTGTCACACGATGTTGAACCGCAAGGAGCTGATCTATGTCTACTAGCCGGAACCCGCCCACCCGCCGCGAACTCCTGCGCAAGGCCTCGATGGGCTTCGGGGGCCTCGCGCTTTCTTCGATCATGTCCGAAGAGGCCGCGGCTGCCGGCGCGGGGGCCGCTTCCGCCGCGCTGAGGGGCGTCCATTTTCCGGCCAAGGCCAGGAGCGTCATCTTCCTCTTCATGGACGGCGGGGTGTCGCAGGTCGATTCCTTCGACCCCAAGCCGCGGCTCGACAAGGAGAACGGGCAGAAGCCGAAGTTCAAGACCGACGCCACCGTCTTCAACGCCAAGGGCAACCTCATGGCCAGCCCGTGGAAATTCAAACGCTACGGCGAGAGCGGCATCCCGATCAGCGACCTGTTCCCCCACATTGGCACCGTCGCCGACGAGCTGTGCATCATCCGCTCCATGACCGCGTTCTCCGCCAATCACCCCAACGCGGTCTACGGCATCCACACCGGGCACCCGCTGCTCGGATGGCCGAGCATGGGCGCGTGGACCTCTTACGGGCTCGGCACCATGAACCGGAACCTCCCAAGCTTCGTCGTCCTGAATGGCGGGCTCACCCCAAACGGGGGCGTGCCGAATTTCGGAAGCGGCTTCCTCCCGTCGAACCACTCCGGCGCCGTGCTGGAGCCCGGGAAACAGATGCGCAACATCGTGCGCCGCGAATCGCCGGAACTGCAGGAGAAAAAGCTCCGGCGCCTCAAGGAGATCGACGGCGACCTGCTGGGAAGAATCGGCCACGCGCCGCAGGTCGAAGCCGCGATCCTCAACCACGAGCTCGCCTTCCGCATGCAAATGGAAGTCCCCAAAGCGATGGACATCTCCGGCGAGACCGAAGCGACCAGGAAGGCCTACGGCTTCGAGCACAAATGGGGCAACACCCGCAAGTTCGCGGCGCAGTGCCTCCTCGCGCGCCGCATGGTCGAGCGCGGGGTGCGCTTCATCGAACTCACCACCAGCGGCGGAAATGGCGACCGCTGGGACCAGCACGGAAACATCAAGGACGGCCACCAGAAAAACGCCCTCTCGGTCGACCAGCCGATCGCGGCGCTGATCAAGGACCTCAAGGAGCGCGGTCTGCTCGATTCCACCCTCCTCGTCTTCAGCGGCGAATTCGGGCGCACGCCCTTTGCGCAGGGCGACGGGCGCGACCACAACCCGCAAGGCTTCAGCATCTGGATGGCCGGGGGCGGCGCGCAGGGCGGCACGATCTACGGCGCCACCGACGAGTACGGCTACCGGGTGGTCGAGAACAAGCTCACCGTGCACGACATGCACGCCAATATGCTTCACCTCCTGGGCATCGACCACAAACGCCTCACGGTGCGCTTCAGCGGCCGCGACATGCGCCTCACCGATGTCCACGGCAAGATCGTGCCGGAGATCGTGGGGAGTTGAGCGGCGCCCCCGGATGGAGCGGAATTGACGAGGGGCGGTCGGCGCCGGTGGGGATCGGCTACGACTTGATCTGAGGCCTGCCGGGCTCGGGCCAGTCGATGTGGTAGAATTCCCCGCGGGATTTGTCGGTGCGCTCGTAGGTGTGCGCGCCGAAGTAGTCGCGCTGGCCTTGCAGGAGATTGGCGGGGAGGCGGGCGCTGCGGTAGCTGTCGTAGTAGGAGAGGGCGGAGCTGAAGCAGGGGATGGGAACGCCGTGGAGGGCGGCGGTCGCGACCACCTTGCGCCAGTTGGCCTGGCAGCGGTCGATCTCGCTCTTGAAGTAGGGATCGAGCAGGAGGTTGGCGATCCCGGGATCGCGCTCGTAGGCTTCGAAGATTTTCTGGAGGAAGCGGGCCCGGATGATGCAGCCGCCGCGCCAGATCATGGATATTTTTCCGAAGTCGAGTTTCCAGTCGTACTCGTTCTGGGCCTCGCGCATGAGCTGGAAGCCCTGCGCGTAGGAGCAGATTTTTGCGCAGTAGAGGGCGTCGTGGATGGCCTGGATGAATTCCTGCTTGTCGCCGTCGAAGGCGGGAAACTCGGGCCTGATGACTTCCGAGGCGGCCACCCGCTCCTCCTTGATGGCACTGATGCAGCGGGCGAAGACGGCCTCCGCAACGCTGGGAGCGGCGATGCCCATGTCGAGGGCGTTGACGGAGGTCCACTTGCCGGTGCCCTTCTGGCCGGCGGTGTCGAGAACGATGTCGACGAAGGGTGCGCCCGTTTCGGGATCGTCCTGCTGGAGAATGTCGGTGGTGATTTCGATGAGGAAGGAATCGAGGACGCCTTTGTCCCACTCGCCGAAGACGGCGCCCATTTCCTTGGGCGCCATGCCCAGGAGAGACCCCATCAGGTTGTAGGCCTCGCAGATCATCTGCATGTCGCCGTACTCGATGCCGTTGTGCACCATCTTGACGTAGTGGCCGGCGCCGTTTTCGCCGATGTAGGTGGTGCAGGGCACGCCTCCAACGATGGGTTTCCCGGGCTCGGCGCCTTCGAGGGGCTTGCCGCTTTCGGCATCGACCCTGGCTGCGATTGCTTCCCAGATGGGCTTGAGCTCGTTCCAGGCGCTTTCTCTGCCGCCGGGCATGAGGGAAGGGCCGAAGCGGGCGCCTTCCTCGCCGCCCGAAACGCCCGAACCCACGAAACGGAAGCCCTTTTGGTTGAGATCCTTTTCGCGGCGGATGGTGTCGGTCCAGAGGGCGTTACCACCGTCGACGATTATGTCGTCGGGATCGAGGAATTCGGTGAGGCCGTCGATCACCGAGTCGGTGGGGTCGCCCGCCTTCACGAGGATGATGATCTTGCGGGGACGCTTGATCGATTGCACGAATTCCTCGAGGGTCCGGGTTCCCACCAGCCCGCCCGGGGTATCGGGATTCTCGGCGATGAAATCGTCGGTTTTCGAGGTGGTGCGGTTGTAGACGGAGATCTTGAAGCCGTGGTCGGCGATGTTGAGAGCGAGATTCTGACCCATGACCGCGAGGCCCACGAGTCCGATATCTGAGGAAGCGTCTGACATGAGGCGGGGGGTTTAAGGGAGGGGTGTGGTGGCATCAAGTGTTAAAACTCCGAGAGGGGAGGGGGAGCGGCGGCGGAGCGAGCGATACGGAATGACGGAATCCGGGTCGCCCGGCGTCCGACGAAAACTCGACTTGCCAATTTCCAGATAAATCTCAGGACCCAACCTTCAGAATTCAATGTCACGAATGGTTCTCAATTGCGATTTGAGCCCTGGGGACTGAGGGCTATTTGGAACTTGGTCCGTGAGATTTCGCCGCCAACCGGTTGCTCGCGATGAGACTCCATACCGTTCGCAGATCCTTGCCCCTTCCCTTTGGGAATTGAGCACTGGGTTTGAGATTTATTTGGAAATTGGTTCGTCGAGTCTTCGCTGTG
>Ga0310121_10003180_pt1 | contig 15072 bp, 23 predicted proteins | sample CB27_Tmax_986_MG_FD_203504 | JGI IMG/M metagenome (GOLD analysis project Ga0310121, IMG submission 203504) | Marine microbial communities from Western Arctic Ocean, Canada - CB27_Tmax_986 | ecosystem: Environmental > Aquatic > Marine > Oceanic | place: Canada: Western Arctic Ocean | collected...
CGGAGGGGTAAAGCCCCCTTAATAACCGGCTAGAGCGTCCGCCACCCTGTTGGCTTCCATTAGCGCAGCTACTAGGGTGAAGATATAGTCCGACCCTATAGAAATATAGGAAACCCCTCGATCTACTGGGGTTACGGCGATCCTAACCAACAGCGTAACCAGAGCTTCAATTGGTTCGCAGCGGCTGACCTTGGAACAGACATTGAAGATGGCATTTTGCGGCTCACCGTCACCAACGCGACCAGGACCAACAGCGTCGTGGTGGCCGAGTTCAATACCGCCAATATGCATACGAGCACAAATACGTCGCTCGCCACCCTTCAGCCTTCGGACATAAATTCTAAGGTGCCGCTGCCCTTGCAGACTGCTATAGCAGCCGGTGAGGATAGCTATATCCAATTGCACTTTAAGACCCAAACTGCCGGAACGACGGTTGACGCTTGCAATTTTTCACTCGGCACGACTGTTGTCCAATAAGGTAAGTTTTTACCTTAGTCGGCCATAACTAAAGTAGTAATGCCGGGAGCTGGCAGGGTTACTAGCTCCCGGTCAAGGTTTTTTATGCCACAGACAACTTATGACCTACGACGTCAACGCGCCCTATCGGTCCTACGCGACGGCTCGCCAAATTTCTTTATGAACCTGGGCGCGATCGTCGCCGGGGCATCTCAATACGTCTTGATCGAGTCGCAGTTCCCGAAGGCGCGCAAGTATCAGCCCATGATGTCTATAACCATTACAAATAACAGCGGCGAGAATGTAGACCTAGAGGTAAACGGCCAGGACTACGCCAAACTCCCTGCGGGGGTTATCTGGGCCGATACTGAATCGCCGGTATGGAGTTTCAAGATCACCAATAACGACTCCACAAATGTGGCCAGCGGCGAGATCAGCGTCAACCTTTCCAGCCCACCGATGAGCCAGTCTGAGTACACACGTTACCGGACTTTGTTCTCGTAATGGTGGCGCCAATGGCGGCACGAGCTGCCAGCAATACTGATGCGACTATGCTCCTGGTCGGAGCTGGTGCGTTACTTCTCCTGGCCAAGTGGGGGTTTGGCAATCTACCGAAAGTCCCCAACCCCTTACCGGCTGTAGGGCGAGCTGCGGCCTACGTCGGGGGCGAAGCAGTAGGCGGTTTAAATAAAGACCGGACAGAGAGCTGGACGGAATGGTTATTTGAGTTTGACCGCCCATTTTCTGACGAACGAATACCGATCTTGCCAGGGTTAGTCCGGGAGCGCGGAGCTGTCTACACCACCGGGGGGCCAATGGACCCAGGCGGCCAGATGGCCGATGTGCCCTGGACCGCCATGGACATCGCCGAGCCCGATCAATCATTGGGGAAATATTTCTGGGAGCTCGATCTGCCAGGGATCCCGGCCTACGATGTGAGAGATGCACCAGCCGACCTATACCGAAGCACACTAGGAAGGGTATTGAGATGAACAAGAACATGATGCTAATGGCTCTATTAATCGGAGCGTTATTCTTCCTGAGGCGCGGGCCTTCTCCGGCCACGGAGCAGCAACGCATGGCCAGAGGGGAGACTGGCGTACCAGGTATGCCAGGGACAACCGGAATGTGGGGAGAGGGTTAAATGGCTGATAACAATATGATGATAATGTTGGGTCTGGGAGCTGCTGCCCTCTGGTTCATGAACCGGGGCGGCTCTGAGGAAGACCAGGCCGGGCAGCTCACAGGGGCCGCAATGATGGCCTCAGGCGAAGGGACCGCACCTGATGCGCCTTTCCAGGGCTTTAGCGCAGTAGATGCGGCTAATTGGTTTAATCTGGGTCGATCTGTGATCCCTGGCACTAATGTGCCGGTGGCGGCCTCGCCTGGCGAGGATATTGGCGTCTACCCCGGCGGGGCGAAAGTCCCAGAGCTTGAATTTACAGTGGCTAGGGGTTCGGGGGGAACTACTAGCGCGGGCACGTCTGACGTATCCCCAGGAAATCCCCTTTTTGGTGGGGCTAAGTTTGGCAGCGTAACCGCTGCTTCGATCTGGGACGAACAATCCGAGATCGCAGCGGCAAACTTTATGCCGTTATTGGCACTGCAGAATCAGGATCAGGGGTTTAGCGGTTATAAAGGTTTTGACATCGGCGGTGGCGTTGACATAATCGGCGCGAATGTTGACATCGCAACACTTTCATCAAAAGAAAAATTCAGGGCTACAAACATCGAAAGTCCCGGGGCGGTGTCTTCCGGGTTTACCACATCGGCGGCGGTATTAACTGAATATGTGCAAGGGTTCAAACCTTTTAAGTATGTACCTAGTCCAGGACCGTCGACGGTCGTTAGCCAGACGACAGGTCCAGTAGCCACCGGTGGTGACAACTGGTGGGGGGATATACCTTACTGATGTCAATAAACGTAACTCCGATACCCAGGCTTACAACCCTTACCACTCCAGCCTTCACGCTAGGGACCGCTAACGCAGCCGGGGATGCTATTACAGCCGTTGCCAGTAACTCAACGCTCTTGGCGTTCGACACCACGCTGCCAGCCTCCACCGGGACCGCAGCCGTCGGATCGGCAACCACGGTGGCTAGGCGGGATCACGTTCACGCCATCGGTCTGGCGGCATTGGCGTTGAGTTGCCGCGTATATCACAATGCGGCACAGGCAACAGCCGACGGTACTGCAAAGGTTTTAGATTTTAACTCGGAGCGTTTCGACAATGGGACCCTCCATGATACGAGTACAAATAACTCACGGATCACATTCGCTACAGCCGGTGTTTATTACTATGGCGGCAACATCAACTGGGGCGCAGCCGGTGGTACGGGTCATAGACAGGTCACAATCCAATTGAACGGATCGACAGTTCTAAATCAAGTATCTGTTGACGGAGATGCCCTGGAGGGAAACCCCCGGCAGATCATCAACGGTTTATGGGAGTTTGATGCCGATGATTACATCGAGCTAGTGGTTTACCAGAACTCAGGCGGCGCGATGAATATCAACTCTAATGGTAATTACAGCCCGGAATTCTGGGCCAGTCGGATAATATAACGAGCGTACAAAATGGGTCAAAATGTAAGGGTATAATATCGGGGCGGTGGGATTTTCAGCCTAACAAAACAGGAGTGATATGTCCCAAACCCTACAAAATCCCCGGGAAACTGTAAGGTCAAAACTTCCCCATTATCTGGAACCGAAAGAGATTGATGTCCTGATCGAGTACGCCGCTGATTCTTCAAGAATGGCGGCGAATTTTATGCTAACCATGTGGCGAGCTGGCCTAAGGGTATCCGAAGCTATAAACCTTCAGGCCCGCGATCTACGGTTCAAGACAGACCGCCCTCAGATTCACATAAGAAATGCTAAGGGCCACAAGGAAAGATTCGTCCCGGCGCACCCCGAGCTGCAACGGACCCTAACCGAGCATTGCCAATATATAAGGGCGAAGGGAACCGCGCCTCTTTTCATTGTGGAGCGATCCGGCCAGAAGGCGTCCAGGCAGACCGGCTACGAGTGGGTTGTCCGAGCCTTGAATAGGGCGAAGCTGGATAAGGTACTACCCCGAGATACTGTAGTCACTCCGCACACGTTCAGACACTCAGCAGCTCGCCATTGGCTGGCCCAGGGCGTCCAGATCAACACGGTGCAGCTCTGGCTTGGTCACTCCAACCTAGACACCACGCTGATCTATCTGGCGCTGATTCCTGATGCTGGTGGAGTTATGGAAAACATCGCATAGCGTGGTAAAATAAGGTGTCCGACCCGCCCTGCAGAAGGTTAGACGAAAAGAGCCCCCTGGCAGTACACCAGGAGGCTCTTTGTATTTTTAAACGGCCTTAAATCGAGGCTGACGCAGGCGTTTTAACGAGGCCTGGAAATATCATGTACCTCTCCGCTTTCTTTATCGACCAGGATGTAATACTTCAACAATTCGACCCGATCAGGGTTTAAGACGAACGCATTGAATAACCCGGATTCATACATCGCAGTTGCTAGGGTGGGGTAATAATATTCAACGTATGGTCTAGCCTGATGGAATTCTTTTTTCAATGCGTCCTGGTCTAAGTCCATAGATACCCCAAACCAATGACTAGCTGCTTTATCTCTCAGGTGCATCTCCCTTTTACGCTTTGCGTTGAACAGGTAGATAGCTTCCCAGTCTTTTTGGCTTTTATATTTCCGTATAACAGGGATATTTAATCCCCTAAAAAGGTATGAATAGCCGTTATCGGAATCAGCACACGATTGCCAGCTCTTACGGACCGCAGCTCCCCAGTGTTGACCATCCGCCAGGCCGTAGATTTGGAGACTCCCAACATAAAAGCTGCGTGTTCAACACCAACAGAAAGCGGTTGTACTGGCGCTATTTTTGGCTTCATTAACTTTGCCGAGGGCTAGTCTGGATATAGTTGCGCTCGCGTTCCTTTGACTTGCCATAATGCGCGGGAGCTTCACGAGGTCTGCCGGTGAAATTACCCTTACTGGTTACCGGTGCCTCGGAACTGATCGCTGCAGGAGCTGCACCGCCATTGGAAGTAGGGTAAAGGCGCGTTCCACAAGTCCGGCACACCCACTCGCGAGCATGAGGACCAGGGCCGCACGGATCAGAGATCATCACGCCATGATGAAGGCGGGGGCAGACTGGCCAGTACGGTGTCGACATAATCACCTCTTAGAACGCTTGTTATATTCTTCTAAGTATTTATCGCGATCGTCTTTTGCCGTCGTTTTCTTTTTCGGTCTGAGTTGATCCAGACTGGCCTTAACCGTAACGTCACGTTCTGAAGCTGCATCCGGGGAGAGTTCTGGTTCGGCGTCCTCGATCCCCTGCATACAGTAGATAAAACAAGCGGCCAAACTCTTTATCTCTTTGCCTGCGGCGTACTGCCGAAACACAAAATCCCTGGTTTGGTGAATATTCTGGTTTACATGATCGACGCCGTATTTCCCAAACAGCTTTGAGATCACCGGCCAGTCAATGCCAAAGAGGTAATGTAGGTGGCGTCTAAGGTCCTGGACGTTGGAGTGAGTGTTCCAGAGGTCGCTACATGGTTGGCCTGAGTAGCATGGATCGCTCGCGCGTCTTTTGATTGTTGTTGGTGGTATACCAAGTAATTCATTACCAGGATTACTAGATATGGAACCACCACCACCAGTCAAAAGAGCTGGTTCGGGGGGAATCGAGCCTACGGAAGGGTTATCAGAAAACGCAGCTTTAGCGTTATGCAGACTGGCGTCTGCTTTTTTTAGGGGGTCCATGTTATGTCGCTCCACCGGCTTAAGTCCGGGTTCGAGTACTAGTAAAAAATACTATAAACCTACATAACGTATCTTGTATACCGATTATTCACCGATTTTGTTCCGATATGAGTTAAGTCTCTAATAGAAAAGCCCCAGAATTGCTTCTGGGGCTCTTTGCGTGTCTGTTTGAGGCGGTGGGTTACTAGTACAACGCGACGGGCGACACGCACCCTAATTTTAACATAGCTATCTATAATCCGTAGCTAACATAACGGCGCGATATAGACAGTTACGCACGAAGTTGCTATGTCGAGGTTGAACGGTTCATGCTTATAAAAGCCGGGAGCGGCCTTATGTGGGATGTGTGGGGCCGTGAGTAGGCGGTGGGACTCCCGGCGTTTATTAAGGTAATGAATGATGGAAAAACCAGGCAGTAAACCAAATAAGAACGGCAGAAAGATATACAGCCAGACTGCCGGGGCGATCAGACAGCGCAAATTGAAAGGGCTTGGAGAGTTTGCAGAAGGCGCAGCAGCAGAACCTCTCCAACCCGCCCTGGTGGAGACTCCCCAGGAGCCGATCTCCTCTCCTGGGGAGTTATCCACCGAGTCTATCGGGGTCGTAACCACTGTTACGGTCCCTGAACCTGTTGCAGCTCCCGCAGAGGAACCGCCAAGGTACTTCTGTCAGAACTGCAAGGGGCCGGTATCTGTAACGGATACCCAATGCGACACCTGCGAGGAATCCCTCGACTGGAGCGGCCTACGATGACAATGCAGAATCCCCTCGACTTCACCCAGGGCGATCTAGCAGGGCTCATGGAAGCCGGGCAGACCATTGCCAACATTCCCGGCGTTGGCGGTGGATCGTCTCCCCTGGGCGGCGTGGGCGAGCTGCTCGACACGGTCCAGAAGGGCTTGAATATGTTTGAGCAGTTCCAACAGTCTGTTGATAAATTCGGTACTACGATCGCCAGGCTCCGAGGGGCCGAGGGACTCGGGCAACCCGCCCAGGGCGGCTTCCCAACCGGCCAGATAATAGAAGGCGGCGTTTATAGACCACCGGCCCAAGTGACCACCACACCGGGTGACCCTGTACCACCGCCAGAACCGGAACCAGTCCCGGCCGTACAGCCGGTCAAGGTTTACGCGAAGGCATTGGGTTGGCTCGCGCAGCTCCCGCCCGATATGACCATGAAAGAGGCTTTAGAGTTGGCCAGGTCTAACAAAGGGATGATTTTGGGCGCGATCGAGAAAGAGCTGCCCGACCTGTTGAGTGCTGATGGACCTAGCGAGTAAAGGCTGGTGCGTGTTCGGCTTGCGCGGATCGGGGAAGTCTTGGTTCGTTAAAAGCGTTTTAGAAACTACGCCCGATCACCTGATCTACGATCCCCTGAAAGAACACGTCGGCTATAACAAGTACACCCCCACGGACCGCACATCTATCGACGAGCTATGCACGGTGATCGATGGGCCGGTCGTTAAGGGCGTTAAGGTTACAGAACAAAACAAATCCATGTTTCCGACCAGGAGAGTTGGAGAAACGTGGAAACCTGAGCTTTTCGTAATCGATGAATGTAACCGGTACGTTTTTCCCCATCCGACCCGTATGCCTCAACAAGTGGCCGACCTGGTGGACTATGGCAGACACTGGAACCTGTCCTTTGGCGTAGTGGCCAGACGCCCTGTCCAATTTAACTCAACATTGGTAGAACTGGCGGATCATGTCTTCTTTTTTCAGCTCCCTGGCAAAAACGACCATGCCTATCTTGAAAGCCTACATAGTGGGCTTGGCGATACGGTCCGCGCTTTGCCGCCGCACCATTTCGTCGCTTTCAGCCACGGTACGGAAATTACGGTCCATGCTCCCATAAGGGCACCCAGGCACCCGACTGAAACGTAATGTTGCTATGTCAGACTCTGATTATCTAAAATAACGTCAAACCGGGGTCTAAACCCCCCGGACTTAAAAGGCCTGAGCAGGAATTGGACGCGAAAAATCGTCTGCTCAGGCCTTTTTTTATTGTCCGATTTCTGCTCAGGCCTTCATTTTTTCGGAGGGTTTTATATGGCAGCAGAAATTGGCGTACCCACCGTGCGCGGCGTTCAATCTGGCCTTATGGATTACGGGGCCGGGGTTATCGCCGGGCTGGTCTACAACACGGTTTCCACCTTTACCGGGTCTGGTCTGATCGGTGGGGCCGTCTCCGCAGCTCTGGCCTCCTCAGTCGCTCGTGGGAACCTGGGCGGCATGATCGCGGTAAACGCCGGTTTCCGGACCGGTTCCGTTGGCATGGGCGGCTTGGGCATGGGCAACCTCCTGGGCGGCGCAGCCAAACCCAAGAACGGCGGTGGCGCACCTGCCATCAATCTGATCTAAGGAATTTATAACTATGACAATGCAAGTTGCACCACGGCAGTTGCGTTCTTATAACGCATCGGTAACCGTCGTAGACGGGGACAGCGCCTATGACACAAGTGCGGAAGTCGCGGCTCGATAGGGGCCCCCTGGTCAGTAATGGCCAGGTGAAGAGCGGATGAATTGCTGGAAAGCTAAGTCCGAAAGGATATGCCAATCAGCAGCCAAGCCCCCGGTACACCGGGGGAAGGTTCAGAGACTACCGGAGGGGTAAAGCCCCCTTAATAACCGGCTAGAGCGTCCGCCACCCTGTTGGCTTCCATTAGCGCAGCTACTAGGGTGAAGATATAGTCCGGGCCTATAGAAATATAGGAACAAACTGCTTGTAGAGGCTGGATCGGCTGGATTGAACTTCTCCCTTATTTGGGAAAAGACAGTTCCAGCTCAACAGGTTATTTATTGGGGTTACGGCGATCCTAACCAACAGCGTAACCAGTCGTTCAATTGGTTCGCTGCCATCGACGCAGGGACCGGTTTCGAAGATGGCATTCTCCGGTTAAGCGTCACCAACGCGACCAGAACTAACAGCGTAGTGGTGGCAGAGTTCAATACCGCCAACATGCATACGGTGACGGCTACCACATTGGTTACGGCTCAACCAACAGACATCAACGCTAAGGTCCCGCTACCCCTTCAGACGGCCATAGCAGCCGGTGAGGATAGCTATATCCAGCTCCATTTTAAGAGTCAATCGGTCACGACCACCGTTGACCAGTGCAACTTCTCACTCGGGATCACGGTTGTCCAATAAGGTAAGTTTTTACCTTAGCCGGCCATAACTAAAGTAGTAATACCGGGAGTTAGCAGGGTTACTAGCTCCCGGTCAAGGTTTTTTATGCCTCAAACAACCTACGACCTAAGGCGTCAACGTGCCCTCACGGTCCTGCGCGATGGATCGCCTAATTTCTTCATGAACCTGGGCGCGATCGTTGCCGGGGCGTCTCAGTATGTCCTAGTGGAGGACCAGTTCCCCAAAGCTCGTAAGTACCAGCCCATGATGTCTATAACCATTACAAATAACAGCGGGGAGAATGTTGATCTACAGATCAACGGCCAGAGCTATGCCGCGCTCCCGGCGGGCGTTATCTGGGCTGATACTGAGTCACCGGTATGGTCGTTCAAGATCACCAACAACGACGCCACAAACGTGGCCAGCGGAGAGATAAGCGTCAACCTATCAAGCCCACCGATGAGCCAGTCTGAGTACACGCGTTATCGGACTCTTTTTAGCTGATGGCGTCTAAGGACGATTACACGGCCATAGCCATCGGGATCGGCGCGTTAGTGCTAATAAGCAAATGGGCGCTGCCTAAAATCCCGCTGCCCTCGCTGGACACAATCAATATCTTGCCGGAGATCGGAAATTTCGCGGAAGGGTTCGTCGGCGTAGACCCCGGCTTTTATGCTGAAGATCAAAGCGGATCACCGAACCCGCCGACCAGGGAGTTCTGGGAGTCTCCAGAGGATGAAGGGCCGGTAGCCGTATGGAAGGGAACCCAGGTGCCGACCCCACCGATCATCAGTACACCGGATCCGCGATCCCCGGACCGTGTGGCCGGCCAGCAAACCAATGACGTTTTAACCAACCCCATTTTTTATCCTTGGTTTTGGTTGGGTGAAAAGGTACTGAAAGGCGCAGCCGATAAAACGCAAGCGAATAGGTTTCAATAATGAATAAGAATATATTGCTCCTGGGACTGATATTGGGGGCGTTGTTTTTCCTAAGACGGGGTCCCAGTACCGAAGCTGCTCGTATGGCTAGGGGTGAGACTGGCGTCCCAGGGATCCCGGGAACAACTGGAATGTGGGGAGAAGGTTAAATGCCAGATAACAACATGATGATAATGCTAGGTCTGGGAGCTGCTGCCCTCTGGTTCATGAACCGGGGCGGCTCTGAGGAAGACCAGGCGGGGCAGCTCACAGGGGCCGCAATGATGGCCTCAGGCGAAGGAACCGCACCTGATGCGCCTTTCCAGGGCTTTAGCGCATTAGATGCAGCGAATTGGTTTAATCTGGGCAGATCGATAATCCCTGGCACTAATGTGCCGGTGGCCGCATCGACTGGCGAGGATATTGGCGTCTACCCCGGCGGGGCGAAAGTGCCAGAGCTGGAGTTCACAGTGGCTAGGGGTTCGGGGGGAACTACTAACGCGGGTACGTCTGACATATCCCCAGGAAATCCCCTTTTTGGTGGGGCTAAGTTCGGCAGCGTAACCGCTGCGTCGATCTGGGATGAACAATCAGAGATTGCAGCGGCGAACTTTATGCCTTTGTTGGCACTCCAGAATCAGGATCAGGGGTTTAGCGGTTATAAAGGTTTTGATATTGGCGGTGGTGTTGACATAATTGGCGCGAATGTGGACATAGCAACCCTTTCATCTAAGGAAAAATTCCGGGCTACAAACCTTGAAAGTCCGGGGGCGGTGTCTTCCGGGTTCACCACATCGGCGGCGGTATTGACTGAATATGTGCAAGGGTTCAAACCGTTTGAGTATAAACCTAGCCCAGGGCCGTCCGTGGTCGTGAGCCAGACGACAGGTCCAGTAGCCACCGGTGGTGACAACTGGTGGGGGGATATACCTTACTGATGTCAATAAACGTAACTCCGATACCCAGATTGACAGTATTAACTGCTCCTGCGTTCACGTTGGGTACTGCTAATACCGCAGGAGCTGCGCGTACGGCAGTTGCGAGTAATAGCACGATCCTAACCTATGACACGACAGTTCCAGAGGCTCTTGGTACGGCGGCGGCGGGTAGCACAACCACGGCCGCAAGGCGCAACCATGTACATAATGCCGGGGCCACGGTGACCAGCGGAGGGGCTAAAGCGTGGCTCCAGTATTATCACGAGGGAATTTGTGCCAGCTTCAATATTGGTTCAGTAACCAACACTGGTACCGGCGAATACACGATTAATCTAACCACGGCATTCGGAGATGCCAACTACGTGTTCGTCGGTATCGGTTGCTTTGCTCGCCTATTAACGTCAAGTGACAATAATGCGTGTACTGCTGGCGTGGCGAGGATAGAATATGCAAGTTCCCAGAATGACAGCGCATTATCTAACGTCGGTGACTCCTGCCTTACCTCGACTCGGATAGTATTTTTTGGGGATCAATAATGCACGAATCTGCTGTATGGGTACATCCGACCACTGGAAATGTCTGCGTAACAACATTTGCTTTTGATGACGCGGAAAGACCGTCTAGGCTAACTGACCGGGAATTTATAACCGCTAGTATGCAGCTGATCGCGGACCGGGAGAAGTTCGACGAGGTGCCCAATTATCGACTTACCCCGGAAGGTGAGGCCTCAGAACACGACCAGTATTTTCGTGATGCCTGGATCGACGTTAATTTTAATGTTGATATAGAAAAAGCCCGCGCGATCCATATCAAGAATATAAGAACGGTCAGAAATGCAGAACTGGCAAAGTTAGATGTTCCAATGATGCAGGCGATGGAAAGCAGCGACCAGGTCGCTATCTCGAAGATCGCAAAGCAGAAGGGCCAACTGAGAGATATACCGGAAACATTCGACATGGTGACCGGTATATCAACGGCCGACCAACTCCGGAGGAAATGGCCTGAAGGACTTCCAAAACAAACATAACAAAATGGGTCAAAATGTATGGTTATAATGGGGTAGCGGTGGGAATCTCAGCCTAACAAAATAGGAGTGATATGTCCCAAACCCTACAAAATCCCCGGGAAACTGTAAGGGCAAAACTTCCCCATTATCTAGAACCGAAAGAGATCGACATACTGATCGAGTACGCCGCTGATTCTTCAAGAATGGCGGCTAATTTTATGCTAACGATGTGGAGAGCTGGTCTAAGGGTATCCGAGGCCATAAACCTTCAGGCGCGTGATCTACGGTTCAAGACCGACCGGCCACAGATTCACATAAGAAATGCCAAGGGTCACAAGGAACGATTCGTACCAGCGCACCCGGAGCTGCAGCGGACCCTAACGGAGCATTGTCAGTACATCAGGGCCAAGGGAACAGCTCCTCTATTTATCGTGGAGCGATCCGGCCAGAAGGCGTCCAGGCAGACCGGTTACGAGTGGGTCGTCAGGGCCCTGAACAGGGCGAAGTTGGATAAAGTGCTGCCCCGCAACACTGTAGTTACCCCGCACACGTTCAGACATTCTGCAGCTCGCCATTGGCTCGCCCAGGGCGTCCAGATCAACACGGTGCAGCTCTGGCTTGGCCATTCCAACCTCGACACCACTCTGATCTATCTGGCGCTGGTCCCTGATGCTGGTGGAGTGATGGAAAACATCGCATAGCGTGGTAAAATAACGGGGTCAGGCTTCGTGTACATGAGGTGAGACTAAAGAACCCCCAGGTTGCAACCTGGGGGTTCTTTTTATTTTTAAACGGCCTTAAATCGAGGCTCAGGAGACGACGGAGACGGCGGAGACGATGAAAATCAACACTATATCTATGTTCGCCAACCGTCACGCAACATATCTTCCAATATCTGCCTTGGAACCATTACAGATTCAAGACTTCTTTGATCAACGATTAGACATAACGATTGCTCACCAACCGGTGTCCTGACCTGAAAAAAATCTATGCTTAGAGGATTGGACGAACCCTCTCCCACTAATAAGGTTAAATAGTGTTTGCCTTGGGCATCTTGGTGGTATTGCTCTAGCTCTAGCTCGTCATAGGGGCCGGGGAAAACGTGTTTTGTGCGTTTTCTTTTTGTGGCCATCATCATTCATCCCCTAAAAAGGCGTGAATAGCCGTTATGGGAATCAGCACACGATTTCCGGCTCTTACGGACCGCAGCTCCCCAGTGTTGACCATCCTCCAGGCCGTAGATCTGGAGACTCCCAACATAAAAGCTGCGTGTTCAACACCAACAGAAAGCGGTTGTACTGGCTCTATTTTTGGCTTCATTAACTTGCCCTTGGGTTAGCCTGGATATAGTTGCGCTCGCGTTCCTTTGACTTGCCATAATGCGCGGGGGCTTCACGAGGTCTGCCGGTGAAATTACCCTTACTGGTTACCGGTGCCTCGGTACTGATCGCTGCAGGAGCTGCGCCGCCATTGGAAGTAGGGTAAAGGCGCGTTCCACACGTTCGGCACACCCACTCGCGAGCATGAGGACCAGGGCCGCACGGATCAGAGATCATCACGCCATGATGAAGGCGGGGGCAGACTGGCCAGTACGGTGTTGACATAATCAGCGTTTCCCAGTGAGCTTCTTATATTCGTCAAAGTATTTACTGCGATCATCTCTGGGTTTCTTCTGGGGTTTAAGAGCTGCCCAAGCTGCGTCACCGTCAGCAGGGTTCTCCCGGGCTTCCATGCCTTGTTCCACATAGTTGCGGCAATAATGGAAGAAAGTAGCGCGGTTACGGATCGGATCGCCAGCCAGCTCTAACTGCTCATGTTTGATCTTGTAGACCTGAATGATCTCGTTAACGGTTTCTATCCCGAGGACATTAACGATCGACGCCCATTTTCCATAAGGTAGACCTTCTGGATCGGCGAACCATGATCTGATGTGCTGTTGAAGGGCTTTTTTGTCGTAGTGGAAGGTCCAGGGGTCGCCGCATGAACGGCTTCGACAGTAGTCTCTTTCTTTGATTGGTGGTGGTGGTAAACCAATTGATTCATTTACAAGATTACTTGATACAGAACCACCACCACCAATCAAAGATGGGGGTTTTGGAGGGATTGAGCCTACGGAAGGGTTATCAGAAAGCGTAGCTCTAGCGTTATGTAGACTGGCGTCTACTTTTTGTTGGCCTGACATTATGTAGCTCTGAAGGCCCGGAACCTTCGTGGTGTCTATAGCGTTTCTAGAATATATGACATAACGGCAAGTTGCAATAACCATCTATTACGAGAAAAGTTAACTTTGATTGCAATTCCAATGAAAAAGGGCTGGATTTCTCCAGCCCTTAGTTGTGTGTTTAGGCGGCGGTGGGTATTGCTATAGACAACGCTACGAGGACACACTCCCGAATTTTAACATAACGACAAATATCACAGACCACACAATATCTTTTGTTTAAATCGGATAAATGCCTCTATTGGATTCACAATGTTGCTATGTCGAGGTCAAACGGTTCATGCTGATGGGGGCCGGAAGTGGCCTTAAAGACGTGTTGTGCGTGGGGCCGTGTTAGGCGGTGGGCTTCCGGCCTAAAAAGAGGATTTATGGCATTACCTCCAGGGCTCAAGAAAACCAAGAACGGCAAAAAGGTTTATTCACAATCGGCCAGGGCCGTGAAATACCGGAAAGAGCAAGGAACCGGAGAGTTTGCAGAAGGCGCAGCAGCAGAACCTCTCCAGCCCGCCCTGGTGGAGACTCCCCCGGAGCCGATCTCCTCTCCTGGGGAGTTGTCCACCGAATCTATCGGGGTTGTAACCACTGTTACGGTCCCTGAACCTGTTGCAGCTCCTGCAGAGGAACCGCCCAATTACCACTGTGAGAACTGCAAAGGGCCGGTATCTGTAACGGATACCCAATGCGACACATGCGAGGAATCCCTCGACTGGAGCGGCCTACGATGACAATGCAGAACCCCTTAGACTTCACCCAAGGCGATCTGGCGGGGCTCATGGAAGCTGGCCAGACTATCGCCAATATGCCAGGCATTGGCGGTGGATCGTCTCCTCTGGGGGGGCTGGGGGATATGCTCGACATGGCCCAGAGGGTTTTGAATCTGGCCGGAGACTTTACAACCAAAGTCGATAACTTCCAGACCGTGATCGCTAAATATAGAGGGATGGGTATGCCTGGAATGAATCAACAACAAGAAAGTGGCTTCCCAACCGGCCAGATAATAGAAGGCGGTGTTTACAGACCACCGGCACAAGTCACCACCACACCGAGCGATCCCGTACCAGCTCCAGAACCGGAACCGGTCCCGGCGGTTCAGCCGGTCAAGGTCTACGCTAAGGCTCTTGGTTGGCTCGCGCAGCTCCCGCCCGATATGACCATGAAAGAGGCTTTAGAGTTGGCCAGGTCTAATAAGGGCATGATCCTGGGCGCGATAGAGAAAGAGCTGCCCGACCTTTTGAGTGCTGATGGACCTGGCGAGTAAAGGCTGGTGTGTGTTCGGTCTGCGCGGATCGGGGAAGTCTTGGTTCGTAAAGAGCGTTTTAGAGACTACGCCCGATCACTTGATCTACGATCCCCTGAAAGAACACGTCGGTTATAACAAGTACACCCCCACGGACCGCACATCTATAGACGAGCTATGCAAGGTGATCGATGGGCCGGTTGTTAAGGGCGTTAAGGTTACAGAACAAAACAAATCTATGTTTCCGACCAGGAGAGTTGGAGAAACGTGGAAACCTGAGCTCTTCGTAATAGATGAATGTAACCGGTACGTTTTTCCCCATCCGACCCGTATGCCTCAACAAGTGGCCGACCTGGTGGACTATGGCAGACACTGGAACCTGTCCTTTGGC
>Ga0310121_10003181_pt1 | contig 15072 bp, 16 predicted proteins | sample CB27_Tmax_986_MG_FD_203504 | JGI IMG/M metagenome (GOLD analysis project Ga0310121, IMG submission 203504) | Marine microbial communities from Western Arctic Ocean, Canada - CB27_Tmax_986 | ecosystem: Environmental > Aquatic > Marine > Oceanic | place: Canada: Western Arctic Ocean | collected...
AAATTGGTAAAAGAGAAGCTCGAATCGCTTAGGTAATTGAGTGAACCCCAGCTTCGGATCCAACGAAGTGCACAATGGGGAAGAGGCGCCCGGGCCAGCCCCGGGGAGCCTTGGCCGGCTTCTCTATTTTGGCCTGGGCGTGAAGCGTTGGTTGCTCCTGACCACGATCGGAGTCGCGCTCTCGTCGACCGGGCTTGCCATCGAATTGAAGAGAGTGTTGTCGCCCTACCTACCGGACCTGTTGCCGTGGCATCTTGAGGGGGTGTTGGTAGCAGTCGCCGGTCTCGTAGCTATCATCTTCGGTGTATATGGGCTCTATCGCTCGGTCGGCCCGCTGCTGTTCTCCTCCGCAAGCCTGGACTCACTGATCCACACTCTCTACACTCGGCGGTCACTAGGCCGAGGTCCCAGAATCGTGGTCATCGGCGGCGGGACCGGACTGTCAGTTCTCCTGAGGGGACTCAAGGCCTACACTGACAACCTCACGGCCATCGTCACCGTCGCGGACGACGGAGGCTCTTCGGGCCGCCTCAGAAGGGAAATGGGAGTACAGCCGCCCGGCGACTTCCGAAACTGCCTGGTCGCCCTGTCCGACGAGGAAACTCTCGTTAGCGAGCTTTTCCAGTACAGGTTTGACCAGGGAACCGGTCTGGCAGGACACAGCTTTGGCAATCTCTTCATAGCAGCGATGTCCAACGTCACCGGGAGCTTCGAAGAGGCGCTGTACGAGTCTAGCCGTGTGCTGAAGATACGTGGCCAGATTCTGCCGGCGACGATGTCTAACGTGCATCTCAAAGCGGTAATGAAAGACGGAGGGGTGGTGAAAGGAGAATCGGCGATCACAGGGGCCGGCGGGCTGATCGACCGGGTCTCGATCGAACCGAACGACATCGAGGCATACCAGCCGGCCATTGAAGCGATTCGGGACACCCAGCTGATAGTGATGGGTCCCGGAAGCCTCTATACTAGTCTGTTACCAAACCTGTTGGTGCCTGGGATCGCCGACGCGGTCAGGGCTTCAGATGCCCGTAAGATTTATGTATGCAATGTTGCAACCCAGCCGGGCGAAACGGACGATTTTTCCGTGGAGGACCACGTCGAAGTCCTCCAGGCGCATATCTTCCCGTCGATCGCCGATCGAGTGATCGCCAACGACCGGCCAGTCGAGCCGGGACCGAGATTCGAATCCAGGCCGGTGAGTATCGTTGGAAGGAAGTTGACGAATGCGACACTGGTAACCGCCGACCTGGTCGAGGAAGAACATCCATTAAGACATGATTCGGTCAAATTGGCGAAGCTGGTCATCGATGTGTATCATGGGTAAAGAATGGGCGGTGGCCCGGTTGATGGTAGACGCGTAGGCCAAACGGAGCGGCGATCGTATTGACCCGACGGGCGATGGAGTGATCTTCGGAAGGCGGCACGCGAACCATGAATCTAATCCAAATACTCCTTTCCATCGCTCTGGTGGTCGTTATCATTCTTCAGGTCCGCGGCCAGGGGACGGGCCTTTTCGGATCTGCCGAGAGCTCGTACCGGACGAGAAGAGGGATTGAGAAGACCCTCTTCCAGCTCACGATTGTTCTCGTAGTAGTCTTCCTCACCACGTCAATAATCAGCGTTAGGGTCTTCTAGCCAGCCCCCATCGGCTCCCGGCCTGTCCGCCCAGCGATGTTCTCGACTATCACTCTGACCACGGACTTCGGGGTCGGAGACGGCTACGTCGGAGCTATGAAGGGCGTGGTCTTGGCGACTTTTCCAGAGGCCGCCGTGGTCGACATCTCCCACGACGTCCCTCCCCATGACGTGGCCTATGCTGCCTTCGTACTATGGACGGCGTCGTCCTACTTCCCACGGGAGACCGTTCACGTCTGCGTCGTGGACCCGGAGGTCGGGACTTCTCGACGGGCGATTCTGCTCGAAGGCCCTTCCGGACGTTTCGTCGGGCCGGACAACGGGGTTTTCACTTGCGTGCTAAATGACGGACCCCGGCGAAGCGGCGTGGAGGACAGCCAGGGACCAGGCAAAACGGGTTTCCTGGAGCCCATGGTCGTCGAGGTGCCGCATGGGTGGAGGGCATACTCGCTTACCGACACCGACTACTGGCGGCCTGAAGTCAGCGAGACGTTCCACGGACGAGATGTCTTCGCTCCCGTCGCTGCCCATCTGGCCGGTGGGGTGGCGGCCGAAAGGTTCGGCCCACGGCTAGACGTAGTGACCGTGTTGAACCTCGCATCTCCGGCTAGTGACGGTACGGAAGTCCAGGGACGGGTGATACATGTCGACCGCTTCGGGAACTTGATCACCAACATTGACGCGTCGAAGGTTCAGCCTGGTCTCGTCGAGGTCTCGATTGGCGGCGCGGTGATATCGGGGATTAGCCGCACCTATGCTGAAGGTGATGGACTGGTCGTTCTAGTTGGGAGCAGCGGCTATTTGGAGGTCGCTGCACGGAATGGCAGCGCGGTCATGGAACTTGAGGCGAGTGTCGGTACGCCGATCACAGTCGGTTCTCCCAAGGCAGGTCAGGACGGACCTGCTGGCAGTTCGAGCTCGGTCTGAGGGTAGGTAGCCACGTCTGTCGAGTGGCTCGCGTTCCGAACTTGACTGGCGCCTATATCTACGGCGATTACTGCTCCGGAAAGGTGTGGGGGTTGCGTTACTAGGTCTACGCCGGCTCTCGGACCCTTCCGTGTTTCCACTCGGTCCCTTGTGGCGTGTCCTCCAGGACAACCCCGGCCTTCGCCAGTCGCACACGGATGAGGTCGGCGAGGTCATAGGCCTTTGCGCCCCGGAGCTCGGAGCGAGCCTCGATAAGAGCCTCGATCAGCGCCTCAGGACTGCCGCCGGAGTCTCCCTCGGCATCGAGCGCGTTCTGTAGGCGGCCAACAAGATTGAGTTGGCCGCTGGCGCCTATCTCACTAGAGATTCGAGTCGAAAGGTCGCGAAGAAGGGTATGGTCCGCCGGGGTGTCGGTTTTGGGAGGTGCTAACTTTAGTCCGAGTACGCTGGCCAGCTCTCTCAACGTGTCCTGGGCGGCGGAAACGTCGGTACCGTCCGCGATTGCGCGATTGATCTCGTGGGCCAGGTCGAACAGGGCCGCGATTGCGCGGGGCGTGTTCAGGTCCTCGTTCATCGCGTCGATGAACTTCGTGCGGTACGAGCCGGCTTCCAGGATCGCGGCGCCGGTCATTTGGGCTGCGGGCGCCAGCGCGTTCCGTAACCTTTCGGCTGCTCGCTCTTGCCCTGCCAGTCCCTCCTCATCGTAGGTTGCTGGGCCCCTGTAGTGGCAGCTCAGGAAAAAGAGTCGAAGGGCGTCCGACGAAAACCGTTCGAGGGCTTCGCCGATGGTAATGAAGTTGCCCGAGGACTGACTCATCTTGTCGCCCGCGAGCCTGAGGAGCCCGTTATGGACCCAGAACCTGGCCATTGTGGCGCCTTCGTTGTACGCCTCGGACTGAGCGATCTCGTTCTCGTGATGAGGGAAGACCAGGTCCTGGCCCCCGCCGTGGATGTCCAGCGTTTCGCCGAGATACGTGAGGGCCATGGCGCTGCACTCGATGTGCCAGCCGGGCCGTCCTGTTCCCCAGGGGCTGTCCCAACCAGGCTCTCCAGGCTTCTGGCTCTTCCACAGCGCGAAGTCCATGACGTCCTGCTTGTTCTCGTCGACCTCGACGCGGGCGCCGGCCCGCATGCTGTCCAGGTTCCGGCGGCTCAACTTTCCGTATTCCGGGTTCTGGCGTACGCGATAGTAGACGTCGCCGTTGACGACATAAGCGGTCCCCTTTTCAACTAACGCTCCGATCATATCGAGCATCTTTGGTATCTCGCGCGTAGCTCTCGGGTACACGTCTGCCGGGAGGACGTTGAGGGCCGCCATCTCCTTCCGGTACCGTTCGATGTTCTCCTCGGCGAGGTCCTCGGGCGACATGCCCAGCTCGGCCGACCTGGCGATCATCTTGTCGTCGATGTCCGTGAAGTTCTCGACGTGTTTTACTAGGTAGCCTGTGAATCTGAGATAACGGCTGAGCACGTCGAATACGACCGCTCGCAATGCGTGCCCTACGTGCGACGCTGAATATGGGGTCAGGCCGCAGACATACATCCTCACGGTGTCGCCGGTCGGGGTGAAGGTATCGATAGAACGAGTGAGAGTGTTGTAGAGCTTCATTGCGAGGGTTCTAACGTCGCCACGCAGAGGGCGCCTATTCCTTCGCCACGCCCGGTAAACCCGAGGCCGTCCGTCGTAGTTGCCTTGACGTTGACGAGCGTTCGGTCGAGTGTCAGATGCGTGGCGAGGTTTGCTTGGATCTGCGGAATCGAGGGGCCGAGAATCGGTCGTTCGGCGATTATTGTAGCATCGACATACGTGGCCTGCCATCCGCCGGCGGCTACGAGGCCGACCGTTTGTCTCAGCAGATCGGTGCTCGCGATACCCTCGAAACGCGAATCGCCGGAGGGAAAGTGGGTGCCTATGTCCCCAAGGCCGGCGGCTCCCAGCAGAGCGTCGATCATGGCATGTACCAGTACGTCGCCGTCGCTGTGGCCGAATAGCCCCTTCTCGAACTCGACCGAGACTCCCCCAAGCACCAGATCTCGGCCGAAAACGAGCGGATGCACGTCGACCCCGATTCCCGTACGCGAGCTCATCCCATCGCCTGACGGGCCTTCAGGACTCCTTCCGCGAGGGTTACGTCTTGGGGGGTTGTGATCTTGAAGTTCCCATACGATCCTGCGAAAACCCTTACAGTACCCCCGATGCGCTCGACCATGAAGGCATCGTCTGTCACGTCTTCGCTGATGCGGCTATGGGCCTCGCGCAAGACATCGATCGCGAACATTTGAGGGGTTTGTACGTGCCAGAGTCTGGTCCGGTCAAGGGTCTGCGTAACGACTCCATCCGAATTCGCTGATTTGATTGTGTCCTTGACCGGAACTGCCGATACGGCCGCTCCAGTGTGGCGGACCTCTTGGAGTCCCCTCGTGATGATTCCCTCATCTACAAAAGGACGGGCCGCGTCGTGCACGATTACCCACGTCACGTCTGCCATCTGTTCCAACCCGTTCTTGACCGAGTCCTGTCGGCGGACGCCCCCGGTGCACACGGCGGCGACTTTTTCCCAAGTAGACTCAGACACCAGATCGCGCGCGCGATCCATCCTGTCTGGAGACGTCACCAGAACTATCGAGTCGACGTTGGGAGAGTCGTTGAGAGTCTGTAGACTGTAGCCGACCAACGTCCGGCCAAGCAGTGGTAGGAAGACCTTGTCGGTGCTCCCCATCCTCCTGCTCAGTCCGGCCGCCACTACGATCGCTCCGACCGAGCCGTCGCGATGGTTTCGCTGCTGTGTGGACATGTTCTCACCTGCCAGCCTCAGTATAATATACGCTGGCGCCGACAGGGGCGAGTTTGGCGGCAGGGAAGGTGTAGGCCGTGCGGAGGTTCCTGCGAAGGCTTCTCGTAGCTTGGGTAATCCTCGTTGTCTCCGTGGTGTTCACCACTTGCGCCACGCCTCAGGGGCGCGCCGCGGTCCGGACGGCGCTGTTCATCCCTCAGGTACTTCCCGGCATCCCGATCAAACCGCAAGAATGGGTCACCCGAGACCCGGTCTGGCAACAGGTCACCTATCTCAAGGCAGACGGTGTCGGCACAGCGGACCTGTACCTACCAGGCGGTTCGGGCGAACACAGCGCAGTCCTCTTTTTCCTTGGCGTGGTCACCGACCCTCCGCGTGAGGATGAACGGGTCGTTGCCCTTGCCGAGGGACTGGCCAGGGCGGGGATGGTAGTCATGCTGCCCTGGCTCGATACTCAGGAACAGCAGCGGCTCTCCATCGACGACATAGACCATCTCGTCAACGCGTTCCAGTACCTTCGCGGCCTCGATCGTGTCGACCCGGACAGAGTTGGCATGGGAGGTATCTGTACCGGGGCCTCCATGGCGACCGTTGCCGCGCAGGACGACCGCATTCGAGACAACGTGAAGTTCGTCAACTTCTTCGCCGGGTACTACGACATGTTCGACTACGTGCGTGCCATGGGTAGCCGGAGCCGGTTCGGGGACGACTACGTTGCACCGTGGGAGACGGACGAACTCCCGCTGAAAGTGCTTCGGTACCACCTAATAGACGGCGTGTCGGACTCCGAAGACCGGGAGTTGCTCACCAATATCTTCTACCAGGAAGAGGAACGCGATGACGACCTGGCCTCACTGGAGACTCCCGAGGCCGTGGCTGCCTACCGCCTCTTGAAAGGAGCGCCCCATGCAGAGGTCGACCAGCTGGTCGAGCAGCTCTCATCTGAGACGAAGGAGCTGATGCGCCGCATATCTCCGAGCACGAACGTCGATAAATTGAAGGCACGCATCCTTATCATGCACGACCGTGACGACAGGTTGGTGCCATCGGAGGAGTCGGGCCGCTTCGCCAGGGCCCTGGGCGAGCAGAACGTCTATTATACCGAGTTCTCCTTCTTTCAGAAGCAGATACAGGTGCACGTCGATGAGGGCGGAGGCGTCGGCCCTTTGGACTACACCCGTGAAGCTTGGAAGCTGTTCCTGCACATGTACAATATAATGAGAGACGTTTCGTAGGCCGAACACGGCTTCTGGTCGCCGGGTTCTAGCCGTGAGGCTCAATGGTAGAATGTGAGGCGGTGTAGTAAATGGGTGTTTCGGAGCTAAACGAATGCCGAAGAACTACTGGATGGTCGTCCAGACGCTGGAGAACTACCGTATCACCAGAGCGCGTGGCTTTGATGTACACGGGCTGACGTACCACCAAAAGAGACGTGCTCAACGCATAGAACCTGATGACCGGATGCTCTTCTACGTGTCAGGAATCCGCAAATGGACCGCGACTGCGGCCATCACGTCCAAGTATTTCGAGGACCGGACGCCTATCTGGGAGAGCAACGGACGGCGCGAGCCATACCCGCTTCGGGTCAATCTGTCGCCGTTGATCGTTCTGGATGAGCCAGACTACATCGACGCACTGGAGCTGGGGCCGAGGCTCGAGTATGTGAAGCGCTGGGCCCCCGAGCATTGGCCGCTGGCCTTCGTCGAAACGCTGCACATACTTCCGCAAAGGGACTTCCGGCTGATCGAAGGCGAGATGAAACGCGTCACCTCGAAACGAAGGAGGCGGCGCGACCGCGGCCGGAAGCGGGAACGCACTCGTGGGCCGGAAGGGAAACGAGGCTCTTCTCGCTGGGCCAATGACCGGTCGCAGCCTGAGGCGGCGGAGTCCAACGCAACCCTGTCCCAGACCGAGCAGAGTGCAGAAGGAACTCCAGGGGCCCAAACCGCACAGACGCAATTCGATAGTGAGGCTTCGCCACAGCTGGAACCTGCCACGGCTCAAGCTCAACCACAAGGCGACGGTGTAGAGGCTGGGGGACGGGCTGCCTCGGCTCCGGAGAACCAAGAGGCGAAAACGGCGACACCCGGTGCGCCGCCTGCCGATGGTCAGCCCGTCTCGGACGCTTCAGCTACAGACTCAACGTAGAAGTTCTCTTCGTACAAGTCGGTGATCCGATCCAGGAACTCATCGGGGATGTCCTCGGTGTGGGGCGCTGCCGCGAACTCTTCAAGCTGTGGCTGGTTGGTGATGTCGGGAAGCACCGACGTGACCCTGGGTCCAGACAGCGCGAACTTGATGGCGATCTGCGCCATGGTCGACTTGAGGCCACCGGTAAGAAAATCGAGGGGCGTCATCTTCTGGACGCTCTCCTCCAGCCACTGCTGACGGCGTTTACTCCGGTGGTCGTCGGCGTCGAAGACCAAGTCCTTAGTATAGGTACCGTCGAGAATCCCCGAGGCGTGCGGCACCCTGGTCACGAGACCGGTCTTCTCCTCTTCGGCGATCGGGAAGATGTGGTTGGCCGGGTCCTGCTCCAGGATGCTGTAGACGATCTGGAGGGCGTGGACGTGACGTTCCTTCATCGACGCTTCGCCTTCCTCGAACCAGCCGATGTCCGGTCCTAGCACGACACCGTAATAGCGAATCTTGCCCTCCGTGATGAGTTCGTCGAGTGTTTCGAAAACCTCATCCCGCTCGATGGTATCGATTCGGGGGTTGTGGAGCTGATAAAGGTCGATGTAGTCGGTGCCGAGGCGGCGCAGGCTTTGCTCACACGCGTACCGGATAAACTCCGGATCGAAGTTCTGAGGCCGCTCTTCGTGTCCTTCCCCGAGGACATTGTCGTAGAAGTCGTAACCTAACTTGGTGCAGAGGACGATCTCCTGCCGCTTGCGCCCCAACGCCTTGGCAACGATCTCCTCGCCGTACCCGTCGCCGTAGGAGTCCGCGGTGTCGAATAGGTTGATCTCGAGGTCGTATGCCTTCTGCAGGAGACCGATGCCCGCCTCTTCGGTAATCTTGCCCCACCAGTTGGTGGCGACGGTCCAGACACCGAACCCGACCTCCGAGACCTCGAGGTCTGTGGTCCCCAGCGTTCTGAACCTCATTCTCCCGCCGACGGGGTCGGTACACCTGCCCCAGCCGCTGCGCCCACCTCCAGGGTGGACCTGATCGCTTCGACCTTCTGGCCATACTCCAGGTCGGAGAGCACCGGTGACATGTAGCCGAGTGGAATGTCCTGCCCAAGCTCGACCCAGGATTTGCAGCCGACGAACTCGTCGAGGACCGGGACGGCCTGAGGTTGCTGGAGCTCATAAACCCTGAGGAGCAGGACCGTCAGCGGCTGCTTGGGCCGCCAGTGAAGTCTTTTCGCTGCATAGTCGTCGGTCCAGATGTGAAAAGGCGAGAGGTTGGCGAGGGTCTCGTCACTTCTCAGCTCGAAGACGTCGGTGACCTGACACCAACGGGCGAGAGTCACGACGCTTTCCACATCGTCTTCGTCGAACGTACTTGCGAGGTCCGAGTGGTACTCGGCTTTCAGCAGCTTGGCCTTCTGGTGCTCAAAGGTCGGGTAGAGCAGGAACTCGGGATGGACAACCTTGAACTCCTTGTCGTCCCGGTGGATCCCGCCCTTCCTGAGGACCATGATCTGCTTTCCGGCGGCCAACGCGTCGACGGCAACGGCCCACTCCTTCAGCGCGAGGGCAGCCATGGGCGGAAGAAACGTCACTGGTACACCTCTCGATCGGTCGCGACCATTATAGGTTGGCTGGCCGGGACGCGTCGACGGTCCCAACGTACGTGTTGCCGAGGCGGCCTTGTGAACGGTACCGCCGGCGTGCAAGGCCTCCGAGTATCGGACGCAGTCAGCGACCGGGACGTCTCTACGAAGATCTTCGAAGACGTCAATTATGGTACAAATATACGGTTATTTCGGGTGCCCGAAACGGCTTTCAAAACCTCCCACAGGTGGTACAATCGCGCGAATCAGATTCAACTGCCTGGCGGAGGATTCGTATGAGTAACGTTCCAATGACTCGGCCGGAGGAAGTGCTGGCTGTACATGAGACCAACTACTTCCACTCGTCCACCTTTGTGGAGCTGGACGACGGGCGCATTCTGCACGCCGCGAACACGACCTTAACCACTTCCGAGGACGGCGGCGTAACGTGGTCGGAGCCGTTCGAACGACGAGATACGAACGGGGACATCGTTGGAGGCGGCTCCACTTCGCTGGTTAAGCTGTCGGGCAAGGGAATCGGGCTGGCGGCGGCCCGCCGAGGGGAGAACGACGCGGGGACCGGGCCCGGGGTGACGGAGAGCTATTCGTACATGGTCTTCTGGCGCTCCGAGGACGGGGGAGAGACCTGGGAGCCTCCTGTACGCGCGACCTCAGTCGGTCGCAACTCCTACGCGTACCAGGACGTGATGCTGCGGACTTCGTCGGGGCGGATCGTCCTTCCATTGTACGGCGGAATGGGCCAGACGGCCGGGCCGGACGTCCCTCGAACCCCCATGACCGGGAAGCTCCTGAATGGGCAATGGACGACCACGTCTGCCCACTTCTGGAGCGGCGGTGGGATGGGCTTTTCCTGGGTGGTCTACTCGGACGACGATGGCAGGACGTGGCGCCGTAGTGAGGATGGCGAGCTGGTGATTACGGTCGACTACGCTGCCCTCGCCAGCCCGATCGGAGAGCCCACGGTCACGGAGGTGTCGCCGGGCAAACTCCTCATGTTCTTCCGTACCAAGATGGGCCGGGTCTTTCAGGCCTGGTCGCACGACGACGGCATGACCTGGACACGACCTCAGGGCACGTCGCTGGCCGCCACGACGACTCCGGCCCAGATACGGACGATTCCATCGACAGGGCACCTGCTGACGGTCTGGAACCAGGAGAACGAAGAAGACGTGAAGCGCGGCTTCAACCGGACCCGGTTATCCTCGGCGATCAGCAGAAACGGGGGCAGTGTCTGGGAATTCTTCCAGAACATCGAGTCGATGCACGAGGAGACGCGGGTAGAGCCGGGCCCCTTCCGGGCCAACCGGCCGGCCGAGCAGTATTTGCCACCCGGAGTGCCGGCCCTGGAGCGGGAGGGCGAGTACATCGAGACCGTCGATTTCCACGGTAGGTGGTCCTATCCCTCGGTACTCGTGATGAAGGACCGGGTCTTGGTGGCGTACACATACTCTTACTACGAGGAGCATCCGGAGAAAGCCGAGCTGGTTCACAGCAGGGCAAAACCGGGCGGGTTCAACCAGAGGCTCAAGGTGCTTCCGCTAACGTGGTTCTACGGTGGCAAGGAGCCGGCAGACAACCCGTTCCTGCCACGTACCCACGATCCGGCGCAGCCCTAGGTTTTACGGCACGATGCTGACGATCCTGTTATGCGTGGGGTCGGATAAGAAGATGATGCCGTCTTCTGTTACCGCTATGGCAACCGGGGGGCCAAAATACTCGAAACTAACATCAACGGTGTTTCCGGCCCGGGAGGCGCTCTGTATCAGCCCGCTGACCTTAGCGCCACCGTCCGCCAGAGTGGTGATAATGCCGGTGGTGAGGTCTATCTTGCGGATGCGGTCGTTGTCGGTGTCCGCGACGTAGAGGCTTCCGTCAGGTCCTACGGCCACACCGGTCGGTGTAGCGAGCATGGCGCTGTCGGCAGGCCCACCGTCGCCTGAGAAACCCTGTCCCGTAGGCTGGATCACGTACGTGGGATCCGGGTGAGTCGCCGGGGCGAACTTTCCGATACCGGCCAGCGTGGTGATAATTCCGGTAGCGCCATCTATCCTACGTATGCGCTGGTTATAGCTATCGGCGAAGTAGACGTTGCCCTGATCGTCGACGTCGACCCCTTGGGGGTCCGCGATGCCGGCTTCTGACGCCGGACCGCCGTCTCCCGAGAGGTCATTCGTGCCCCACCCCGCCAGCGTCGCTACGATTCCGGTCTCGGCGTCCACTTTGCGGACGCGGTTGTTGGCGGTAAAGTAGATGTTGCCGTGAATGTCGACCGCCACATCTGTAGGGAATGACATCCAAGAGTCGGTGGCCTGGATGTCTTCGCCCGGGTACTTTACCAGTTTCACTATCGCGGGGATGCCACCCCCGGCCACGGTGGTGATGACGCCGGTCTCGGCGTCTACCTTGCGAACGCGCTGAAGGGTAGTGATGTACAGGTTCCCGGCTCCGTCGATAGCCAGCCCCTCCGGCGATTTGAGCTTCGCCTCGGTAGCGGGACCTCCGTCTCCGGTGTAGCCCGCGCTTCCGGTGCCTGCAACGGTAGTGATGATACCCGTGGCTGCTTCCACGCGACGGACACGATGGCCTGTTGCGATGAAGAGGTTGTTTTGGGAGTCCAGCGCGATGCCGAACGGCTTCTCCAAGTTGGCGTCGACGGCAGGGCCGCCATCGCCTGAGAAAATACCCCGTCCAGCCCCGGCGTAGACTGCTATGCCTTCCCCAAGGGAAGCCAGGAATTGTGTTTTCTTTGCTTCTTGTTCAGCCGCGAGACGCTGGAGCTCGGTCTCCTCCGCTTTTTTTCTTGCGGCCTCCTCATCTTCAGACGCTTTGGCGGCGGCTTCTTCTCTTGTCCTGGCCTCCTCTTTGGCAGCATCAGCCTCTTGTTGTCGAATCTCGGCAACCCGTGCCGCCTCAGCCGCAACTTTCGCTTTAGCATCAGCGGCAGCTTTTTCTTCGGAGGTCCTTGCCGTCGCCGCGGCATCGGCGGCAGCCTGGGCCTCTACGTCGGCTATCGTTTTAGCATCGGCGGCAGCCTGGGCCTCTACGTCGGCTATCGTTTTGGCATCGGCGGCAGCCTGGGCCTCTGCGTCAGCTATCGTTTTGGCATCGGCGGCAGCCTGGGCCTCTACGTCGGCTACGGATTTCGCGTCGACGGCGGCTCTGGCGGCCTCATCTGCTTTAGTATCGGCAGCAGCCGCGGCCGCAGCTTCCCGTGAGGCGGTGGACTCAGCGCTGTCGCTATCGCCGTCGTCCGCTCCACCGCAAGAGACCACAACCGCTGCGGCAGACACGATCGCGAGCTTCAACAAGACCGCCCGCCATGGCCACGTAGAACCGATTTGCACGACCGTTAACCCCAACATGAGTCTGCCTCCTATACCTTCGGTCAAACATACTTCCGTTGCCCCTTACGGGATATGAATACAGGGAATGCAGACCAATACCGGGTATTCCCCATTTCAAGCGGTCCGGGGTAGCCTACGGCTAACTGTGACCAAGACCGATGTTACTCAGGGTGAAAGGGCGCGGTCAAGCTACTTGTTCGGGTGCCCTACAGGCGCGAACATGTTACTTGCACCGGCGGCACTTGCGAAGAATTATAGAGCAGGTATCAGGACTCGGCGTACATTCGACCTTCACCCACCAGGGGAGACCCCCTCGTTACTTCGGCCAGCTTAAGGTGGAAACTAACCTTCTCTCGCAGGCGAAAGGGGACTTTGGAGTCGTCTACTCCCTGGACTCGGTGTCCTGCAGGTAAAGCAGCGTCGCCTTGACGCGAGTGTGGGTATCGGGCTCGTTCGATAGCTGGAGTCTCTGGTATATCGCGTTGATGTAGGTCTCAACGGACTTGCCGGTGAGGTTCAGTCGTTGCGCGATCGTCGCGTTTTTGTGCCCCTGTGCGATCAACTCACCAGGCGTACGTAACCGACCGGGCCGCGGAAGCCCTCAAACACGTGCTCGATGGTCTGCCGCATGGACCGGGCGACGCCCTTCGATTGTCGCTCGGCCCCGATGGCGCCGTCGTGGTGGCGGTAGATGCCAAGTACCCCGACGACGCAGTCGTCGAACATGCCCGGGCCGAAGTCCTGTACATCGGACCGGACATCGTGGAGGCGTTTGCCGGCAAGACGCTGGACACCAGCGCGTCTTCCGCCGGTACTCAGATCGTGATTCAGAGCCAGACCCAGCAGAAAACCTAGCGGTGCGGGACCCCGGCCACTTGTTGAGAATCGGGTATCGGCAGAAGCAGCTGCTCTTCACGCAGGAACCTCAAGAACTTTCGCCGTGCTGTGAGGAGACGCTTATCCTTGCGGTAAAAATACCCTCAGAGGCCCCTCGCACATCCATCCGCGCGCCGGCAGCGTCCCGATGAACCCTCCCGATGACGTTGGGAGTGGCACCGAACTTCGACACGATCCCCAGGCCAATTTCGGCCGCGACGGCCCTTTTTACCGCTTCGATGCCGCCCAGCTCCATCGCGACGAACGTTGACTTTCGCTACCCTTAGGCTACAATCGGCTAGATTTTCAGATTGCCGAGGCAGCGACGTGTTCCGAATGTTCGTGCGCGCCCTCAGAGCCGCGCTACTGACCCGGGGAATATACAACCAGGCGGGCGACGACCCGATGGCTATTCTCCACGCTACGGGAATTGTCATCCTGGCGGGCCTGTCGCTGGGCCTCGGCCTCACCGGCGCCCTGATCGAAACCCCTGAGGACGTGACCCTCGGTCAGGTCGAGGAGAGGCTCGTCTGGATGTGGGTGTTCATCATAACCACCCTGGTGGGCTGGATCGTGTGGTCGGTGGTGGCATACATGGTAGGGAGCCGGTTCCTCAGCGGAGGCGCAGGCTTCAGGAAGGTGCTCAGGGCCATTGGAATCGTGTACGGCCCAGGCGTGTTGCTGATGCTGCTCGAGGTGCCGGTCCTGGGGGATTACCTCTCCGCAGTCGGGCTTCTGTGGATACTCGTTGCAGGAGTGGTCGCACTCCACGAAGTGCAAGACATTGATTGGCTGGGCGCGGTGCTCGCGGCGGGGCCGGGCTGGTTCATAGGCATGTTCATAGTGCCTGCGCCGGTGATCGGAACGCTCTTCGGCCCGGCCTGACGGTGCTGTCTCTTGGAGTCTAGAGCGGGAATCGGGCGAATGGGAACTACCCATGTCCAGTGCGTTGGGTACCCTTGGAAAGCACGGATGCCTTCGAAACACGTAGAGACGGCTCCGCCGGGGCGTCTCCACACGATGACGGCGACGGTCCACGTTCTCTCGGCTAATACGGCGTTGGGGTATTAGGTGCTACAGGTTCAGGGCGTAGAGTTCGCATACGGCGATGAGCAGGTCCTGGCCGGAGTCGACCTTGATGTCCGCGATGGGGAGATGGTAGGCGTCGTAGGGCCCAATGGGTGCGGAAAGACGACGCTGTTGCGCCTGATTAGCGGCGCCCTCAAACCGTTGAATGGGCGCATTCGTATCGCGGGCCAGAACGTCTCCGAAGTCAGCCCACGGGAGCGTGCCCACAGGGTAGCCGTGGTGCCTCAGAACCCGCCGGTGCCTACCGGATACACTGTCAGCGACCTGGTTCTGATGGGCCGGAACGCACACCTGAAGCTGCTGCAATGGGAGGGCCCCAAGGACTACGAGGCGGCCGATCGCGCGATGGCCGCCACCGAGACGGCTGACCTGGCGCACCGGGTGGCGGGTACCCTATCGGGTGGGGAACGCCAGCGCACCGTCATAGCTATGGCTCTGGCCCAGGAGGCTCCTCTGCTCCTCCTCGACGAGCCCACCGCGAGCCTGGACCTTTCCCACCAGATTAAAGTGATGGACCTGGTCCGCGACCTTCATAGCAGGCGTACCGGAGCGGTCGTGATCGCGATGCACGACCTTACGATGGCGGCCCGCTACTGCACCCGGTTGGTGATGTTGCGCGACGGTAAGGTGGGGTTCGAAGGGCGGCCCGACGAGGTGCTGA
>Ga0310121_10003182_pt1 | contig 15070 bp, 10 predicted proteins | sample CB27_Tmax_986_MG_FD_203504 | JGI IMG/M metagenome (GOLD analysis project Ga0310121, IMG submission 203504) | Marine microbial communities from Western Arctic Ocean, Canada - CB27_Tmax_986 | ecosystem: Environmental > Aquatic > Marine > Oceanic | place: Canada: Western Arctic Ocean | collected...
GGAGATTACCTGCCTGATGCGCAGGGATTCGACATCACAGTGGCTGTCAACGATGCCGGGCAACCAACGACCTATTTATATCCCTATCACCGTGATACCCCTTCGATTTGGGACGTTCCGGGTCTTGGTGATGGAATTGATGGAGAGTACCTCACTGACCGCCTAACCGATGAAGCGATCGTGTTCTTGCGCGATCATGCCAGCGGACCATTCATTCTCGTCCTGTCCCACTACTCGGTGCACACTCCATTGGAGGCGAAGGAAAGTCTGTCTGCGAAGTATGAGACCAAGGCTTCCGCATTGCCCCCAAATCCCGAGGCGTTTGTTTCCGAGGGCACGTTGGCAATTAGTAAGACCCGGCAGGATCACGCAGTGTACGCTGGCATGATTGAGAGCACCGACGACAGCGTTGGCCGCGTACTCGATGCCCTGGACGAGCTCGGAATTGCCGAGGAAACGGCGGTGATTCTTGTCTCCGATAACGGAGGCCTCAGCACGTTGCCTCCCGGGCGCACTAATATACCGACGTCGACCCTTCCGTTGCGTGCGGGTAAAGGCTGGCTCTATGAAGGCGGTATCCGGGGGCCGCTGATCATTGCGTGGCCCGGTGTGACTGGTATTGGCGGCGCTCCATCAATCAACGATGTCCCGACTACTAGTATGGATCTGTATCCGACGTTGCTCGCGATCGCTGGGCTTCCCCAGCGCCCCGATCAGCACTTAGATGGCCTCAGTCTGGTGCCGTTGTTGCGGGGTGGTGACGCGTTGGAGCGAGAGGCTCTCTTCTGGCATTTTCCGCACTATCACGGGTCGGGAAATCGGCCCTCGGGTGCCGTAAGGCTTGGGGACTTGAAACTTGTGGAGTGGTTTGAGGACGGGCGAACGGAGCTTTATGACCTGAAAACTGATCCTGGTGAGACCAATGACATTGCAAAACGTGATTCGAGTGAGACTGCTCGTCTTCGTGACATGCTTGCCCGCTGGCGTGTCAGCGTTGATGCTTCTATGCCGATGGTGAACCCAGATTGGGAAGGCCGCTAGCAGGCCTGTTGGATTCTAATAAACACCCACCGTGGTTGTTTTCGCGAAGCGGCTGAAAGGTCGAAGGCCACTGACACCATCCCAAGGGAAGGCCTCATAAGGAGGCTCACGCTCCCCTTCATCGCGCTCAGGGAAGCGCGGCAAGAAGCATTCCTTGGTCAGTGTTGTCAAGACAACGCGACCAGTTTCCCCATAGTTCACTACTTGGTCGAGGTTGTCTGGGTCTACTACTTGGATGACGGCGTGAGGTTGTGGCGCGTAGTAGGTGATCTTGTAACTATTTTCCGGTCCGCTCGGCGAGCTGGCAGCGAGTCCCATCAGGGTGTTGCCGTAGGTGGGTGTCATGTACACACCTTCGAGTAGCTCTTCTTTGGCGAAGCGGTTCCATTGAGGTGTGAACTCTGTGCCACCGGAGAAGATGCCTGTGATGCCAGCCTCTCCGATGCTCGACCCCTCTTCCTCAAGCCGAAGGGCGAGAGCCTCGAGAAGCTTCGGTGTGGTGAACATGCACTTGATGTCATGGCCCGCCGAAAGGATCGTCATTGCCTGATCTATGACATGCTCCTGGTATGCCTTGAGATGATCGTTCCAGCCCTTTTTGATTAGTTTGATAACCCAGCGGGGATCTAGGTCGACGCAAAAACAAATACCTCCCCGAAACTGTGCCAGATGCTCAACGGCTAGCCGTAGGCGGCGGGGCCCGCTAGGCCCAAGCATGAGCCAGTTTGACCCCTGCGGGAAGTATTCGTCCGGAAGCGTTTTGGAGAATTGTTCATAGTCGGTGCGAAAGTCGTTGATTGCTACCCGGCTCTTTGGGATGCCTGTCGTGCCGCCTGTCTCGAACACGTATACGGGTTGTCCAGCGAGCCCTTTTGGTACCCAGCGTTCTACGGGCCCGCCACGCATCCATTCGTCGTCAAAAAAACCAAACTTAGCTAGATCATCAAAGCCTTGGACATCACTACGCGGGTCAAAGTTGGCTTTCTCCGCCCACTCAAGCCAGAAAGGACACCCAGTTTCGGGGGCGAAGTGCCACTTGATCATGTCTCGTACGTGACAGTCGAGTTGTTCACGAGCCGCAGTGACGTTTGGGTCAGGGCCGCTTTCGATCATTGAGTCTGCTGTCGACATTTATATGCTCCGCAGAGACGCACAGGATGTGCCAAGTAGGCATTGAATCAGGCTTATTAAGGCTTCGCGACGCATAATCCTAACGTGCTAGCATCAGCAACGCACAAGGAGATACGTATGATAGCCGTGGAACTGCTCGAGATTCTTGCCTGCCCCGAAGACAAAACGCCCGTCCATCTTGCCGGACAATCTGAGATTGATGCGCTCAATGGACGAATCCGTGCTGGTGAGGTGAAGAATCGAGTTGGCGATGTGGTTGGTGAAGAGGTCTCGGAAGGCCTTATTCGTGAGGACGGTAAATTCCTGTACCCGGTTCGAGACGATATCCCGATCATGCTTATTGATGAGGCGATCCCCTTATAGTACGTAGAGGCTTAGCGGGGTAGCAAAGACGTTGCCACTTATTTCTGGTGGTTACCCGTTAGGGAGTTCCGCCTGATTCAAGAGCGTACAAGCGGTTCCGGGTAAGTATGTACAGCACACCGTTCTGGGCCACTGGTGTCGTGTAGACGGCTGCCCCCATGTGGTACTCCCCTAGTTCCTCAAGCTCGCGGCCGTGGCGCAATATAGCTACATCACCGTCTTCGTCTCCTATGTAAACCTTGCCGTCGGCGACGAATGGTGAGCCCCAGATTGCTGCGAAGGCATCGTACGTCCAGAGTCGCTCACCAGTCTGAAGATCGTGGGCGTATAAGAACCCAGACAGATCAGCAATGTAAATAATTCCGTCCGAGATCGCGACTGTCGACATTGTGCGACCGATCTGATCGCCTCCGATGTGCCAGACAGAGTGCGTCGTGGTGACGTCACCGCTCCCGGTGGCGTCGATTGCCCAAAAATTTCCAGGAGCTTCACCGTGTTCGGGGTCTTGGCCAACGCCAACGAACACTTTGTCTTGATAGATTACAGGTGTCGCGAGTACGTTATTTCGGGTACCTCGACTGCCTAGGGCCCAGACTGAGTCTTTGGGGTTCAGGTCGAACTTCCAGATCAACTCGCCAGTCTCGGGCACGAAGCTGTAAAGCCAGCCGTCCCCGCCGGGGAAAATAACCTGGGGCTGTCCTCCGATCACCCCGTAGGCGGGGTTAGTCCATGTCCCGTGGAGGATGTTTTCACCGGGCAGGATACTGTCCCAGATTAACTCGCCGGTATTTATATCAAGCGCCACGAAGCTTGATCCGAACGGCGAAGGTATCTGGACGTGGCCTTCGTCCACACCATTGCCAGTTGATGCGAATAGGATGTCACCGACCACGAGCGGCGAGCTTGTCGCTAAGTTGTGGGGGAATGCATCGAGCTCGTTGATTAGATCAAACGACCAAACTAGGTCACCTGTGGTATCGAGCGCGACCACATGGGCTTGATTGGACAGGTAGTAGACCCGATCGTTTCCGACAAAAGGAGTGGAGCAAACGCCCTGCAGAGGCCAATCATTGACCCGCCCAGCGGGTAGCTTCGTGTGTGTTACCTGCCACAAGAACTCGCCATTACTAGTGTTGAACGCCATAACCACACCGCGATCACCGGTCAAATTGGGGTCACGAAGCCCCTCGTTATTTGTGCCGACATAGATTTGGCCATCAAGAACAACGGGGCCAGCATAGGCTTGTGAGCCTACCGGCTGCGACCATTTCACGTTCAGACCGCTTTCGATGTCCCAAGTATCTGGAAGGTCCGTTTCGTCCGAGACCATGTTGCGCGACGGGGTGTTGCCGAACATCGCTGCCTGCCCCGATTGTCCGGTGGTCTTTCCGTACAACGGACTAAACCCCACCACGGCCGCTAAGATGATTACTGCGGCCATCAGCCAACCACGCCTTCGCATCATTGGTTCTCCATCACTTGTACGTTGTCAAAAAAGATGTCTACTGGTGAATAGCCATAGATCCCGGGGCTCCCACTGCTAATCCTCATGGGATCTTCAGCAGAAATTGTCCATTCCTCGGGTTCTTCGGTGCCACGCTCCCACACTTTCCCGTACACGAGGGTGCGGTCTGGGCCAACTTCGACAGTAAGTTTCATTGTGTACCACTTGTCCTCTCGCCACTCGAACGGAACCCTCTGCATCATGCGTAGCTCTGCCGCCCAGGCACGCACCTCAAGTCTGTTATAGCCCCCTTGTAAGTCGAGGGTGTAACCGCCGTTGATAAGCCCGAGGTCAGGGCGGCTGCGCCGTCGTCGGGCACCCATGATGTCGGCTTGAACTGTGTAGCCAGTCATCGACGAGGGACCCATGTAGATGACGTGACGGTTGAGTCCTGCCGGCGAGCGGCTCTTGTTGAGTACCATGCCGCCATCTAGTTCCTGTACCTGGAATCGGCCACCCCCCATCCACCAATTAGGTTTCTGGCCCGACTCGAAGTTTGTGGCCCAAGGCAGAGGAGCAAAGGAGCGAACGCGGGCTTCGGCGCTCAGGTTTCCAAGCTCAGCAGTGACTTTGCCAGCTTGGTTTTCGCCAGCGGCCGGACGAAACGTGCCAGCATCATCGATAGTGCCACTGAGACCGTCGAGAAGCCACGCGGCATTGTCTTGGGGCCCGAGCTGGTTGCCATCGGCGTCGAATGACCTGACTTCAAAGGAAATCTCTTCCCCTGCCTTGACGATGAGTTCCGCCGGTACGACTTGTAGTCGGGACGGCTCCCTGGACCCGTAGAGAGAAGCAGTCTGAGGAATGGGCAAACCTTCCCCGCTGTAAGAAGCTCCTGGATCACCGATACAGAAGATGCCAGCCTCTGTACTAATGTAGATGCGCCCGTAGGCTATAGCCGGGGAGCCATAGATCTCCGCATGGCGTTCCTCCCCTGGAACTTGGATTTCCTCGGTGTCCAGGATCGAAAGGGCACTCGGGCCAACCTCCAATATATAGACACGGCCGTTGACTTCTGTGTAGTAGACCTTGTTGTCGGCCCACACTGGCGAGCTCTTGCCTACAGTGCCAACGTTAAGTTGCTCTAACTCTGCGCCCGTACTGGCGTCCAGCGCGATTAGCTTTGATGAGTTATCGACGACATAAAGGATGTTGTCGTGGTAGAGCGGTGAAGAAAAACCGATCCCGAGGGCGTTGGCCTGCCAGATTTCACCGCTGCTGGTGATGTTGCCGGAGCCGGTTCCTTCGATCGCTACAACGCGGCCCATGCTGGCATTGTCTATATTTTCCTCGCTGTGGGCGATATAGACAGTTGTGCCGACGACGACTGGTGTTACGTTAATGCCCCGCTTGCTAAGCTCGAATTCCCAAACGAGATCCCCGGTGCCGACATCCATGGCATAGACCCAGCCATCGGCAGCGCCAGCGATTAGCAGTCGACGACCATCAATCTCGGCGACCACCGGAGTGCCCTGAGTGTTGGCATCGGCCCATGGCCTGTTACCCGGCAAAGAGTTCCACAGGACTTCGCCGCTGAGCTTGTCGAACGACCAAAAGCGATGTCGAGGAGCCCCATGCTCGCCCCAATTTGCTCCTATATTACTGAGGATAAGCTGGGTACCATCGATGACAGGATTCTGTGTGCGGCCTCCATAGCCTGAGGCACGCCCCGTGTCTTCGCCCAACCGCCATTCCCACACCGTGTTGCCCTCACGGTCGAGGGCAATCAGCAGACCGTCTACACCGTGATGGTATAGGTAGCCCGTCTCAGGATCGCCAATGACACTTGCCCAGCCAACGCGCGAGAACGGTACGGTGGTGTGGTAGACGTTGAAAGTTCGTTCCCACAACGGCGTGCCGTCGCCAGCATCCCAGCAAGCGACAACAGCCTGCTTAGTCATGCCGTTGCCCTGTCGGCCATTAGCACAAACGCGGCCATCGAAAACCGCCGGTGTCGAGCGACCGACGAATGCTTGTTGCCAGATGAGGTTATCGCCGTCGATTGCCCAATCGGACACGAGATTGATCGCGGAAGATTCCCCTGTCTCGTTTGGACCGCGCCAACTCGGCCACTCCTCAGTTGCTCCACCGGCACAGGCGATATTGCTCAGCACGGTGGCAGAAATTACCAAACCACCAATAAATCGCTTTACAAACGTTCGCCGAGGAGCATGAGTCTGTAGCGTGGGCATTCGTATTCTCTCAGGGTCTTTGCGTGAGAAGGTCGACGGATCAATTCGGTGGGCCCCCTGATCGTATGTTTGCTTCTCCGAGGCCGCAACCGTACCCGAACGGCATTTGTCCTAAGGAAAAAAGACGCGAGTGATTGTCCAATAGAGGCCAATGACTCCGATCGTCAGTGACAGAGGTATGCTGATTCGTGGACGGTACCAGTCGCGGTGCTGAAATGGGCTAAGGACAAGAAACGCCCCCAAGATCACCGCGAGTTGGCCCAATTCGACACCCACGTTAAAGCTCAATAAAGCTGTTAGGTATTCACGGGGCGGCAATCCGAGCTGAGCCAACACCCCGGCAAAGCCAAGGCCGTGCAAGAGGCCAAAGCCAAAAACGACCGCCGGACGCCATGGTTTGAGTTCCCCCGTGATGACGTTTTCGAACGCGACCCATGCGATCGATAGAGTTATTAAGGGTTCGACGAGCGATGGTGACAGGCTCACGATGCCGTAGGTAGACAGTCCCAATGTAAAGGTGTGCGCAGCAGTAAATGCGGTGACCTGGGCAAGTAATGGCCGCCATGAAGTGTTGAGCAGGAAAAGGCTGAGCACGAAAAGCATGTGGTCGAGCCCGAGCGGAAGTATGTGTTCAAAACCCAGGTACAGGTATTGGCTAATTACATTCAGGCGGCCCGGTGTCGGAGGCGGTTCGTCCAAAGCATAAATTTCGGAACGATCACCGCGTTCCAGTATTTGACGCAACGTGACGAGGTTGCCCAACTGGTCGGATGCGAAGGACTCTGGGTCGTCATCGAGTCCAGAGGGTGTCCCGTAATCGAATCCGAGCATCTCGTTGAGAAAGTCCGTTACAACCTGGTGCCCCCTCACGTCGACGAAAGAGATATGCAGTGGTGGAAACGCCCGTGATGCCTGCAAGCTTAAGTTAGTCGCATCGGTGGGAATTAAACCGGCCATGCGGACCGTGAGGCCGAGCATCGTGCTGGTGCTCCGTGCGGCCACGGTATTTTGATCCGGGAAAGTGATCTTGGGCAAAAAGACCTCATTGTCGAAGCGAATCCGCACACGCCGAAGGAACGTTTGTCGCAGGTCATCGACGGTTTGGTTGAGTTCGGCCTCTGACATCGCATTTAGCGTGCGCATCAATTGGACGTCGTCCGTATCCTGTGGCATGCCCAGTGCCAAAGCATCGAGGTCGACTTGCATGTCGATACGAAAATCGCCTCCAGGAAGCAAAACCACCGTGGTTCGAGTGAAGCTCAGATCGTGAGCGGTTGCCCTTGGAACAACCAGCAGGGCGAAGATGGTGATCATGGTCGCTGCAGGCAAGAAGCAGTAGCGTGGCAGGTTCCATGGACGCGGTCCCCGGCTAGGGACGGTCCTATAGCGTGTCGTGCGCACAGCCAACTTTGGCAAAGGATTCTCCGCAAGCTCAAGGGCGGAAGATCGCCCGCCAAGAATTTTACCAGTGAGCAACGTCCGAGCTACAGTTGACCTTCCAAGCACGGCTGGCCTTTTCACGAGTCGCCATCTCGGTCACAATTCTGAGCACCATGAACTTTAGGTCCTATCTTCCAACTGCCACCAGCCCGGGAGCGCACTATGAAGCAAACTGATGACTTTTCTGCCGCTCGTCCACGCCGATCACACTTATTGTTGGTTCTCTTTGCGCTAGCTACCAGCTCTGCAGCGTGCTCATCGGTTTACACGCCTGACCGGGAGGCCCCCGGATTCACTGTCGATTCGATTCGCCAGGAGGATATGCGTGCCGACCTGTTTTTTCTGGCTTCCGACGCAATGAATGGGCGTGCGGCGACTAGTCGAGACGTGGCAATTACCAGCGAGTTCATTAAGGCTAGGTTCCAACGGCTCGGGTTGATGCCAGGTGGTCCCGAGAACTCTTACTTCCAGCCGTTCAACTTAGTGTCAGCGGCGCTTGGAGACGGTGACAATTCGCTGGTGATCGACGGTATTGACACCGGTGGATTGCGTCGCAGGTCGATCGGTGAGGATTACTATACGCTGAATTTCAGCGCCTCTGGATCCGGTAGCGGCGAGCTCGTGTACGCCGGATTTGGCATCGTCGAGCCGCGACTCGGTTACAACGACTACCAGGGAGAGGGCGTCGAAGGCAAGATCGTTTTGGTGCTCGACAGGGAACCCGGAGTCGCTGACCCCGCGAGCCCCTTTGATGGTGTGGTCACTGCCGAGCAGTCGCGCGACTGGCGCAAGGCGTTGGTAGCACAGGAGCGTGGCGCTGCAGGCATCCTGTTCGTGAGCGATGTTCACAACCGACCCGAGAGTACGGACTACACATCTGCGGCGGAGAACTATTGGCGCGTTAGTCAACGCCCGCGGGTGACCCTTGAAACCTGGATGGACAAGATCGAGATTCCGGCCGCACGCGTTTCAGCACAACTCGCCGAACGTTTAGTTGCCGAAAGTGGGCAGACTCTCGAGCAACTCGCTGCCGGAGCGGAGTCTGGAAGCGGCCATGGCGTCCTTGCCATTCCAGGCCCTAACGTTCAAATCAACGCATCAGTCAATCGCCGAGCCATTCCAGCACGCAACGTACTCGGAATGGTTGAGGGATCGGATCCCGACGTGGCTGACGAGGTGGTAATCATCTGTGCCCACTTCGACCATGATGGAGCCAATGAACAGGGTGTTTTTAACGGTGCGGATGACGATGGTTCGGGGACGGTTGCATTGCTAGACATTGCCGAAGCCTACGCTTTGGCGGCTGCACGTGGAGAGGGTCCGCGCCGCACGGTGCTGTTCGCTGCGTGGGATGCTGAAGAGCGGGGGCTGCTTGGTGCTTGGTACTACACGGAGGCTCCAACGTTCTCGCTGGGGAGTACAGTCGCGGTGCTCAACATGGACATGATCGGACGCAACGAGGAAGTTCCAGCCGACGGCGGCAATCGGTTCCGTGGCCTGGAGCCCCAGACAGCTGAGTCAAACGCCAATGCAATCAATATTATGGGGTACTCCCACAGTTCCGACCTTCAGGACGAAGTCTCGGAGGCCAATGGGCAGATTGGTCTCGAGCTTAACTTTCGTTATGACAACAACACCTCAAACCTGTTGCGGCGATCGGATCATTGGCCGTTCCTCCAGGTTGGTGTGCCAGCCACCTTTTTTCACACTGGCTTGCACCCCGACTACCATCGGTTTACCGACACCCCCGATCGTATCAACTACCCGAAAATGGAAAAGATCGCGCGGCTTGTTTACATGACGAGTTGGAATCTGGCGAACGACGATGGTCGACCAGCCCTCGACCGCGACCTGTAGTGGTCGAATAAACGAAGGATCTGACATGAGACGTCTGGTGGTATTGGTTCTCCTCGTGGCAACACTTGGCATCGTTGCTTCGAGTGAACTCGCCGCTGAGTTCGAGGTGGCAACTAGATTTATCGCGGGTGGGGACTGGCCGATGTGGGGCAGAACGCTCACCCGCAACATGGTTTCCGACGCGACTGGATTGCCGGCCGAGTGGGACACCGATACTGGTCTAAACGTTAAATGGGTCGCGGCGCTTGGATCGACGAGTTACGGCAACCCAGTGATCGCTGATGGCAAGATCTTCATCGGTACGAATAACGACCTTATGCGTGCCCCCGATGTCGCCGGTGATAAGGGAATCGTAATGGCATTCCGGGAATCGGACGGCAAGTTCCTCTGGCAGATGGTGCACGACAAACTGGAAAGCGGACAGGTTAACGACTGGCCATTCCAGGGCATCTGTTCGTCGCCTACCGTTGATGGCGACCGTCTCTACTACGTGACCAACCGTGGGGAAGTCGTTGCTCTCGATACTGAGGGTTTTCTCGATGGCGAAAACGATGGGTCATTTACTGACGAGGTTCGTGCCGGTGAAGTCGACGGTGACGTTGTATGGAGTTTCGATATGATCGGCCAGCTCGACGTATTCCCCCACAATATGACCAGCAGTTCCCCGGCTGTATACGGTGACCTAGTGATCGTTAATACATCGAACGGTCGGGACGAGGAGGGCCACCTGCCGTCACCGCACGCTCCCGACCTGATCGCGCTCGACAAGCATACTGGGAAGCTCGTGTGGCGTGCTGCGCCCCTCGGCGAACAAATTCTCCATGGCCAATGGTCATCTCCATCGGTGGGAGAGATCGACGGTGTTATGCAAGTCGTCATTGGCCAGGGAGACGGCTGGGTACGTGGCTTCGAAGTTACTACTGGCTCGATGTTATGGGAATTTGACACTAACCCGCTTGATGCGGAGTATCCGCGCACCCGCAACAACATTATTTCTACGCCGGTGATTTGGGAGAACAAGGTGTTCGTGGCCAACGGGCAGGATCCGGAAAACGGCGAGGGGCGTGGTCGCCTGCATGCCATCAATGCAACGCAGCGGGGCAACATTACTGAGTCAGGTTTGGTGTGGCGCGTTGAAGAGATCCGCCGCTCGCTATCAACGGCGGCAATTCACGACGGGCTGTTGTATTTGGCTGATTTCAGCGGCTTTTTTCGCTGCTTCGACGTTAGCACCGGGGAGGAGGTATGGATGTACGATACCTTCGCGGCAGTGTGGGGTTCTCCGCTGGTCGCCGACAACAAGGTTTACCTTGGTGACGAGGATGGTGACGTTATTGTTTTGCGCGCCGGTCGGGAAATGGAAGAGCTTGCTGAGATGAACCTTGGTAACGCGGTCTATGGCGCACCGGTCGTGGCTAACAGCGTCCTCTATATAAACACCAGGAGCCAGCTCTACGCCCTAGTGCAGCAGTAATCTACTGGCCACTGACTGCCTCAGCGATGGCATACAGGCGATCACCGGCGCGGATGTAGAAGTGTCCATTGGATACTGCTGGCGTGCTTAGCGTGTAGCCTGGAAGTGAGTTGGTTGCTAGGATCTCGAACTCGCGCCCGGCCTTGTACACAGTGGTAACTCCGTCCTCGCTGATGATGTAGATCTTGCCTTCTACTAGGATCGGGGAGGCGCTGTAGGTGCCGGGTTCGATGCGTTGGTTTGTATAAACGACCTCGCCGGTCGCAAGATCCAGGCAATGGACGACGCCATTGTCTCCGACGATATACAAAAGTTTGCCGTCCGAGACTGGTGTGGGTACGTCAGGACCGTCGCCGAAAGACCACAATAGATGTGATGTCGTTACATCGCCGCGCCCGCCTGCCTTCAGTGCCAGCATTGGTCGAACCCGGGTGGGGGCGATGATGATTTCTCCAATGACCACCGGTGAGGCGATGATCCGGTAGTTACGGTCGTTCCGAGGGTTGAGACCGTCAGCACGCCAGAGCTCCTCACCGGTTTCGAGGTTGTGACCGGTTACTACGTCGCCACCGCTAATGACAATCTCCGTTACCCCATCGTATTGCAGCAGGGCTGGCGTGGTGTACGAGTCGGGAGACTCACTGATAGCGTCAGTTGGTCGTTCGACCATCCAAGCCGTTTCGCCGGTCATTTTGTTGATACGCAGCACATAGGACGGATCGTCGGTCTTCATGCCGTGCAGCACTTGCACGTAGAGTGCATCCTCGTGCAGCAGCGGCGACGAAGCGAAGCCCCAGTTGAGGCCGAATCTCCAGTAATCGTTAGAGATGTTGCGGGCCCAGATTTCGTTGCCTTCGAAGTCAAAGGCACGCAACCAGCCGGTCCCAGTCATCACCCAGACGTACTTTCCGTCCGTGACCGGCGAGGGGGAGGCCATGTTTTGCTTGCGCTCTTGGTGGTCTCCATCACTAAGGAACTTCTTCCAGATGATTGAGCCATCATGGCGATTGACGCGCCACAACTCGACGTTCAAGTCTCTGGATTGTACAGGAGGCTGTGCGGGGGTCACCCTACTGTTGCGTCGTCGGCGACCATACCCACCGCCACCACCCCGTTGAACATATGAGACAGTCAAAAAGATAGTGTCGTCCCAGATAATCGGTGTGGAGCCTGTCCATGCCGGGACTTCGAGCGTCCAGGAGATGTTTTCCGCGTCGCTCCAGGTAATTGGCAGCCCAGTCTCGCTGGTCGTTCCGTCGAGATTGGGTCCACGCCACTGGGGCCAGTTTTCGGTAGCTGGGGAGCCCTCTGCGTTGACCTTGTTGGTGTTGATCGCGAAGATGACAACGGCGGCGATCATGAATGAAAGGATCGTCAGTCCATACGTCTTTTTCACTGTGCAATCCTCCTCATGAACCGTTGGGAAATTCCTCAGTGTCGTTAGTACTAGATTGGTTCACATGCCTACCGATTTGAATGACTGTGTGCCGCCCCCTGTTTGTGGGCGCGTTGGTGAGCACGTTTATCGTCCTTGATTTTGCTTTCGCGGCTAAGGTTGGCAATCATTTCCGTTCCACTGGGGGACATATCCAGATGGTGATCTACCGCCAGGTGCTGACGCAACGGTTCGTAACCGAAGTCGTCTTCGAAGTCCCGCCAAACGCTGTGGATATGATTGGCGTTGTTTTGAGTGTTGTCGTATTCGATGACGAACGTTGGACCTTGGATCCTGTAGTAATGCCCCTCACCGGGTTCAGTGCTGCCGGCCCAGGCAAAATGAACGCGCTCGACTCCAGCCTGACGAATTTTCGCCATCTGGTAATCGAGTAGAGTTGGATTCATGCGGTCGCCGTAGACGTCCATTAACTCCATGAGAATAGCGTACTGGACATCGTTAATGTCGGCGATCGAAATTCCCTCGGGAGCCCCCATTTCGGCACGTTGGAAATTCTCTGTGAGGATATCTTGAGGGGCTTCACCGGCCAGGATCACGCGCGCCCGTTGCCCTTCATCAAACGAATTCAGCAATTCAAAACCAAGGTCTTGCTCACGGGAGAACGGGCTCAGTCCAGCGTGGACTTCTGAGTCTGCGGGGACACGGGCCGGATTTCCGCCGAAGAACGCCGGGGTGCCTGACACAAGATGGTTATCAACGATTGTGAAGCTAGCGGAAAAATGATGTCCTTCGAATCGCCACGCCCAGGAGCCTTCGGTGGTTGGCTCGCCGAACATCATCAAGTAGTAGTTGCCGGGGTTACGCATCTCGCGGCCGCCCGAGGTTGAAAAGAGTAACTCTTCGAGCTGGACAATCTTGAATGCTTGCTCGGTTCCGTTCGCACCCAGGCCATCGTCTAGCAGCGTTCGAAGATCTGTCATTTGGTCAGCATCAAGATCCCCTATTCGGAGTCCGACACGGTCGACCGGGGTATAGAACCATTCGTGTCTGATGGGGTCGTCAAAGGAGAACTCTGCCGCTTGCATTTGTTCAGGGCTAAGTCTACTTGCCAACGCTTGCCAAGCGCCTAGCATGGGGCTCGCCGATGGGGCTTCTAAGGTTACGGTTTCTTCGGGGTCGGGTGGTGAGGTTCCAGCACACGAAACGAGGGAGAAGGCGAGAGCGGTAACGGTCGTCAGTAGTACGGTGCACGGCAGTATTTTCCGGATCACGGACCCTCCTCGGGATGAAAGCTAGTTGGACATTCCATATTGTCCAATGTGTACCACAAGCGAGTGGGAGATGGCACGGAGCAAAACCTTTAACCTTAAAGCCCGGCGAGCTTCCTGAAGGGTTGCCGTAGCTCCTCCGGGGTACGGCAGGGGTGGTTTGATGTCGCTTCGACCCACAGGTTCTGTGTGCTGCCGGTGACCAACAGTTCATCATCACGTCGGACCTTGTACGCAAAACGGATTGCTCGGCTGGCAAGGTCCTCAATCCAGCAGGTAACACTCACCGTTTCCCCGTAAATGGGCTGGCTTCCGATAACGGACCTGCAATTCAATGTTCAACAGCCTGTAGCCAATTCGCTCAATATCCGCATAGTGGTAGCCACTCCGGGCGCACAAGTCCGTGCGCGTCAGCTCGAACCACACAAGGTAGTTTGCGTGGTGTACGAGGCCCATTTGGTCCGTTTTGAAATAGCGAACCTCGACGTCGATTTGGGTACGTATCGCTTCTCCCATATGCTTCGTGTCCAGCCTGGAAATGTAGCAGCCTCCCTCTGTCGAATATTGATTCACATTGAATCTTCACAATACGGTACCTACTTCTTAAGAACTCCTTTCCCCCGGGGCGAGCGTTGTAGAGAATTTGAGAGGTTCTCGACGCCAAAATTCACTGTCGTCTGCCCCGTGGTGTGCGATACGAGAACGGCCAGTGGCGGCCCCTCTTGTTTGCAGCTACCTTCTCGGGATGGAGATTTTGGACTGATGATTCGTCTGAGTGGTTCGCGAGGTGTGTTGCAGTGAAGTGGTCGTCGGTGTTGTCACGCGAAAGATCTGAGAAATTTGCTGTAGAAGAAGCGCTCGAAAGCATAGCTGTTGATCTTCAGGGTGAAGTCCCCGATCTTATCCTGATGTTTGTCTACTCGAGCCAGACCGACCAGTCTCCGTCAATGGCAGAAGCAATAGCGGAGTGTTATCCAGATGTTGCTTTGGTTGGGTGCTCGGCTGCTGGTGTGGTCGGTGGTGGACATGAGATCGAGCATGAGCCAGCACTTTCGCTCACAGCCGCTGTTTTGCCGGGGGTCCAAGTCGAGGTATTCCACCTGCTGCCCAATGAAATGGAACTGCTCGGTGACGAGCCACTTATGTGGCACCGCCGATTCGGTTTCGAGCCTGCTGATGAACCCAGCTTCGTGTTATTTGCTGACCCGTTTACCTGCGATGCCAACCTGTTGATTCGAGCACTTGACGACGCCTATACGACAAGTCCGAAGGTAGGGGGCTTAGCCAGTGGCGGCAGAGCTCCCGGCGAGACCCAATTATTTGCAGGGGAGGAGATTCACTCCGTGGGTGCTGTTGCCTTGGTGCTGCGTGGCAATATTGTGATGGATACGATCGTTGCGCAGG
>Ga0310121_10003183_pt1 | contig 15070 bp, 13 predicted proteins | sample CB27_Tmax_986_MG_FD_203504 | JGI IMG/M metagenome (GOLD analysis project Ga0310121, IMG submission 203504) | Marine microbial communities from Western Arctic Ocean, Canada - CB27_Tmax_986 | ecosystem: Environmental > Aquatic > Marine > Oceanic | place: Canada: Western Arctic Ocean | collected...
AATTGTGTATTTTTTGAAACATCGGACAAATCCAGCCCAGAGAGCACAACGTCCGCGGTCCGAAGTGTGTCGTTGTGACAAGCCATGCAGTAACGTTCAATCACTACTCCATGGGTAGGACGCACAGTCGACCTGTTGGTTTCTTGTTGTTCCGCGTGTGGATACGCGGTCATCGCGGGCAACGTGAGGAGACACGCTGCGACCAGCGGGAACCTTATTTTCATCATATGGGTCACCCGAAAAATCAAGGACAACGAACTCCGATATTGAAATTCTAGCCGATCTCATGACACTCGTCGATAGTTCGGTGCATCCGGAGATTCAATGTCCTTCAACAAAACCAGTCCAGCACAGCTATCAATGCCGAAAGTTTATTGGAAGTCATTAAGAATAAGTGGGTTATTGAATATTTCTTTCTTGAACACTGCTTACATATAGGGAGCAGAGATCCGACTATCAATGCACACGACTAAAACACATCCAAATCATTCGCAACCACGATCTTCCCCTTGAATTCAGCTGTCACTTCATCCAAGAGGACAGATTCTGAAACTCCATAAAGTAGTGCATGATAAAGGACAAGCAGACCTGGTTCAGACTCGGCCGCCAAGCGTCCAAGTTCACTTGCGAGTGTATGCGAGCCACGGTGATAGGCCTGAAAACTCTCAGGCGTCTGCAACAATCCCGAATCACTGATTACTTCATGAATCAGAATATCGACATTCCTAGCTTTTTCACGCAATACTTTGCTGACCGCTGTATCACCGGAAATAACGATCGTTATATCGTCCGTCACAATTCGAAACCCAAACGACGGACCACCGTGAGACACCGAGAACGCTTCAATCGAAATATCGTCTTTCGCGAATACGACACCTGGTACCATCTCAATTGGTTCCGTTTTGTAACCGTCCGGGTCATGAACTGGTAGATTTCCAGACAGACGAAACGAAACATCTGGAAGCATCATTTGATTCACGCCGGAAGCGATTTTCGTAAGCCCTGACGGACCCCATACTCTCAACCGACGTTGCCTCCGCCACCACATGGCTGTCGAAAGCTCAGAAAGGTCTTGCGTGTGATCATTGTGCAAGTGCGTCAAGAACACGCAACAGATTTGTGTCGGATACAGCGACGGAATGTCGTACCTGTAACGGGCCAGAGTTGCGTTCTGTACGGCGCCAGCTCCAACATCAAACAAATAGGCCTCACCCTTATGAATGACAGCGATGCTAGGTCCTGCTCGGTGAGGGTCAGGCAAGGGCGTCCCGGTCCCCAAAATAACTACCTGAGTCTGCCGCGACAATTCTTCTTCCGATGGTCCATTACGCTGCTCCGCAACTGCACTCACGAAAGGCTTTCGGTATGATTCATCAGCCAGCCAATTGCAGGCCGATATGTTCACAACGGACGCAACAAAGCACAGCAGGCGTTTGTTCATCTTTTCAGCTACGACAAGTACCACAAACTGACATCATGATGATTGTCATTGCACTTTGCGAAACAGTTTCCGCAAAGACCGGCGTCTCTTTTCATCTCGCTTCGTCAACAAGTTTCGTCAACGCTAAAAAAAAACGATCCCGTCGCTCAATCAATTCATTGAGTTCTACCAGAGGATAGTCATAAAATCCCGAACCACTCTTGGTCCCAAAGTTACCTTCTTTAACTTTCTCGCCGAGAATGGAAGGAGGGCTTGCAGCGTTGCTAAGTTCAGGCCAGAGATAACTCGAGATGCTGTGAAAGACGTCTAATCCACCGAAATCCGCAGTTCGTAATGGACCCAGAAAAGACCAACGGAATCCCGGACCACTAGTCATGGCTCGGTCTAGGTCTTCTGCGGAAACAACACCCTCACTTAGCAAATGCAATGCTTCCCGAAAAACCGCGAACTGCAATCGGTTGGCGACAAATCCCGGGACATCCCGACGCACGTGAATCGGCTGTTTGCCCAACTGTCGAGCAAATGCCATTAGTTGGTCAATCAGGCCGCGCTGTGTTTTCTCGCCTGACGTCACCTCGACCAACGGCACCAGTTCAGGCGGATTGAACCAATGGAAACCCGCAATTTGTTCAGGACGATTGGTAGCGTCGGCCAATCGAGTAATGGACAGCCCCGAGGTATTCGACACAATCGCTGCACCGGGAGGAGCCAACAAGTCGAGTCTCTTGAAAACATCACACTTTAGCTCAAGGTCCTCAGAGATCGACTCGATAATCAAGTCACTTTCAGAAACAGCTTCATCAAGCACGCAGGAAGTCGAGAATAAGGCGCTACCTCGCTGCGACTGTTCATGAGTCTGTAACCCCACTGATTCAAGCGTTTTCCGACTAAAGTCGATTCGCTCCCTGGCCCGATCAATCGCGAGCGGGTCCAAATCACACAGAGTAACCGGGCACCCATGGTCGCACAGACATTGCGCAATTCCCGCCCCCATGGTCCCGGCGCCGAGAACCGTCGAAACAATCGTTTTATCGGACATCCCGAAAACTCCCGCATTGACTCATCTCTTCACACTCCGAAACACTGTGATCTCGCGTATCCCAATGTAATGACCACTATCGGAAGACACACGAATTTTGCTTGTTTCGTTTTCTCCCAGTCCTAGATGTCATCAGAATTTACTCACAGCAAGGACAAACCTTTTACCGACAAACAAAACGTTAGGGAGTAGCATAAGACACGTACCGCATGTCGATTTCGTAGAATTTGAGGGATTGTCTCCTTACTCGAACCTACTTGAAGGCTATTGCGCCACAATACTTGTCAGCCGCATCCATGATGTCTGTCGAACGCTCCGTGACATCGCCTTGAGCTACTAACGCAACACCGGAGATCGCATGGGAATTCTTGGAATCGTTCTTTCATTACTCGGCCTAATGTACTTCGCCTATCGCGGCGTCAATGTCCTTGTGTTAGCGCCGATTATGGCACTTTTTGCAACACTTTTTGATGTGAACGCACCCATGCTGGCTTCTTACACGCAGGTGTTCATGCCCGCGCTTGCTGGGTATCTGCTTAACTACTTCCCCTTGTTCTTACTGGGAGCCATTTTTGGGCAACTCATGGCCGATAGTGGTGCTGCGCGTGTAATCGGCACCAGCCTGACCGCAAAGGTAGGTGTCAAACACGCACCACTCGCGGTCGTCCTCTCGTGTGCACTTCTCACCTACGGTGGAGTGTCCTTATTCGTCGTGGCCTTCTGTATTTATCCCATCGCCCGCACGTTATTTCAAGAAGCCGATATTCCGAAACGTTTTATTCCGGCCTGTATTGCGCTTGGTTCTTTTACCTTCACAATGAGTGCCCTCCCAGGCACACCAGCAATCCAAAACGCCATTCCGATGCCGGTATTTGGCACAACCGCATTTGCGGCACCTGGTTTGGGACTATTTGCCGCGCTCGTGATGTTCTTTGGAGGCATTTCGTGGCTGAACCGAAGGATTGGAGTCGCTCGTTCACACAGAGAAGGCTACGGGCAGACGGATGACACTCCGGTGCGCATCAATGTCGAAACTTCTGAGATGCCACTCTGGACAGCACTTCTTCCGCTGATTCTTGTCGTGGTACTGAACTACCTGTTCTCTGGCATTTTCATTCCGCAGTGGGACACATCTTACTTAGGCACTAAGTCTTTTGGAGGTATCGAACTCGACAGCGTCCTTGGCGTATGGTCGATCATTGCAGCAATCACGATTGCGATCTGCTGCCTGCTAGTTCTCCAGAGAAAACGGCTTTCTGAACCCGTCCAAACGATAAATAAAGGCACTATGGGTAGTCTGTTACCGATTTTCAACACAGCGTCCGAAGTGGGGTATGGGGCAACGATTGCATCCCTAGTTTCTTTTGCCGTCATTAGAGATGGAATCGTCGGGATATTTCCGCAGTGGCCGCTGGTTTCGCAGAGTATCTCGATCAACTTACTCGCTGGAATTACCGGTTCCGGGTCTGGAGGCTTGAGTATCGCGCTTGAGGCACTAGGAGACAGTTATTTGGCACTTGCTGAGAGCGCGAATCTTTCGCCCGACCTACTTCATCGCGTCGCCACACTTGCTTGCGGTGGTTTCGATACGCTCCCGCACAACGGAGCGGTCATTACACTTCTTGCGATTTGCGGATTGACTCACCGGCAATCGTATTTCGACATTTTCGCAGTGTCCCTCGTCGTCCCTTTCTTGGCGACTGCTGGAGTCGTAATTCTCGGCACTATGTTCGGCGCCTTCTGAACAAACCGACCGGTTCATTAAGTATCTTTCAGCTCAGCACTGCCGGCTCGTACGCTCGCTCTAATGCTCACATAGCTTCAGCGCGCAAGAAACCTTTTCGAGCCCCGTACATGATCAGATGATTCGACTCATAGCTAGCTACCGACTAAACTTCGAACGAACTGGAAGAACAGAACGAAACAAAGCTAAACACCGATCTTTTTTGATCGACCACTTCCTCGCAGCACTTTTATATGACTAACACAGACTTGACTCTCCGCACTCAACTCGTCGAACTCCTCGACGGTCACCAGGCTCACGTCGAACTTCTTTCGACTCTCCGCAAGATATCTGTCGGCAATCTCTCGAAAAAGCCTAATGGCGCACCATCGACACTTTGGGAACTCTTCGAACACATGCGGATCGCCCAGTCAGACATTCTCCACTTCTGCCAAAACCCAAGCCACATTTCACCAGAATGGCCAGAAGGCTACTGGCCTAACAATCCACCTCCAACGAGTCACATGAAATGGGAGGAAAGCATTGCAGCCTTCCGTCACGACCTCGACGCGGTGAAGGCACTTGTCCTCAACCCGGAGATCAATCTTCACGAGGCCCTTCCATACGGGAACGGCCAGACGATACTTCGCGAGGTACTACTAGTTGCCGATCACAACGCATACCACTTGGGACAATTGGTGCTTACTCTGAAAATGATCGGCGGTTGGTAGTCGCCTCTCAGTTGTCAGTCATTAAACGCAGTGTGAAATGACGAACACAGCATCAGATACAAACACCTAAGTCCTTCGTATAAGTGATTTGCCACGTCTACAGAAGAGTGATCGCTTCAACTACGGTGATACTTGTCGCCAGCATCAACACCACGCAACCACTCGCACCAGCGACTCGTTCATCAATGAACCTGGTCTTACAAAAGAGGCGGTTTTCGTTCGTGCCAATTCGTAGCCTGCTCATACGCGTGTGCTAGCGTAAGCACGTCGAGTTCTCCCAGTCGTCGCCCACTGATTTGAAGGCCGATTGGCCACCCTTCACGACTAAAACCGCAGGGCACTGAAATAGTCGGAACGCCATAGACGTTGAAGGGGGCGGTGTTCTGGATCAACTCTGCAGTCGCTGCAACAGGGGATTCCTGAGCCGCTGCGATCGTAACGGGAAGCCTTACCAAGGTTGGGGTAACTAGGACATCCACATTCGAAAACACATCGTCAATGGCCTTCCTAGCCAATTCAAGGTCATACATCACCTCAACGTAATCCGCAGCGGGCACATCAGCACCACGCATTATGCGCTCCAATGTGCTCGGACTATACAACTGCCGCCGTTCAACCAGATACTCCTCATGGTATGCGTAGGCTTCAGCCCAAACAGGACTACCTTGCGGCCTGACTGGAAGGTTCACGTCTTGCATTCCCACCGTTAAATCACCAATTACACCTAGTGCCTGTTCTATTGCGCTGAGAACCTGCGGATCCGCATTTTCATAAAACACTTCCCGCGGCACACCGACGCGCAATGTCGATGTCCTTCGCTGGAGAGCACTTGAGTAATTTGGAACCGCCGCCCTGATACTCGTAATACCCCGTGGATCGTAGCCAACGATCGCTTGCAGCAACAATGCAGTATCCGCCACCGTTCTGCACATTGGACCTACGTGATCAAGAGAAACACTGAGCGGAATAATGCCGCGAATACTGGCAAGCCCATAAGTCGGTTTCAGACCAACAATTCCGCAATGAGCCGCAGGAATACGAACCGACCCACCGGTATCAGTTCCCAATGCACCTGCACACAGTCGCGCCGCAACCGCCGCCCCCGATCCTCCAGACGACCCCCCCGGAATGACATCGATATCCCATGGATTTCGCACTGGACCAACGTGGCTAGCCGCAGACGTTGCGCCGTAGGCAAACTCATGCATGTTGAGTTTTCCAATAATGATCGCACCAGCCACCTTCAAACGCGTCACGACCTCCGCATCAGAATCTGGAATGCGGTCCGCGAACACAGCGCTCGCCGCTGTTGTCAATACTCCCGCCGTATCGATATTGTCTTTCAATGCGATCGGAATACCGTGCAATGGCCCTCGCCACTTACCATTTGCAAGTTCTTGATCCAATTCCCGCGCTTGCGCAATAGCTCGCTCTTCCGTCAACGTCACAAAGGCGTTGACACGGCTGTCTAAGCTTCTGATGCGACCGAAATACGCGGACACGAGTTCGGACGGTGATAGATCACCTGAACGAATTAATCGAGAAGATGCAGCAATGCTGAGTTCAGTGGGGTCAGCCGATTGCGAAAAAGACCGTTCACTTAGACCAAGTACAACCGCTACAACACTACTCGCCATAAATTCTCGGCGATTGAACGTTACCTTAGACATGGAGCCTCCTCACTACTGGGCTACTAGTCGCACAACCACGGTCTAATTTTGTCAGAACCACCATCCATTCACCAATAGAGAGCTAGGGCAGTAGAATGATCATGGTGAGACGCGCCATGGACGTAATTCGAAAAGTTCATTTCTTCGGTTTAGTTTTACTTGCGGCCCTGCCAGTCGATGGAGGGCAGGAACCATCCCTCGAAGCCGTGCTCGATCGTGCTACACGCTACGTCGATAACTTCTACGTCCAGCTATCTGGTATCGTCGCTGAAGAATCATATGAACAGCGATCGCGTGCAACAGGAGGAATCGGTTCTCGAAGTTACAGAAACCAATATGTCAAACTTCGGTCGGACTACCTCCTGATGCGTCCAGAGGGCTCAGACCGTTACTATGGATTCCGGGACGTGTTCGAAGTCGATGGTCGGCCCGTTCGTGACCGGCAAAACCGTTTGACACAACTGTTTCTTAATCCCTCGGCATCCGTAGAACGCCAAATTGAAGGAATTCTAAACGACAGTGCTCGCTATAACGTGGGCGACGTTGTACGGAACATCAACACACCGACGCTTGCGTTACTCTTCCTTCGCGAAGCGTATAGGCCTGGATTCGAGTTCGAGCATGTATCCGACGAGTCTCCGCCTCTGGGATTCGACTATCCGAACAACGCACCAAACATTTGGGTGGTCAAGTACAGGGAGACATCTTCGACCACTGTGTTCGCGGGAGGCAATGATAGAGACTTACCCGCGCATGGTCGCTTCTGGATTGAACCAACAACCGGCCGCGTACTTGTCACCGAGCTGGCCCTTGAGGACCCTGAAATCAATACGCTCGTTGCCGTGACATTTCAAATGAACGAAACAATAGGCCATTTTGTACCAGTGGAGATGCGAGAACTCTATGGCAATCGTCGGCGCGGCTCGCGCGTTGACGGCACAGCAACCTATTCGAGGTTTCGTCGATTTGAGGTATCCACGGCCTCGGGAACAGACCCAAAAACACCGAACTCGAGAAACTGAGGCACGCACAGCACAATGCCATCGATTCCGTTTGCTCGAAAGAAGCATCGGTGTATCCACCGCCACTCGATTGTCTATTCCTCGCTGCCGATGCGATTTGGCGATTACGTTGAATGCCATTTCCTTTCGAATAAACATCGAGACAAACATCACCGTCGCTCAAACGACAAATTGCACCAACTTTCATGATTGACCCGTTGTTCACCACACTCGATACGGTCATGATTCTTACAAACATTCATGGTTTTCTCATGAAAGGCATACAAAATAACCCACCCCTTGTTGAACCGTCTGCGATTCGGCGATACGCTAGCGCTTGATGCCTAGCCACCGCTCCGGTGAATCTTCTGTGTTGGAGAGCTTCAACCCGACGGGCCGGCTTTTAATAAGGAGAATAAACATGCGAAACGGATTACTTTTGGCACTAACACTCGTCTTCAGCTCGCTTCTCATAGGATGGGCCTCGACATCAACCGAGGCGCAAGACGTGTCCACGCCCGACGGCGCTCTATTTTTGACGATTGACTTGCAAGTAGACCCTGAGAAGATCGATGAATTCCTCGAAGTAATGATCGAAGCCGCCCCCGACACACGAAATTGGGAAGGTTGCCTTCTTTTCGACATCTACGTGGACCAGGACAATCCCGGTCACGTGGTGTTCTACGAAATCTGGGACTCGAAGGAAAACCAACAGGCCTACATCGGCTGGCGAGGAGAGACGGGTTTCAATGCAAAAATCGGCCCCTATATAGTAGCTGGGGGCGGTGGATTGACTTACTTCAACAAGGTTGATGGCTAATCGATAAAGCACCGAACAGCATCACAGGACTGCTGTCAGCTAAACGCCAAGGTTGTCGGTGTTCTTAGAGAAATGTTCCTTCCCTGCGCAGCACACAACATGCTGCGTCAGGGGAGGTCACCACTATGAGCTATAGCTCAAGAATCGTTTACCTGCGACCGCGCCCTTCGACACTCAACTCGCCTGCCTGTCCGTCCGTGAAGACAGGTGTGATTTGCCAAGAAACGAAGTCGCCCCATTCTGCCGCATGAACATACACGGTCCCTGGTTGATCAGTTTCAACCAGCAACCATCCATTACCAGACCCTGGTGCGTGCCAACGACCTAGTTGTGTCAATCCGTCAGGCATTGGTGCGGCTCCCTCAAGGAACCTGTTGTGTGCTTTATCGAAACAGTCAGATTTTAGTGTCCATTCCATCATGTACAGCATTGCTAGACCTCCTCCGCGAGGATAACAGTTCTTGCTTTGGTCACCTATTGTAGCCTCATAGCCATCTGAAGAACTGTCTGTTCACTCCAATACGAAGCTGGATCAGAATCCGTAAACAGTGCTCACCTCTTAGTGGCAGCAGAACAATAACACCACAACATGCGTACCTGGAGGATGAGTCGGTGTCCCAAACGAAAGATACAAAGACCTGATGTGTACTCGCCGCATCCGACCAGTCAATCGCTGAAACCTTCCAGCGGTTCTTGAGCCGTGGCTCACCCACACCGGAGAAACTCGCTGACCTCAAAAGATGGGAAGGAACGGGGTCCCTGTACCTCGATGAAATCTTGAGAAAGGCAACGGCGAAGCATTCACGACTTGAACGGCTCAATAGAATGTCTGTAAGGAGTTCACTCAGCTGCCCTCACTCACACCGCCAACACTAACCGAGGAATAACCAAGTGGTTGTCGTCCATGAGCGCGCAAAATCGTCCATTGCAGGACAATCCGTGGAGCAAAGCGGCTATAAGCCACCCGCGCGCTCCCGCCACTAGACCATTGGCACACTATTTCTCTTGGTCGGAAACCTCTGACGCCCGTGATCCAGCCAGAATATTCGTCATTCCGTAATTACCTTCGTGGCATGCATACTCAAACATTGGCCCTTCCGCCCTTGCCCACGGTGAAGACCCACTCCATGGTCTTGTCCAGATATTTGGGTCTTCCACGGTAAATTGATAGTCAAGAGTGTCCGGATCAATTCGCGTGAAACGTTCAACCACTCGAAGATCCTCTGACAGGTCCCAATTCGTTCCACCCTGGGGTCCAGGCCCAGACGCAAACAAGTATGCCTGGTCGTTGAATTTGGTCGTCTCAACCACCAGTGTGTCGCCCTCCCAGCGACCGTGTGATTCCCCTCGAAATTGAAGAACCGATGACTCTGTCGAAGATCCACCGGTCAAAGAAATCACACGAATATCGTGGATATGTTCCTGGAGGATAACTATATGGTCGGGCGTCTGGAACAGATGATAGTTATTGTTATACGCTGTCGGCAACGACGGAACTCCGCGATACCAAATACACCGGTCGCCCAAATCTAACTGCTCGTACGACTCCGCTGGCAGATGACCTTCACGTACCGCCGTCAACTGCTGCCGTTCGGGCGAACTACGCCACCGTTCCGCCTCTGCAGTCAGGGGCGGTAGTCGACCCGTGGCCGGATCGAAGATAAGTGAGGTACGCCGTGTTGGCACAACGGTAGTCCCTCGTTCTAACCAGAAACTGTTGTAGCCTCCGACATTTCCACCCACAGGAAGTAGTTCAGTCCGAACCACGCTTGGAGCATTTGCCCGATTATTACGATCAACGACCTCTCGTTCAATTGTGGCTGCCTCTTCTTCGGTCAAAAATTCCTTCTTGCCAAGACCCTCAGGTCTTTCCAACGGTGTAACAGTCGAGCTGTTCCACAAACCACCGATGTCTGGAGCTCCCCAGGGCGTTCGGGGTGACGACCAGACTTCAGGAGTTGGCGGCTGAGCCAAAACTAGTGACGAAATCAGACACAGATATAAGGACAGCAGCAGCATTATTTGAGGTCGCACGAAAGAACTCCTTACTCATGTCACGATTCCAACCGCTTCTACGGTCTAATCATCCTCCGAGAAACACTAGCCGGTGCTTCACGAAAATATGCGAGTCTTGAAGCAAGTGTATCAAGAACCGCTGCACTAAAACTCTCGAACAACACACGAAGAAGTAAACGCCCCGACGATAAAATTTATGGATTATGGGGCCGCATCGGCAATGTGCCACATCACCAATGCCAAAGAAGACCGATGAGGCGAAAACTGCTGGGCCGTCCGGGTCGGAGACCGGCGACCAATCAACTTCGAAAACGTCCGCTGGACCGCTGTGTCTCCCTCAGGCCAAATGTCCGGCATGTGGAAGTAAAAAATAAGTGTCATATCACATGTCCACGGACCTACTCCTCGAATACCTAGAAGACTTGATATTCGGCTTGGGAGGTCGAGATCCTTGCCTTGAACTTCCTCCAATAAGCCCTCCATTTCGGCTGCTCGGATGCTCTGAAGCGCACGGACCTTATTCATAGATACGCCACAATGTCGTACTACATCTGGACGGCATTCGGTGAATGCAGGAAGTTCCATTCGAGCATTACCCGATTCGAACATTGCTCGCTTCCAGATATTCCGCGCAGCGCGAGCACTCAGCTGCTGACTGACAATGAGCTTGGCAAGAAACTGCCCCAGACTCGGATGAACTTCCCGTCGAGACGACACTGGTCCGACGCTGGCTATCCCCTCCACCAGCGGAGCAGAAAGTTTACGGGCGCGGGCGACAAGAACTCGGTGGACGCGCCGCTCCTCATTCGAAGCGGCCATTTGGTTCACGTTCAATCAACTCCGCACTAATCGCGACGTGTACGAACGCAGAATATACAGACCATAAGCGTACCGCTTACACCATTAACAGACACCAGAAGGTCGCTCCAGAGGCGCATCACGAAATCTCGAACAGTTCAATTTTTCTGAATTCTAGCAAACCCAGTTCGCCTTGAATCCCGATATGACCAGTCAAATTCTTGATACTCGTTGCGGTCGTGATCAACTCACCGTTCAAGGTCACCCAGAGTCGCTCGCCATATGCCTTAATCTCATATGTATGCCACTCGCCAGCGGGTTTGTACGCCCGCTTCAAGGCTTCGAGGTCCGAGTGGTGCTCGAAAGGCGGTGCCCCATACGGAATCATATGCGCCAGTGGTGTTCCAGTGAGTGTGTCCATACACTGGACTTGGTAGCCGTTGTTCGGCCAACCATTGCTGTCATCAGCACTTGTCGACCCCGTGCGAATAAAAATTCCGCTATTAGCGCCAGTCTCCGAAAACCGAAATTCCATTGTCAACACAAAATCGCCAAAGGTATCAGTGGACCGTAACCACCCCGTCCCCCTATTGATCTTGAGCACACCTTCGTCGACGGAAAATCTTCCGCCATTAACGATCTCCCAACCTTCCAGATTACGACCGTTAAATAGCTCAATCGCCGTCTTGTCTGACTTTTCCGTTTGAAACCCGCTCAACGCACTACTGACCAATAGCAGACCGATTAAGGTTCCCTTCATATCGCCTCTCTTCTCTTTCTACATGTTCCCGATCTGAAACAACAGCTCATACTTCTATCAAAAATCGACGATCAGGCAGATTCTAATTTTCGTCCTCAACCGAAAACGCCAGCAAAACATTTCCTGGCATGTACCCAAACGCACTGTATCCAGAAATTACAAAGAGCATTCCGTCAGCGATGGTCGGGCCCGGACCGTTCAAGGAACCACCACGGGCCTCAACACCATTCACGGTCTCGAACACTCGCGCCGTATCAAAATCCCAGATGATCTGACCGGTATCGGTGGCGTGGCCACGGATATGGCCATCGAGACTACCTGCAAATGCGACCCCTGGGATCAGCGTCATGGCCGCCGGTTGTGCCGTATGACATCCCTGTCTTCCGCCACAGGTGTCCAACACCGGTGGCGCATGCCAAACGAGTGCTCCATCATCAACCCCGAGTGCCGTCACGCCACCAGCGTCTCCGGGGCTCTTCTCTATCGCGTCAGAAATCGATACGTACACCTGGTCACCATCGGTAGCAAATCCCCACTCGATACCACCAAGCAATCCACCATCAGACACTCTGGTTTCCCAAACAATGGCACCATCTTCTGGGCTCATTCCGTACATCACACCTGACTTTTGTCCCGCCAGTACAAGGTCACTGTCATCCGGTCGAGAAATAAGTACTGGCGAGCTCCCGTAGTCGACATCCGGACCGTCCGACTCTGGGCAGTTCGCTCGAGCGATAGCCGGATCCAACGTCGGTGTTCCGGGAAGTATTCCCATCGCGCAACCAAGGTTAAACGCATCTCCCGGTGTCGTCTGCGTCACCCACTGAATCGTTCCAGTGTCCATCGCCAAAGCCATCACTGCGTCACTTTGCTCAGCGGCCGGGTCGGAATAAGCGTCACCTGTCGCGACGTAAAGACGGTTGCGCGCTGGGTCCAGTGTCGGAGCCGACCACACTCCGGCTCCTGATGGACCGTAATTCTGCACACCGATAACGTTCGTTCTAGTCGGCTGCGGTTCTTCAGGAATGACATACGTCTTCCACAATTGATTCCCGCTTTCCGCTTCTAGAGCGACAACGCTTCCACGAAACGTACAGCACTCATATCTCGGATCTCCCGCCGACACTTCCTCCAACGACGCGACTGGCACATATAGCCGTCCTTCATGGAGTGCCGGCGCGCCGGTGATTCTCGAAGCCGGATGGTCTTCGACGGTCGTTGTCCAGCGCAACTCGCCTGTCATAAGATCAACGGCATGTACGGCCGCAAAGGCATCGCCGAAGTACGCGGTAAACCCACCGTCGTGAGCCGGACCAACCGAAATCGCTGACCGGATCTCGGCAGGCGCTTCATGCATCCAGTGCACACATCCGGTCGCCGCATCTAATGCGTAAACGATGCCGGTCCGTGTCCCAACCAAAACGCGTCCATCTACTACTGTCGCCTGTGAACCGGTGTCGGATACATCGGGAAAACCGAACGCCCACTTCAACCTGAGCTGTCGGATATTGTCCATCGAAAAACCAGGTTCAGGTTGAAACCGTCGATTATTCAAGTCGACTCCCCACCCATTCCATGCTGAAACCGAAAGATCGACGGTTGTCTCAATCGGCGAACTGCAGTAAGCGCTCTCGGGTAATCCAGGAAGTGGTGCATCCAAAGTTCCAGCAGGTTCACCCGCCAAAAATTCAGCAACCGCTCGCCGTTCCTGAGCAGTAAGTCCACTGCCGAACGGACGCATGACACCACTCGTCACCGCTGTCTGAATTTGACGTGCCGAGCGTTCCCGAAGCGCGTCGCGCGTCGGCATGCGAGGAAGGGACTCCTCGTGGCAGCGAGCGCAATTCGTCGTATAGACAGCTGCTCCGTCGACCTGTTCAATTTGTCTCGCTAATCCATCCGCACTAAGACCCAACACGACAATGGTCGTCAATATGGTTCGATTCAATATCCGCACAACATTCCTCCATGAAGCGCTACTTTTTGCTGAATTCCGAAGTGGCACCTACGAACGCTTCAATAGCGCCGTTTCTAGGCGTTCTTTTCGATGGATAATCGATCCGGCGTTGGCATCATTTCGCCTCTATCCGTAATAGTTGCGGTGCGAGACGTAAGAATACAAGACGAGCACTTTTGTCTCACCTCAAAAAAGCCTGTGAGACATTTTTCATAACGTGAGGCTCTGAGCAGCGAATAGTAGAGAATATTGGGGTCGATCGGACACATTTAAACAAGGACATATTTTATGACCGTAAGAATTTTGTCGGGATTGGTTGGGGTTATCATGCTTTTATCGTTTCTTGGGTGGATTTTCGATCCCGCATCTGCTGCAGCGGGTTTAGAGATGAATCTAGAGAATGGCTTAGGTGGAAATACTCAAATTGGAGATTTTTCAGCGTTCTTCTTTACCGCTGGGTTTTTTGCGTGCCTTGGGGCCTACCGCTCTGAGCCGAATTGGCTGTTCACCGCAATCTCGCTATTAGGCTCGGCAGCGGTTTTTCGAGTGTACGCGGCCGTAGTTTATGACACCGAGCTTCTCGTGTCGGCTGTTCTCGCCGAAGTGGTAATGTCCGCTGTCTTAATTGTTGCTGTTTTCTTGATGAAGCCATCCCTCAGCTAGGCAGTCGCCGGGCTGAGATTGCCCAAACCACCCGTTGAAGAATTCAGACTTTTTCTGGATAAGAAATCGCTATTCCGTCTGACTACCCAAAGAGTTAGCAAATCAACATGCGACGCACCCAATAACGATCAACTCGAATCAGGCTTATCTAAATGATCACCTTCCCATTGCCGTGCGCGACGCTCGGCTTCAGCTATCTGAGTTCCTGTCATTCCTGTGGCGAGTCTGTCTCGAAAGTCTCGTGTCCGATCGTGAATCACACCTTCAAGCCTTGAGCACGCTAGGTTGAGCCACATATGCGCCGAAACGAAATCTTGTACCACGCCGCGACCTGACCCGTAGGACAACCCGAGACTAGCCTGAGCTTCGCCGTTACCTTGTTCCGCTGCCAGCCGAAACCACTTAATGGCTTCCGCGTCGTCCGCCTTTACCTCGCGACCTTCTGCGTAGA
>Ga0310121_10003184_pt1 | contig 15068 bp, 1 predicted proteins | sample CB27_Tmax_986_MG_FD_203504 | JGI IMG/M metagenome (GOLD analysis project Ga0310121, IMG submission 203504) | Marine microbial communities from Western Arctic Ocean, Canada - CB27_Tmax_986 | ecosystem: Environmental > Aquatic > Marine > Oceanic | place: Canada: Western Arctic Ocean | collected...
AGTTCCTGCTGGAAATCTTAGACGGCAACACGTTAGTGGCATCCACAAATCTGCCGTCGAATAGCAGCGGCGGAATCGATGGGGTATTAGCCACGGAAGTGGTTGATCTGTCGTACTACGACATTATGGTCCAGGACCCGCGTCAAATCACGTTAACCGGTACCTTGGCGAGACCGTCATCGTTTTTCTTTAATGGTCAGCCGATTACAGATGCTACTGGTCAAAATGTTCTCGGTGACCGTGCGAGGATTAGCAACGTCCCTGGCACCAACGGGCGGCAATTGACGTCGTTTGAGGTTGTCGACTTGACGGCAGCCAACACCAACATTGCCGTCAACGAAGTCATGATTTTGGACAACGATATCCGAGAGTTCGAGAACATTCCGATCAAAGGTCTTGGCGACGGCCAGCCGGGCGCTGCGCTGAATCGCAATGGACAGCTTGTTGTCAGCAACATCGGCAGTTCCGGTTTGGATGGCGTCAGCTTTATTGTACCTGACGAACTCCCGATCCCGATTCCATCCCAAGGGAGATTTATTGCGCCGGACCGCAATATTAGTACCACCGAAGCGGGTTTCACCGCTCGCTTTGACCAAATCGGTGGGCTGGATGGCGTGGACGGCCAACTACAGTCCCAATTCTCCGTCCGTAACAATGGTCAACAACTTCAGGTTGATATCGGTATGGGAATGGGACAGAAAGAATTCAATGTGGAACTGCTTGACTCAGATGGATACACAATCGTTAGGGCGGTCGCGCCGTCGGTCCCCGACGAGTCGAACCCCCAGATTGGTCGATTGGGTGCTGAGGTGCTCACCGACATCGTTGACTTTTCGGAATACAATATCATCGTCGAGAGCCCGACTCAGATCACGTTAGTTGGTACGTTCGCCGATCCGGCAACTTTTACGATTGACGGTCAAAGGTTTGATAACGTTCGCCGCGCTGCGATTTCGAATGTTCCTAACCCCGATGGCGGTCGGCAATTGTCGTCCTTTGGAAATATCGACATCTTCTCGTCAAACGCACCTGTCGATGTGCTCATATTTGACGAAGTCATCATTTTGGCCACTGACGTGCCGACGTTCGGCAACTTGCCGCTGCACGAACCCTTCTCCGTGGAGCCTATCGGGCAAGGTGAGCTGGGCACAGCCTTAAACCGAAACGGTAACCTTGTTGTGAGCAATATTGGCAGTTCCGGTCAAGATGGTGTCAGGTTCATCGCACCTTCCAACATCCCGCTGCCGGGAACCGGGAGATTCATGCCTCCACCGGATAACTTTGGGTCCAGTGACCCGGGTGCCCAGGTTCGCTTTGACCAGATAGGCGGATTGGATGGCGTGGACGGCCAATTACAGTCTTCCTTCACGTCCACAAACGTTGGTGATCAACTTGCCGTTGATGTCTTCATGGGTCTTGGACAACGGGAGTTCCGGCTGAGGGTTTTCGACGGCGATGTGCTTGTGGGAGAAACAACTCTTCCCTCGGACACCGAGGGTCGACTGGCGGCACAGATAGGGACGGAAGTCGTTGATCTTATCTCCTACGACATTACGGTGCGAAACCCGAGGACGATCACGTTGACCGGTACGTTGGCTAGACCGTCGTCATTTTTCGTGGATGGTCAGGACATTGGTTTAATCGGTGACCGCGCTGAAATTTCTAACATACTACCCGAGTTAAGCGGTGTCGCGGATGTGGGCGACGGGCCGCTATTAACGTCGTTTGGTTCTATCGACATTTTCGGTGCCAACACGGACATCGAAATCGGCTCGGCTTTGATCATACCTGGCCAACCCGGTGATTACCCCGATGGCGATTTCGATTTCAGCGGTGAAACTGGCCTCGCTGATCTGAACCTAGTGCTGTTCAATTGGAACCAATTGGGATCCGATTTGCCTGTCGACTGGGTGCATAGGCGTCCAGGCCCCACCGCATCTGTGGGGTTAGTTGAACTTAACTCAGTTCTCTTTACGTGGGGTGAAAAATTTAAGGCGCAGACGCCCATAGTACCGGAGCCCACGACTATGCTCTTGACGGCTGTTGGTTTGTTGGCAATGGTCGGGGTCTCGCGACGGCGTCAGCGTTGATCTTAGCTATCGAGTGTTAATCCAAAACATCCGCCCACGTTGCCGTGTGCGGATGTTTTTTTGTTGTGATTGGTAGACTGTCGAAGGTAGTTCGATAATTGCGCTATCGCCGCAATTCAATTCCAAAGCTCAATCCCTGCAACCACATCGCGCTGTCGTTCAACCGGGCCTCAGGGCGGCCGAAGCCCGCTCCCCCAGCGTCAGAAGCAGTTGGCAAGCCGGTCGCATCAACGGCCAAATCGATCTGGTCGCCGTTTCGCAACACACCTGTCAGAACAACCAGGGAGTAACCAAGCGAAACGGACAGCTCCTCGGTTAGAGCGCAGTTCAGATCGATACCGTACTCGGGAAGGATGGCAACATCGGTTTCCGTATGGGAACCGATGTTTGTCGACAATGCCAGCAGACCCCCCACGCTGTCCACGGGGGGTAAACCTGGCACCGTAACGGTCGTACCGCCATCGATATCCAATTGTCGGTGAATGCCACCCACGGAAAGGTTGGCCGTCGCATCCAACCTCCAAGGACCTCGCCACCAATTCAAGGCCAAACCAAGATCGCCCCCGTGAAAATCGTTTTGCGTCTCGAAGCGATCGAACACATCAAACGTTGTCCCTTGTTGAATCAGGCCTCCAGGATTGGTCGAAACCAGGTTCTCCACGATCGACAGCTCTTCGTCGAAACTCATGTATCGGTAACCGGCCAGCAAATCGAGTCTGACTCGGGGGCGGCAGAACAAACGTCGCCGAAAGACCACCTCACCCGAGACGATGTCGCTGTTGGTCGTGACGTCGATGTCACCACGGACAATGTTTGGAAAGGCCACCAGGTGCGAATCCTCGGCGCCAAGGCCGACATTAAAAAACGGCCTCGCCAAAATCGGTGTGCCTGGCGAGGTCTCCGAAAAGTTGAGATTGTCCCCCTCGTCCAGCGAGAACCACGTTGCTTGCAGACCCGTCTGCTGGCATTCGTCAAACCAAAAGCCTGCGGTAATCCTTCCGCCATTTCGCAGGCCGCCGTCCACTCGCTCGTCGCCCAGGAGAATCGTCGTGTCGGGAAAACCCAGCACGCCCGTTTCAGCTCGTGGAGTGCCGGAGGGACTGGTCGTTACCAACGGCGGCAGACGGTTTTCCTCAGACCACCACATGAGGTATTCGCCCTTCATCCAGATACGCTCGCATTCGTCAAATGCCAGTCTGTCGAATTTGTTCCACCTGGTGTTGATCCACCCCGTTGTACGATCGCCAAGTCCCGCGAGCAGACGTGGCCGCTTGCCACACTCCCGGCAGCTCGAAGTCGTGGCGGCAGGCAATTCCGCCGAGCACTCGGCACAGCAAGCCGCGGCTGCGCCTGTTGAGCCATTGGAGTTTATGATGATCGTGATGTTGGCCAGACCGTTCGTCGAAATCGACGTGGCCGTTGACGGCTGTGACGGAGAGGGAGGGGCGGGCACCGAGGCCGCCGACGGGGATGAAAGAGGCAAAGAAGGGGAGGCAGGGGTTCTGGGAGTCGGGAGTTCGTCCCAACGGATCTGGACGCCCCCCGCATCCTCACCCTTTAATTCGACCGCGTCTTCCGCGGAAAGAAGGGGCGTGGAAAGCGCCAAAACCAAGCCAATCCCGGCGTTAAATGCCAGACGCATTTCAACACTCCCAGACGACAAACTCGCAGCCAGCCTGCGCCAATTGGTAAACTGTGGGACTTATATCGGCGTTTCCGGTCACGAAGAGTTTTCTTTTTCAGTCGAATAGGTAGAGATTGTGCTTGAATCGGGACGAACGCATTGCTAGCGTGAGAATAGTGGCGAGTGATTGGGGGGAGGGTCGGATGGCAGATATCTGCGTTGTTCTTTCGGTTCTTTCGTTCCTTTCTGTCCTTTTCGTCCTTGATTTCACTTCAAAAGCCTCGACGTGGCAGCCTTGAAATCCCACCTCAAAAATAGAGAGAAAAACGGCCGAAAGGCTCCAGTTTGGTTACAATGAATGTTGCATTTCGCCCCCCAGGTACACGTGGTTCTCGCGTCATGCCACTCGGGAGGCATCAATCGGAAACGGGCATTCACGGAGGATGGCGACTGAGAATTGAATCGCTGCTAAAGGCGTATTGAGCATGGTAGGTCGATTGTACGGGGCGATGCGTGGCAGATCATCGCCCGCATCTCGACGCCAGCACCGCCTGGGCTTGGGCCAGCGGCCCTTTGGTCTGGAGCCGCTCGAATCCAGGATGCTGCTCCACGGTGTGGCCGGCGATCCGCTGGCCGAAATTTTTGTGGATGCCAGCGCGCTCACTGCCTTCGCTTCCGTGGCCGAAAATTTTGACGACGTCAATTCCAACCACGAATTGGTCAGTCTCCAAGGCACCCCTGCAAGTATCGCCAGCGGCGGGCCGGATGGGAACTTTCTGCGCTTAGCAGCAGATGCCGGCGCTGATAACGGCATTATCTTTGACTCAGTCCCTGGCTTGCCGTTTCTGATTGTTGCCGAATTTGATTTCCGCATGACACCTGGAGCAGAGGGTTTTGGATTCAACCTGATCAATTCCCTGCTGGTTCCAGATATCCCCTTGGATTTGCCTGCTGCAGAACCGGGATTATTTGGTTCAATCGGGGTCGGATTCGACGTCAAGAAAAATACCGGAGAGATCGACGACAATCATGTATCTCTGCACTGGAACGGCACGACGGTGGCCGAAGTCAGCGCAGGTTCGGTCGATCTTGATCGTGGCGGTGACCGTTTCAACCGCGCCAAAATTATTCTGAGCCCCTTGCGCAATGCCCAGGGCGGACACGTAACCATTCTTTTGACGCCATTGGATTCCGCCGGCAATCCGGAGTCGGCACCCGTCACCTTGATTGACAACGTGTTCATTCCCACCTACGTCAATTATCTCGGTATTCAGACCGGCAACCTGCCGACGCGACGGGCCTACTTTTCAGCCGAGACTGACGTGCCTGGTGCTGAGGTTCACATTGATAACATTAAGGTCGAATTTGATCCGGTGCCCAATGTACCGATTGAGGCGGAGCTATTGGAAACCACCTTTACCAGCGTGGAAAACAGTCGCATCCCGGGTCGGAACACACCGACGGCGGACGCCATTGTCCGGCTGAACGCCCCTTCAGCGACCCGCGTCGCTGTGAATTACACGGTGACGTCGATTTCCGCGACGCCTGGCTCGGACTACCAGCCGATCCAATCGGGCCAGCTGATCATTCCTCCTTTCCAGTCGTGGGGTGTGATCAAAGTACCGTTAATCGATAACAACATCTTTGAATCAGATGAGGCCTTTCAGATATCGCTCGGCAGCGTCGAAGTCGAGGCCCCCGGACAACCTCCGCAGCCGCAATTGGTGGTGATACCAGCTGGTGTCGCTGTGCCCGAGGTAGCCTTGTCGGTCACCGAGGATCCGGCCTTTGGCTACAACGTTCATGTGGATTTACAGAACTTTCAGTTCACTCCGGAGAATGTAAGTGGACCGCATGTCATTGGAGAAGGTTATCTTCGGCTGAGCGTGGATGGACGGCCCGTGACCAGGATGTACTCTCCGGATTTCCACATCGCACGCCTCGCTCCGAGGCCGCACGTGATTACCGTGGAAGTAATTTCCAATGACCACCGGAACTACGCCGCCAATTTCCAACCGATTGTTGTGGTCCAGCCGCTGCTGGCCAACAGAACGGGCAATTACGCTGGACCTGATCTGGGTCTGCATGAAGTTTTAGCGGGTCAGCAGCCGCGTATCGTTTCGCTAAACGTTACACCTGACCCGCTCGGTGGATTCAATGTCCTCGCCGACGTCGAGAATCTGACGTTTGCCCCCCAGAGTACCTCTCAGCCGCACGTGCCGGGCGAGGGGCACTTGCATATCTACGTAGACGGCAAAAAGGTTGGCCGGATGTACGCCGAGTCGTTCTACCTCGGTCCGCTTTCGGCAGGTCAACATGAGATCCTCGTCGAGGTCAGCGGAAACGACCACGTTATCTACGGAGTCGGCGGCACTCCGATCGACGTGACCACGACGATCAACGCTGGCAGTCCGCTTGCCGCCTCCGTCCCAGCGACCGTGGGTGAGCGGAACACGGCACGGATGACCATCGTGGATGACGACGCGCCGCAAACGGCTGGTCAATGGAGCGACATTTCGGATCTAGGTTTCGTCGCGGTCCACATGGCCGTCTTGCCCACTGGCCATGTGATGTATTGGGATCGAATCGAAAACACCCGGATTTACGACCCTCAGACCGGCGAGATCAACGAGGTACCGAATCCCGGTTTCAATAGCTTCTGCGCGGGCCACAATTTTCTCCCGGACGGTCGTCTGTTCATTACTGGCGGACATGGGGTGGAAGATCCGTACCTCAATGGCCCAGGACTAGTGCAGACCGCGATTTATGATCCCTGGACCAATACGTGGGAAGCTGGCCCTGAAATGAATGACTTTCGTTGGTATCCCACCAACACACTGCTCCCCAACGGCGAGGTACTGATCATGTCCGGTACGAAGGATCTGTTCTGGAACATGAACGACGTTCCCGAAGTCTATAATCCCAAGACCGGTGAAATTCGCGAGCTGCCCGGCGCGGAGAGTACCGATTGGCTCTATCCCTTCGCCACCGTGGCCCCCAACGGTGAGGTTTTCGTGGCGGGGCCGCGGGCGGAATCCTACTACCTCAATACGGAGGGGGAGGGATCGATAACTCCGGTCGCAACCCAGAATTTCCAACCCTTCGAGCCCGGCGAAGAAGTCCGTGACGTGACCCGCGAATATGGCACAACGTCCCAATACGATTCAGGCAAGGTGTTGGTCGCCGGTGGCACGCCGCCAATCGCGAATCTGCTGTATGACCTGACGCTGCAAACATCCTTTCCCACCGGCGAGTATTACCCAACGCGTTCCACGGAAGTCATCGATCTAAACGATCCATATCCGTTGTGGAAGGAAGTCGAGGACATGGCGTTCGGGCGGCGTCATGGCACGTCGACCATCCTGGCTGACGGTCAGGTACTGGTGACCGGTGGTGGCCAATCGCCCGGTTTCAACGACGCGAACTCCGCGGTTTTCGCCGCGGAGATGTTTGATCCAGAAACCGAAACGTGGACCACTTTGTCGGCGATGGACGTGTCGCGCTTGTATCACAACGTGGCGGTGCTGCTCCCCGATGCAAGAGTGGCGGTAGCCGGTGGCGGCCAGCCCACTTCGACCGGAGACTCGATCAGTCATACCGAATTGCAAGTATTTTCGCCCCCTTACCTATTTGACAACGCAGGCAATCCGGCACCTCGGCCGACGATCAACGTGGCGCCCGAATCCGTCACGTACGGTCAATCGTTCCAGGTCAATACGACCGGCAATATTTCCGACGTCACGCTCGTGCGATTGTCGGCGACGACGCATGCTTTTAATCACAACCAGGGTTTCAATCGGCTGAAATTTGATGCCAATGGAAGCGGTATTCAGGTGACGGCACCAGCCAATTCCGTGGAGGCGGTACCCGGCTACTACATGTTGTTTGTTCACGACGACCAGGGTGTGCCCTCGGAAGCCAAAATGATCCAGATTAACTCGGTCGGGTTGGACATCCGCGAGACCGCTTCCGGTTCGCCCTTGGTTGTCGCCGAGAGCGGTACCTCGGCCACATTCGCTGTTGCACTCGATACGCCGCCGACGGACGTTGTCGTCGTCAACGTTTCCTCCGGCGACACCAGCGAGGTCACCGCCAGCAGAAGCACCATAACCTTCACGCCAGCAACTTGGAATATCCCTCAAACGGTCAGAGTCACAGGTGTGCAAGATACGATTTTCGACGGCATGCAGACAACCGATATCACGATCGCCATCAACGATGCCTTCAGCGACGACAACCGCTTCGACAATGTTGCTGACCGTGTCGTCAAAGTCCAGACTACCAATGACGACGCGATGGACATTCGGCCCGGTGACAAATTCGTTGCCTCGCTTGACGACACTCGCAGTTTTTGGGGAGACAGCCTGCAAAACCTGCCGGATGCGTTAGGCGACACTCCTCGTCCACTCGCTCCGCTAGGTGGCTGGATCAATCTGAGCTTTTCACACGTGTCGGACGAACTCGGTGGCCTGCTTGGAGCACAGGGTTTTGACAGCAGTGGTCTGATCGAATTCAGCATGGATTACTTTGGCACGGCCACGGGCGATGGGGCGCTGACCGCCAATTTTGATTCGGGTGCCCAGTACCGACTGGAAAGGATTCGTGTGAGTCCCTTACCCGGGCTCGTTAGCACCCCTGTGGCAAACAAAGGGTTACTCGACCCGCTCACAGGCCAGGTCCTGTTTGTCGAAGCGGAAGTGCTGGTGCAACATACCCTGGCTTCAGGTCTCGGCTACAGCAACCGGGCACCGTTTGGGGTGGCCCTCAATCTTCCGCCCTTGTTGGGTGATAGTGAACTTGTGCAACAGGCGCGACAAGCCTTTGACTTTCTCCAACCGCCGCTTCAGGAGCTTACTGACCCCGGCGACATTCAGGAGTTCATGCGGCGGCGCGAACTGGGCGAGTTAGATCCGAATGAAGTTGCCCTGTTCACAACGGCTCAGTTCGACGTGAACGAAGATGGAACGCTGGCCGGTTTCGAGTTCCACGGCGAATCGATCGTGCCGACGTTTCTGACTCCATTCTTGCCAGATGGCGAACCGCCGTTCGGTTTTCCGGCGCCCTTCACTTTCGGGTCCAACGGCGAGTTCTACTTGCAAAATCCAGATGGTTTCTGGAAAGAGCCGACGCCCGAACTGTTGGAAATCCTCGGTCCCAACGGAATGTCGCTGCCGTTGCGATTGCCCAATGCAGCGTTTCTCAACATGCGGATTGACTTTGTTGCTGACTCCATCGTCGCAGTGGATACGAATTTTGTGCCGCCATCGCTTCCCGAAGCACTCGGTGGGTTGTCCCTGGTTGAGTCGAACGGCTCGTTGATTGCCCTCGGCGGAGTACAAGCCGACGGTCAAATTAACGACGACATGTACGAGTACGATCCAGCTACCAACACCTGGTCGCTCTTCACAACCGCAACCGGCCAGGCGCCAGCAAGCGGGACGGACGATCTTGGTCTAAATATTGATTTGTTGCCGGTCCGTGATGCGGGCAATGTGCCGGACGTGACCGGATTCGGTGTCGTCAACAGTGATTACAACATCGCTAAATTCGAGGTGACCTACGAACAGTGGGCCGAGTTTCTTAACGCCGTTGCCAAGACGGATACCTGGGGCCTCTTCAACCCCCTCATGGAGACAAGCCGATTTTCTCGGGGCCTAACTCGTAGCGGGTCCCCGGGCAATTACAGTTACACGGTCCAACCTGGGAAGGCCGATTTTCCCGTCGGCTATGTCTCGATCTTCGACGCGCTGCGCTATACGAACTGGTTGCATAACGATAAGCCGAGCGGCTTGCAGAACAGTTCCACCACGGAAGATGGAGCTTACACGTTCACGCCCGCTGGTCCCGGACCCCGTAATCCGGGCGCGAGGGTGTTTCTGCCCAACGAAGATGAATGGTACAAGGCAGCCTACTACAAGGGGGGTAACACGAACGCCGGCTACTTTGAATATCCAACTAGTTCGGACGTACGGCCGACCTGCGAGTTGCCGACCCACGCATCCAACGCGTCCAATTGCATCCCAGCTGTTTTCAATAGCACCGAAGTCGGTGCTTATCCAAACTCGGTCAGTCCGTACGGAACGCTGGACCAGGGCGGCAACCTGTTCGAGTGGACGGAGTTCGTGGCCCACTCGCCGCTTCCTCCGATCCGTGGCGGTTCGTGGTTTCTTGATGCGGACTTTGGGTCCTCGTTAATTGGGCTCGATTTCGACCCGCGCGACGAAATCGCCAGCCTCGGTTTTCGCGTAGCAACGCGCCTTGATCCACTCCCAATACAGTCTGGTGATTCGATCCCGTCACCGGCGGTCAGTTATGCCGCTGCGATGGCCGACGGTGGAATGATCTATGTCGCCGGTGGCAGCAATGGAAACGGACAGACATTGAACGAGCTGCGCGTGTTCAACGGCGCTACCAAGACATGGAGTTTGCTGGCGCCTATGCCGATTCCGGTGCACAGCGCGGCCTCTGGGCTTGTTAACGACACGTTGTATGTCGCTGGAGGCTTCACAACGGGCGACGAGCTTGTGGATGACATTCAAATTTATGATCTCGCGACCAACACGTGGCGGCTGGGAGCCCCCCTGCCGGCCCCAGGCGGTGGTACCGTCGGCGAAAACGAACGACCTGGTCGAGCCGGTGCGGCATCCGCTGTGATTGGCACCGATTTCTACGTCATTGGAGGTATCTCAACCCCGGACGGAGTGGCGGACGGTGAAGTCTGGATCTACAGCACACGGTTCGATATTTGGGTTGAGAGCGCCCCGCTCCTCGAACCGGTCCTTTATGCTTCGGCGGGCGTGGTCAACGGGCAACTGATTGCACTCGGCGGACGTACGTCGATCGACGGCCGTAGCACGTCCGTGCACCAGTATCGCGACGTGGACGCCCACGAGTGGTCAAAGCGATTGGACTCCAGTCGTTTCCCGGTATCCGACGCAGCCGCCGCCGTCATGAATGACCGTGTCTACCAGGTCGGCGGTTACATCAATGTCGGCGCCGAAGCGGACCAGCCAGGACCTGGTCAGACGATCGCCGCAATCGCCACCGCCAGCCCTCGGGGAGCATGGACCGTCTCCGACGACCGGCCGCTGGTTCATTCCCTGAGCCTTGTCAACTCAGCCGATCTGACTACGGACCTGGGCACGAATACCCGGGCTATTCTCTTCGGGCATGGACTTGCTAATGCCTTGCCCGGCCAGATGGAGGTGGAGATTGAAGGGGTACCGGTACCGGTGTTTTTCCCACTGGACTTGAACCAACCAGATGCGGGTGCCCTCAACCTGGACCGGCTTTTTATTCATATCCCTGAGTCTGTCCGGCCGACGCCAGGCAAACCCTATATGGATTTGAAGGTCACGGTTGCTGGAGTCGAGACCAACACAAAGATCGACGTGATTTCTGAGGATAATCCAAAGATATTCGTGTACGACTTCGTGGAAGCGGAAGAGCGGACCTTCCTCGACAACGCCACGGCCTATGCCCATGACGTGGACGGCAACCTCAACTTTCCTGCCCAGCCCGCGCGGCCCGGCGATGCGGTGATCGTCTACGTCACGGGAATCCGGTCCACGACGACACCTCAGGATCTGACGGCGACGATGGATGGAAATCCTGTTCCGGTGTTCGCCATCGGACCCGATACCGCCGGCCAGCCGGGCGTGTTCACGGTTGTCTTGGGTATTCCCCCGTTTGTGACTCCGTCCAACAACGTGCGCGTAACCATCTCATCCGATGGGAACCAATCCAACCGCGCTGCCATTTCCGTCTATCCTGAAGACCAGGTCCCCACACCTGCCGCAAGCCTGGCAAATGCCATCGACGGCCGTCCTTGGGCGCTGGGTTCCGTTTCACCGTTCCCGCCGGCTCAAATAACGGATGCCGGTGGGCTGCGGATCATCCAGCCAAATGGTGGTACCCTGGTTAGCGAAAGCGGGACCACCGCCCATTTCAGTGTTGAGCTGTTCAGCCGACCCAACTCCAATGTGGTCGTCGACGTGGTAAGCGCAGATAACGGCGAAGTCAATGTTCGTCCGACGCCTCTGATCTTCACACCGGACAACTGGAATAGACCACAAAATGTCACGGCGATTGGGGTCGACGACACCTTCTTTGACAGTACTCAATTCACGCCAGTCACGGTGTCGGTCAACGATGCCCTGAGCGACAACCAATTCGACGGCGATAGCGCGACGATTATTGTCCAAACTGCCAACGACGATCCACTGGACATCCTACCGGGTGACGTCTTCAACGCGGCCATGGATTCACAGCGGAGTGATTTCGGAGACGAGTTCGTTAACTATCCGGTGGATATCCTGGGAGAGAATCCAGGACCGGGAGATACACCGTTGTTGGGGTGGCTTGATCTCGAATTTAAGGACCTTACTCCAGAGGTGGAAAGGGCGATGGAGCAACAGCTCGCACTCGCTGGCATTCCCACGCCGCAGTTCGCCAACCTGGTCCAATTCAGCCTGGATTACTTCGGTTCGGGTAGGGATGAGCAGGTTCTATTCGATACCGGCGCCTTGGTTCGGCAAACCAACAATCGGATTTACACCGCCCCACAAGATCCTGAGTCCCCAGACCCAGTAGCCAACCAGGGAGTGCTGGACCTGAACTCGGGCAACGTGTTTTACATGAACGTGACTGCCTTTCTCGCCAACGATGCGGCTCAGCAGGTTGACAATTTCAACCGGTTTACTCCTGGCCTGGTTCATGTTTATCCACCGCCGATACTGTTTGGGCTACTGCCGCTTTTAGGGCAGCTGGATCCGCCGTTGGATATCATGACTGACCCGCTTGAGATTCAGAATTATGTCAACAACCGTGGCATCTCGGTTGACGACGTGAAGGTCTTCTCGTTTGCCCAGTTCCAGGGACAGCCCGACGGGGCGGTGACGAATTTTGAATTCCACGGTGAAACGCTCATACCGCAATTTGCACTGGATGTGCTTCCGGTGGGGGAACCTCCCTTCGGTTTCCCGCCGCCTTTTTCGCGCGGGCCCAATGGCGAGGTTTACTTCCTGCGACCGCACGGTTTCTGGAAATCGCCGGATCAGGCACTTGTCGACCACCTCGCGGAAAATCCAAATAACGGCATCCTCCTGAATACGGCCTTACCTAACGGAGCCTTCCTGCATCCACACGTTGACTTTGTTTCTGAGAGTTTACAGTTGGTGAATAGGCCACACCTACAGTCGCCCGCGTCGCTGCCCGAGGAGTTGGGTGGAATTTCTTTGGTCGAATCCGGAGGCAGTCTCTATGCGTTCGGCGGGCACGACGCCAATGGCACTGCGAACACCGACATGTATCGGTTCGACGAGTTCTCGAATACCTGGACGACGATTGTGCCCGCCAGCGGCCAGACCCCGGCGGTGGGCCACGCCGCGACCGTGGCGACGGACGGGAAAATCTATGTGGCTGGTGGCGAGAACGGCGCAGTCCGCAATGACTTGCATGTTTACGACATCGCTAACAATCGATGGTCGACGTTAGCATCGATGCCGACTGCCTTGCACAGTGCCGCCTCCGAGACCGACGGCAGTCGGCTCTACGTGATTGGGGGTTTTCTAGCGAATGGATCGCCATCAGCGGATGTGCACATCTACGATATCGCCACGAATCGTTGGCATTTCGGTGAACCAATGACCAACCGAGTGGGACGTGCCGGAGCGGCCGCCGTGCTGGTCCATTCGGATATCTACGTCATGGGTGGCACAACCTCGGCTGACCCAGGCGAGGCCAGTGACGAGGTCTGGGTGTATGACATGCTGGACGACAATTGGATTGAGGCTCCATCCTTACTTGAGCCGGTAATGAATTCTTCGGCGAGCTTCCTTGATAACCAGATTGCCGTCTTCGGTGGCCGGACGTCGGTGGATGGTCCCACGACCGACATTCACCAGGCACTGGATCTGCGAAACGCCGATTGGCGAAAGGCAGGAGTTGACCGCGTTCCGGCAGCCGACTCTGGATTTGCTGTTTTGGGCGACCGCGTGTACATGGTCGGTGGCTTCATCGAGCTGGGCGCGGAATTGCTCATCGACGGTCCCGGACAGGCCATCTCGGCAGTGCGTTCCAAGAGCCCTCGGACCACGTGGGGGGTCTCCGACGACAAACCGCTGGTGCATTCACTCAGCTTGTTGAATGCCGGCGACATAACACCTCGGTTGGGCGAAAACAGCCGGGCCATTATCACCGGTTTTGGTCTCGAATCCGCGAGCGGCAGCGTTCAAGTGGCAATCGAAGGGGTCCCGATCGACGTGCTGTTCCCGGTTTCACAAAATCAGCCGGACGGCGGTCAACTGCTTCCGGATCGCATCTACGTTCACATTCCCGAAACGCTTCAGCCCACGCCGGGACGACGCTTCATGGACTTGACCGTAACGGTTGGCGGAATTTCGGGGTCGACGATGATTCCAGTCATCGACGGCAATTCTCCGTCACTGTTTGTCTTTGACTATCTTGGCGATCCAAGCGACCGCGCGTTGCTTGACGATGCCAATGCCTACGCACATGACGCGGCAGGCAATCTGAACTTTGCGGCCCAGCCCGCGCGTCCCGGGGATACCGTGACTTTGTATGCTACAGGACTACGCCAATCGACAACGGCGGCAAATATCTCGGCGACAATTGATGGCCTTTTCGTGACCGTGTTGGCGGTTGGACCGGATCCAGCTGGAATGGACGGAATCATGACCGTGACCCTGAGGGTACCGCTGGGCGTCAGACCCGGAAACAATGTGCTGGTGACCATTGAATCCGAAGGCGAAAGGTCAAACCGTGCGGCGATTGCCGTGTACCCGGAAAGCGAAGTTCCCCTACCCAGCGATTTGCTCAGCGCGGCGGAAGGTCGACAGTGGATTTTTGGGTTGTTCCCCGAGCCCACCTCGGCGTCACCTGCGGTTCCCGGATTTCCCCCGTTTCCAACCGGACCTCCACCGCTGCCACCCTCCCCGCCAGTCGTGGACATCGAATTTGTACCGGTGGGTGACCCTGGAAATGCCGGCGACTTTACTGGATTCGGCCGGGTCCGCGACCCATTCGAAATCAGCAAATTTGAGGTGACCTACGGCCAATACGCCGCGTTTCTCAACGCGGTGGCCAGCGTGGAAGATACGTTCAACCTGTACAACCCCTTAATGGAAACAGCTCCCCTCGGTGCGGGCATCGCGCGTACCGGTGTGCCAGGCAATTTCACCTACACCCCCTTGCCTGGACGAGCAGATTTTCCAGTCGGCTACGTCTCGATTTTCGATGCCCAGCGCTTTGCCAACTGGCTGCACAACGGCCAACGGACCGGCAGGCAGGATAGCACAACGACTGAGGACGGTGCCTACACCTTCGATCTCTTT
>Ga0310121_10003185_pt1 | contig 15066 bp, 18 predicted proteins | sample CB27_Tmax_986_MG_FD_203504 | JGI IMG/M metagenome (GOLD analysis project Ga0310121, IMG submission 203504) | Marine microbial communities from Western Arctic Ocean, Canada - CB27_Tmax_986 | ecosystem: Environmental > Aquatic > Marine > Oceanic | place: Canada: Western Arctic Ocean | collected...
GAGTTCATGGCGTGCGACGAGTTCGAGGCCGTCGCCCGGCGCGGCGGCTTTGCCGAGTGGGCGGAGGTGCACGGCAATCTCTACGGCACGCCCCGCCGCACTCTAGAGGAGGCGACCGTGCGCGGACAGTTCGTCGTGCTGGACATCGACGTGCAGGGCGCGCGGCAGATCCGCGCGAACTTCCCGGATGCACTGCTCGTGTTTGTGATTCCGCCCTCGGCCGAGGTGCTGGTGTCCCGCCTGACCAAGCGCGGGACCGAGGCGGACGAGGAGGTGGTACGGCGCCTGCGCAATGCGCGCAGGGAGCTCGCGCGCGCGGCCGAGTTCGACCACGCCGTAGTGAACGACGATCTGGAGCGGGCGGTCGAGGAGGTGCGCATGGTCGCCCGCACGGGCGGTACCCGGAAGGACGGGGACGTCGCGGCGCGGATCGCGGCACTGACCTCCGAGATCGACCGGGTCCTGGAGGAGCGGTATCAGAACGTGGGCGCCTAGCGACCTGCTAAGGCTTGGCGCCGCGCGTCATCACCAAGGGTTCCATCACCGAAAAACAAGAGAGAGAAGGAAGAACTCCATGCGAGTATTCACTCCCGACGATGTCGCCGCCTCGACCGGCAGCAAGTATCTGGGCGTGCTGGTCACCGCAAAGTACACCCGCGAGCTCAACTCGCTCCCGCGCGAAACCCTCCCCCTGGGCGAGGAGAAGAAGCTCACCACCCGCTCGCTCGAGGCGCTCACCTCGGGTCAGATCGAGTTCCGGTTGGTCAAGCGGCGGCGGCGAGAAGAGCTGGCGCTCTGACGGATGCGGGCCAAACGGGCTAGCGTGCACGGTTGACCGCCCCCATCCTCTCCCCGCGCCGCCCTTGGCAGGGCCGGCGCGTCGTCCTGGGGGTCAGCGGGGGAATCGCCGCCTACAAGGCGGTTCAGATTGCGCGTGATCTCACCCGGCTGGGCGCGCAGGTCGACACCATTCTCACCGCAGCCGCGGAGCGCTTCGTGGGCCGTGTCTCCTTCGAGGGGATGACGGGTCGCCCCGCGCTCGGCGATCTCTTCAGTGTGGAGGGCGCGGCCCTGCACCTGCGTCTGGGCCGCGAGGCCGACGTGATCGTCATCGCTCCGGCGAGCGGCGACCTGCTCGCGCGCGCCGCGCAGGGACGCGCGGACGACCTGCTCACCACCACCCTGCTCGCGACCCGGGCACCGGTGGTGCTCTGTCCCGCCATGAACGACCAGATGTTCGCGCACCCGCAGGTGCAGCAGAACCTGGCGCACTGCCGCGACCGGCTCGGCTACCGGATCGCGGGCCCGGCCACGGGGCCGCTGGCGGTCGGGGAAGGGGAAGGTCCCGGGCGCATGATCGAGCCGGAGGAGATCATCCAGCACGTCGGGCGTGCCCTCGGCGACCGCCCTCCGCTTCGCGGGTGCCACGTGCTCGTGACCTCGGGACCCACGCGCGAGGCGCTCGACCCGGTCCGCTTCGTGGGCAACCGCTCTTCGGGCAAGATGGGGCGCGCGCTGGCCGAGGCGGCGTGGCGCCGGGGGGCGCGGGTGACCGTGGTGAGCGGGCCGGTCGCGCTGCCGCGCCCGGTGGGCGCCGAGGTGGTCTCCGTCGAGAGCGCCCGCGATATGCTCGCCGCGGTGGCCGAGCGCATCGGAGAGGCGGACGTGGTGGTCTTCGCCGCTGCGGTGGCCGACTTCCGGCCCGCCGGCGAGCAGGCCGCGAAGGTGAAGCGGGAAGGGCGGGCGGAGGTAGATCTCCAGCTCGTCGTGAACCCGGACATCGCCGCGGAGACGCGCGCGGCCCGCAAGCCGGGGGCGGTCGCCGTGGGCTTCGCCCTGGAGACCGAGGGGTTGGTCGAGAACGCGGGCAAGAAGATGGCGGCCAAAGGCTTCGACCTGGTGGTGGCGAACCCGGCCAGCGAGGCGGATGCCGGCTTCGAGGCGGACACCAACCGGGTGACCCTGGTGGGGCGGGACGGGCGCGCGGAGGCGCTCGCGCTCATGGACAAGGACACGGTCGCGGAGGTGGTGCTCGACCGCGTCGAGGCGCTACTGAGCGGGTCGTGAGCGACGTGCCGGAGAATGGGCCGCGCGCGCTCCTCGCCCGGCTGCTCCGGCAGCGGGCGGAGCTCGGAGCGCCCCCGCTCTTCCTCCAGGGGCTCGCGCGCGACGAGGCACTTCGCCTGGTGGGCCGGAAGGCGGCCGCGCCGCGATCCGCGGGCGCGTCGCGCCCACCCGACCCCTCCGCGGTCCCCTCCCGCCCCCTAGGTCCGCCGGCGCCCGCACCGGCCCTCGCGTCCGGAGCCGAGATCCCTGTGCTCCCCGCCGAGCACGACGCGCTCAAGGAGCTGGTGAGCGGCTGCCTGCGCTGCGGGCTCTCGCGCAGTCGCACGCAGGTCGTCTTCAACGACGGGGTCCCCAGGGCGCGGCTGATGGTGGTGGGAGAGGCGCCTGGGAAGCACGAGGACGAGACCGGGCTCCCGTTCGTGGGTGCGGCCGGGAAGCTTCTCGACCTGCTGCTGATGACGATCGACCTCTCGCGCCGGGAGTCGGTCTATATCTGCAACGTGCTCAAGTGTCGGGCGCCGGGGAATCGGAACCCGCTCCCGGACGAGATCGAGGCCTGCCGGCCGATTCTGGAGCGCCAGATCGAGATCGTGGCGCCGGAGGTGATCCTCGCCGTCGGCAGCTTCGCCGGGCAGTGGCTCACCGAGACCCAGAAGCCTCTTGGTAAGCTCCGCGGCGCGGTGTACAGTTACCGTGGAGTCCCCCTGGTGTGCACCTACCATCCGGCCGCTTTGCTGCGCAACGCGGGCTGGACGCACGCCACCTGGGACGACCTGCAGCTGCTTCGCCAGGTACTCGACCGCGGAAGGTGACCGCGGCGCTCCCGACGGCACACCCGGATCCGACTCGGTTGAACCCTCTCGAGACGCTCGCGGCTACCTCCCCGATTGGGGAGGCGGGCTACGATCGGCGGCCTCCCGCGTCCGCCGAGGCCGAGATCTCGGTGCTGGGCGGCATGCTGATCGATCGCGACGCAGTCGCCCGCGCCGTCGAGCACGTCAACGACGCGATGTTCTTCCGCGAAGGCCACCGCCGAATGTTCCGGGCGATGGCTCGGCTGTTCGAGCGCGGCGACGTGATCGACGTCATCACGGTCAGCGAGGAACTCAAGAAGACCGGTGAGCTGGACGGAATCGGCGGGCTCGAGTACCTGGCGCGGCTGCTGGATGCGGTCCCCACCGCGGCCAACATCGAGTACCACGCGCGCATCGTGCGCGAGAAGGCGCTGCTCAGGCGCCTGATCGACGCCTCTTCCCAGATTATCCGCGACGCCTACGACCAGGGCGAGCGCGATGTCGACGAGATCCTCGATCAGGCCGAGTCGCGCATCTTCCAGGTGGCGCAGACGCACGACCGCGAGGGCTTCGTCTGGATCAAGGAGATCCTGTGGTCCGCTTTCGAGCGCATCGAAAAGCTCCAGGAATCGCCGAGCGGCCTCACCGGCGTGGGGAGCGGCTTTCCGGACCTGGATCACGTCACCTCCGGCTTTCAGCGCGGCGACCTGATCGTCGTGGCGGCGCGGCCGTCGATGGGCAAGACCTCGTTCGTTCTGAACGTGGCTCAGAACGCGGCCATCCGGGGCAAGGCACGCGTCGCGGTCTTCTCCCTCGAGATGTCGAAGGATCAGCTCGTCGAACGGTTCCTCTGCGCGGAGGGGCGGATCGACCTCCAGCGCCTTCGCAAGGGGCGGCTGAGCTCCGAGGAGTACCAGCGCCTCGCGACTGCCGCCGGGCACCTCAATCCAGCGGGCATCTGGATCGACGACAGCCCGGGATCGACCGTAGTCGAAATGCGTGCGAAGGCCCGTCGCCTCAAGAGCGAGACCGACCTCAGCCTCATCGTGATCGACTACATGCAGTTGATGGGGAGCACCGGACGCGCCGAGAACCGGGTCCAGGAGGTGAGCCAGATCTCACGCGGGCTGAAAGCTCTCGCACGTGAGCTGGAGGTGCCGGTGATCGCCCTCTCGCAGTTGAGTCGGGCGACCGAGCAGCGGACCGGCAATCGGCCCCAGCTTTCGGACCTGCGCGAGAGCGGCGCGATCGAGCAGGACGCGGACCTCGTGATGTTTCTGTACCGTGAAGACTACTACTTGATGCAGCAGGGCAAGCTCGACGAGGCTGCCGCGGTGGAGGGCAACACCGACCTGATCGTCGCGAAGCATCGCAACGGCCCTACCGGTCTGGTGCAGCTCCAGTTCCAGAAGGCGTATACGCGCTTCGATTCCATGGCGCGCGCGAGCACGGAGGCTCAGGCTGCGGGTGCGATGACACGTTGACCAGTCAGCCGCGATCCGTTTCGGTCGGCGTGCTGATCCCGGCCGCCGGGTCGGGAGAGCGCATGGGGGGCGTGAAGAAGCCCTTCCTCAGCCTGTGCGGCGAACCCCTCCTCCTGCATACGCTACGCCCGTTTCTCGCGCATGCGGACGTCACCGCGGTGCGGGTCGCGCTCGGCGCCGAGGATGCCGCCGCTCCACCGGCCTGGCTCTGCGATCTGGACGCGCGCCTCGCCTGCGTCGCCGGGGGCGCCACCCGCACCGCCTCGGTGCGCGCCGCTCTCGCCGCGCTCCCGCCGGCCGTCGAGATCGTGGTGGTGCACGACGCCGCGCGTCCGCTGGTCACGGGCGCGATCCTCGACCGGTGCATCGCGGCCGTGGCCCTGGCCGGAGCGGGGGTGGTGGCGGGCTGGCCGGCGACCGACACGCTCAAGGAGGTGGACGGCACGGGGCGAGTGCTGGGAACCCCTGACCGGCACCGCTTCTGGCACGCGCAGACCCCACAGGCGTTTCCGCGCGCGCTCCTCGACCGCGCGTACCAGGCCAGGGACGGAAGCGAGGCCACCGACGACGCGGCGCTGGTGGAGCGCGTGGGAGGGCGCGTGGTGATGGTCGAGGGGGCCGCCACGAACCTGAAGGTGACGCGACCGGAAGACGTCGCCGTGGCCGAGGCCCTGCTGGGCATGGCCGCGCCCGGCTCGTGAGCGGAGCGTAGGGTCGCGTGGGTGCGCCGCGCGTGCTCGACCTGAGGGCGCCGCCGTACGGGGAGCGCGAGCTCGCCGCCGCCGCCACGCACGTGCTGGCCGGCGGGCTGATCGCACATCCGACCGAGACCGTCTACGGGTTCGGCGGGCTCGCCACGGACGAGGCGATCGCCGCCCTCCGGCGGCTCAAGCCGGAGCGCGCCCACCCCTTCCTGCTGCTCGTGCCCTCGCCAGCGGCGGTCGCGGGGCTGGCGTGGACGTCCGCGGCGCGCGAGCTGGCGTCCGTGTTCTGGCCGGGCGCGCTCACCCTGGTGCTGGCCGATCCGTCGGGTAGTTTTCCCGCCGTCGTGCGGGGGGAGAGCGCCGGTGTCGCCGTACGCGTGACATCGCATCCGGTCACACGGCTGCTGATGGAGCGGCTGCGACGTCCTCTCACCTCGACGAGCGCGAACCTGCCGGGGAAGCCGCCGGCGGCGTCGGCGGAGGCTGCGCTCGTCACGGCTCGTGCGGCCGGCGCCGGGGAAGAGCTATGGGTGCTCGACGCGGGACCGCTCCCTCCCTCGCAACCGTCGACCGTGGTGGACTGCAGCCAGCCCGTTCCGCGCGTGGTGCGAGCGGGCGCCACGCCCGTGCACCGCTTGCGTTGCGTCATTCCGGAGATCGATGGAGAACGATAGCCGACCCGAGAGCTTCCGGCTGCTATTCGTGTGCAGCGGAAACACGTGCCGCAGCCCGCTCGCGCGGGCGCTCGCGGAGTGCGAGGTGGAGGCACGCGGGTGGCAGGTAAAGGTGCGTTCGGCGGGGGTGAGCGCGCTGAGCGGTGGCCCGGCGAGCGAAGGCTCGCTGCGCGTGGCCGCGCGCCACGGGCTGGACCTGGGCGGGCACCGCAGCCGGCCGGTGGACGAGGAGCTGGTGCGCTGGGCGGATCTGATCCTGGTGATGTCGCCGACGCACCTTCTGCGCCTGGCCGAGCTGGGCGCGGCGGGCAAGGCCGCGCTCCTCGATGCCTTCGCGCGCGGCGAGGAGGGCGGACAGGAGGAGCCGGGAGCGGGGGTGCCGGATCCCTTCGGGGGCGATGACCAGGAGTACGAGGAAACCTACCTGACTCTCGAGGACCTCATCCCGAAGGCGCTACGGCGGCTGGAGCTGATCCTGGCCCCATGAGCCGACTGATCAGCTCGAGCACGCGCGTGGTCGCCCTGCTGGGCGATCCGGTGTCACACTCCCTCTCTCCGATCATCCAGAACGCCGCCTTCACGGCGGCCGGCGTGGACGGCGTCTATGTGACGCTGCGCTGCGACCGCGAGCGGCTCCCCGCGCTCATGGAGGTGATCGCGCACGGCGGAGGGTGCGGCAACGTCACGCTGCCGCACAAGGAGCGCGCGGCCGCGGTCGTGAAGCTTCCCTCCGAGGCCGTCCGGCGCACCGGCGCGTGCAACACGTTCTGGGGAGAGCGCGGACAGACCCGCGGCGACAACACGGACGTAGAGGGCTTCCGGCGCGCGCTCGAGCGTTTTCTCGGCCGCTCGCCGCGCGAGCGCCGGGTGCTGGTGCTGGGAGCAGGCGGTGCCGCGCGCGCCGTGCTGCTCGCACTGATCGACGAGGGGGTGCGCGAGATCACGCTCTACAACCGCACCGTGGACCGTGCGCGCGCGGTGAGCCGGCGCATCGGGGGCGAGCGCGTGCGCGTCGCGCACCCGGTGGAGGAGCTGAACGGGGGTCAGTTCGACCTGGTGGTAAACGCCACGCGGCTAGGGCTCGAGCCGGGCGATCCGCTCCCGCTGGAGCTGTCCTGTCTGGAGCGGGTGGGCGCCGTGTTGGATCTGATCTACGGGGACAGCGAGACCCCCTTCGTGCGCGCGGCGCGCGAGTTCGGCGTGCCGGCGGCCGACGGCGGTGAGATGCTCGTGCAGCAGGGCGCCGCTTCATTCGAGCGCTGGTGGGGGCGCGAGGCCCCGGTGGACGTGATGCGAGCCGCGCTGGAGGCGCGGCGGCGGCCGTGAGGTCCCTGGCTCCTCTGGCCGAACTCTTCCACTTCCTCCTTCCCGCCCGCTGCCTCGGATGCGCGTCCCCTCTCCCCATGGATGCGCCCACCGCCGTGCAGCGCACGCTGGTATGCGCTGCGTGCCTGTCCGCGCTGCGAGAGGCGCCCTGGCCGCGCTGTGCCCGCTGCCACTTCCCGCGCGGCACCGGACGGGTTCCCGACTCCGGATGCCTGGAGTGCGCCGGCTGGCCGGGCTGCCTCGCCGCCGCGCGTGCGAGCGCCGTGCTCGAACCTCCCGCCGACGCGCTCGTGCACGCGCTCAAGTACGGGGGGTGGCGCGGCCTCGCCGACCCCCTGCCGCGCGCATGGCCCGCCTCTGTCCACTGCCCGCGCGCGACGCCCTGGTCGTTCCGGTCGCCACGACGCGCGGGCGGGCGCGGAGGCGCGGCTACAACCAGGCAGAGCTGCTCGCGCGGGCGTACGCGGCGCGTACGTCCGCGCCGGTGCTCGACGCCCTGACCAGGGAAGGCGAGGGACCCAGCCAGGTGGAGCTCGTCCCCGACCAGCGGCGCCGCAACGTCCGGGATTCCTTCGCCGTCCGCCCGAGCGCGCGCGCCGCGGTGCGGGGTCGCGCAGTCGCGCTCATCGACGACGTGCTCACGACCGGAGCTACGGCGGCCGCCGCGGCCGAGACGCTGGAACGGACGGGCGCGCGCGGGGTTACGGTGATCGCGGTCGCGATCGCGCTGCCGGGTCGGGACGGATTGTCCTGACAGCGCGCCGTTAAAGGTTCGTTCTTCCGTCCAGACCGTAAGGAGCAACGCTGCATGTCCGCCCGTGTCGCGATCAATGGATTCGGCCGCATCGGCCGGCATGTCCTACGCTATGCGAAGCAGTCTGCCCAGGATCTGGATTTCGTGGCGGTCAACGACCTCACCGACAACGAGACCCTGGCGCACCTGCTGCGCTACGACTCCGTGCACCGGCGCTATCCCGGCGACGTCGAGGCGGTAGCCGGGGGGATTCGGGTGGACGGCGACGAGATCAAGGTGCTCGCCGAAAAAGATCCGGCCAAGCTCCCCTGGCGTGAGCTCGAGGTGGACATCGTGGTTGAGTCGACCGGCCTGTTCACCCAGCGGGACAAGGCGGCGAAGCACCTGGAAGCGGGCGCACGCAAGGTCGTCATCACCGCGCCGGCCAAGCAGGAGGACGTCACGATCGTGCTCGGAGTCAACCAGGACATGTACGACCCGGAGCGTCACGACGTGGTCTCCAACGCCAGCTGCACGACCAACTGCCTGGCGCCGGTTGCGAAGGTAATCATGGATCGCTTCGGGATGCGCCACGGCTTCATGACCACGGTGCACTCGTACACGAACGACCAGAAGATCCTCGATCTGCCGCACAAGGATCTCCGGCGCGCGCGCGCCGCGGGGCTATCCATCATTCCGACCACCACGGGGGCCGCGCGCGCGACTGCGCTGGTGATCCCGGAGCTGAAGGGCAAGCTGGACGGGATGGCGATGCGGGTCCCGACACCCGACGTCTCGATCGTGGACCTGGTGTGCGAGGTCGAGCGGGAGACCACGGTGGAGGAGGTTAACGACGCCTTCCGGACGGCGGCGGCCGGCGCCATGAAGGGGATCTTGGGAGTCGCCGAGGAGGAGCTGGTATCGGTCGACTTCATCGGCGACAGCCGCAGTTCGATCGTGGACGCGTTGAGTACCGGTGTCATTAACGGACGGCTGGTCAAGGTGCTTTCATGGTACGACAACGAGTGGGGGTACTCGGCCCGCGTGGTCGACCTCGTCCGTTACGTCAGCGAGCGCTTGCCCACTCACGCGCGCCGGTAGCAGACTCCGGATCCCCGGCCGGGCACCGGGATCGCATGGAGTGCCCGATGCGGCGAGCCCGGCCGGAATCCGCCGCCACGCGCGCCGTTGGCATTGGGAGGTGAGCATGGACGGAACGAATCCCGCTGAGGTCGCTGCCACGGGTTGGCGCTCCTACCGCTGTCCCGTCTGCAGTCACACGGATGGCGTACTGCTCGCGGGTGCCGACGCGGTGCTGATCCGCTGCAGCCATTGCGACACGCCCCTCGAGGTGAGCGCCAGGGGCGGCGGCCAGACCGCGGCGGCCAAGGTCGCGCCGCTCCGGCGGCCGGCGCGCGAGCGCGCCTGATTCCGGACTCCCGTTAGACCGCGGGCCGCGGCCTGAGCGAACTGCCTCCGCACCTCTAGTGCGCCTCCCCCGGCGCGGTAAGAGGACGGCGCGCGCCCGCGTACTCCAGGGCGATGCGCATGGACATTCATCCGGCACCCGAGCCTCTGCGGCCCCTTCCACGGGCGACGCCTGCCGAAGGGCCGGGAGGTGGGCAGGCGGACGAGCGGCGCAGGCTGCTTCCGGACGGCTTCGAGCGCTGGTATCGCGACCACCGCGCCTCCGTCTACCGGTACGTCCGCTTCCGGGTGGCGCCCGCGAGGCGGGCGAGGACGTCACCTCCGAAGTCTTCCTGAAAGCGTTGCGCTCGTTCGCGCGCTACGATGCGTCGCGGGCGTCGCCGCGCACGTGGTTGCTGCGAATCCCGCGCAACGCGGTCACGGACCACCTGCGCGCGCTGCGCAGGCGAGGCTTGCTGCACGTGACCCTGGACCGGGTGCCCGATCTGGTCGCGGACATTCCGAGCCAGGAGGAGCGGGTGCTGCGCGAGGAACGGATCCAGACGCTGCTCAACGGGAACCATACCCTGCGTGCGGCAGACCAGGAAATCCTGACGCTACGTTACAGTGCCGGACTCGACAACGGGGAGATCGTGGATAGCCTGGGGATCAGCCACAACGCCGTCGCGGTCCGCATGCATCGCACGCTCAAGCAGCTGAAGCTGGCCGTGGACGCGCAGAGACACGACGTGTCGATCCGATAATGGATGCCAACCGGGATCCCGTCCGCGGACTGCCGCCCGAGCTTGCCGAGCTCGACGCCGAGCTGGCCGCGATCCGGATCGAGGAGCGCGCCTCCTTCGGTCCCGAGCTCGAGGCCGAGCTGAGGGCCGAGGCCGCGCGCGTGGAGGCGGAGCCTCCGCATTCGTTGCGCCGCATCGCGATCGCGGCATCAGTCGCGCTCGCATTCGCGGTGGGCGCGGCCTTTCCCGCGCGCGCCGCGCTGGTCGCGCTCATGCAGCGGCTCAATCCACCGCCGGTTCCGAGCACGCCCGCTCCGGTCGCTTTCCCTTATCCCCCCGCCGTCGCCGTCGCGCCGGATACATCGGTGCCCCGGGGCGCGCTGCTCACACTGCCGCCGCCCATGGTCGAACCCGTACGCACGATTCCGCCGCGCGTGCTCGACCGGGCGGACCAGCAGCGCATGATTCACCGCTACTATCCTCCGCGGTTCCAGCAGCGGCGGATCGGCGCGATCGTCAACGTGCTCGCGTGGGTGGATTCGACCGGCAGGGTCGGAGATGTGGAGGTCCGGGAGAGCTCGGGATATCCGGAGATCGGCCGTGCGGCCCTCGCGGCGGCTCCTCGGCTCACCTTCCGCCCGGCCATGCGCGAGGGACGTCCAGTTGCGGCGTGAGTGCAGTTCGACCTCGTGTTCGCGCCGGACGAGGACGTGCTGCCGATGCGGCTGCTCGACCCGGACCAGCTAGCTCACGCGGGGACTCTGGAAGTGCCGCCCGAGTGGACCGGCGTCTCGACGCTTCCCGCTCCGACGCTCCAGGAGGCGAGTGCGCTCCTCCGGCGCGCGCTCGCCGACGAGGCGCTGGTAGCGCGGCTGGGAACGCCGGACGGGATCATCGGGGGCGAGTCCCCCGCGGGCGTCGATCCAATCACCTGGCGAGAGGAGGCGACCGCCGCTCTCGAGGCCGCGGTCGAGCGCGCACCCGAGAATCCCGCTCCCTTCCTCGCGCTCGCGCGGGTCCTACGCAAGCAGGGGCTGCACGACGACGCTCTCGAGTTCCTTGAGGAAGGCATCGAGCGCGCCCAGAGGAGCGGGGGCACGGTGTCCCCTCGGCTCACCGCCGATCTGCATTACGAGCTCGGCACCACCGCGCTGGTGCGCTGGCGCGCACGTGCCAACCTGGGACGCCTTCCCGCCGCCGCGCTCGCGGATAGCTACTGTCCGCGCGCACCGCGTGGGCCGACGGCCCCCGGAGACCCGGCGCCTGTCGAGACCCTGATCGCGTGGAACTATCTGTGTTCCGGCGAGCTATCGCGCATCCTCGCCACGCGCTTCGAGCCGGATCCGTCCGCGTAGGCCGAGCACAACGCGACGCAGAGCTCCTTCCAGGCCGCGGTCGCCGCCGACCCGGGCCACGTGGGTGCCAACGTGGAGCTACTGCTCGACATGGCGGAGAGCGGAGATCCACGACGGATGCTTGCGACCGCGCGCAGATTCGCGTACGCATCGCGCGGTCATCCATATGCGCGCCTGCTCTCGGGCCTCGCGCTGCAGCGGATCGGGCGCAGCGAGGACGCGCTCCAGGAGCTGGAGGCCGGACTCGCGGGGCTCTCGGTCGAAGAGGCCGATCGGATCCGCGATATCCGGCCGTTGCTCGACACGGACGTGGCGGAGCGGTTGGCCGAGCTGAACGGTGAGGCGCGCGCGCGTGCTGAAGCGCGCTTCTGGGCGTCGCTCGACCCGCTCGTCTCCACCCCCCTGAACGAGCGCATGGTCGTGCACCTGGCGCGCTCGGTCTACTCCCAGCTCCGGCTGGGCGGTCCCGCGACGGACGCGGGGGATCTCTGGATCCGCTACGGGGAGCCGCTCGCGATCCGGGTGGGGGGGGAGGGGACCGAGCTGCGCACGGAGTTGTGGGACTATGGGCATGGGCCGGCCGTCACCCTCCGCCGTGCGGCCAGCACGAACACCCTCGAGCTCACCCCTGAGGGGCGCGCGTACCTCGAGGATCTGCGGACGACGCGCCCGCACGTGTACGTTCCCGGAGGGAGGAGCATGGAGACGCTGGCGGCCCGAGTCGAGCAGTTACCCGGGGAATCGGGCGCGCTCGAGTTCGAGGTCGCGACCCGGATGCCCGACGCGCTGGTGTCCGGCGCCGACACCCTGGTGCTCGCGCTGGTGCAGCTGGACGCGGCGGGGGAGCGCGTGGCTCAGCGCCGGGTGGGGATCCCGCCGGGAGGCGATGAAATGACGGTGCGCATCGTGGCCGACGAGGACGTGCGCCCGCCGGCGATCGAGATCTTCAATTCCTCGCTGGCGTGCGCCGCGGTCACCCGCGTCTCCATCCTGCCGGAGGATGCCGGGGCGGCGGACATCACCGTTCGCTGAGGCTGTCCGGACGGCTGGTACGCGAGTTGTCGGGCCCGGGGGGCGCCCATACAATGAGGTTCCCATGACCAAGGCCTCGCTTCGGGACGTTCCGACCGCCGAGCTGCGCGGCCGCCCCGCCCTGCTCCGCGCCGATCTCAACGTTCCCCTGGAAGACGGGCGCATCACCGACGACACGCGCATCCGTGAGACCCTGCCAACGCTGCGACTGCTGGTCGAGGCGGGCGCGCGCGTGGTGGTGCTCTCGCATCTGGGTAGACCAAAGGGTCGACCGGACCCTGGCTGCTCCCTCCGGCCAGTGGCCGAGCGCCTGGGCGAGCTGCTCGCGGCCCGGGTCCACTTTCATCCGGAGCTCACCGGTCCAGGAACGCGCTCTGCCGTCGACGCGCTCGCGCCCGGCGAGATCCTGGTTCTCGAGAACACGCGCTTCGATCCCGGTGAGGAGAAGAACGACACGTCGCTCGCCGGCGCACTCGCGGAGCTCGCCGATCTCTTTGTGAACGACGCGTTCGGTGCCGCGCACCGCGCGCACGCCTCCACGGCCGCGCTGCCCGAGCGGGTACGCGCGCGCGGCGGGCGGGCGGTCGCGGGGCTGCTCATGGAGAAGGAGCTCGAGCTGCTGGGCCGCCTCCTCGCCGAGCCGGAGCGCCCCTTCGTCGCGATCCTTGGCGGTGCCAAGATCTCCGGGAAGATCGATATCGTGCAGAGCCTCCTCCCGCGCGTGGACCGCCTCCTGATCGGCGGCGCAATGGCGAACACGTTCTTCCGCGCGCTCGGGCTCGATGTGGGTGCCTCGCTCGTCGAGGAAGACCGGACCGAGCTCGCCCGCGCGACGCTCGAGCAGGCGGGCGATAGGCTGGTGCTGCCGGTGGACTGCGTGGTGGCCGACCGCATCGAGGGCGGAGCTGCGACCCGCATCGTCCCGCGCGATTCCGTGCAGCCGGGAGAGCGGATCGGCGACATCGGCCCCGCCTCACGTGCGTTGTTCGAGACCGTCCTCCGCCCGGCCCGCACGGTCCTGTGGAACGGGCCCATGGGGGTCTTCGAGCAGCCGCCCTTCGACGAGGGGACCGTCGCGGTGGCACGCGCGGTTGCCGGCGCCACCGAGCGAGGCGCGCTCACGGTTGCAGGGGGCGGGGATTCGGCCGCGGCCGCGCAGGCCGCGGGAGTGACGGACCGGCTGAGCCACGTCTCGACCGGGGGCGGCGCCTCGCTCGAGTTTCTGGCGGGGGATCCGTTGCCGGGCGTGGCCGCGCTGAGCGACCGCTGAGTTGCCCGTGAGCCACCCGTGAGCGCGCCCCGCCCCCCCGTCGTGGTTGCGGCCAACTGGAAGATGCACAAGGGGCCGGACGAGGCCCGTGCCTTCTTCCGCGCGCTGGCGCTCCGGAGGGAGCGCGGGCATCCCGAGGTGCTCGTCTTTCCACCGGCCGTCTCGCTCGCCGCCGCGCGCGAGGCCAGCCCACAGCACGTCGGCCTCGGTCTCCAGAACATCCACCGGGAGGACGCGGGGGCGTTCACGGGCGAGCTGTCGGCGCCGCTCGCGCGCGCGGCGGGTGCCACGCACGTGCTGGTGGGGCACTCCGAGCGGCGCCAGCTGTTCGGTGAGACCGACGCCGAGGTGGCGCGCAAGGCCGCGGCCGCGCTCCGCCACAGTCTGGTCCCGCTCGTCTGCGTGGGGGAAACGCTGCCGGAGCGGAAGGCAGGACGGGTCGACGAGGTGATCCTGAAGCAGCTCGACGCCGCGCTCCGAGGATTGGGAAGCGCGGGATCGGATTTCCTGATCGCGTACGAGCCGGTGTGGGCGATCGGGACCGGCGAGACCGCCACACCCGCGGACGCCAGCGCCGCGCACGCCGTCCTGCGGGGGCTCCTCCGCGAGTGGCTCGGCGGTGAGGGCTCCCGCGTGTCCATCCTGTACGGGGGGAGCGTCAAGCCCGACAACGCCCGGGAGCTCATGGCAGCTCCGGAGGTGGACGGGGTGCTGGTCGGCGGGGCGAGCCTCGACGCGGACCAGTTCGCCGCGATCGTGGACGCCGCCCCCGAACGTTGACGGCTCTGCCGCCTCCGGCGACGTTTCGGCTCTTCGTTCGCCACCAGAACCCCGATCCCTCCGATGTACGGACTGCTGCTCACACTCCTGGTCTTGGACGGCTTCTTCTTGGCCGTCGTGATCCTGCTCCAGGCCGGGAAGGGTGGGGGGCTTGCCGCCATGGGCGGGGGTGCGGCGGCCAGCGAAGGGATCCTGGCGGGAAGGCAGGCCACCACCGTGCTGACCCGTGCGACCTGGGCGGGTGGGACTCTCTTCATGGTGCTCGCGCTCGTGCTCTCGATCCTGTCCTCGCGGGCGCAGGCTCCAGCCTCGATCCTCCAGCAGGACTTCCAGCCGTCGGCCTCGGCCACGGCTCCCGAGCCCGTCCTCCCGAGGCTCGAGGGCGGCGCGCCCGTGCCGGAGGGCGCCGCGCCGGCCCCCGAGGCGCGCTGATCCGGCGCTCTGCCGCTCCCGCTGTCCCCTCGTCCGGAATCCCACGCGACGCGCGCAGCGTAGTCCGGATCCGCCGCGCAGGAGGCGGGTAGCCGCACACGGCTTACCCGCGGGTTGCGGCGACCACGGAGAACGACAAGTTCGCAGACACTAGCGGAGGAAGCGTGGCCAGGATCGAGGTCCCGATGCCTCAGATGGGAGAGTCCATCGCCGAGGGCACGGTATCGAAGTGGCTCAAGGCGGTCGGCCAGCCGGTCGAGCGCGA
>Ga0310121_10003186_pt1 | contig 15065 bp, 13 predicted proteins | sample CB27_Tmax_986_MG_FD_203504 | JGI IMG/M metagenome (GOLD analysis project Ga0310121, IMG submission 203504) | Marine microbial communities from Western Arctic Ocean, Canada - CB27_Tmax_986 | ecosystem: Environmental > Aquatic > Marine > Oceanic | place: Canada: Western Arctic Ocean | collected...
TTTGATGTCCATTTTCAGCCGGCCAATTTCTTCGTAAAGTGGAGCCGTCAGCTCCTCCTCGGTCTTCGCCAGCCGGTTGATTTTGCCCGAAAATAGTTCCGGAGCCTTCGTCAGGAGTTGCTTCTTCAACTCCGAGATCTGGTTGGGGCGCACCTGATATTGGGTTGCCAACTCGGCCAAAGTCTTCACGCCCCGGCCGGCATCCAATGCCACCCTGGCCTTGAATGCGTCCGTAAAAGTTCTTCCTTTTCGTCCCATCTGTATCCGTCCTTTCGTGTCCTTTTCAGGATGCAGATTCCACTTAAGCCGGTGGTCCGAAATTCGGGGGGAACCGCAGCAGCCAAGTCCACGCTCGACGACGCAGTCGCCACGGAATTGGACGCAACGCTGAAAAAGATCATCTCGAAACTTAATTATCTGGACAAACAGATCGAGACGGTCAAGAAGCAGAACGAATGGACTCGCAATCAGCTCCAAAGACTCGAGGCGGTCATCCTAACGGCCGAAGCCAACCTCAAAACCCAGTCGCTGACGCGCTGGGAAGGGGATGAAGCCGACCTCAAACTGACATGGAGCCGCGAGCTGAGCGGGGACCCTTACATCCGAAAGGTGATGGAGCACTGCGACCTGAAGGGTAAACGCGTCCTGGAAATCGGGCCCGGCTACGGCCGCCTGTTCAAGGCCCTGAAGCAAATCGTCCCTGATTTCGCAAGCTACATCGGCATCGATCTTTCGACCGCCAGGATCCAGCGGTTGACCGACCAATTCGAGGAGAACGGAAGGGTCCGGTTCATGTGCGCGAACGCGGACAGTTTCTCGCTGGACGAACCGATCGACGTCGTCATCTTCACGCTGACCTTCAAATATTTCTACCCCAGTTTTAAAAGGCGATGGGGAACATTAAACAGTATCTAAGCAAGGATGGCTTGCTGACTTTTGATCTGCTCGAGGGAGACCGGGCCTATATGGGCGGGAAATCGACCTATCTAAAGTAGCATCGCAAAGAGGAGGTCACCTCCATCCTGTCGCGCGCCGGTTACTCGGATATTCAGTTCGACTGTGTTGTCCACGTTCCGGACGAGAAAAAGTTCAACAGACTACTCGTGTTGGCCCGTGCGTAGACTTGCCGCGCAAACCTGAAAGCGGGGCATTATCACTGGGTTCCTGACCAGGCTCTACGTTTCGGCTTTTTGTGGGTGATCCATTCAGATCGAAACCTAAAGTAAAATCCCGACTCCAATCGAGCCGGGAATCGTCTGTCAAGTGAGGACGCCGACATTCGGCCGGGGAGCCGGCGCGCTCACTCCTCCATGATGACCTTGACGTTATCCACCCATGCCGGTTCCTCCGCGCGCATATTCTGTACGATCACCACCTTAAATTTATTGTACATTGCGTTCGCCGGCAAGGTTTCGTTTAGGGATTCGGTCGTCCACTCACCATCACCGTTATGCTCCAGGACGAACGCGTCCTCCTTGGCATCACCGTACCTCAGGAACACGCGCAAGTTACCGGGGAAGCTGCTCTTCATGTCGGCGCTGAATTCGACATTCTTGCCCGCGATCGGCCCCTTGACCTTCAGAAACTGCCGAAGAACGCCACCCTTGCCCTCATCGTCAATTTCTAACTGGAGCGCCTCTTGCCTACCGTTCGCTTCCAAGGCTTGAGAGACTTTGCCCTGAAGAACCGGCCAGGATAACGGTGCACCGTCGATCTCCCAGCTCTGAAAAGAGGGATTCAACACGACCTGTTTGCCCTCTACCTTGGGTGGTTCGGCTGTTGGGGCCGGGGTCGCCAGTTTGGGTTGGGCGGTGTCGTTTGCTCGCGGCGTCCGGTCCGGCGTCTTGCGTTCGACGCCCGGCGCTTTGGCGGCGGGCTTGCGCTGGGACGGAGGATCCCCGCCGCAACCGGCCAGTAACCCCCCCACGATGAAGCAAGTCCAGGCGACCAGCGTGACGCTCGTTTGATATGCCCCAATAACTTTCATTAGTAAGTTTCCTCCAATGCCTATCCTATGCACATGATGACGGGGCCTTGCCTCGCCATTCCCGAATGATGTCGCCACCCTATCACCCCATATTGCCGGAATCAAGAGAATAGATTTTCCCGGATCCGGCGTGACCCCCACAACGGGCGATGGGCGACAAACACTCTCTTGGAACGGCGGAACCAAGGCTTCATTCAGGTTGATCGTCCGTGCCTGAGTTTCCATCCCACGCTCTACCCTCGATTGTCACCCGTGTCGCGAAGACGCGCGGGAAGCCCGCATCGAGTGGCTGAACACAGCGTCGCGCCGTTATGCGAACAGGGCCGCTTCTACCACCAGCCCCGGTCCGAACCCTAGCGCCACGCACGGTCGCGGTGCCTCGCTCTCGATCAACCGCTCCACAATGAACAGTACGGTGGGCGAGGACATGTTGCCGTAATTGGCGAGGACGTCGCGCGAGGTGTCGCACGACCCATTCGGCAAGTCCAGGGCTTGTTCAACAGCATCCAGGATGCGCGGCCCCCCCGGGTGAACCGCCCAACACCCGACCCCGCCGATCGCCAGTTGCTGGGCGCCCAGCCACCGTTCGAGCCACGGCCGCAGATGCCGGCGGATCAAGTCGGGGACGCGGGGGGCGAGCGTCATCTCAAACCCGTGGTCCCCAATCGTCCAGCTCATCGCATCCTCGCTGGCGGGAACCAAGAACGAACCATTGGCCACGGCCCGCCACCGTCTGTCGGCGTCCGGCTCGCCCCGTTTCCCGGTGCCGCCCACCAGCGCGGCGGCCCCGTCGGCGAACAGCGCGTTGGCCACCAGTTTGTCATGCTCATGCCCGTAGTGGTAATGCAGACTGCACAATTCGACGGCGCACAGCAGGATACGCGCCTCGGGGTCGGCGCCCGCGAACGCCCGCGCCACGCGCAAACCGTTCAGCGCCCCATGGCATCCCATGAAGCCCACGTGCGTGCGCTCGACCGCCGGGGACAGGCCCAGCTCGCGGCAAAGACCGATGTCCAATCCGGGCGCGGCGAAACCGCTGCACGAGACCGTCACTAAATGGGAGAATTCTTCGGGCCCAACCTCGGCCGCTTCGATCGCGCCGGTCGCCGCCCGCAGCGCCAGCGGTAACGCGGCTTTGGCGTACTCAACCATCCTATCGCGCGTCGTCGGGCCGCGGTCGCCACTGTGACGCCACGGCCAATAGAACCCATGGTCGGTCAGCGCGCCATTGTCGTTGAGCAGGACGCTGTGCCGGCGGCGCACGCCCGAACGCCGATAGAGAACCGGGAGCAGACGGTCGGCGTGAACGCCGTCGTCGCAGATCGTGGCGGCGAACGACGCGGCCTCGCTCTGGGCGATGGCGTGCGCCGGGGTGGCCGTGCCTAAACCTTGAATGACGAGACTCATGGCGAGGTCACCGGTCGGCCAGGCGCGATTTGCCCGGCGAGGTTTTCGGATTCAAGACTGCGCACGACCGCCGATGCCATGCAGGGAACCCGTTCCAGCAGCGCGACCGCCCCGCGCATCAGGACGGGGCGCCGAAGCAGCTTGGCCAGCGCTGAACACAGGAACTGGCGCCGACGGACGATCCCGCGGTGATATCGGATCCAATCGCGCTCGAGCGCCGAGATCGGATAGGCCGGTTCTGCCACGGCGCGTGCCACCAGGGGTGTGACGGCAACCGCGGCGCTCATCGCCCAGGCCATCCCTTCCCCTGTGAATGGCTCGACGTATCCCGCCGCATCACCGAGGGCGAGCAGCCTCGGAGCGGCGACGCAACACGGACGACGGGTCAGCGTCGGCGTCCCGCGCCAATTCCAATCTTTCAACCCCGCGATCGACGGTAGGCGCGCCTGCTCCAAAATGGCGGCCACGGTGCCGGACATTCCTCCGGCTTCGCGAACGGCCGCCCGGTCGAGCGCGGCCGCCACGTTGATCCGTCCATCTTCCAGCCGGACCATCCCGACGTATCCCGCGTGCCCGCATGCCATCCGGATCATCCCGGGAGGAATGTCCGCCCCTTCGGCGGCGATCACCGAGCCGGCGCCGATCCGCGAGTCCTTTCCAATGATCGCCCCGTTTCCATTGGCCTCCGCGATCAATCGCCCGCCCAGCCCGTCGGCCGCGATCACCACACGCGCCGCAACCGTCACGTTCCGCCCCTCGTGCTCGAGGACCAGCGTACGGCCGTCATCGTCCAGAGGACCCAGCTTGGCGGAGGTCCGTGGCAGAAACTCACAGCCCTGCGCGATTGCGCCGCGAACCAAGGCGGAGTCCAGTGCCGCGCGCGATTGAGCCATCCAGCCGTGAAGCCCCAAGCGGGCCCTCCCGCGGCCGGCGGCCAATTCGAGCCGGTCAAGCGGAGCGGCCCGGCCCGGTTCGACAACCGCGCCAAGTCCCGCCCGCCGCAGCAATGCGACAGCCCGGCCATTGAGGCAGCAACCACAAACCTTTGTCCTCGGAAAGGCGGCCCGGTCGACCAGCAGCACGCGCAACCCTTCCCGTGCAAGTTGCCGCGCCGCAAGCGCCCCGCCGACCCCCGCCCCCACGACTGCGGCGTCCCAGGTCTGGCCGGCGGCGGATTCGATGGGGCATGTGGGCTCGATGCTCATTGGCGGCGCCATTCCAGGAGGAACCGGTACGGCCAGCGGCGCTGGACCGTGGCGTCGGGAAGCCCGGCCTCGTCGGCCAGCTTCAGTGCCTCCTCCACCGTGAAAGCAGACCGAACCGATCGCGGACCGTCGGTGTGCACAATCTCCGAGCGTGTCAGCAGGCGCGTCCCGAGCGCCGCCAAGGTCAGCCCCGCCCGGCAACGCGCCAAATCGTTGATCAATACCAGATGCCGAGTCAACGCGGCCATCCCACGCAGCAATCGGAGGGCGTCCGTGGACTCGAGATGGTGTAGAAAGAGTGAAGAGATCACAACGTCGTACGCTGGCCTTTTCTCCGCATCGTCCCAATCCGTTGCCAATGCGTCGGCCTGGAAAAACCGCACGGGAACCCCCGCGCGGGCGGCCCGGCGGCGGGCGTACTGGATCGCCTGCCCGCTGCGATCGCACGCGTCGATTTCCAACTCCAGACCCGCGCCTCGAGCTCTGCGCCACAACCCCAGCGGGACGTCCCCGGCTCCGGTCGCCAGATCGAGCGCCTTGATCGGTTGCCCCTCCGCTCGCCGGGCCAGCGCCTCGATCGAAGGCCAAAGGATGCGCGCGCTGCCGCTCCACCAGTTAATCCGTTCCAGCCCCCGCAGTGCTCGCCGGTGCCTCCCTTCATCCAGTCCCGGCTCATCCATTAACTCGCCCACAAGCATGCGCCGGCCGAGGCCCGGAGGCGCTTCGTGGTCGGCGCCTGACTCACCAGGCGAACAAGCGGCGGCCGAGCGCTTCATGAGGGAATAGCCCCAGTCTCGGAACGGGGGGACCGACGGCTAACTCCGATACGCTGGTCACTCATGGATCGTGCCTTTCACGTTCCAGTTTACGCAGAAAGACTTGCGCTTCCTTGGCGACTTGCAAATCCCCGGTTCGTTCCGCCGCCTCAACGGCCTGCGCATATGCCCCCCGCGCCATTTCGGCGTCGCCCATCAACCGGTACGCGTCCGCCAGCTTACGGATCGCGGCGGTGTGGTCGGGACTCAGTTCGACCGCGCGGGCAAGCGTCTGGGCGGCCTCGGCGGGCGACCCGGCCTGGATCTGTTCGCAACCGAGCAGAAAAAACGTTAAACCGTCTTCCGGATCCGCCTCGGCCAATTGCTTGAGTTGCTCGATTTTTGCCTGTTGGTCCACGGCTGTTCCCGGTGGGGCCTCGCCGCCGGCTCCGAGTGCCACGCCCCGTTGGCGTCCATCATTTCTCGGAGTCCGGCAGATAGTATTTCTCGGTGTAGTCAGCGACCATCCGGTCGGTGTTGTACTCCGGAATAAGCGTTACCATCGCCCGGCGGATGCGTTGAATCCAGCGGCGCGGGATATTCATCCCGTCGCGGTCGAAGAACTGCGGAATGACCTCGTTCTCCAACGCATGATAGAGGTTCTCGGTGTCCAGCTCGTCCTGATCCTCGGCCCTGTCGGGGTTCTTATCTTCACCTATTGCAAAACCGTTGGTTCCATCATAGCCCTCGCGCCACCATCCGTCCATGATACTCAAGTTCAGTCCCCCATGGACGGCCGTTTTCATGCCGCTGGTTCCGCTCGCTTCCAATGGGCGCCGCGGGTTGTTGAGCCACAGGTCGCAACCCGAAACCAGATAGCGGGCGAGCTGGATATCGTAGTTCTCCACAAAGACCACCCGGCCGCTGAACCGCGGGTCGTTGGCGTATTGCGTGATCTGCTTGATGACGGTTTTGCCGGCGTCGTCGCGCGGGTGGGCCTTGCCGGCAAAGATCACCTGGATGGGGTGACGCGGATCATTGAACAGCGCCGCCGCCCGCTCCAGATCGCTGAACAGCAGCGCGGCCCGCTTATACGTCGCGAACCGCCGCGAGAACCCAATCGTCAACGCATCGGGGATCAGCATCCCGTGGGGATGGCGACCGGGAAGCGCCCCGTTCCGATCCAAACGCCGGCGGAGCGCCTCGATCATCTGGCGCTTGAGCCGGAAGCGCAGCGACCAGATCAGTTCGTCGGTCATGAACCGGCTGTCGGAGATCCGCTCCCAAAAATCTCGCTGCTTGAGGTGCTTGAGCCAATCCGCCCCCATATTGTATTCCCAAAAGCCGTACGTGAGGCGGTTCATCCAGCCCAGGATGTGGACGGCGTTGGTAATGTGACCGATCGGCACCTCCGATTCATTCTTTGTCTGATAGAGATCGCACCACATCTGGCGGCTGACCCGCGCGTTGAGCTCGCTGACGGCATTGGCCGCGCGCGTGTGCCGCAACGCGAGCACGGTCATGCAAAACGGCTCCTCCTCATCGCCGGGCTTCACCCGGCCCAGGTCCATGAATTGCTCCATCGTGATCCCAAGCGTTTTGGGCCAGTCGTGCATCAGGTGGTCCAGCAGGTCCATCGTGAACCGATCGTGGCCCGCCGGCACCGGCGTATGGGTCGTAAAGACGGCCTCCTGTTTAACCAGCTCGCGCGCCTCTTTCAGCGTCTTGCCCTGTTCCATCAGCTCGCGCATGAGCTCCAGCAACAAGAAGGCCGAATGCCCTTCGTTGAGATGATAGACCAGCGGGTTGATGCCGAGCGCCCGCAGCAGGCGCACCCCCCCCACCCCCAGGAGCAGTTCCTGGCAGACGCGCGTGGTCTGATCGCCCCCGTAGACCCGTGAGGTGATCTCCCGCCAATGCATGTCGTTCTCGGGCCGGCAGGTGTCGATCAGGTAGAGCGTGCAGCGCCCCACCTGCAATCGCCAGAAGTGGAACGTCACGTCGGTATGGGTAATCTTCAGCTTGCAGACGATCGGTTGGCCACTCGCGTCGGTGACCATCTCCACCGGCAGGTTGTTGGGATCCATGACCGGGTACTCCTCTTCCTGCCAGCCCTCGGCGTTGACGATCTGCCGGAAGTATCCACTGCGGTAGAAGAGCGTGATGCCCACCAGCGGCACGCCCAGGTCCGAAGCCGATTTGATGTGGTCCCCCGACAGGATGCCCAGGCCGCCTGAATAGATCGGCAGGCTTTCGTGGAGCCCGAACTCCGCGCAGAAGTAGGCCACCGGGCGTTCCTTGAGCTGGGGGCAGTGGGCCGCTCCCCATGTCTGCTGGTCTTCCAGATAGGCGTCGAATTCGTTGATGACCTCGCGCGCCATGGCGCTGATCTTCTTGCTGTAGAGCGTGGCAACCAGCTCGTCGGGCGTCAGGGCCTGCAGCACGGCCAGGGCGTTGTGGCGCGAAGCGGTCCAGGCCTCTTCGGAAAGGTCGCTGAACAGTTCCTGGGCGCGAGGACTCCACGTCCACCAGATGTTGTAGGCCACCCGTCGTATCCCCTGGGCCAACCGCAGGGCCTCCTCGTGCGTCCCCAGTGGTGCCTCCGTCGGTATCGTAACCATCCATTGCCTCCCAGTGTGATTTTGAGGTCGACGCCCTCCAGGTTGAGGGGTAAATCCCACCCGCTTCGGAGCTCCCGGGGCAACGGCCCGGCATAGTACACCGAAAGCGGCGGCCCATGCCATTCAAAATCCGAGGATCATTGCTGCAAGTCGCACAGACTTTATGTAGGATCGGCCTCGATCATAAACGCGGCCCGCGTCGGGAAACGGAAGGATCATGTATCAGGTCACCAAAGTCATTGATTTCTGTTACGGCCATCGCCTGCTCGACTACGAGGGTAAGTGCCGCTACCTGCACGGCCACAACGGTCGGGTCGAGATCCGGCTGGCCGGCGAGAAACTCGACTCGCGCGGAATGCTGACCGATTTCGGCGACATCAAACGGGTCATGAAGGAGTGGATCGATGGAAATCTGGACCATCGCATGGTCCTGCACAGGGACGATCCGGCCCTCGCTTACATTCAATCGATCGGCGAGCCCCATTTTGTCATCGACGAAAACCCCACCGCCGAGGCCATCGCCAAACTGATCTACCGCCAGGCCAAAGTGTTTGGCCTGCCCGTCATCGACGTGACCCTCTGGGAAACACCGACTTCGTTCGCCACCTTTAAAGAAGAGCTTTAAGCCGGACCGGCGAAACGGTAAATCCGGACCATGCGACCATCGGTCCGCACCCAGATGGTTCCGTCGCGGTCGGTGCGGAAGACCCGAACGCCATGGGCCCCAAGCCGTTCGAGGACTTCGGGCGCCGGGTGGCCGTAGCGATTGCGCCTCCCCGCGCTGATAAGACCCACCTCGGGCCCGAACGCTTCAAGGAAAGCTTCCGTGGTCGATGTCTTGCTCCCATGGTGCGCGACTTTCAGAATTTCGATGTCGCGCGCCTGGCGCGAGCCGAGCAAACTTCGCTCGGCGACCGCTTCGATATCGCCGGTCAGCAGGATTTCCACGTCGCCGTGATCGATCAGCATGACGAGCGAGGCGTCGTTGTCGTCCAGACCGGGGGCCGGACCCAAAAGGGTCACCTCGACCGGTCCCATGCCGGCCAACCTGGCGCCCACGCTCGCGGCCAGCACATTGCCGACCTGCTCACCGAGCAGCGACCGCATCTGGCCAAAAACGTCCGACGTTGAAATATCGGGTCCTTCCAGCCATGTCCCCACGTCGAAGTGTTCGAGCAGGTAGGGCAGCCCGCCGATATGGTCCGCGTCGGCGTGGGTCGCGGTGAGGCAATCGATGCGGGTGACGCCCAGCGTCTCGAGGAACGGTCCGACCGTAAACCGGCCCTGGTCATAGGGGGCCGAGCGGCCCGCGTCGACCACCATCACCCGCCCATTGGGAAAGCGCAGCACCATCCCGTCGCCTTGCCCCACGTCCAGGACGTAAAGATCAAGGGCCCGGCGCCGAGAGGCCGTGAGCAGCGGCGTCCAGATCACAAGCAGCACAACCAGCGCCATGCGCCACGCCAGGTTCATGCCCTGCCGGCGAGTCAGTCGCAGGTCCGTACCCCGGCCGGTCAATATGCCATAGCTGCTCAGGATCAGAACGTAGTACGCAACCATGAACCAAAGCGGTAAAGGACGCATGTTGACCGTAACCAGCGGCAGTCCCTCGATTCCCTGAACAATGAAGAGGAGTACGTTGAGCCATATTTGGGTAAAGCTCGCCAAAAGCGACCCCAAGAGCGGGACCCAACCGAGCATACTGGTCAGCAAGGCCCCGAACAGCGCCAGGCCTGTGATCGGGATGCCGATCAAGTTGGTCCCCGGAGCAAACAAGTTGATCTGTTGGAAGTAGTAGAGATGGAGCGGAGCAAGCCCCACCTGGACCGCCAGCACCATCGCCAACGGCAGCAAGACGAACCGGTTTAACAGCATTCGCTTCATTGAAATCGGTGTGTGATGCGGGCCCGGGTCGGGCATGTTATCGCGCGGAGGAACAATGAACTCGTACAGGGCGGGGCCCAGTAGGATGATGGACGTGACACACATAGGACAGTTGCCAGTCCAGCCGCAGGAGGCTGCGCGGGTCAACGAGGAGCGTCACGAAGGCGGCCGTGGCCAGCGAAGCCAGCGACGTGGTCATGCGCCCCATTGCCATGCCGGCCAGCAGGAAGCAGCCCATGACCCCCGCGCGCACGACCGGCGGACGCAGGCCGGTCAATAAGGCATAGAACACGAGTCCAATGATCCCTGCCCACGCCCAGCCGCGCGGACCCAGCGGAGTCATCCGTGCCACGCCTAAGATGATCAACAATATGAATCCCGTATGGAGTCCCGAGACGGTCAGCAGGTGGGCCAGTCCGACCAGGCCGAATCGCTCGCGTTGGGAACCCCCATCCTGCCGGCCTTGCCGAGCAGAAGGGCGCGGGCCAGATCAAGTTGCTCGGGGTCGAGGTGTTCGGCCAGTTGCCCCGCCATCGCCTCGCGCACCCCGCCGATGTGCATGAACAATGCCGTTTGAAGCCCGGTCTCGCGTTCGCCGATCTCCAGGTCCGATGCATTGCTGACGCTCATCCGGCCCACCACGCCGAGGCTGCGCCAGTAGCGTCGTGAGTCAAACGCAGTCGGCTTGGTTTGCGGCGCGATGGGCCAGACCCGACCCCAGGCGCGGACGGGTTGACCCGGCAAGGGCCGGGCCTGGGAGGCGGAGGGCATCGCGGCCGCGGCCTCGCCGCGAATTTGCACTACGATGCGCCGCTCCAGCGCGATGCTCCGCCCTCCGTGCCGCAAAGCCGTGATGACTGGATGCTTGAGCAGAATATCGATACCGTGTTCCCGCTCGCGGACTTCGCGGGCCACGATTCCCTCGACTAGGACCAGCCGTTCGCCTTCGATGGGCCGGCGTGCCTCCAGCGCGCGCTCATCGCCCCGCACCGCCCAACCGGCCTGGAGCCACCCCACCACCAGGATGGCCAGCAACAGCCCCGCCCCCGTCCCTGTTACGGGCCCCCTGATCCGGCGCGAGCACCACAGGTTCGCCGCGCTCCAGAACAGACCGCCCGCCAGAACCAAGGCCAACCAGAGCGGATCGACTGGGAGCGCGAAGCCCAACACCAAACCCGAAATATGGGCCAAGGCCACCAGGACCATCGGGCGGGGGAGATCGTGGGCGCCTTCGTTCGATTCAATCATGGACGGTCCGCTCTGGGTGCTCCGTCGAGCCGCCTGCGCGTTCCCCAAAGTCTGATGATAACCAGCCCCACCCCTGATGGACATGCTTAACTTGGGCAGGCGCGACGTCCCTAGATTTCGCTGGTAAGATACGTTGGCGGCGTTATGCTTTGCGGGGGCGGACCAACGGACGCGTTAGCCTCATCGCCCCGCCCCCCGAGCAATGGTCGAGCAGATGCCATCCGATACCGAACAGGCCCCGGAACTGAGTGTCGTCATCCCGGTTTATAATGAACGGGACTCCCTGCCCGAAGTGATCGAGGAGCTGCGCGCGGCACTGGATGAGGCTGCCGTCGGCTGGGAGGCGATCGTCGTTGACGATGGTTCCTCGGATGGGACGGCCGCCATCGCCGCCGAAGTCGCGGCCAAGGACCCTCGCTTTCGTCTGGTCCGGCTTGCGCGCAACAGCGGCCAGACCGCCGCGTTCGACGCCGGCATCCGTTCGGCGCGCGGTCGGATCATCGGCACGATGGACGGCGACGGACAGAACGACCCCGGCGACTTCGCCCGGCTGCTCGATGCCCTACGGAAGCAGGGGGTCCAGATGATGTGCGGCGTTCGCCAAAATCGCCGCGACAGTTTCGTTCGCAAGATCAGCTCGAGCATCGCCAACGGCGTGCGCAACTGGGCCACCCGCGAGGCGGTGACCGATGTCGGTTGCTCGATTCGGGTCTTCGAGCGGTGTTGCATGGAGCGGATCAAGCTCCATGACGGGATGCACCGTTTTTTCCCCACGTTGTTTCGCATCGAGGGATTCACGATTGGCGAGATCCCGGTCAATCACCGCCCGCGCACCAGGGGAACTTCGAAATACGGGGTCCATAACCGCCTGTGGCGCGGCCTGCGCGATCTGTTCGCCGTGCGCTGGATGCAAAGCCGGGCCTTGCGTTACCAAATCCGTGACGATGCCTCCAACCGGAAATAGTCCTCCGTGAAAGGGCCTGATGGGCACGCAGCCCCCGTCTTCAAACCAGCGATTCGTCACATCGGCCTGGCTCTGCTTTTTCCTGGTCCTCGCGTTTGTGTTTGCCGGCGCGCGGCCGTTATGGGAGCCCGATGAGGGGCGCTACGCCGAAACCGGTCGGGAGCTGTTGGCCTCGGGCGATTGGCTCGTGCCGCGCCTCCAGGGCGAGCCTCACCTGACCAAACCGCCGCTGACCTACTGGGCCATCGCGTCGGGCTTGGCGATCCTCGGCGTCAACGAATGGGGCGCGCGTATTTTCCTGTCGTTGGCATTCTTCATCACGATCCTCGCGACCATCGGTCTGGCAAAGGCCTGGGGATGGCGACGCGAGCAGGCCCTGGCCGCGGGCCTGATCTTCTCGACAGCCGCCCTGCCTTACGCCTGCGGGCACATCCTCACCACCGACATGTTTCTGACCTGTTGGGAGACACTGGGCGTGCTCTGCGCTTGGAAGGTCTGGTCCGCGGCCCCCAGGGTCGGGCTTTGGCGTCTGGGTTTTTGGTTGGCTTTTGGTTTGGCGTTTCTCACGAAGGGTCCCCCCGGCTGGATGCCTTTGCTTGTCGTTGGCCTATTCGCGTGGAAGGCCCGCCGGCGCCAACCCCAAACCGGTCTCCTTTCCCCCTTGGGTCTGGCGCTCTTCCTGCTCGTATCACTCTCGTGGTACCTGGCGCTTGTCGCCCAAGACCCGGCCAGATTTCGCTATTTCATCATCGACGAGGTTTACGCCCGCATCTTCACGGGCGAACACGAGCGGGAGAAGCCGTTCTATGTCTATATCTACACGGTCTTCTTGGGGCTGACGCCGTGGCTGTTCCTCTGGCCCGCCCTGATTGGACGCGCCTGGCGGCGTCTGATGTGGGGCTGGTCCCCCGGCAAGTCCCCTTCCAGGGCGTTCCGCCCGCTGACGGCGAGCGCATGGGAGCATTTGCGCGAAGGTTGGCGTTCACTCGACGACATCAAGCGGTTTTCGGTCCTCTGGTTTCTGGTTCCGTATCTGATCTTCACGCTTTCACGCTCGCGAATGGTCCTCTATGTCGTCCCCCTGTTCGTCCCGATCGCGATATGGGGTGGTAAGATTCTGGTCGAAACGTGGCCGGAGTTTCGCCCCCGTACGAAGCGCGGGCGCGTCTGGGCTTATCCCACGGCGGCGGTCTGGCTGCTCGTGATGCTTGGCGTTGTTGTCTATCCCGAATGGGGCCCCAAGTCGCGCTCCCGGCGCGGCCTGGCCCGCGAACTGCTCGCCCTGCCCAAACCGCCCGACCGCCTCGCGTCTTATGGCAATCCCCCTCATTCGCTCAGCTTCTATACAGGGATGATGATCGAGGAGTTGGAGCTTAAGTCGAAGAACATCATCCCTTACTTGCACGATGAGCTGCGGAAAGGTCAAACCGTTGCCTTGGTGACGCGCGCGACGCGTCTGGCTAAATTGTCTCGATTCGGATGGAAAGTCGTGGCCAAGGACCTTGGCCGGGCCGTCATTGTGGCGACTGAAATCCAGAGTAGTCAGAACGAGGAGCCGCCCTAACCCCGTTTCATGCCGCGTCGTGACTGGGATTAAATCTAGGATCCTGAAGCGAACTGAAAATTCTGCGCGGCGGCGCTGGCCTGTGCGCCGGTGGTCATCCCCTCGTAGGCCAGGCGCAGTTCCTCGGGACTATCCGCGTAATCAACGGCCGTTTTGTAGGTGATTTTGTCCTCGTGAACAAGATTGATGAGCGACTGATTGAAAGTCTGCGGCCTTCAGCCACTCGGCCACCTCTCCGCGCGAGTCGGCGAGACACTTAAACCCTATAAAATCAACGTTTTGGACGCAAGCACAATCTGACATCAAAACTGCCTGCAAGGTTTCATTCCGGCTACGTTCCGGCTTGATTCCGCCTACGTTCTGGCAACATCCTGGCAACATGCTTTCCTCCCGGTCGGGGCAGACCCTGGCCGGGGGTTTCTTTCTTGCGTGAAGTTGGCCAAGGATCGCCATAGATGGCCGCCACGGGCAATCCGAAGCCGGGGCCGACGTTCGATACCCCGGCGGGCCATCGGGCCGTGACGGGGCTGGAATCGCTTGACGACTGTACACCGGCCCGCCTAGTCCACCAGGTAGCCGCTCACCTTGATGGGGACGGCGGCTCCATCGAGTCGTTGACCGAAGATCTCGGTCTCGTTGTTAACAAGCGGCGCGACGTCCTCGTCGCCCTTCCAGACCACCAGGAACTCATTATCCGTGCTGTTCCAGGCCGCGGCGGCCTGGAACGCGGCCAACGCGGAATCCCCATCGGTCCCCATATCGCTGATACGTTCGTCGGGGCCGATCTCGGCCCCCGTCGCCCCGTCGATCAGTTGAGCAAAGATTTCGTACTCCCCGTTGGCCAGCGACCCGGTGTCGTCATCACCCTCCCAAACCACGAGGAATTCGTTGTCGGTCGCGTTCCAGGCCACGTCCGGGTCGAAGGCCTCATACGTGGTATCCCCGTCGGGCCCCATGTCGCTGATGCGGAAATCGTTGATTCCCGTCTCGGCGCCGGCCGCCGTCAGGAGTTGACCGAAAATCTCCCACTCTTCCTCAACCAACGGCGCCGTGTCGTCGGCGCCATGCCAAACCACCAGGTATAGATTGTTGGTGGCGTTGTAGGCGACGGCCGGCCTGTAGGCGTCCAACGCGGCATTCCCGTCGCCGCCCATGTCGCTGATGCGGATGTCCGATCCGATCTCCGCCCCCGTCGCCCCGTCGATCAGTTGACCATAGATTTCGAACTCCTGGTCGGCCAGCGACCCGGTGTCGTCGTCGCCAGACCAAACCACGAGGTACTCGTTGTCCGTGGTGTTATAGGCGACGCTTGGTTCGCGGGCGTCCAACGAGGCATTCCCGTCGACGCCCATGTCGCTGATGCGAAAATCGTTGCTTCCGACTTCCGGATCGATCGTGACGGGATAATCGGCGGCCATCAGATCGGCGGC
>Ga0310121_10003187_pt1 | contig 15063 bp, 13 predicted proteins | sample CB27_Tmax_986_MG_FD_203504 | JGI IMG/M metagenome (GOLD analysis project Ga0310121, IMG submission 203504) | Marine microbial communities from Western Arctic Ocean, Canada - CB27_Tmax_986 | ecosystem: Environmental > Aquatic > Marine > Oceanic | place: Canada: Western Arctic Ocean | collected...
GTCAGGAGGTTCCTGCATCTCGCTATCAGCCCTCGAACCGCCCCTACCCTCGTCAGCTCCCGCAAATCGAATATCCGGAGCACTTCTACGTCGCTCAGACCTATCCCAACGGAATGCTCTCTTTTGAGTCGACGCAGTGGTACATCAGCAGCTGTCTGAGGTCAGAGAGCGTCGGTCTCGAGCCAGTGGATGACGGCCTTTGGAAGGTTCACTTCGGTCCCGTCCCTCTCGGGATTCTCGATGTTCGAAACGCCAAGGATCGAGGATATCGCGCCTTCGGGCTTCTTGTTTGTCCGGAACGAAAAAGTAAAAGGCCATACAACAGGCGACGCTCGAGATAATGACGCAGAGAATTCAAGGGATGTTGATACGCTCCGGAAGCTCTAGCCTAACGAGAGAAAGTTATGTATAACATAACCCATGCTCGGCGGCCGACCGACCGACGACCCGAAGCAAACGCTCGTGGCGGTACGCCTGGCGGCCCGCCAGATGCGTACGCTCGAGGCGCGCGCGAGGCGCGAGGACATTGGCTTGTCGGAGGCGCTGCGAAGGGGCTTGGACGAGTGGGCTTCGTCGACCTCTCCACGCGAATCGCAGCTCCGCGCACAACCTCCCACGAAAGAAGAACGCGAGACCTTGTCTTCGCTGGAGCCAAACGCAAGCGACCAAAACGGCGTGACCGTAAGTGCCGCGAGCACATGGACATATAGGGTGTCTGCCCGACGCGTCATGACGCCCCAACTCTCCGGCGCCATGGGGCAGCCCCGTGTCCCGTAGATGGTCTCGCCAAACTCGGAGGTCCATTTACCCATTGCCTCGAGCCGCTCGATGACCTCGGACTGGAACGTACCTTTGAGTGTGGGCCCGACGTTGAGAAGGAGGTTGGTGTCGTAGCCCGCCGCCCTGGCCAGGTAGTGGACGAGCTCCGTAACGCTCTTGAAATCCTGGTCGGACGCGCTGAACCCCCACGAGCCGTTCATCGTGTCACAGGTTTCCAGAGGTAGCGTGCCGATGTCGGTCGTGTTGTAGCCGGCCGTGTTCTTTCCCGGCAGATCCCGTTCGAACATTTGAAAGCCTTCGCCCTCGAATGGAAGGACGTGGTGATTGTTACCGATGACAACTTCAGCCCTCACGAAGCGCGGCCGCCACCGGCATGCGCGCGGCGCGAATCGCTGGAAAAAGACCGCCCAAGAGACCAATCATCGCGGCGTAGAAAATGCCCCGGCCGAGCAAGCCTGGCGTCACGTCGAACGCGAAGGCAACTTGCGAGAAGCTCTGCCAGTTCATCGTCGCGGCGCGGAAGCCGTCGAAAGCGACGTAAGCCAGGCCCGCCCCGATTGCACCACCGATGAGCGCGAGCACGAGAGCTTCGACCATTACTGAGATCACTATCGGGCCGTTACCGAACCCAAGCGCGTGAAGCGTCGCGATCTCGCGCGTTCGCGACGACACCGCGCTATACATCGTGTTGAGTGCGCCGAAGACAGCGCCGATTCCCATCAATCCGGCGATCAAGGTGCCGAGCCCGGTAATGAGGCCGGTGATCGCGGTCGACTGGTCGGCATAGTAGTCGTCTTGCCGTATGACCTTGACGTTGAGCCGCGGGTCCGTCGTCAACCGGTCTTTGAAGTCTTGAAAACTCTCCGGGGTCTCGATTTTTACATAGACGGCTTGAAACGAATTGCCGCGGCGAAAGGCCGGCTGCAGAACGCTCGCGTCCGTCCAAATCTCGGATTCGGAGATTCCACCATTGGCTTCAAAGATACCCACGACGGTCCACTCTTCTTTGCCGACGGGAATCCGCCGACCGAGCTCGAGACCCTCGAACTCGCGCACGGCGCCCGAGCCAACGATGACCTCGTTTCGGCCCCATTCGAAGGGGCGACCTTGGATGATATTGACATCGCTTCTTACGCTAAAGGCCATGGGCTCGACGCCCCGCAACGGCACGTTCGCATCCGTGCCTGTCGATCGCTTCGGAAGATCAATGATCACGAAGAGCTCAGCAGAAGCGAGCGCGCCTTCGGTGCTGCGTGCGATGCCTTCGGTATCCGCAATGATGCGCGTCGTCTCGCGCGAAAGGCCGCTCATCATTTCGGTGTCGGCGCCGCTTCTCAAAATGAGCGCGGTGTCGGGCTTGCCGGAAGCATTCATCACCGCACTAAAACCTTGTGCTATCGACAAGACACCGACGAGCACGGCAACGACACCCGCTATCCCGAAAAGCGCCGCTGCCGAAGAGCCCTTACGCTGCCAAATCGTCCGGAGGTTGAATTGGACCAAGGCGAAGATCTGAGAAACCCAGTTGAACATCAGTAGGCCTCTAGAGCTCCCTCAAGGCGTCCGCGATGCGAAGACGCCCGGCCTGAAGCGCGGGCAAGAACCCAGTGACTAGCCCGAGTGCGATCACGCAGATAACGCCCATGATGATATCTTTCGTCGGCAAAAAGAAAATGGGCAGCAGCCCTCCGGTGGGATCGCCGCGTGAGATCATCAGCCACCCCACGCCGAGCCCGAGAAAACCGCCGACCCCCGCGATAGCCATCGCCTCGAGCAGCACCATTACCAGCACGTGACTACCGGTGAAGCCCACCGCCTTGAGAACGGCCAGCTCGCCGGTACGCTCCCGCACGGATTGCGCCATCGTGTTGCCGGCCACGAGAAGGATCGTGAAGAAGACCATGACGAGGATCGCCTGGATGATGGCGCCGATATTACCGATCTGATCAGCAAAGCCTTGAACAAAGGCACCCTCGGTCTCCGCTTTCGTCTCGGCGGGCGAGTTGGCAAACGTGTCATCGATGGCGGTGGCGATACGGACGGCGTCGTCCGGGTCGTCGACGCGCACAATGTACCAGCCCACGAGCCCGCGGCCGAAACTGCGCGCCTCGTCGAAATAGGCGTACTGGAACAGGAACTGTGTCGTATCCGTGCCTTGCTCCGCGCCGTCGTAGATGCCGACGATGTCGAAATCCCAAGTGCGCTGGCCGCCCTTACGCGTCCAGGCCGTCCCTTGGATAGGCACTTTGTCGCCCACCTCCCAGCCGAATCGCTCCGCCGTGTTCCGCCCGATGACCGCGCCAGTGCGCGTCGAGAACCACGCCTCCTTCTCCTCGTCGGACAAGAGAAACTCCGGATACATCGCGAGGTACTCTTCCGGGTTCACCGCGAATTGCGGGAAGAAGTTTTTGGGCTCCTGGTAGATGCCGCCGAACCAGTTCGAGAACGTGGCGTCGGCGACGCCCGGGATTTGCTCGATATCCGCTTCGTAGCTTCCGGGAAGCATTTGGATGATGGAGACTTTGTGCCTCACCACGAGCCGGTCCGCCCCGGCGACGTCGATGCCTTGGCTCAAGGATTGCCGGATGGCCGCGAGATAGGCGAACAAGATAAAGGCTACGAGAATCGACAGGATCGTGAGTACGGTGCGTATGATCTTGCGTCTGAAATTACTGATGACGAGTTTCAAGAATTTCATTCGGTCGGCTCCGTGCTGAGCTTGCCTTCGTTCAGGTAGAGCGTGCGCGTCGAGCGCAGCGCGGCGTGAGGATCGTGCGTTACCATGATAATGGTCTTGTTGTGGTCTTTGTTGAGCGCTTTCAGAAGATCGAGAACCTCGTCCCCCGACTTGCGATCGAGGTCGCCGGTCGGCTCGTCAGCGAGAAGAAGCGTAGGGTCGCTGACGATGCCGCGGGCGATGCCGACGCGTTGCTGCTCGCCACCCGACAAAGTTTTCGGGTAATGGGTCTTCCGATGCGATAGACCCACCGCGTCGAGTGCAGCATCGACGTGTGTCTTCCGCTCTGCGCGGGAGAGATGCGTGAGGAGCAACGGAAGCTCGACGTTACGCTCAGCGGTCAAAACCGGCAGCAAGTTGTAGAACTGAAAGACGAGCCCAACATGGCGCGCCCGCCAGGCCGCGAGCTTTTTTCGCGAAAGGCGGTCGATGCGCTCACCCGCCACCGTCACCGATCCGGTGGTGGGCCTATCCAAGCCACCGATCAAATTCAGGAGCGTGCTCTTCCCCGAGCCGGAGGGTCCCATGAGCGCCAGAAACTCGCCCTCCGGCACCTGCATGTCGAGCTGCTCGAGAACATGGATCTCCTCGGAGCCTCTCTTGAAATATTTGGTCGCTGCATCGACTTTGACGAGCGTCCCGTTGTCATTCACACTCATGGACTCGATACCTCCACTTGGTCTCCATCGGCGAGATCGGGCGGGCCTTGCACGACGACGCTCTCCCCGCCTTCGATCCCCGCGGTGACGATGGCGTCCTTGCCTTCGCTCACGCTCAACGTGACCACGCGACGTTCGACCTTGTCGCCTACAATCACGAAAATCACATCCCGGCCGTCATCTTTGTGCACCGCTTCTTTAGGAATGAGCACCACGCGCCGGACGGCCTGCTCCACCTCTGTCTCACGAAAAGCCACCTTGACGCCCATGTCGGGCAAAATGCGCGGATCGAGCTCATCGAAGCCGATCCGCACGCGTACCGTCGCCCGGTCACGATCCGCGGTCGGCACGATCGCGATCACGCGGCACGGGATTTTCCAATCCGGGTAAGCGTCGAGAACAGCCTCGACTTCTTGGTCCGCCCGTACGCGGTTGATATAGCTCTCGTTGACGTCGACTTCGATCTCGAGTGAGGCCATGTCGACGACCGTACCAATCCCCGTGCGCGTGAACCCGCCGCCAGCGCTCACGGGCGAGATCATCTCGCCCGGCTGTGCATCCTTGGTCGTTACGACGCCGCCGAACGGCGCGCGAATCACGGTGTCCTCGAGCTGCTGTTGCCATACGTCGAGCCGGCGCTCGGCGACGGCTTCGTCTTCGCCCTGGCGCGCGAGCCGCCCTTCGAGAGAGCCCGACTCCGCCTGCACCGCGTCGAGCTGAGCTTGGCTCAAAACGTCGTCCTCCACGAGTGCTTTCGTACGATCGAGACGCAGCTTCGCTTCCACGAGCAACGCCTTCGTCTCCGCGAGCGCACTCTTCGCCGAGCCGAGCTGCGCTTCCGCGAGGCTCAAACTCCGCTCGACGTTCGAGGCATCCAGACGAGCGAGAACTTGCCCCTCACGAACCTCCATCCCTTCGTCGATCAGAACTTCCAGAACTTTCCCCGTTACCTTGGATGAGACGACCGCTTTCCGCCGCGCGATGACATATCCGGAGGCGTTCAGTACCGTTTGGCCGCCTTCGAGAGAAGTTTCACGAGCCACGACCACGACAACCGTCTTGCCCTCTGGCTGCAGGAGCCAATAGACGAGACCAGAAATCACGGCCAGCGGCAGCAAGAGTAAAACCCACGTCCACGAGCCGGACGGCGAGTCGCCTACCCCACTTCGGTCGATCTTCAGTTCGTCGAGACTACTCTTCTCTGCCATATAGTTAATCGCCCGACACCTTATAGATATGTCTCGTCTGAGGTCAAGCTGACGAACGTGTCAGGTACGGAACTCGGTTGCCGATGTCGCCCAAGCGACGATGGACTTAGGGCCCACGAAAGAATAACTTCATATTTTAGGACGCCGATGCATCCCGCCTGGCTGCGTTGCTCGTCGGACTTCGAGGAGGGTCGCAGCGTCGCAAGGGACAATGCGCGCGATCGGCGTATCGCGGTCGAGCACGGTCAGTGTCTGGCCTCCGCGCACTTTCCGCAAATGATGGCTGAGGTGCGCCTTTAGATCAGCAATACCGACCTTACTCATGACCTGATTATGGTCATAAGTGGTCATCTTGTTAAGCAAAGATATTGCAAATAGCTATTCACAAGATGCTGGCGTGTCTGTGGGCATCGCAAGAAAGACGAGGCGGTCACTGATTACAAAGTTCAAGATCGTGCAGGACGCAATCGACGCGATGTTCCCGACGAGGTAATGCAGCCCGAGCTGTCCGACATAGATGCTCATGAAGACGACATTCCCGAGAATCGAGAGCGTGCCCGATGTCGCGTTGAAGCGCAGAAACCGTTGCCATCTCCCCGGTGCCCCCAGGAGCCCCCGGTCGCCCCACGTCCAGCGTTCATGCCAAAAGAAGTTATTCAGGAGAGCGCACTGCACCGCGAGCGCGGTCGCGACGAGATAGTGCATCTCGAGGCGACCGGCGAGGAGCGTGAGCATCGTGAGCTGGACGCTCACTCCGAGCCAGCCAACGGCGCTGAACTTGATCCACCGGAAGAAAAGAGGCCTCCATCGCTTGGGCATTATGGAAGCGGCACCCGAAGGTAGAGGGTGCGCGTGTTGCGCGCCACGGTCACGAGGAGCGTGACCAAAAGGCCGAGAATGGCGCAGGCGCCGCCGACATCGAAAAGCAAGTACTCAGTTTCCATCACCACCACGTACGGGTTGTGCAACAAATAGAATGTTCCACCCGCGAAAAGGATCCGAAGCTCGGTCGGACCGAGCCGCATGAAATGGATCCGAAAGGTCCCCACGGCGTAAGCCGCGAGATAAATCTCCGAGGCGACCATCAAGTACACGACCATAAGCGCCGCCGCAATGGAGAGACTCATATAGCCGGACAGGCCGAGGCCGCCGATCAAGAAGAACGCGCCGAACATATCGACGACGTGATCTACATAATAGCCAAATTTGGGGCGCTGTGCGTCACGAACTCGCGCGAGGGTTCCGTCGAGGCTGTCGCCAAACCAGTTCAGAAAGAGACAAATGACCACCCCGACGAGCCAAAGCGGCTGGTCATACTCGGTGGCGGCCCAGAACGAAAGCCCGGCGCCGAGCATGCCCACTAAGCCAAGTGCCGTCAGGTGATCCGAGTTGACCGGCTGGGGCAGGCGTTGCGCAAGCCACACGAGACACCATTTTTCTAGGCCAGAAAGAATGCTCCCAAGGTCTCGCGTCATGTCATCCGGGGTTACTGTCATGGTGGTCGTCGTCGCCATTTGCCTGCCTCCTTGTGTGCTGCTCCCCTAGCCGGTGCAAGGGACATTCCACACCGACCATCCACCTAAACTAAAGAAAACAAATAACATCGACTATTCTTGGGATGGGCTCGTCCTATCCCTTCGGATAGACCTGCAAGCGAGCAGTTAGAATGGGCCGGACGATGCCGAAACCAGCGCTCGTGCTCTGCCGTGGTTGGCGCGGCGTGAGTGCCTTCGCCCGCCGCGCGGTCGAGGAACAAGCGGAGCGAGACCCTCTCGCCCTCAGCCGTACCGTTGTGCTCGTCCCAACGGCCGCTGCCGCGCATCTCTATAGAACCCAGCTCGAGCGCGACCTCTCGACAGGTCGCGACGTCGTGTTTCTCCCCGTCATCACGACGCCGGGCCCCTTGTTCCAAGACCTCGCAGAGCGCAGCCAACTCAGAGTACGCTTCGCGGATCCACTCCTTCGAGAGGCCCTTCTCGAAGAAGGCTTCCAAAAGGCCGCGGCTTCTGGGAGCCCGCCGCCGTTCAAAGTGCGCGCTGGGCTTGCGCCGCGCGTGCTGGCGTTCTATGACGAGCTCCTTCAAAACCGTGCCGAGCTCAAAGACTTCACCAAGCGTGCGCTCGAAGAGCTGGAGGCGCCCGACGACCGGGGCGCGGAAAGGATGGCCGCGCAGACGCGCTTTCTCGAAGCGTCGCTCGACGCTTATCGCGAAGCGCTCGAGCGCCTCGAGCTCCATGATCCGCCTTCGGTCCGCCAGGCTCTTTCGAGAGAGCCGTTTCCCTACGAGCGCGCCCTCGTCCTCGGCTCGGAGACACTCACGCCTACCGACCTCTATTTTCTGACAGAAGCCCGAGGCCTCGAATCACTGAGCGTCGTGGTCGTGGACAAAGTTTCCGCCATCCCCGCCTCACTCGCTGAAGCGGCACCGGACCTCCACGTGGACGACAAGCCACGCGCAACGCCTCCGAAGCCCTTGAACCCCGCAGTCCACGTCGCCCGCGATCGGGAAGAGTCGCTCGTCGACGCCGTGCGGTTCATGAAGCAGCTCGAAGACAACAAAGACCTGCCGCCTCTCGATCGCGTCGCGATCGTGGTGCCGTCACCGCTCCCCTATCTGTACTTAGCCAAGAAAGTTCTCGGTGAAGCCGGTATTCCGTTCGAGCTCCAGGACAGCTTTCCGCTCGCCACCGAGCCCTACGTGGCCGCGGTCGATCTCGCTATCGAGCTCGTCGCGACCGACGCGCGGCGCAACGAAGCACTCGCGCTCTTACGCAGTCCGTTCTTCGTCTTCAAAGGCGTCGGTCCATCCGAGGTGGCCGCGCTCGACGCACTCACGCTGCGCTATCGTGAGCCAGGCGGGCTCGAGCGTTGGCGGAAACTTTTCGAAAGGAAGAGTCGGCCGCCGACACAACCGAGCCTGCCCGGGATGGAAACGGGCGATGCGGCCGGGCGCGTGCTGGCGCCACTCGCCTCCATCTTGGAGACAGGAACGGCACTCTCCGAGCTTCAGACCGAGAGCTCACTCAGCATCAAGATTCGCTGCCTACGCGATTTTCTCGCGACCTTCACCCGCACGCTCCCGGACGAACGTCACCATAGAGCCCGAGCCGCGCTCGACGCGATACTCGAACGCTTGGGAGAGGCGGCTTTACATGTGGGCGACCCTTCCGTCGACTTCCACACCTTCCGCGCGAAATTTCGCCGTGCCGTCGAAGCGCACACCTTCGCTCTCCGGACAGGCTCTGGTGGCGTGACGGTGGTCGACGCTCGCTCGGCGGGGTTTGGCGCTTTCGATCTCGTGATTCTGCTCGGCATCAACGAAGGCGAGTGGCCCGCGCGCGGCGAGCGAAACATTTTCTTTCCGCAATGGATCCTGCACGATTTCGGCTGGCCGTCGGATCGCAAGCTACTGACGCGAGAGCGAGCTCGGTTCCAAGAGCTTCTTGATTTGGGCCAAGAGCATCTCGTGCTCATCCGCCACCAGCTCGAAGACGAGGTCCCAACGGTGGCGTCCCCGTTTCTCGAAGAAGTCGAAACCTGGCTCGAAGAGAGCCCCCACGCACTAGTGCCGATGCCTGATCACGACGACGACGAGCCCGAACCGGAGCTCGTCGTCACGAAGAGCGAAGCGCTCCGCCGAGGTCTGATAGAACCGTTCTCCCCGCTTTCGAGCGAGCGCCATCCGGGAATCGTCGGGTCCCCTCTGTCAGTCCCGGACCCCGTTTCCCCGACGGCCCTAGAGCTCTACCTCCAGTGCCCTTTCAAATATTTCTCTCGCTATCTCCTCGGACTCGAGGAAGAAGAAGACGTCGAATCGATGCTAACGCCGCTCGAGCGCGGCCGTATCTTGCACGACCTCCTGCACGAAGGCTTCAAGGAATGGGACGCGGGCCAGAGCGAGCCCCGCCCCATCGAGCCCGAGACCTATGAGGACGCGCTCATTCTGTTTCGAAGCATCGCTGTCAAAAAGATCCCGCCCGAGCATCGAAGCGTGGAGCTCCGACGTTTGTTCGGTGGTCCTGGTGAGGCTGGCGCTATCGAGTGGCTGTTACGACGAGAGATGGCGCGCGGCCCGCTGAAACAGCGGCTGCTCGAGCATCCTTTTCAAACCCCGCTGCGTTTGACCAAAGGCCCCGGCGGTGAAAAGCCCTGGTTCGTGCAAATCAAAGGACGGGTGGATCGCGCCGACGTGGATGTCGACGGCCGGTTGCACGTCTACGACTACAAGAGCGGCCGCGCGCCGGAAGCATCGGTGACGCTCCAAGTGCCTCTCTACTCGATGTGCCTGTCGCAAGATCTAGGCACACCGATCGAAGAATCCGCCTATCTCAGCTTCCGCGACCGCCGGTCGACGCCGCGCGCGGATTACCAAAAAGCGAGTGCACTTCTCGTCGAGACCTTCGCCTCGATCGGAAAGGGCCGCTTCCCGCCGAAGCCGCACCGGGACACACTTTGCTACTACTGCGGCTTCGTCGGCGTTTGTCGTAAAGAAATTCAGGAGAACGCGTGAAGGGCGACGTCACTTTCGTCGACCGGCGCGCCCGCGAGCTCGCCTCGGATCCGACCCTGAACATAGCACTCGAAGCTTCCGCTGGCACGGGCAAGACCCGCGTGCTCGTGGAGCGCTACATCCATCTCATCGAGGAGGGTGCGAGCCCGAGACACGTCCTCGCGATCACGTTCACCCGCAAAGCCGCGGGCGAGATGCGCAGCCGAATCATCGACGAGCTCAAGAAACGCAAAGAGCTCTGGAAGGACATCCGAACGCATCTTTTCGAGCTCCACATCACGACCATCGACGCGTTTTGTCTCGGGCTCTTGCGCGAATTTCCTCTCGAAGCGGGGCTCGACCCCGACGTAGTACTCATCGACGAAGTCGATAATCAACGGTTGCTCGAAGAGTCCATCGACCAAATCATGACCGAGGCGCGCCGTGGCTCGAAAGCCGATCTGCGCTTTCTCATCGCGCGCTTCGACGAGGGCACGCTCCGACGAGGAATGCGGGATTTTCTGACGAGCCGTCTTCTGAAAGAGGAGATACTCGCGCGCTACGTGCACCGCTTTGTCCCGAAATCGATCAACCTCACCGCGAGCTTGAAACGTGTCTCGAAGAGCCTCGAGAGTGCTTTTCGCGGAGCCGAAGGTGTCGAACAGTTCCTGGGTACGGGCCCGCCAGACGCACCTGCGATGAAAGCACTCGGGTTCGCGCTTCGGCGCGCCATCAAGGCGGACACCCTCGCGAGCGCGGATGTCGAGGAGATCGCCGGCTATTTCCTCACGCAGAACAAAGAGCCGCGGCGCCGTCTATCCAAGCTCGTTCCCAAAGACGGCTTCGCGCGGGCGGAAGACTACGAAATACACCGCGACCGTGTTCTCGGCCTCGCGCCTTTGGTTGCGCGCGCTTACAAAACTTGGATGCGCGAGAAAGACTTCTACGCGATCCGAGAGCTCTTCGAGCTCTACGATACGGCGTCGAAGCGTTTCGCCAAACTCAAAGCCGCGCGGGCCGTCCTAGATTTCAGCGACGTGCTCACCCACGCGGTCGCTCTTCTCGAGAACCGCGGGGAGTTCGCGCAGAGCCGCTTCCGTCTCGAATCGCGTTACCACCACCTTCTCATAGACGAGTTCCAAGATACGAACGACGTGCAGTGGCGGCTCGTGAAAGCGCTCATCGAGAGCTGGGGCGAAGGTCAGGGTCTCGTGCAAGATGCCATTTTGTCGGAGCAAGCCGAGGGAGACGGCACCGGACGCATATGTGAGCCGAGTCTGTTCATCGTGGGCGACCAAAAACAATCCATCTATGGCTGGCGCGACGCGCGGGTGGAAGTCCTGGAAAAAGCTTCGCGCCATCTGCTCAAGATCCGCCACGGGGGCGGACAGCGGCTGACCCTTCGAACGAGCTTCCGCGCGAGCGGAGAGCTCCTGTCTTTTCTGAACGATCTGTTCGACGAGGTCCCCAAAGTGCGCGGCGATCTCGACTGGTCGTTTCAATATCGGGAGGGCGACCACTTCCCAGTTTCGGATGTCGACAGCGCGAAGCGGCCCATAGCGCTTGCCGTCGCGACGGATCTTCCGAACGTGGCGAGCGCCGTCGCCGATGAAATCGTACGCGTCATCACCGAGGAAGGCCGGCGGCCGAAAGACATCGCCATTTTATTTCGAAGCCGCTCTTCGTACCGCATCTATCAACAAGCGCTCGTCGCGAGAGGCGTCCCGGCCTATGTTTATCGTGGGCTCGGCTTTTTCGATTCCGCCGAAGTGCGCGATATTGGCGCCCTCGTCCGCTACCTAGCGGAGCCCGCTTCGGAGCTCCGCGCGGCGGAGCTTGCTCGCTCGCGCTTTATCTGGATCTCCGACGACGGCCTGATGCGCGTCGCCACGGGTCGGAAGGCTTCTATCGCGCGGTGGCTCGCGGGCGCGGCGCTCGACACGTCGCTTCTGCTAACCGAGGACGATCGCAACGCGGTCCTCCGCGCCGGTGCCTGCGTGCCGCGATGGGTTGCGCTCGTGGACCGCATGCCGCCCGCGGACCTTCTCACCCACATCCTGGACGACGCCGACTACGCCGCGTGGTTCCGGGATGACGAGCAGAGCTTCCAGAACCTCAAGAAAGTGTTGGGAATGATCCGGCGCGCGGAGAACCGCGGCTATCTCACGCTATCGCGTCTCGCGGACTACCTCGCGAGCGCGTCGACCGAAGAGGAATCCCCCGCCGTGCTCGACGCCGTCGACGCGGTGAACCTCATGACGGTGCACGCGGCCAAAGGGCTCGAGTTCGATACCGTTTTTCTCGTCAACATGCATCAGCGCACACGCCAAGACACATCGCTGCCGCGCATCCGCGAGCTTCCCGACGGACGAGTCGAAGTGAGCGCACTCGCCGCGATGGAGCCCGCCGAAGACCTCCCCAACCGTGTCGAGGAAGAAGAGAAGCGGCTCCTATATGTGGCCCTGACGCGCGCGCGCCGCAACTTGGTGCTATCGACGGTTCAGAGCGACGAAGCGCAAACGGACCGGAGCTTCGTGCGTCTGCTGCCTTCGAGCTTTCGCGAGGCACTGCAACAAGCCCTCGATACCGAAGACCGCACAGTCCCTTGGGGAGCGCACACCCTCCGGGTGCTGCGACCGAGCGAGCGGACGTATCACGAAGAGCGTCCCGAACCCGCCCGTGAGCTCCGCTTGGGGCCGTTAAAAACTACCGAAGCGGCAGCGGTTGTGCAACTGGCCGACGAAGATACTGCGTCCTACCGTAAGCTGCTCGAGCGAGAGGATGTCGCGGCGCTATTGGCGACGGGAAGCGTGCACTACGGCGTACCGTTCTCGATCGTTCACGAGCGTCATATTAGCCGCGGTAGGATCGGCTGCTTGATCGTGAGCCGCCATCAGGTGACGGTGCTGGCTCGCTCCGGACGCGACATCGAGCCAAAGCTGCGCGCGGCGGCCACCGTTTTCCCGGAGCGAGTCGTCGAGGGGTGGGTGATTCGCGAAGGCCGCGAGCCCGAGACAGTTCGCCTCGACGGAGGCAAGACAGACTCGCAACTGCCATTGTTCTAGTGCTTGAACCCGCTAATCCTGTCGGTAAATTGCGAGGTTATTTTTGATGCTGGCAAGGCGCTCCGACGATTTCATATCTAGATATTCCGAGCCGCCTTCCGCAGCGAGCTTGACGAGCGGAGGGCTAGGCCATAGGTCGAGCTGCTTACTGGAGGAGGTCATCGAGAAGACGCGCGAGCCGATAGCCCGCAAGCGCAACCTGCTTCGAAGCGATTTCCGAGACCTCGCCCTCATAACGGGCCGGCGGCGCGGCGTCCCGACTCAGATATTCAGGATAGGCGCGCGTCATCGCAATCTCGGCGGAGGCGTTCGACCACGCCTCGAAGTCCTCGACGGCGATCGCGTCGCGGAGCGATTGCGGTGGATGTAACGCCATCAGCTCCTCCGCCACCCGCGACACCCACGCGGCGGAGCCCTCGCTGTGCCTCTTGCGATGGGTGCGTTTCAAGATGGTGTCCCAATAGGCGTGAAGGTTCCAGACCTCGGGGTCATCGAGCTCAAAGTCGTTGCCACCCCGATCGCCTTTTGGCTCCCGAGCCGTCACGCGCCCGCTCGAATGTAGAGGTTGATGAACATCGCCCACAAGATGAAGAAGCCATGCGACCGCGACCCCGTTCTCGACCCCGCGCCCAAGCAATTCCAGGCGCTCGAGAAGCTCGCCCAGCGTCCCTTTCTCAGGAAGCGTCTCACCGTCATCACGCCAAAAGTGATTGACGTAGTGCCAGATCGGCCGGTCGTACGCTTCTTTGCGCGCTGGCCACGCTTCGTCGCGGACCACATCAGGCCAGTACCCAGCTTGCAGGAACAATTCCCGCGGCGAGAGCGCGCGTAGCGCGAGCCCCGCATCCGACGGCGCGCTCTCCAAAAGCTCGACCGCCGCCGACCGCGTCTTGTCTTCCATTTGCTCCCAAGTCACCGCACACACGAGCATATGCCCAAACCGATCCCAAGCCGACAACGAGGAAGCGCAGAAGACGCTAAGTAGGAGGACGCCAATGACCCGCATGGCCGCGAATCATAGCATGCCCAATAGGAGCCAGCTGCAAACACTATTCCATCTCAAAACGATGTTCTCGGGCACGGCGGTCGTCATCAATACGCCCCGAAACGTCACCATCACGGCAGACGCGATCTACGATGCGGAGTGAAGCCAGAGCTCGAGAGCGACGCCTCGAGTTCTGCCGCGCGGCCGCCCGTCCATCCACCCAGTATTTTCAGATCGGTCTCGGCGACCAGAACGTATGGAGCCGGGCTTGCGCACGCAGGTCGCGCTTTCTCCGGACGGAAGCCTTCTCGCGCACACCGCGGTCCGCGGCGGGACGAGCTGGCTCTATTTGCGTATCGTGCAGTCGTTGTCGCGTGGCCCTCGGGATATAAACGGCTATCTGTTGCGATTTTAGGCCGAGCTCATCTGCAATCTCATTCAGTGCAGGCTTTCCGGGGCGTGTTCCCGAGGTCTTCCCTCCACGCAAACAGCCCAGAGCAGCCGGCGCTCCACAGGGGGGAAAAATTCTGCTAATATTCTCTTCTTTAGTCCATTAGGCCAATGACGAACGCATGACACTCGCCCCCGGCACCAAGCTCGGCCGCTACGTCGTCGTCGAGGCCCTAGAGGCTGGTGACATGGACGAGGTCTACAAAGTCAAAGCGATCTCCCAACTGAACACCCTCACATCTTGATCTCACGATGGCATTAAAAGAGGAGTTTGCCGACCAGGGGACCTGGCTCTTCCGTTGGAGGAGCTACCTTCCGCTCCCGCTTTTTCCGTTTGCTGTCGTTGGCCTAATCGTTGACGACGGGATCGGCGCCCGATTTGGCGAACGCGCCGAGTACGCTTTTATTGCGCTCTGCATGGTTGTATCTTTTTCGGGGTTTCTCATCCGTTGTCTAACGATTGGATATGTTCCCAAAGGAACGTCGCGACGAAGTACCGACGAACAGATCGCGGACACCTTGAACACAACCGGAATGTATTCGATTGTACGCCATCCCCTTTATCTCGGAAACTTCTTGATGTTTTTGGGCGTGTTTTTCTTCATTCAGACCTGGTGGTTTGTTCTCTCGGCCACTCTGGTTTTCTTTATCTATTACGAACGTATCATGTACGCTGAGGAGGTATTCCTC
>Ga0310121_10003189_pt1 | contig 15055 bp, 10 predicted proteins | sample CB27_Tmax_986_MG_FD_203504 | JGI IMG/M metagenome (GOLD analysis project Ga0310121, IMG submission 203504) | Marine microbial communities from Western Arctic Ocean, Canada - CB27_Tmax_986 | ecosystem: Environmental > Aquatic > Marine > Oceanic | place: Canada: Western Arctic Ocean | collected...
TGATTTTCAACACAGGCCTCCATGGAAAGAGGATCTGAAAAAAAACCTCCGGGAGGAGTTAAGTCTCGCTAGAGCGGATTGCGAGTATAGGGCACCGCTATCTCCCCACCTAGCACGACCAGTGATTCATGGTACAGTTCTGTTATAGGCATGTCAACGTAAATATTCAAGGAGTATTAATCAAAATATTTAGTCAGCCCTTTCCTAAATACAGATTCCCAGTGTGAGGCCTACTTTCTGTTTCTGAAGGTGGTTTCTTGGCAATTCACAAAGGAGGTTCGGTTTACTAATATGAATGTTATGAAAGTGGTCGCCATTCTCTCGAGGAAGAAACTGCATTTTGCCAGTTAGTATAGAATACATCTCTAAGTTGGCTTGATTGAGAAGGTATAAAACAACTACTGGGTTTCCATAATTCCGTAATCTGATCGTATGTGTTCCATAAACCGATTCCTAGTCCTGCAAGATATGCAGCCCCCAGGGCTGTAGTTTCCGTTATGGAACTGACTTCAATGGTTAAACCTAGTACTTCCGCTTGAATTTGCATCAAAAGATCATTATTTGTTCCACCACCATCCACTCGCAGACGTGGGATATCTATATTTGTTGCATTAAGCATTGTATCTATAACATCTTTCGTTTGATACGCGGTTGATTCAAGAATAGCTCTAGATATATGCCCTTTATTAGTACCACGAGTAATCCCAAAAATGGCACCTCTAGCACTCATGTCCCAGTAGGGAGACCCTAGACCTGTAAACGCTGGGACAATGTATACACCTCCATTATCAGCTACCGTCTCCGCCAGGGCTTCTATTTCTCCCACATCAGAGAAGAATGAAAGCTCGTCCTTTAACCATTGGACGCTGGATCCAGTAGAAAATATGCTGCCCTCTAGGGCGAAAGTTACGTCGTTATCGATACACCACGCAGGAGTTCTGATCAAGCCTGGTATTGAGATTAGACGCTCTTTACCTGTATTCATTAAAATGAAGGAGCCGGTACCATAAGTATTCTTAGTCATACCTGGAGAAAAACATACTTGTCCAAAAAGTGAAGCGTTCTGATCTCCGATGACACCTGATATGGGAGGACTGTGCCCTCCAAAGAAATTACCACCAGCGTAGGCATGAATTTCGTTGGAAGAACGTACTTCAGGCAGTATCGCTTTTGGGATTTTGAGCTCTGATAAAAGGTCTTCATCCCAATCCAGAGTGTTTATATTGAAAATCATAGTACGCGAAGCATTTGTTACATCTGTAGAGTGGACGGTTCCATTAGTTAGATTCCAGATTAACCACGAATCAATAGTGCCAAATGCTAACTCTCCGTTTTCGGCTCTTAGCTGGCCATTGGGAATATTATCGAGAATCCATCGTATTTTGGTAGCAGAGAAATAGGGGTCAATTGTTAGACCTGTTTTAGAACGTACCTTCTCTTCTAACCCTCTATTCTTTAGATCTTCACAAATTCTGGCTGTTCTGCGGCATTGCCAGACTATTGCGTTATGGACCGGTTTACCGGTGGTTCTGTCCCATACGACAGTAGTTTCACGTTGATTTGTGATTCCTAGCGCGAGAACCTTGCCAAGGCTTATCTCTGTCTCGTCTAAAAGTTCTTCTATGATGTTAATACAAGAATTGAACAGCTCGAGAGGGTTATGCTCCACCCACCCCGGCATGGGGTACAATTGGTGAATTTGTTGATAGGCTTGCCATAAAATGTTGCCATAGTCATCTATGATAATTCCGGTTGTTCCAGTAGTTCCCTGGTCTACTGAAAGGATGTAGCCTTGTTTTCTCATTTGTTTCTCAATCACTGTGTAGGTTCTAGAAATAGGCTATAGTTGATGGAAAATTTATTCTAGGGCCTTGTTATTTTGTAGCTACTTGTATCTTAATGCGCGACCTGACAGAACACCTGTGTGATATCCTTGATCTATAACTATTTGTCCATTAACAATGACGTATTCAACCCCAGTAGATAATTGCTTAGGATTATGACGGGTGGAGTGAGCGCTGATTGTCTTAGGGTCAAATATGGTAATGTCAGCCTTCATACCATCGTGTAATAGTCCCCTGTCCCGGATGCCGAGTCTTTGAGCGGGGAATGCCGTCATTTTCCTAATGGCTTTCTCAAGCTTCATCCTCTTTTCGTCTCTAACTATTTGGGACAGGATCATAGGAAAAGTTCCGTAGGCCATTGGAGGAGGGAAATCACCCAGCAAAAGGGCGTCACTACCTGTCATCTGTAATGGATGGGTTACGAAGTCGTGGATTGTACCACCGTCTGCGGTTGAACCGGTATAAGATATTTGTAAATTTTCGTCCAACAAAAGATCGCATATCGCGTCGACGGGATGTTTGCCTACCATCTCAGATACAGCAGCGATGGATTTGCCCTCAAACTTCTTGTTTCTAGGTTTGTTGAAATAAGTGAGCCACATTTCATCCCAGGTCAATCCTCGCGGCCCTACTTCCTTTCTAAGGAGTATTCGTGACTCTTCAGAAGACAAGACTTTCCTAAGCTTGTCAGGGCCTCCGTCTTGTGTCCATTGGGGGAAAATTATTAAGAGCCGGGTGCCTCCCACAGGGTAGGGGAAGCAATCGAAGGTTACATCCATACCTTTATCTCGCGCATTCTCTATCATTTCTAATATACGAGTTCCACCACCCGGATATGTAACGCGGCGCATCACATGTGTGAGATGAATTGGAATACCGCTTCGCCATCCAATTTCTAATGCTTCTTGAAAAGGGTCTAGGTATCTATCTCCTAAACCATAACGTACATGAGTATGATAGAATCCTCCTAATCTCGCCACTTCTTTCGATAATTCGACTAACTCCTTAGTGTCTGCATAGCTACCAGGGGGATAATCCAGTCCAGTGGATATACCGAATGCTCCTTCTTGCATGCTTTCTCTTAGAAGAGCTTTCATATTTTCTAATTCTGCGTTTGTAGGCTTTCTATCGCTCCAGCCAACTCCTCCTATTCTGATCGGCGAATTTCCAACTATGTAGGCTATATTCACTGAAACTTTTCGGTCGTATAAAGCTAGATATTCGGACACACTTGACCAAGTCTGCGTTAACTCAGGCCGTCCTTCAAGCCCTGAATTCAAATCTATGAAATCATTCAAATCCTTTTGTGATTTGAATGGAGCATATGAATTACCATCGATCCCTATTAATTCTGTTGTGATTCCCTGGTGTACCTTAGGCATGTGCTTTGGGTCATCCAGGATCATCAAAGCCGAATGAGCGTGTACATCAATAAAACCGGGACTGACTATTTTCCCAGTAGCATCAAGGACTCGTCTACTTTCTAGAGATGCAACATCTCCTCGGAAGATTGTGATACTGTCTTTCGATACACCTATGGCACCGTAATATCCTGGATTACCGCTCCCATCAACAATCATTCCTCCTTTTATCAATAGATCCAGCATCGAATAACTCCCAATAGCAGGCCTTACATTTATATAAATTTGGGTTCAATTAAGCCTGAAGTGTAATCATTTAGTCTACTACAGTCAATGTGTGTTTAGAGGTCTTAAAAAGAGAATGTAATAACTTGACTTATAACACGATCGGTGTAAGATCTCATTTGAGTGAGGGCATACGAATGATATTTTAATAAACAGAAATCGAGGAGTGTTTCGTGGTTAGATCAATGACTTCTTTGAAGGCAGAATACAAAAAAATAACTCCTAAGTCTATGGCTCAATGGGAACTTGGCAAACCAATAATGCCAGGTGGCTTGATAAAGGGAGCATATTGGAGCGATCCTTATCCCATCTACATAGAGAGAGCCGAAGGGTGTTATTTATGGGATCTCGATGGACGTCGTTATGTTGATTTCGAAAATCATCACACAGCTACTATTCTTGGCCATAGCCATCCCGAAGTTGTTGAATCTATCCAAAACACATTGAATTTAGGTATTGCTCATGGCGGGCCAACTAAATTAGAAGCAGAAGTTTCTGCAGAGCTTATTGATAGAATTCCTTCCGTTGAAAAAGTACGCTTTACCAATTCAGGCACAGAGGCGTCACTGCATGCTACACGTATGGTTAGGATGATTAGTGGGAAATCTAAGTTAGCTAAATTTGAAGGTAATTACCATGGCAGCCACGATGCTTTAGAAGTGAGTGTTTCTCCATCTCTTGATCAGGCTGGACCTGAAGATACGCCTAATTCAGTAGACGGATGGAAAGGAATGTCTAATGGCTCGTCGGAAGATGTAGTCGTATTGCCACATAATAAAAGGGAGTCTGTTGAATTAATACTCAGAGAGCAAAAAGACGAGGTAGCCGCCGTCTTTTATGATGGCAGACCGGGGTTTTATGACACATCCCACGATTTTGTACGCTGGCTAAGGCAAATCACCGAAGAACTTGGAATCCTTTTAGTCATGGACGAAGTTGTAAGTTTCCGGGTTGGTAGAGCGGGATTTCAAGGAGTTTGTGATGTCATGCCGGACCTTACTATTTTTGGGAAAGTCGTTGGTGGTGGTCTACCCGTGGGGGCTATAGGTGGACGTGGAGACTTGATGGATGTTTTGGATAATACCGTGAATACTGGGCTTTATCAAAGTGGAACCTATTCAGGAAATATGTTTACTCTGGCTGCTGGCCTGGCTACACTTCGAGCACTGACACCTGAGGTTTATTCGTACATGGAATATTTAGGCGAGCAACTTTATGCAGGTTTGAAAGCAGCCTTTATGAAAGCTGGGATACCTCATCAAGTTCTTCAAGAGGGATCCATAGTCGGGTATCATCTGACAGATCAACCAGTGACAGATTATCGATCTGCATGCACAGTGAATAGAGAGTTAACTGATCGTATAGGCATTGCGATGATGGTACAGGGGTATTTCGCGCGTGCTACTATGGGCATGATCATATCCCAGCCAATGAAGGATGAACATATTGATTCATACCTTCAAGACCTTGAATCAATTTTATTACAACAAGACTGAACCAATAATTCATATTGTTGGTGTATCTATCAGTGACTGTGGAAAGTATTTACATCTGAATACAGGGTTCTTTTTAATGAAAGGCCTGCAGGCCTTTCATTATCTATAAATAGGCACCTAGCGGATCGGTTATATTCAGAATTAAAGGGGAATCCAAACGAATGAAAATTGTGGATATTAAAGCCTGTACTGTGGCTATTCCATTAGAAACACCTACCACTTTTTCAACTCGTATCGTATTTGAAAGACATTTTACGATAGTCAAGGTTATAAGAGAGGATGGTGTAGAAGGAATAGGTTATTGCTATATAGGCAACAAAGCCGGCCATCTGGGGACGATAGCTGTGCGGGATCTGCTGAGAGATAGTGTCGTCGGTCAGGATTCTAATCAAGTAGAGCAGATATGGGAAATGATGTTTAAAGATGCTTTGTTACAAGGTCGACGTGGATTAATCTTACGAGCAATGAGTGCTATAGACAATGCTCTATGGGATGCTAACGCCAAAGCTGCAGGATTGCCCTTGTATAAATATTTGGGAGGGTCCCGAACAGGCAGTGTTCCCGCGTATGCAAGTGGAGGATATTACTATAAAGGTAAGACACCTATGGACCTTGCTAGGGAAGTAGAAAGTTATGTAGAGATGGGTTTTCATGCTGTAAAAATCAAGGTGGGGAGACTTAATATTGAGGAAGATGTTAAAAGAGTGGCTGCGGCCAGAGATGCCATTGGGCCTAACATACAACTCTTCCTTGACGTAAATAACGCCTGGGACGATGTAGCGACCGCAATAGCATATGTGAAGAGATTTGAAAGATTTGCTCCTGGTTGGATTGAAGAACCTTTCCCACCAGATGAATTCGACCTTTTTGCAGCACTGGTTGCATCTGTTGATACCCCGATTGCGACAGGTGAAATAGAAAATGGACATTGGGGATTCAAAGTTTTATTGGATAAAAGAGGCGTGGATATAATCCAACCTGATGTAGCAGTATGTGGAGGAGTAAGTGAGTTTAAGAAAATCGCCAACCTTGCAGCGGCTTACGGCGTCACAATAGCGCCTCATTCTAGACAGGACCTGCATGTTCATATGGTGGCTAGCACGCCCAACGCAACATGGCTCGAATATTTTAATGATGTAAGTATCACAAATATTGCATTAGTTCTTTCAACAAAACTAGAGCACAAAAACGGGAATGTAATAATACCTGAACGACCTGGGTTCGGGATTGAATTAGACGAAAATGCCGTATCTAAATATAGCATCGATGGATGGGCGTAACATTCGCATATGGTGGGTGTTCGGCCGATGATTTATCAAGATATATATTCAGGAGGAAATTGAATGTCTCAGAATGTTTTCTTACCCGCTGGAGTGACCGCCAGATACAACGTTGGAATGCCCATGAGAGATGGGATAAGACTTTCCGCGGACATTTTCTCCCCCGAAGGGGAGGAAGGACCATTGCCTGTAGTGTTTTCTCGTACTCCATATGATAATACTGCCGAAGCTATGGTAGATAGCGCTATTTTCTTTGCTCAACATGGCTATGTTTTCGTAGCCCAGGACACCAGAGGAAGGAATGATTCAGACGGTAACTTTTATCCGTGGATTAATGAATTTAGCGATGGTCATGATTCAGTTGAATGGATTGGATCTCAGATATGGTGTGATGGAAACGTTGGTATGGTGGGTAGCTCGTATGTTGGGAATGTCCAATGGCAGGCTGCTGCTGGTGGCAGTACATACTTGAAAGCCATTGTTCCACGAGTTATAGGAGACAATCTCTACGAGGCTCCACAATACCAAGGAGGTGCATTTCAATTAAACTGGAATGCTACCTGGACCTTTCGTATGGCTGGCCGTACGTGGCAAGACATAGGCATCTATAATTGGGATCAACTTTTCTCTGTACTCTCATTGAGAGATATAGCTAAGGCGGCTGGTAAGGACGTCCAATTTTTTCAAGATTGGATAGATCATCCGGATTATGACGACTACTGGAAATCCTTAGCTAATAAAGAACGCTACCAAGACATTAAAATACCGATCCTCCAAATTGGAGGATGGTATGATTTCTTCACGGCAGGCACATTTAATAATTTCACGGGGATGCGCGCAAAAGGCGGGTCGGACCTAGCGAAAAACAACCAGCGAGCCGTTGTGGGACCTTGGGTACATACAGCAAGTCAAATCACTCATGCTGGAGAAGTTGATTTTGGGAAAGAGTCTGTGCTGGATATTATGCAGATTGAATTACGATGGTTCGACCATTGGCTAAAAAGAAAGAACAATGGAGCTGAAAAAGACCCCCCTCTTAAACTCTTTGTAATGGGAACAAACAAATGGCGTGAAGAAGAAGAATGGCCCTTAAATAGAACAATATATACTCCCTTTTATTTCCATAGTGACGGGGAGGCAAATTCGCTTTTGGGTAGTGGTTCCCTCTCAACAACTGGGCCTGAAGAAGAACCTCAAGATCATTTTGTTTATAATCCACATTCACCTGTTCCCACTAAAGGTGGATGTAATTGCTGTAATCCTGAGATTGTAGATTGGGGAGCTTTCGACCAACGTTCTGTCGAATACAGGAACGACGTGTTAGTTTATACATCAGACTGCTTGGATGATGAGATTGAAGTAACAGGACCGGTAATTGTAAAATTGTTCGCCAGTACAAATGTTACAGACACAGACTTTACAGCCAAATTAGTTGATGTCCATCCAAATGGATATGCTGTTAATCTTTGCGATGGAATTATACGCGGACGATACCGGGAATCTACATCTCAACAACAATTACTTGCGCCTGGGGAAGCATATGAATTCACCATTGATCTTTGGCCTACAAGTAACGTTTTCCTTAAGGGTCATCGTATTAGAGTGGATATATCCAGCAGCAATTTCCCTCGATTCGATCGAAATCCGAACACAGGTCACAAGTTCGCGGAAAATGATCAAGTTCAGATCGCACATCAAAATGTATTTCATGATTCTTTACACCCTTCTCATATTCTCCTACCAGTGATACCCAAGAAATGATGTGATTGCGCATATTGAATAAACAGAAGGGAGATGAGAGAATACGATGACTATCGGACATCCTTATGAGGATAAGTCCGGCCAGAAACTTTCTGTAGAATCTGGCGCGGATGTCTTTATCGAAGTGCTTAATGCGAACGGAGTTAAGGTTCTCTTTATCAACTCGGGAACTGACACCTTCCCAATTCAGGAAACAATTGCAAAATTTGAAGCACAAGGCAAGATCATTCCAAGGGTTGTTTTGTGCCCCGATGAAGCTACCGCTGTGGCAGCTGCTCACGGATATTTCGTTGCTACGAGAGAAGTTCAAGTAGTCCTAGTACATGTTGATGCTGGAACATTAAATCTGGGTGGGAATATGCATGACGCCCAGAGAGGTCGTGCCGGTATCGTAGTTTGTGCTGGTAGAGCACCTATGACTTTTGAAGGGGAAATGCCAGGCACACGCTCCATGAATATTCATTGGACTCAGGAACAGCTGGATCAAGCAGGGATCCTTCGTAACTTTACAAAATGGGACTATGAAACTAGGCGGCCGGAAAATATTCAGCATGTCATTCAACGAGCCTTTCAAGTTGCGTCTTCAGAACCACCTGGCCCAGTCTATGTAACCATGCCTAGAGAAGTTTTAATGGAGAAAATAACAGAGGTTGTTATTCCATCAGCAAATCGGTTTAACTCTTTGGTTACTCCTCAAGCTGACGCGTCCGCAATAGAAGAAATAGCAGACGCGTTGATTAATGCGCGAAGTCCGTTAATTATAACTGGTCAATCAGGAAGAAATTATTCCACAGTGGATTCAATGATAGAATTAGCTGAAACTGTAGGATCCCCAGTTGTCTCTGAACCAGTACATATGAATTTCCCCAGTACGCATCCTATGTACGCCGGTATAAATTCTCAACCTTATATCGAGACAGCCGATGTCATTCTTAGTGTTGATCAGGATGTACCGTATATTCCAGCTAACGGTTCACCTATGAAAGGTGCAAAAATATTTCATATTGATATCGATCCAATAAAGCCAACGATCCCACTTTGGGTTTTTCCGTACGATCATATTGTGCACGCCGACTCGTCTAAGGCTATCCCTTTATTGATAAAAGTTCTCAACCGCAAAATGGGACCATCAGATAGTGCTCGAGTTGATGAACGATATCAACTTATACGGGAGAGCCACGAGAAAGAATATATGGAATCTATCCATCTAGCTCAAAGCCACGAGAAAAACAACAAAATTACTCCCGAATATCTCAGCTATTGTATCAATGAAATGACAGCAGAAAGTGCTGCTGTCATAGATGAATGCGTCACCAATGGTAAACATGTTTCTAATTATGTGAGGCGAAGTAAACCAGGAACTTATTTTAAGAGCGGGGGATCAAGCTTAGGATGGGGGTTGGGAGCAGCTATGGGGATTAAATTAGCTGATCAAGAGCGTATGGTTATAGCAACAGTGGGTGATGGAGCCTTCATATACGGTTGTCCGACTTCAACACTGTGGGCTTCCGATGTTTATAATGCTCCCTTTCTCACCATAATATATAACAATCAGATCCATAACGCTCCACGAGAATCTCTGAATGCGGGTTATCCAGACAGTTATGCTAAGAGAACGAATAACTGGGTAGGAATGGGATTAGGGCCGTCGGTTGATTTCGCTTTACTAGCAAAAGCTTGTCGAGCATATGGGGAAACGGTCGTTAAGCCATTGCAAGTAAGGTCGGCACTAATGAGGGGTTTGAGTGAGGTGAGATCCGGTAGATCGGCAGTTATAGATGTTCGTTTGGAGATGACTTAGCAAGTGAGGCAGGAAGTTTGGGAATTATGTATCGAGCGTTTGTAGTCCAGCTTCTTTACGTGCTTCGTTAATGTGGTAAAGGATTCTTGATCTAAGGGGTGGTAATTCGTATCCTATATCAGCGAGCATACGGCTGCTGTCTAGCTTGTAAAGGTGAGGAAGCAATTTTTCGCCTGTTGTGATCTGGGCGTCTGGCAATATGCTTTTCACTGTATCAACCATGTCACCTACCGTTGCTATGTGACCACCACTTATATACACGGGATGTTTCAAAGCTTTGCTAAAGGTAGCGCGCACAAATATTTCTGCCGCATCTTCTGCGTGAATCATCGAAGACGGGAAACTACGGTCGAAGGGTATATCGATTGGTTTGCCAACGGCTGGTAGTGACATCAATAGACCTCCTATCATACCTGTGGCTCCGGTCTTTCGACCGTGTCCAAATACGGTACATATACGAATTCCACGAAGGTCTAGACCATATTTTGATGTGTAATTGGCCGCTGAGAAATCATTCGCGAATTTAGTCATACCATATAGGTTAGTCGGATTTGGAACATCATCTTCATTGATTGGGTTTTCACCGTAGTATTCTTGGGGACCGTAAACCGATATAGAGCTTGCGTAAATCACCCTTTCTATACTAGTCCAACGTGCAACTTCAAAAACATTGTTTGTTCCTTGTATATTTACCAGCATACCAAAGTGGGGACGATCCTCACTGGCTGGTGGTAGTAAAGCTCCCATATGGATAATTTTGTGAACTTTGTGTGTGATTATCGCCTCTAGCAGATGTGGGATCTGTGTGACATCTCCTCTGTAGATTTGCAGTTTGTCGAGTTGATCATATAAATTTAAACCAGGGGGAGCAATGTCAAAGCAAACTACATCTTCTCCACGACTGATTAATTTACGTATGATCCTGGCGCCTATGAAACCGGTTCCACCTGTAACCATTATTGACATGACATACTGCCTACATTAATTGTGCTGAGGATTCTGTATTCCTGATATTTGAGCATCATACAGTGGTCCTGGTTTATAATCCTTCTCCAGATAAAAGGCGACGGGAATTCTCCAACATAATCGTATTGAATTGTTCTTCAGTCATTCCGATTTCGTCCTGTAGCATCGGAAGTGCTTCTGTAGACAGAAAGTCATAACCGGTTCCTCCGTAGGTATGCCAGTCATGAGTGTAGCAAACGTCGTGAGAAAAGATCAGATTGTTAATCAGGCCTGCGTCGATAATCTTCTTTATGTGTTGGAGAGTTCTTTTTTTATCATAGGGATTCGCATTTTTCAGATTGCCCATTCTATCATATGAAATATATGCACCTCTACGGGCGATTTCTGCATGGTATTTATGCCTTGGAAAGCTTCCTGAGTGAGCCAGTACCACTCTCCGTAAGTCAACGCCTTCTTGTTCGAGTACATCCAATTGATCAAGCCCTTGGGTGCCTCGGGTTGCGTGTGTTCCCAGTGCGACATTAGTTTTTATCTGGGCCCGTGCTGCGGCTCGCAAAACCCGTTCTTCAATTGCGGATAGCCAATTGAAGTGAGCTCCTATCTCTCCTATGAAACCTGCTCGTATATTCGTACCATCGATACCCTCTGTTAAATCCCTCAGCATTTCCTCTGCTATTTCATCAGTTTTCATTCTCCATAGTCTTTGTGGGTAGTAAGTTTCGCGGTACCATCCACAGCCTAGTATAATGTTAAGCCCTGTCTTCTCCGACATTTGTTTGACAGCTTCCGCGTGTTTCAGATGATTAAGGTCTTCATCTATTAGTAGGTCGTGATCGTTTTCCCTCAGACCCCCAGAAGTCTGGTCAACCAAAGTCACACCACCTGCGTCTTTATATCGTTGTAGTTCCAGTTCAGCGACATCTAGGTCATTCATGTAATTGCCACCTACCCAAGCGTCCGGCATCAAATCCAAGAATATATGCTCGTGAGCTAGCGTAAAACCGAGATCATCGGCCGATATTGGTCCTGTAACGGTCATAATTTCATTTGGCATAGCAGAATCTCCTTAGATACTCTTAAGTCACAGTACAAATTCCTTGGACAGACGGTACCATGACTTTGACATGTGGTCAAATTGCTTCCAAGAACTTGATCATGGACCAGATGAAATCATAACTTAAGTACATCATGCCCTGTAAAATCCCTACTATTATTTGGAGCAAGCCTTACGGGGCAACTCATAAAAGAATATAAGCAAGCAGGTTTTGACTTTCTGCTTGTAGGTTCGTAGAATCTACGTAAAATGAAATATAGGAGAATACTAAAATGGATGTAATAACTTTCGCAGTTTTTGGTGATTATGCCTGACCATGGGTATACAATGCAGCCGTGTGGCTGGATAGGGTTAAAAATGCTTATGGAAGTAGGTTGGTAGTGACCTGGAGGAACTTCTGCCTAGAGCAAATAAACAGCACCGAGGATCCCGATTGGAGAGTCTGGGAACAACAAGATCTAACACAAAGACGTTCACTTATAGCTGCTATATCAGGCGAGGCAGCAAAAAAACAAGGTATTGAACACTTTGAAAAGTTTCATTTAGCTCTCTTGACAGCTCGCCACGGAGGCAATGGTAGAATAGCTTTGAATGAAATAGAGCCCATGATTGATTTGGCAGGAAAAGTGGGGTTAGATATTGTCAAGTTTAAACGAGATCTAATGGATCCTCAATTGCTTGAGGTCATTGGGAATGATCATAAAGATGCAGTCGAAAACCATGGGGTGTTTGGCACTCCAACCTTCTTGTTCAAGAATGGCTTTGCGGCTTATTTGAAGACTTTCATACCCCCTGAAGAAGATTCTATCGAGGCATTCAAACATTTCGTGGCTATATCTTCTGAAAGGTCGTATATCGGAGAATTGAAGCGTCCACAGCCTCCTTGGCCAAAAGGTGCATTGACCTAAATTTGTATGATGGAATTCCATGTATAGAGTGAACGAATTAGAGGAAGTTTTGGACCTTTCATTTCAAAACAAGGAACTATTGAAACTTGCTCTGGTGCACACCTCCTATTTGAATGAAAACTCTGAATTAGTTCTAGAATCCAATGAGAGGCTAGAATTTTTGGGCGACGCGCTGATTGGTTTGATAATCGCGAGCGAACTTTACCGACGTCATCCTGGATTACAAGAAGGATATCTTACTCGTTGGCGTTCTGAATTAGTAAAAACCGAAACACTAGCTGACGTCGCTCAATCCTTATCATTGGGTCGTTATTTGTTGTTGGGAAGAGGTGAGCAAAGCAATGGAGGAAGATCAAGGGAATCGAATTTAGCTGCTGCTTTTGAGGCTCTTCTTGGTTCTTTGTTTTTGGACTCGGGATTCGATGCTGTGAACGAATTCGTCCTAAAAGTAATGTCAGAAAGACTTTCGTTCGTTGACCAAAACATTTCTATTAATAATCCTAAATCTACTCTCCAAGAATTTTCTCAAGAGATGGGATCCGGAGTTCCTGTTTACAAAGTAGTGAGTTCCAAGGGTGAAAGTCATTCTCCCATTTTTGAAGTAGAAGTCCTTGTCGCAGACAAGCTTGTAGGAAGAGGAATTGGACATCGCAAGTCGATAGCTGAGCAAAATGCTGCCAATGAGGCTTTGACGAATCTTAAGGCGAACAATCGAAAAATTAATTAACGTTTTCCCGGAAGGTGTAGGTATAAATCTAAGCTATGGTATCGTGAGGAGAGGTATCGTTCTGGATATGACAATCCTATTTTACTAGAGCCTGGATTGTCATATGAATACACGATTAATTTAACTCAGGCTAAGTGTATCGTTCGGTATTGGACATAAATTTAGGTTAGATATATCGAGTTCCGATTTCCTTCATTTCGACCAAAATCAAAATACCGGACGAGAGTTTTGGTGTGATCAGGGGTTGAGAATGGCTAATCAAGTTGTTTTTCACGATAATGAACATCTTTCCAGATTAATTCTACCAATTATATCTAAAACCTTTTAACGCGAAGCTTATAAGATGAAAACCTGTAGAATGGGGTGGCGTCCATGTCTATAATTATAGGACGCCGTTACTGCGCAAATTAGCAATCTGGTGACTGGAGAATCCGAGGTATTTTGTCAATACATCGTCCGTATCCTCACCTAGTTTAGGAGCACGTTTGTGTGTTATTCGGGAGTCATTTAGCTTGATCGGGCTTGCTACTTGGCGTACGGATCCAAAATCGTGATGATCTACTTCCAGGATCATCTCGTCTTCCGTTACTTGAAAATCTTGAAAGGCTTCCTCAACTGTATTAACTGGAGCACAAGGCACCTTACCTTTCAATAAATCTAACCATTCACATGTAGTTTTCTTACTAGAAAGTTCCTTAAGAATTGGTACTAGTACAGCTTTGTTTTTAAGACGGCTTTCGAAAGTATCAAATCTGTTATCGTGAGCTAGCTTAGGTGAACCGAGAATTTCGACAAGATTCTTGTAAAACTTTTCTTTTGCACACATCACAACTATCCATCCGTTTTTAGTTGGTAGAACTTGGGACGGGATTTGTGATGGATGAGAGGAATCTGCCAATCGTTGGGCTTGGTACCCCTTCGAAAGATGCCATGCTCCAATGTAAGCAAGGTGTGAGATGGCGTTATCAAATAGGCTAACGTCTACGTCACAACCAATACCTGTTTGTTTTACACGCATTAAAGCACTCATTAGCCCGAGAGATGCCATCGTACCAGCGCTTAGATCTACAAGGGATAAGCCTGATTTTTGAGGAGGGCCGTTAGGTTCGCCCGTTATACTCATCCAACCTGCGTAACCTTGCATGAGATAGTCATAACCAGGTTCCGAAGACCGAATCCCAGTTCTACCGAATGCAGATAGCGAACAGCATACAATCGAGTTATTAATTCCGCTTAGCGAAGGGAAGTCTATACCCAATTTACTCGGCAAGTCACCCCGTAAATTATTGAACACGCCGTCCGACATTCGAACAAGAGGGTGTAACACGTCCTTCGCGTCCTGATGTGTTAGATTTAGGGTAATGCTACGCTTGTTACGATTAAAGCTTTGGAAGTAGATGCTGTCCTGGTTGGAAGTATACGGAGGCACGTATCTCCCGATATCTCCTTTTGTTAATGGGTTTTCGATTTTGATAACTTCCGCTCCCATATCTGCAAGGAGCATAGTCGCCCATGGACCCGCACCGTATTGTTCAATTGTTATTATTCGAACGTCCTGTAAGGGAAGAGGCT
>Ga0310121_10003191_pt1 | contig 15047 bp, 14 predicted proteins | sample CB27_Tmax_986_MG_FD_203504 | JGI IMG/M metagenome (GOLD analysis project Ga0310121, IMG submission 203504) | Marine microbial communities from Western Arctic Ocean, Canada - CB27_Tmax_986 | ecosystem: Environmental > Aquatic > Marine > Oceanic | place: Canada: Western Arctic Ocean | collected...
CAGCGCCCTGACGCAAAGCTTCCCACGTAGATCGGAATGCCCGGTTCGTCGGTGTCGCCGATCCAATATTTACCATCGCGTGATACGCTGATATGGCCGAAGTGCTTTTCTTGATCTTCGTGCACCAACTGATAGCGATTTTAATACTCATCGGGCGACTTTAATAGCGCTAGCAGGGGTCTTTTTTGTATTTTAGTAGTGCTCGATGGTTAGTTTTTTGAAGGCGCTAGCTGGGTGGCGTCAAGGGATTTCATCTAATTTACTTGCTCGACGACTCGGAATGGCCGGATGCCGGATTCTCGTTCGAGCTCCCCATTAAACCGGAACGCGCTGCATTGGTGGTCGTGGACGTACAACGTTACGCCACCGAGACCACGGGAAACCTGGCTGACACGGTAAGCCACCAGCAACCGGAGTTACAGTCCGGGTTTGCAGCGCGTGCCGAACAAATGATTGCCAACATCCAGCGTTTGCTTTCGCGTTTTCGCAGCGACGGGCGCCGCGTAATCTACACGTGTCACGGGCAGCAGAGCCACGATGGTAGTGACTTGATCCTGCGACGACGCGGACGTGAACACGCAGCAAAGCAATCAACCGATGGCGACTCCGGCCACATGCCCATGAAAAAGGACGCCGGCTATGCCATTGATTCTCGGGTGGCGCCGCAAGCGGACGAGCTCGTTCTGGACAAGAACACCAGCAGTGCTTTTCACACTACGCCCATCGATCTCTATCTACGAAACATGGGTATCGAAACGCTAGTCCTCACCGGCATGGCCGCCGACCAATGTGTACTGGCCACGGCGATCGACGCCGCTGACCGAGGTTTCCATGTAATCCTGGCTTCGGACGCAGTCACCAATCTCGACCCGGGCAGTGCCGCCGCGACCCAAATTCTCTTCGGCCGGGTATGGGGATATGTCATGACTACAGATGACATTCTCAGCTGGATGGCGAGCGGCGAGCCACCTCAACGCACGTGCCGCCCGGCGACAGGTCTCGACTGAGCAGGCGTCAGGTAACGGCCATTCTGCTGCCAGTTTTTGACGATGGTGGGTGAAGTTGGGCCTATCTGAGCACAAAAGGAACGTCAATGCGCGCAAAACATGCCTCGAGCGCATCGCTCCTCTACAACGTCCCATGCCGACGCATGTCAGTGATGATTAGAAGCTCCACAGGAACGTGTCGATGTCGACGTAGGTCAGCTTCTCTGACGGGGCGGCCTGGTCTGACGAGCTAATGGAGAGCGACACAGGTCGGAGGCCTGCGGATCGCGTGAGCGATAAAAAACAGGCGGTTTGGCACACGGCGCAGCCATGAAAAGAACGGTATCGAGTCCCATGGTCGCAAATTGCACGGCACCCAGCCCGTCGAACCTCTCCGTGGCGGTTGACCGAGGGTGCGAATGCGAAAGACAATGGCTTGCAACGCAGGACGGGCTAAAGAGGGACTGCAGACGGTTGTTCCAAGGAGTCACGGTAGATATGACAATCCTAAACCATGTGTACCGACTGATTCGATTGCTGGTACTCTCTGGGCCTCTTGCGTCTGCACTCGTCATGACCGGGCCGGAGCTTTTTGCAGCCGACGGTTTAAGCCCGGTTGCCGGTCTGAAGGAACTGCGGCAGCAACGTATGCAATCCGCACATCGGAAGCGGCGGATTATCTTCAATAACGATGGCAACAGCATCGTCTACAAACTCAAGGATAAGGAGGTCAGCGCTGAGACACTGCTTGCAGACCGGACAACAGGATTGGTTGGCACGCACGTGGATTCGATCTTCTACTGCCCTTGGAGCACATCGCTGGGGCTGTTTACCTACATTAGCCAGATCGCTGAACCTTTCTATGCGAAAACAGGCGTAGTTTCGGCCAACCGAACCAAGGATTTTCATGGCAAAGGCCTGGATCCTTTGCAGATCATGGTCGATTTCTGCAAGGCGAACGAAATCGAGATCTTCATGTCGATGCGGATGAACGACATCCATGACGCTTATCCACAGTGGCCTGAACTTCTTTCTCAGTTCAAAAAGGACCACCCTGAGTTGCTCTTCGGGTCGCGCGAAAAACCACCCGCATTCGGTTTCTGGTCCGGGCTCGACTATGGCCGGCCGAAAGTTCAACAACGCGCTTTCAAGCTGCTGGAAGAGGTCTGCCGGAAGTACGACGTGGACGGCATCCAGCTGGACTGGCTGCGGCATCCACCTCACTTTCAATGCAGTTCGAATGGGTACGACTGTACTCAAGTGGAGCGAGATATCATGACGGGCCTGCATCGTCGTATTCGCGACATGACCGAACGGGTCGGCCAGCAGCAGGGCCATCCGATCCTGATCGCGGTGCGCATTCCCGCTTCACGGGCGTGCTGTGAAGCTATCGGACTGGACGTCGTGGATTGGCTGGAACAGGACCTCGTGGACATGCTGGTTCCCGGCGAGTGGGAGCTGTCGCCCTGGGAGGAGTGGGTCGCGCTGGGCCACCAGCATGACGTGCCGGTGTATCCCGATTTAAACTGGTCCTGGTCTAGAAGGCGTCAGGGACCGCCCGACGCGCAGGATGGGCTCGCGCTGCGAAGCTTCCGCGCCCGCGCCATGAACATCTGGCACTCGGGCGCCGATGGGGTTCACATTTTCAATTTATTCGACCCTATGAGCCCAGCCTGGCGAGAGCTGGGCGACCCGGAAATCCTGGCGGGACTCGAGAAAGACTATTTCCCGGATGGATATGTTCGGTTTCTCTTGGGACGGGACATCCGAGATCCTCTTCGTTTCTGGACGCTGCCCACCGCCCTGGCACCGGAACTGCCTGTGAGGCTTGAGCCCACACAGCCGTTCACAATCACCATGACCATCGGCGAAGATCTGTCCAGCCATCTCGCGGGAGCGAAGCCCGATGTGACGCTCAGCATTCGGGCAGGTAACCTAACCAATGCGGATGCTTTAGAGGTGAGGCTGAACGGCCATGCCGTGTCTCATGGTTCCCTCGCAGAAGATTGGATCAGCTATGAAGTCCCTCCAGAGTGGATCCGCAGAGGCGCCAACACAATCAGGGTCATCAACGGCGATCCGTCCGACAAAACCGGACACAACTCCGGCATTTCTCTCAAGAATGTTCATGTGGGTATTACGCGCCCGAGGGCACTGTAGAAGTGGTAGCTCTCACGAATCTGACAATCCCTCCTACAAGAACACTCCTCAGGAAAACGATTATGAAAAAATGGTTATCAATATCTGTGGCGCTCGTGATCCTATCTATCCCCGTATGGGCCGACGCGGAGACCGTCTCGTCGGAGATCGCTGAAAAGGAGCCCCCCTGGGAGTTGTTCCTGGACAACCACGTTATCGAGCGGAATACCGGTTTCCGACGCATACTGCACCATCCCCGGCCGCGCGGCGTCGTCATAACGGCTGACCAACCCTGGGAGAAATGGATTGGCGGGCCCAAATATGTCGGATGGCGAAAGGACGGGAGGCTCGAATGCTATTACTATGCGGATGGGGCGCCAGTCAAGGAGGCAACCGGTTATGCCGTCAGTGAGGATGGCATCCACTGGGAAAAGCCGCATCTGAATCTTGTAGAGATCTTGGGGTCCAAAGAAAACAATCTCGTACCCTGTTCGCCGCCCGTCGATCTCGGGCTGTATGGCAACGTGTCGGACCCTGCGAAACGGTTTCTCGTCGCCCTGGGAGATGGAACCGGATGGCGGCTGCGTCTCTTTTTCGGCGCCGAATCTCCGGATTTCATCAACGATTCTGACTGGCGGGACAAACTGGTCGAAGCCGGTACCAAGCCGAGTTATAAACTCGCGCTGCACTTCTGGGATGACGTCCACCAGGACTGGGTCTTCATGCGGCAGACACCTAACCACCCACCGACTCGTTCTGTCGCCCGCTGGTCCACGAAGGATTTGCGGAATTGGACACTGCTGCCGGTCTTGTATCCCGACGCGGAGGACTCCAGCGACCCACAGTATTTTGACGAAATCTACGGGATGCACGCGATTTATACGGAGGGACTGGTGCTGGGGTACGGCTCCTGGTTCATGGGTGACTGGACTCGCCCGGACATGGCCCGGTTTGAGCAGGAGCTGATTGGCCGGCTACATATGAAGGGCCCGATGGATATGCGCGTGCTTGTCAGCCGCGACGGGGGATACACCTGGGACCGCACGGTCAGCCGTGAGGCCTGGATTCCTCACGGTTCGGAACACGACAGCTTCGATCGCTGCGTCATCCTATACACGGCACCGGTGCGAATGGGAGACGAGGACTGGTTCTACTGTAATGTGATGAACGGGGAACATGGTGGACCTTACCTTGATCGAAAAACGCGGAAGGGAGATTCGGGGCTGGAGATGCAGGTCGCCTTGTATACCCAGAAGCGCAATCGCTACGTGAGCCTCACGACGGGCACCACGCCACAGATTCTGATAACCAAGCCGGTGAAGGTGACGGGCAAGACGCTGCAGCTGAATGCCGACGCCAGTCGCGGCGAAGTGAAGGTGGGAATCGGCATCGACACGCGTCTAAGGATACCAAACAGCCCGCCCGGGGATACGGCAATCATGCCGAACTACGTGGTTCGGGATCGTCAAGGCAACACACATCTGCAGGAAGGTTTCCGTATCAACCAGTGCGAGCCGATTCAGACTGACGGTATCGAGCACAATGTGAAGTGGAAGGATGTGAATCTGGAAGCCCTGCAAGGACAAACGGTCCGCCTGTACATCATGGTTCAGGATACCGACCTATACGGGTTTCGATTTAAGTAAGACGCTGGTGGTACCTTCGCTGACGCTAAAGCAATACCCTGACCAAGACCGGCACCGGTGAAATGCTGATTCGCAATGACTTTGTGACTGGCAGAGGCTCACTGCTCATCCAACAGGGTTCCGTGGCCGGTAATGGTACCGTAGGCGGCGATGTAGCCAACAACGGAGGGACGATTTCTCCTGACAACAGCTTGGTTGCATCGGCGGTTCCCGAACCGAGCACGGTCCTGCTGCTGACCACCGGCCTCCTACTTCTCTTCACAAGGACGCTGGTCCCGAGCCCGCCGAGGTAGTACCGTAGCGACAAGCTTCCAGCTTGTCAGCTTATCCCACTCGATCCAATTGGATCGACAACGGTTACGTCAGTTCCGTGTTCGAGCACGCGATGCGATTTTGTTGCGCCCTTTCAACGTTGTCGGTGCTTCAGGGTCCGTCGTCTACTATTGGGAATCGCAACGAGTTGGGACGAAATCCCAGTAGAAGCAAGCAATTCATTTGTTAGACCACAGACTACAGACCACAGACTCTAAACCGCGTTTGGCTGCGGCACGACAAAGCCTTGACGGTCGGTGCGAGCCAAGAAAGCATCAGCCTGCGTGTTATCGGCAAACGATTCGCTCTCCGGATCAAACTTGAGCCAGGGCCCTAGTCGCATGGGGGTCTTGACAAGGTTGACCTTGTTGCGATCCAGGTGTTCACGCGTCCGCTCAAATGTTTTCCGAGTGTTGTCGTCGCTTGAGATCGCGTCGAGCCGTTCAAGGGCCTCCGCTGTAGAAACGAGTTCGCCCATGCGATACGAAATATTCGCCAGGTGGCACAGCCCGCTGGAGTAATGGCCTTCGATAATCTCGGCGTGCAGGTCCTCCTTCCGTCGACTTAAGACAGCATCGACGAAATTGTCGAAATGAAGCTGATGGCCTCGGTCACCGCCACCAAAATTCTTGATGGCCTGGCCGTCTCGGTCGAACGCGGTAGCGCTGGTGGGTCCCGCGTTCACCAGGTATCCTTCGCTCGCCTCGATGATGACACCAACGTGGGCGCCCCGATACTTGGGCGTCGGCAAGCCGCGAACTTCAAAGACAAGAGTTTTTGGACCGTAGTCATGGACGACCACAATCGTATTGGGGGTCTGGCCCGAATCCACATATCCGAAACGGCCACCGTAGGCGATGACGCCCTGGCTCATTCCGTCCACACCGAGTCCCCAACGCGCGATGTCCATCTGGTGTACGCCCTGGTTGCCAATGTTTCCGTTGCCGTGGTCCCACTCCCAGTGCCAGTTGTAGTGGAACTTTCACCGAGTCACCTGCCGCATCGGAGCCGGTCCACACCACAGGTTATAGTCGATGTGCGAGGGGACCGAATGGTTACCTATGGGGCCGACCGAATCTCGTGGGTCGTAGCACAATCCGCAGGCCAACCTTACGTCGCCCAGCTGTCCTGAGTGTAGGTAATTCATCGCCTGCCGGATGCCAACATGCTCACGGTCCTGGGTACCGTGTTGGCAGATACGGTTATGCCGACGAGCGGCCGCGACCAGACTGCGCCCTTCACGGACATCATGGCTGCACGGCTTCTCAACATAAACATCCTTACCGGCTTGCATGGCCCAAATGCCTGCCAAGGCATGCCAGTGGTTGGGCGTGGCGATGGAGACGATGTCAAGGGACGGATCGTCAAAGGCCCGTCGCATATCTCGAACGAACTTTGGTTTGCGGCCTTGTCTTTCACCGACCGCGTCGGCCTGCGCTTGGCCGAGTTGCTGGTCCGGATCGCAGATGTAGAGTATCTCCGTGACTGGATTATTGAGGAACGATTCACAGTGAACTTTGCCTTGGCCGTGAATTCCCAACACGGCAACTCCCAACTTTTCGTTGGGCGCAGCCGGATTGATTTCGTTCTTGGGCGCAGCCGTCGCCGACACTGCGGCACTTGACCAGGCGGCAGCGGTCGCCAGCATCGAGTTTTCCAGAAATTGACGACGAGACTGATACGACATTTTTTGCACCTAATACAATACAAAGCTAGAACGCACCACACTCGTTAGGCAGCGTAATACCGAAACATGGTCTTGTCTAGATTGGCATGTGACGGACACTCACGCTCTGAATCAGGGATTCTTTTTTTGATAGACCGAAATCAAAACCCCTGGCAGCGAGTTGATCGGTACGCCCTGGAAGGTTATCGTGAGTGGGCCTTTCTCATGGTAAGTTCGAGTTCGACCTTTACAATTCGTTGTCAAGTTGTGGGTAATTTTTTCACCCAGGGTGGGTCAGCTGTTTGTCAAGGTTGAGACGGACGAAGGGATCCACGGTTGGGGAGAAGGATCGCTGGTCGTGCAAACACCGACCATTGCCGAGGCGGTGCGGATGCTGTCGCCATTGGTCATCGGCGAGGACCCAGCTGACATCGAACGCCTCTGGCAGAAGATGTTCCTCTTCCACCGCTACCGCGGGGGGTGATCATCAATTCGGCGCTCAGCGCCATCGACCAGGCCCTCTGGGACATCAAGGGAAAAACGCTGGGTGTTCCGGTATACCAGTTGTTGGGAGGCGCCGTACGAAATCAAATCAGGACCTACTGCGGAGCCGGTGACGTCGAGCGGGCTCGCACACACGTCGAGCACGGTTTCACGGGAATCAAGACTCACTCCTGGTATGCAGATAAGAACATCGACGAGAGAAAAGTTGTCCCCTGGTTCCGAGATCACATCGCCGGCTTGCGCGAGGCGCTTGGTGAGGATGTAGACATCATGGTCGACAACCATGGCCGCTCCCGGCCGGCACTGGCCATTCGCCAGATCGAGGCTGTCGAGCAGTACGGACTGTTGTTCTTCGAAGAACCGGTGCCTCCCGAAAACCTCGATTGCCTGTCGTTGGTGCGTCAGGCCGGCTTGCGGACCGACCTGGCAGCCGGCGAACGGTTGTTCAACCGTTGGCAATTCAAAGAGATCGTCCAGCGGCAGCTGGTGGACGTGATTCAGCCGGACATCTGCCACTGTGGAGGCATTTCCGAGCTGCGCCGGATCGCGGCATTGGCGGAGATGTACGGTATCCAAGTGGCACCGCACAATCCCAAGGGGCCGGTGGCCACGGCGGCGAGCGTCCACGTTTGCGCCACCATCCCCAATTTTCTCATCCTCGAACACGTTCACCCGAACCCGCTGTTCGACCAGGTGCAGACCGAACCGATGAGGATGAACGCTGGCCATTACGATTTGCCGACCGCTCCTGGATTAGGTGTCGATCTGAATGAGGAGATGATCGCGGCCCATCCGGTTCGCGACCGCGCAGTGATTAAGGCCGTTTATGCCGACGGAACACCGGCACAGCCGTAGGCCGAGGGGCGAGGTCGGCTAACTCTTATCCACCCTCAAACTCCATCCTGTCGACATCCGAATCGTGATTGCTTACATGGTGGTCTTGATCCTGATCTGCGTCTACCATTCCGGCAAGCAGGATTCCTTGTCGGATTTTTTCATGACTCACAAGGGAATGACATGGATTCCCGTGGGCATTTCTCTTATGGCAGCGCTCAACAGCGGGTTGGACTATTTGAATACGCCGTCAGCGGTGATTCGGCTGGGATGGGTGATCATTGTGATCAATGGATCATGGCTACTTATTTTCCCTTATATGTTCTTTGTCGTAATACCCATGTTTCGGCGGCTCGACGTGATGAGCATCTATGAGTACGTGGAACGCCGTTTTGGCCAAGGAATGAGGACATTCACCGCGTGCCTGTTCGTCGGCTGGCGGCTGAGCTGGATGGCCAGTGCGTTTTACGTACCTTGCCTGGCCCTGATCACAACCGCCAGCCGACACGGCTAATCCCAATGATTATCGTATTGGGTACGATTGTCACCTGTTACACGATGATGGGTGGTATCAAAGCGGTCATTTGGAACGACGTCACGCAATTTGCGCTGATGATGACGGGGCTTGTCGTGACTCTGGTGATTGTTGTGTCGAAGGTGGAGGGAGGGATGGCCACGGTTCTGGGAGAATTTTTTTAGCCGGGAATCGACAACTTCCCCGACGCGACATTCGTTGCACTCATGCCGCTCCACCCTGGGCTAAAGCAGGGCCGTGACTTCGGCACTATTGACGGCGGAAAAAGCGTGGGACTAAAATGAACCGGCTCCATGACCATCAAACTCAACACCCCAGGCCTGTCCCGTTTTTCTCCCCAGTTACCAATTTCCTATCCTTTGCTACAGCGATGTGAGATCACCCTTGATATGAAGAAGCAACTGAGCAGTTTTGTCTGGGCAACCCTTATGGTTTCAAGCCTTTGCACTGTTGCTGGTGCCAAAGGATACACGACGGGAAAGCCTGGGGACAAGGTGGCAGGCTCTGGAGGCAGACTGGAACTAGTCGAGCGTACAGTTTTGATCTCCAACAACGGCGACACCACGGCCGACCAGCTTCACTTTCCGTGGCTGTACGAGTCTTCAAACGGGAACTGGTACATGACGTACCGGGAGGGAGGCCATAGCGTGCCGGACGGCGATCAGGTGCAAACCGTCAAGTCCAGTGACCAGGGCAAAACATGGGGGCCGTGGCTCGGTTTGTCAGCGGAACGCAACCTACGCCAGTTTTTTCCCACCCGACTATCCGACGATAGTCTGATCTTCTACCGCTGCAGGTTGGAGGACCTGACTGCTGTTGCTGGCAAGAAGATGACGGACGCCACCTCTTATATGTATCGCTCGACGGACGAGGGCGACACCTGGACGAAATACGCGGCCCCGGTCACTGGAATGCCCAGTTCCACCTATACCACCGGTAGTGGACTGAAAACCCTTTGGGGGACCGGTATCCAGATGTCGGATGGCCGGCTGCTGATAGGGATCATGAGCAGGGATAGCATATCGTTGGTCGGCGTTGCCCAATCCACTGATAACGGACAGAGCTTTCAGTATCTGGCCTCGGTGTGCGACGATCCTAGCGTCGGTCCATGGCGACGGGAGCCCGGTCTTGCGCTCCTGGAGAACGGAGACCTTATCGCCGTAGTGCGCACGGGTACGAATACGTCGAACATGGTGTTGACGCATTCGACCGACGGCGGGCGAACGTGGGAGAAACCACGCAAGCTGGCCGAGCCAGGAGTCTGTCCGCAATTGCGGCGGTTGGGGAATGGCACGCTGGTGATGTCCTACGGCACTCGCCAGTATGTTCATACGGCAGCGAGTTGGGATGGTGGCCAAACGTGGTCGGATCCCCTGGCACTCTACACGGGACAAGGGACTGGCTACACCAGCATCCAGGCGTTGTCAGCCGATAGTTATCGAGTCGTTTACGACGAAAGCTCGTTTGAGTCCGGCCAGCCAGGGGGCAATCGGATGGTTCGCATGGTGTTGCGCGCGACGCGAGCAAAGAATGCGGCCACCGGGAAATCACGATGAAGCGGGAGGCAGATGTGCGGGACGCGGGATTCATGCAACGATTTTAGACCGTACATTGTAGCGCGGCGACACGCCTGGAGCTGGTTCACCCCGGTTGCTGCACCTGCTTGAGCAACCCGACACTAGTACTGATGATTCGATCAACCGTCCCCTGGACCAATGCTAAACGAAAGCCGTCAGTAAATTGCATTTTCCAAAAGGAATCGGTCCCGTAACCACCGCGGTCAATTTCAGCGTCGTCACCGATGTACCCGAACAGGCCGTTTGTGTCGCCGCAAATTAGTGTGATGGGAAACGGTGACCGCGTACGGATCTGGTCGCCTGTCAGGGTAAAGTTTTCCCCGGCCGACAGTGCAAGCCCGATATCCCCGGTGCACACGGCTGCCAACGGGAAATCCAACGTCTGTCGCGCCGATTCACCCGCATCGAGCATCCAGCGGGCTTCTTCGAGATAGTCGATCTGCATCTGCACACCGGCCTTTCCGACGATAGCGGCGTGGAGTTTGGTCATCGTTCACCTGTCACCAGGTTGCTCGAACCCCAGCCACTGAATCCCCTGTTTCGTAGCTTCGAATCGACGGGCTCGGATGTTGGACTGGCTGCCTTCTTCGTAGAAGACAGTCAGAACGGAACCGTCTTCGAGGTTCACCATCGAGGGATACGCGCCGGCTGACGAATCAATCTGCAGGTTGTCGCTCCATGAGCGGCACTCGTCCGACGAGTAATGCAGGCTGGTCGCCGGAATACGATGAGCCAGGAGAATCGTTCCGTCGTTGGTGCGATGGAAATAGGGACAATGGCCGTGAAAGCCGATCGGCTCGCAGACCGTCCATGTCTGGCCGTTGTCGCGAGAGCGTGACTGGTGCATCTGCGCTCCCTTCCCACCTCGCAGCGCGGCGTAGAGGGTCCCGTCGTTGAGCTGAATGATGTCGGTCTCGGCATCGAGGTAAGCGCCATTGTTATCCATCCTGGTCATCGGGCTCCACGTCTTTCCCTGGTCGGAACTCCGCACGACGCCCCCGTACGCCACTCCATCTCGCTCACCGTACATTCCCAGTATCAGCTCTCCGTTCTTCAGAACACGGATCGGCGAACTACAGGCATGCTCACGGTTGATCATCCGCGGCGCTGACCACGTTTCGCCCTGGTCCTTTGACGTGACGACGAAGGACCCATCGAACTCCCACGACTTACCCGGTTGCTTCGAGCGGCTGAGCGTGAAGAAGTTGCAGAGAATGGTTCCATCGGCCAACTGAACCACGGACGGGTCGCGGTCGTCATGCGGCCCGTCGTAGAGCACCTGGGGATCCGACCATGTGCGGCCTTCGTCGAAGGAGAAACAGCAGCTCACTCGCCCCCCGCGCGAATACTTCTCGTTGGGCAACGAAGTGTGCCCGTAGCCAGCGTAGTACACACATATCAAACGGCCATCATCGAGTCGGCACACGTCCGGGAAGGCCTCATAGCCACCGGCGCCTGCGTCCTTCACCACGAAACGCAGATACGATGGCTCCGACTTGTGTTCATCGGCGTGTGCGACCGCGCCCCAAATCAACAGCGCACACAACAGCGCACGAATTGGAATCATCTCACACGTCCCTCCATCCAAGTGCTTTTCGCGAAAACCGTCGGGGACTGGCTCATTTTGCGGAGTCCTCAGAGAAAATGTGTCTGTCCCTCTATCCGCGAACGTTTTTCGGATAGGCTCTTCGCTTACTATAGCGGCATTCGGGGGGATTACCAGCGATTTTACCGCTGCATGTCTCAATCCGATGGTCATCTCCGCCACACCCTCGGATAACTTTCGACCGGTGCATTCGTAATGACGATTCCGTGACGCGTGGCCGTGTCAAAGTCACTGTTTCAATTCGGTTTGCACCTCGTCGAACAGCGGTAGCTGGTGGACGTGATTCAGCCGGACATCTGCCACTGTGGAGGCATTTCCGAGCTGCGCCGGATTGCGGCGTTGGCGGAGATGTACGGTATCCAAGTGGCACCGCACAACCCCAAGGGGCCGGTGGCCACGGCGGCGAGTGTCCACGTTTGCGCCACTATCCCCAATTTTCTCATCCTCGAACACGTTCACCCGAACCCGCTGTTCGACGAGGCGCAAACCGAACCGATGAAAATGAACGCCGGCTATTATGATGTGCCCACGGCACCAGGCCTGGGAGTTGACATGAACGAAGAAGTAATTGCCGCCCATCCGGTTCGCGACCGTGCGGTGATTGAGGCCTTTTATGCCAACGGAACACCGGCACAGCCGTAAGGCGAACAATCCAATGACTGAAAACCCACTCGCCGCGCGGGTGGTTCAATGTCTATCGAGACGCCGAACAAAAGCCTTGGACCCTGTTGAGAATCAGCCGGAGTTGAGGGCTTTGCTGGACATTCATTCCATGAGTTTGGCCATCAAACCGGTCTGCTGCATCACCGACACGATACCCAACGTGAAGAAAAAAGCGCCGGCCAACGTCAACATGATTCTCACGAACCAATTCGGCCGAAGCGGTTTAGGGAGCAAGGTCAAGTTGATCACCAGCGTGTGCCAGCAGCTAAACCTCAGGGCAATGTTAAAGAACATGGTTGCGTATTTGATCAACTCACCTGGATTGAGCGACAACATTGTCAAACCGAAGAGCGTGAAACCGACGAGCACGCGAAAGTAGATTTTTTTGATGGCCTTGGGATCCATCTTTCGCAACCGTCCACTGCTGGTCCAAAATACATCGACCCAACGGCGGATCACGCCATCGGCAGACGCGGACATCGTCGGGCCCAACACCAGGAAACCGCAAAAGATCGTCATGAACCAACAGAAATGACCAAGTCCTGGTCCGGATGTCTGAGTCACCGTCTGCTGGACGCCTTCAGCAGTCATGACTGCCATCGTCCAGTTATCGCCCGAGTCGCCTGGCTTGAGGAATTGAATCGAGAGCATTGAAGGCAGTGCCAAGCCAATGAAACAGGCTGGCAACCAGACCGCCAACTGATCCCGGGCGACATGCTTGTACCACCGGCGCCACCGCGGCATTGATTCGGTGTTGGGCTCGAAAACACACCCCACGTGCGACAGTGCGATGTCGTGGCCGCCAACGACGCTGGGGATCGCACCCACGTGGTGGCCCATGCCCCAACCTTGGTCACGAGTGTAGTTGCTAATCGGCGAGTTGGACAAACCACCCGATCCGGCAATCGCGGCCAATGCCGTGATAAAAACAATCATCGAAAGATCGATTTCAGGCAGTCCACGGCCATCAAGGAGCGAAACGAAGATATTGTCGACATTGCTGCCACGTACGATCTCATCGCCCGGCGGTGTGGCCACCGGGAGCAACGGATCATTACACCTGCCGAAGAACGTTGGATGTATTACGGTAATTTAATTCAAGGGATGAAGAGTATCGCCCATTGGGGTTACTGGGCACATTTCGAACGGAGTGGATTTTATTCAATCAACGAACCCACATTGAGGATCGGACTGGGAGGTCTGGACGAAAATCGAGCCTACGACTGGGAAGATCACGATTCAAATGGAAATCCGGTAACCTATTTCATCCCCAATCACATCGTTAATATGCTCCGTGACACGTGGGACGAAATCGGTCGCTTGAATCTCGAGATGCAAGCCGTGGGTGAATCCATCGCACAAAGTGATGTCACCGGTTATGCACAAGTGACCAAGGTAGAACCGCCTCGCGGCATTTTCGATCTGCCGGCGGCATCCACGGCAGCGCTGATTCACGGGTTGGACACAATCGTGATCCCCGTGGTCAACCACAACCTGGAAATCGTTCAAGGGCCACACCCGGAATTTGGCCCGCTATCTAACTCCGATGTCGTACCCCTACGATACGACCCGGTTGATGTACGAGTGGAATTAACCGTACCGCCATGGTTGCGTGGCCGGGTAAAGCATGTGTTTCGTATTGATTATCAAACAATCGAACCATTGCAACCACAACAGATCGGCAATCAAATGGTGTTCGAGCATTCCCAACTCGCTGTCAGCGATCTGATCGTTGTAACTGCCAGCGATGAGGTCCTCCAGCATGCCCGCCAAACACTTGCACAACACGCCCCCCGAATTCAGTCCTTTGAAGCAAAAACGCGGACTCTCAAGAAAAAACTTGCCTCATCCCCATAAGATCCGATTGCCTAGGCAATGATGTCGTGGGCCACGTTTCCGTGGACATCGGTCAGCCGATAATCCCGGCCACTATAGCGATAGGTCAGCTTCGTATGGTCCAGACCCAAAAGATGAAGTACCGTGGCATGAAAATCGTGGATGTGCATTTTATTTTCCGTCACGTAATAACCAAAATCGTCCGTTGCACCGTAAACGTAACCACCCTTCAGACCAGCACCTGCCATCCACATCGTAAAGGCATCCGGATGGTGATCACGACCATCTTTGCCTTGAGCTGCCGGAGTCCGGCCAAATTCGGTACCGCAAATCACAAGCGTGTCGTCCCATAAACCGCGCCGTTTGAGATCCCGCAGCAAACCGGCAATTGGCTTGTCGACTTTCCTGGCATTGGCTTCATGGCCTCCCTTGAGATTGCCATGCTGGTCCCAGTAGTGTCGAGGTCCACTGTGACCGACTTGAATATAACGTACACCACGTTCGGCAAAGCGGCGTGCCAACAAACACTCACGGCCAAATTCGTCCGTGGGATCCTCTCCAATGCCATACAATTGTTGCGTTTCCCGAGTCTCATCGGAAAGGTCCAACGCCTCAGGCGCCTCCATTTGCATACGGTAGGCAAGTTCAAAACTCTCCATGCGTGCTGCCAAACGGGCGTCCTGGCCGCTTTGTTTCAGATGCCGCTGGTTTCGCTGGGCGAGCAAATCAAGTTTACGCCGTTG
>Ga0310121_10003192_pt1 | contig 15045 bp, 16 predicted proteins | sample CB27_Tmax_986_MG_FD_203504 | JGI IMG/M metagenome (GOLD analysis project Ga0310121, IMG submission 203504) | Marine microbial communities from Western Arctic Ocean, Canada - CB27_Tmax_986 | ecosystem: Environmental > Aquatic > Marine > Oceanic | place: Canada: Western Arctic Ocean | collected...
TCCTGGGCCTCCATTACCGCCGGTTGACTGAGAGCCCCGCCTCCGCCGCAACGTCACCGATTCGCCTGGCCTGGCTCGGGTTGGTGCTCATGATCTCCATGAGCCTCGTTCGAATGCCCTGCCGCTCCGGCGCGGACAAGTCCCCTGACGCGGCCGCGGCTCCACGGACCGCAGCGAGGCAATCATCCAGATAAACGATTTCGCCGCAGTCAGCGGTAAGATTGGCCAGCACGCTCGCGATCCTAGGACCCTCGGGTACATCCGCGAACCGTTGGTTAGCCGCCTGGATCTCCGCCTGGGCACCGCGGCGGATGTTGGCCCCCTCGGTCCCTGCCTGGAAGCACATGAAGTCAGGCCGGGTCCCCATCCAGCGGAGCGGACCACACGCGATCTTTCCTGCTTCTTGAGCCGCTTCCACGACCTCTCTGATCAGCATCTCGTATTGTGGATCGCCCTGACGGTAGCCAGAGAAATTTCCAAGGTCACCGGATGCGGCGAAGAGACCGTCCACCCCAGGGATCTTGGCGATCTCCCGAGCGGCCTGCACGCCTTCCAACGTCTCGATCATGAGGATCAGCACGACGTTCTCGTTCCAGGTCGCGCGGTAACCCCCGGGAACCTGGCCCCACATGGTGCCGCTGAACGCTTGACCTCCCCCGTTGCTGCGTCGCCCCATCGGCGGGAAGTAGGTCCAGTTGACCGCTCGCAGTGCCTCCTCTACCGAGTCAACGGTCGGCACAACGATGACCAGGGCGCCCATGTCCACCGGCTTCTGGATGTTGCCCTCGCTCTCGTGAGCGATGCGGACGCCCGGCACAGCCGGCGTCGGGCAGGCGAGCCACATACGGGATACCTGTTCCCAGGTCATCGCCTCATGCTGCATCTCCATCCAGAGAAAGTCGTAGCCGGCTCCGGCCATGGAGCAGTAGGTCCGGGGATCCGTGGAGCGGATCGTACCTCCGATGACCGGCTCCCCGGCCTTGATTTTCTGCATCACGGGGTTCCAGATCGGAACCTCGCCTTCGGCGACGCCTCGCGGTCCGTACTCCCAATCGGCGGGATCGAAGTTCGCGCCAACTTGCGCTTGGGCTACCGAGGCGCCCATGGCCAGTATCATGCAGAGGCCGACCGACGTGATAGTCCTATTCATGGCCTTCGTGCTCCTGTCGTTGCGGGTATACGCACGGACTGACGCGTTCGGACCTTGCTGATCGAAGAGTGGCCCAGCTGGCAAGATGTTCGGGTGATCGGAGAGGAGCAAGCGACGCGGTCATGCTCCGCGGCAAAAGCCGCCGCACGACCGGACTCGTTAAGGGGCGTTTGAAGTCCTTATCCCTGTGCCAGCTCCTCGACGCGGGCCTGGTCGGTCTTTTTAAAGTACGCGTTTTGGTCATGGTTCAGCGCCCCCGCGGGCAGGTCCTCCCAAAACGGTCCTAGCTCGCCCCGGACGCGGTCCACGTAGAAAGGCGGGACCTCGTCGGTCTCGCCCTCGAAGAAGTCCCTCACGTGGCGATCCTCCCCCAACATGCGGCGGATTGGCTTGTGATACTTGATGCGGCCGTAACCCTCCGACGACACCGCCCTGCGGACGTTGAGCCCCTTCGCGAAGAGCGGGGGGGAGCCCGGAAGCGCCGAGCCATGATACGCAGCGAGAATGAGTATTCGCAGAGGCCGATGAGGTGGTCGTAGAACGCAGCCCAGAGGGCGGTAGGGATCTTACGGCAGAGTCCCGCTAGGCGGCACGGGCTAATACCATTAGGAAGGACCGGGCCAAGGGGACACAGTGCTCCTGAGGCGGCGGTCAAGCCCGTCGTTTTTTGTTCTCCGTTCGACCGGATCTAAAGGTATCGAGGTGAGGCCGCCATGAAGCGGCCGGCCGGCACGCCCATCCGCACCTACCGTAGACTCGCCTCGATATTGCCGCCGTCGACCGTCAGCGTCGCCGCGGTGGTCTTGCGGGCAAGCGCCAGGGCGACGAAAGCTTGGGCCACGTCCTCGGGAAGAACTTCGCGTCTCAGCAGATTGCCGGTGCGCAGGTATGCCTCAGGACTCAGGCCCCGGGCCCCGGAGCGTTCCGCCAGGAGGCCGTCCGCGAACATGCCGGTATTGACGCGGTCGGCGTTGATGGCGTTGGAGCGGATGCCGGCCTGCCCGTACTCCAACGCATACTGTTTGGCCAAGAACAGCGTCGCCGCTTTGGGCAGCCCATAGGGGCCGAAGCCGGGGCCGGGGTTCACCGCCTGCTTCGACGCGTTGAACAGCAGCACCCCACCGGTGCCCTGAGCCAGCATCACCCGCACCGCGTTCTGCGCCACGGTCTGATGGCCAAAGAAATTGAGCTCGAAGCTTTTGCGCAGGGTCCCATCGTCCACTTCTCCGATCTCCCCCTGCCACGCGGCCCCGGCGTTGGAAACCACGATGTCGACACCCCCATAAGCCTCGCACACCCCTTCGAATGCAGCTCGTACATCCTTCCTATCGGTCACGTCGCAGTTGAGGCCCAAGCCGGCGATCTCCGCTGCTACTTCCTCGGCTTTGCCACCATCCAGGTCGAGCACTGCCACCTCGGCCCCCTGGGCTGCAAACGCCCTCGCGGTGGCCGCACCGATACCGCCCGCGCCACCGGTGATCACCGCCACCTGACGTGCCAGGGGTCTTTCCGCAGCATTCGACAGCTTGGCCTGCTCCAGAGACCAGTATTCGATGTCGAATGATGCGGCCTCGTCCACCGGCTGGTAGGCGCCGATGGCTTCCGCGTCGGTGATGACCCGCACGGTATTCTCAGCAATGTCGGCGGCGATGCGGGCGGCAGCAGCGGAGTTTCCGACCCCGAACAGACCCAGCCCCGGCACCAACACCACTCGGGGCATTGGGTCCAGCGCCTTCTTCGGTGGCTCGCGCACCCCGTCGTGGCGGGCGAAGTAGGCGCGGTAGTCGGTCACATATTTTTCGGCCGCCTCACCCGCTTCCTCCCGGAACGCCTTGCCCTGGTCGGCCTCGGGCGCAGGAACCACAAGCGGGATTTTCTTGGTGCGGATCACGTGGTCAGGGGTGACGACGCCTACTTGTGAGTAACGCCCCACCTCCAGCCCGTTCACGTAGTTGAGCACGGCCTCTGACGTGCGGAAATGCAGGATCATGCGGAGGGGGTCGGCCACCGATTCGTCGCCCCTTATCGCCAACAGGCCGCGCACGACAGGGGCCACCTCGGACACCGGGGAGGGCTCCGTGGGCAGCTCGGCACTGGGGAAGACGCCCCCACCCACCTCCGTGATGTGGTTTTCCGCCAGAGTGACCAGATCCACCATGCGTTCGTAGGCTTCCCGCGCTGTGGCGCCGAAGCTGAAGATGCCGTGCTTGCGCAGGATCAGCCCTTCGACGCCCGGGTGGGCCTCATAGACCCGGGCCGCCGCCTGGGCCAGATCGAACCCCGGCTTCACATAATCCACCAGGGCCACTCGGTCCCCATAGACCTCCCGCAACAGAGGCTCGTCCGCCGACTGGTCGGTGAGCGCCAGAACCGCAGCAGAATGGGTGTGGTCTACGAACTTGTGGGGCAGGAATGCGTGCAGCAGGGTCTCGACGGAGGGGTTGGGCGATGACGGGTCCACCAGTGCGCCACGCTGGAAGCGGACCATGTCCTCGTCGGACAACACCTTCAGCGCGCTCAATCTCAACAGGGGTTCCATGCGTACGGCGGGCAGGCCGGGGGGCTCGATATCGGCCATGTCCCAGCCGGAGCCCTTGACGCATAGGACCTGGACGTCCTCCCCCAGAAGATCGGTGATGGTGGTTTTCACCGACGTGTTACCGCCGCCGTGCAGCACCAGAAACGGGTTCCGGCCCAGGAGACGGGTGGTGTAGAGGCGGAGGGCGAGATCCTCGTTCACGCCCTCATCGGCATACCGGCCCACCGTTTCATCCGCCTCTTGGTCTATCCAGGCGGATTTCATCTGGCGCGCTCGGGGTAGAGGGCCACAAGCCCATCGGCGCTTGCGTCCGCCACGCCTCGCTCGGTGATCAAGCCGGTGACCAGGCGGGCCGGCGTCACGTCGAAGGCGACGTTCGCGGCGGGGCTACCGTGAGGCGTCACCTGGACCGTGATGACGGAGCCGTCTTCGCCCAGGCCGGAAATGTGGGTGACTTCCCGCTGGTCCCGCTCCTCGATCGGAATCTCCGCGATGCCATCGGAGAGGCACCAGTCGATGGTGGAGTGGGGCAAGGCCACATAAAAGGGGACGCCGTTGTCCCGGGCAGCCAGAGCTTTGAGGTAGGTGCCGATCTTGTTGCATACGTCGCCGGTACCGGTGGTGCGGTCGGAGCCGGTGATGCAAACGTCCACGCGGCCATGCTGCATCAGGTGGCCACCGGCGTTGTCGGCGATCACCGTGTGTGGGACTCCGTGCTGGCCCAGCTCCCATGCGGTGAGCGAAGCACCCTGGTTGCGGGGGCGGGTTTCGTCCACCCACACATGCACGGCCAATCCCGCATCAAAGGCGGCGTAGACCGGGGCGAGCGCAGTGCCGTAATCCACCGTGGCCAGCCTGCCTGCGTTACAGTGGGTGAGGATGTTGAGCGGCTCGTCGCCTTTCTGCTCTTCCTTGTCCCTAGCGAGGCCGGCGAAGAGTTGGGCCCCGTGCTGGCCGATGGCCTTGCAGGACGTCACGTCATCATCGGCGATCTTCGCCGCGGTTTCATAGGCCGCCGCCACTCGATCGTCGCGCGCTGCTTCACTCAACACCCCCCGCATCGTCCTCAACGCCCACCGCAGATTGATGGCCGTGGGGCGGGACGCCAACAGGGCGTCGTACGCTGCGTCGAACGCCTCATCAGACTCGTCCACGCTCAAGGCCAAGCACACCCCATAGGCCGCGGTGACGCCGATCAACGGTGCGCCCCGCACCTGCATGGACCGAATGGCGTGGATCACATCGTCCACCGTGCGCAGGGCCACGGTGACGAATTCGTGGGGCAGACGGGTCTGGTCGATGATCTCAACCGATCGACCGTCCCCTCCCTGCCAGATAGTGCGATAGGCCTTGCCCTCGACGTTCACTCGCCCTGGAATTCCACAAGGGTAAGTACGCTCACACCTTCCTTTTCCAGACGCTTACGACCGCCCAGGTCAGGCAGATCCACCACGAACGAACAACCCACGATCTCTGCCCCCGCCTGGCGCAGGAGATTGAGGGTGGCGAGTGCCGTGCCGCCGGTCGCGATCAAGTCGTCCACCACCAGCACGGTCTCGCCGTGGGCTACCGCGTCCCGGTGAATTTCGACGCGGTCGGTGCCGTACTCCAGCTCGTAATCTTGGCCGATGGTTTCCCATGGCAGCTTGCCCTTCTTACGCACCGGGATGAAACCGGTGGAGAGTTGGTGGGCAACCGCGCCACCGATGATGAAACCCCGGGCCTCGATCCCCGCCACCGCGTCGATGCGCTTCCCGGCGAAGGGCTGAACCAGATCGTCCACAAGTTTACGGAACCCAAACGGATCCTTCATCAGCGTGGTGATATCACGGAATTGAATGCCGGACCTTGGGTAGTCCGGAATCGTGCGGATGCGGGACTTCAGTGGCATGGGCCTTTCCTTGTCACGAGTTCAAGACCCGGCCCGCAATCGCATCCACCTTGGCCGCCATCGCCGGATCGCGGGCTTCCGGCGCGGTGATGATGGCGGCGTCCAGGGCATGGTTACACCCGGCGGAACAGACGACGGAGCGATCATGCAGGACCGGCGCCACTGCCCTTACTAGTGCCCGGGCATGGGCGGCGTTCGTGTTGAGCGCGCGAATGATGTCGGCCACCTGGACATGGTCGTGGTCCGGGTGCCAGCAATCGTAGTCGGTGACCATAGCAACGGTGGCGTAGCAAATCTCAGCTTCCCGGGCGAGCTTGGCTTCGGGCATGTTCGTCATGCCGATCACATCACAGCCCCAGGTCCGGTACAACTCGGATTCGGCTAGACTTGAGAAGTGCGGCCCTTCCATGGCCAGGTAGGTGCCGCCCCGGACCACCGTCACGTCCAAAGATTTGGCCGCCGCTTCCAGGGCGCTGCCAAGACGCGCGCACACCGGGTGCGCCATGGATACATGGGCCACCAGACCGGGGCCGAAGAAACTCTTATCACGCTGGATCGTGCGGTCGATGAACTGGTCCACCAGCACGAAGGTGCCCGGAGAAAGCTCTTCCCTAAACGAGCCCACGGCAGACAAGGATAGAATATCGGTGACACCGGAACGCTTGAGCGCGTCGATGTTGGCGCGGTAGTTGACCCCGGCGGGGGGTAGCCTGTGCCCGCGTCCATGCCGGGGCAGGAACACCAAGGGCTGGCCCTCCAAGTCGCCGAACAATAGGGCGTCGGAGGGTTCGCCGAACGGCGATGCGACCCGTTCCCATCGTGTGTTCGACAGCCCTTCGATTTCGTAGATCCCGCTGCCGCCGATGACCCCGATCACAGGCTTCGATACGGTCATACACGCCCTTCTTGATAAGTGAACGTCGGCGCGAATCCACTATTCTGACACATTCCCCGGAGTCGCGACCTCGGTGGATGCCGCCGGTCAGCGGATCAACTCATTGACGAATCCAGCGGGAAGAGCGTCATGCGGATGGGCCCGGACGCTGAGGTACGTGACCTCCTCGGGAATGAGCGTCCACGCGTGTAGCACTCCAGCCGGGATCACCACGATATCCCCCTTCGAGATTTCGCGAATTTGGCCTCCCCTGGACTCTCCACTGAACGTGGGCCCTATGAGATCGCTTCCGGCAGACGGCTCGAGCGCGTTTAGAATCTGGCCGCCCGTCAGAAGCGTGCCGCCGCCCGACAGGATGTAATAGACCTCGGTAACCTGGGCATGGATGATCCCACGGAGCTCCCCATCGGTATCGTTGTCCCGGTTCTGTGAAGGATCCCGACCGCGACGTTCCCAACGTCGATGTCGACCACTTTGAGCTGGCGGTCGATCGAGCGACCCCTGCTCGCGAGCACGGTGTGGACGTCTTCACGAGTGATATCAACCGCGGAGCTCTGCTGCGCAGAAGCCACCGCGGGGAAGACCGGCGATAGGGCCGTCACCCAAACTGAGGTTCTCGCGCTCATGCTCACTCCTCTGAAACAGGATTTTCGTCAAACCATACCGAACCGACTGCGCCTGCACAGTGGGGGGTCCGCAGAGTAATCCGCGCGGGCTGGTCTAGCAACGAGGCAAGGCCATCCGTGCCCCCTTCTACGACGAGCGGTCACCGTATGATGTAGGCTGATGCTTTGGTTTCCGATCCCTCAGCGGAGTCCTATCTTCGATCCTCGCACGGGTGTCGCCAAGAGGCCGGCCTAGGGGAGGTGGGAATGGCCAAGGTCCGGGTCCTGGTGGGAACGCGAAAGGGCGCGTTCATCATTACCTCGGATGGGGCTCGTCCCGACTGGAAGATAGAGGGCCCGCACTTCGGGGGCTGGGAGGTCATGCACATTCAGGGGTCGCCCGCCGAGGCCGACCGACTCTACGCCTCGCAGTGGACCGACTGGCATGGCCAGGTGATACAGCGCTCCGACGACGGGAGGACGGTCATGGGAGGCCGTGGGCAACGAGTTTTCGTATGAGGGTGTCACCGGCACACACCAGTGGTATGATGGCACTCCACACCCATGGGAATTCAAGCGGGTCTGGCACCTGGAGCCCTCGCCTGACGATCCGGACACAGTTTACGCTGGGGTCGAGGATGCTGCGCTGTTCCGCTCGAGTGACGGCGGTCAAACGTGGATGGAGTTCGCGGGGCTGAGGACCCACTCGACGGGGCGAGATTGGGCGCCCGGAGCCGGGGGCATGTGCCTCCATACCATCATCATCGACCCTGGAAACCTGCAGCGGATGTACGTGGCGATATCCGCCGCCGGAGCGTTCCGCAGCGACGACGCCGGCGCGTCGTGGCACGTGGTGACGAAGGGACTGAGCTCGAATTTCCTTCCCGAGCCAAAGGCTCTGATCGGCCACTGCGTACATAAGCTCGCCATGCACCCGGCCCGGCCAGGCACCGTTTTCATGCAGAAACACTGCGACGTCTGCCGCACCGACAACGCCGGGGAGTCGTGGACGGAGATCAGCGGCAACTTACCATCCGACTTCGGTTTTCCGATCGCCGTGCACGCGCATGAGCCCGATACGATCTTCGTGGTGCCAATCCTCAGCGACACAGAGCACTATCCGCCGGAGGGAAAGCTGCGCGTATTCCGAAGCCGGTGGGGAGGCAACGAGTGGGGGGCGCTCACCAAGGGCCTCCCTCAGCGCAACTGTTACGTAGACGTATTGCGTGACGCGATGGCAGTGGACTCGCTCGACTCCTGCGGCATCTACTTCGGCACCACGGGCGGGCAGGTCTACGCATCTGTGGACGCCGGTGACACCTGGCAGTCGATCGCAGAGTATCTGCCCAGAGTGTGTTCGGTGGAGGTCCAGACGATCCCGTGACCATCGTCAAGGTCGCCCTATCCGCGCATCTACGGACGCTCGCTGGAGTCGACAGCGAGGTAGAACTCGAAGTTGTTGATCCGCCAACGGTCAATTCGGTGTTGGACGCCCTGGAGCCTCGCTACCCGATGCTGCGGGGCACGATCCGCGACTACGGGACGGAACGTCGGCGTGCCTTTATCCGTTTCTTCGCGTGCGGACGAGACCTCTCGCACGACCCGCCGGACGCACGGCTCCCCGACGCTGTGAGCTCGGGGACAGACGCCCTGTGCGTGGTCGGTGCGATCGCGGGTGGATGAGGTCAGTGGCCAAGTCATCCCACAGGCACCTCACTCTGCAGGCCGTGTGATCCGCTCCAGCACCTTATCCCGGTCTAGCGTGCGTCGCTCGAACGTGAAGACGCGAAGCACTCTCGTCGTGGTATAAAGCCCCTCAGCCAGTCGCGGGAGGTCGATGAGCCCCGGAAGGCCGCTGGGGCCGAGGCGCTCTACCTGCCCCGTGCGCCGCTCCACCAGCAGGTTCAGCTGGAACATGGCTCGCGTAGCCGGAAAGTCGATGAACACCTCGCCAGGCTCCAGGCCGACTTCGTCGGCCAGACTGTCCTCGACGCCCCGCTTCAACGAAGTCTCAGAGAGCACCCAGTCCTCTACGACCCGATTGCCCAGCTCCGCTGCCGTCACCTCCAGTGCGCGCTTCGGAAGCCTTCGAGCTCTGAGCGCAGGAAGCCATCTCGTGGCGAGTCGCTCTCCGACCTCCGTATCCAATTCCTGGGCCCGCCGTGCCGTCTCGTACAACAGCTCTTCATCGGTCGGGCCTACAAGCTCCTCCGCGTCGACGATATTCGCACGCACGGCCTCGTTGATGATCCTCTTGTAAAGGGCGGCAGCAGCACGAACCGCGTGGTGCCAGTACACGTTTCTGAACATCTGGTACTTCGCGAAGAGCAGCGACTCAAGGGCGCTGACGGCCTTTTCATGCACGCCCACCTCGTGCGCGCCAGTCTCGGGATCCGTGAGGATGGCGAACCCCTGTAGCAGGCGATCGACATCCACCTCCCCGTAGGGGACGCCGCAGAACCGCGCGTCGCGCCGGAGGTACTCCATCTTGTCGAGGTCGAGACTTCCGGAGACCAGCCCGCCGAACGGGTTTCCACTCCGGCCCTGGATCAGCGCGTGAATTTTTTGCCCCGCATCGTCGCCCAACGTCGAGAGAGCCTCCTGCAGCTCGGTCGAGGCGAAAAAATGGGCGCTCACCTCTTCGTGGTCGCCGGGGAGCATGTCGGAGCCCAACTCCTCGAGAGCGTGAGAGAAGGCGTAGTGTCCGATGTCGTGGAGAAGGGCTGCATGCGGAACCAGCACCGCGTCTTGCCATAGCTCGTCCGGAATTCCGCCGCCGTCCTTTAGGCGGCGCAGCGCAGTAACCGCCAGGTGATAGACACCCACCGCATGATCGAATCGCGTGTGGGTCGCGCCAGGATACACCAGGTGTGCGAATCCGAGTTGTTTGATATACCGCTGTCGTTGGAAGGCGGCGGTATCCATAATGCGAACCGCCGTTGGGTCGAGCCGAATCGTGTTCCAAAGGGGGTCTCGGATGATCCGGCCTTCACTGTAGGACGACATGTGCGCACGTTAGCGGGAGCCGCCTGGCCGGGGCAATGGCTCTTTGCGCCGGCACGCTCTATACCTACCGAGCTTACCGAACGAAACACGAAAGTCCGAAGTAGACTGCCTCACGCTCCTTCCAAGAATCTTTTCAAGCGCTCGTGTCCACCTCTGCCCTCCGCGAGTATGTGCGGGCCCATGCCGAAAACCGCCCGGGCGTCTATCAGATGCTGGGCGCCGACGGGGACCCACTGTACGTGGGGAAGTCGATCCGTGTGCGCTCACGCCCCCTCTCTTACTTCCGGGCCCCTCCGGAGGAGAAGGCTACCAAGCTGATCCGGGAGACCGGCCAAATCCGCTGGGAGTACATCCCGAACGAGTTTTCGACATTGGTCCGTGAGATGAGACTCATTCAACGTTGGCAACCCCGGTTCAACGTGCAGCACAGGCGGAAACGGATGTATGCCTTCGTAAAACTCACCCGGAAGGTCGCACCCAGGATCCTGCCTGTCACACGTGCTGTTCCCGATGGCTCTCTCTACTTCGGACCCTTCCCGGCCGTCGGGAGAGTCGGCCGCACCGTTCGAGAACTCGCCCACGCCGTGGGGCTCAGGGATTGCCCAGGGACGACGGCGATGTTTTTCGACGATCAACTGGAGGTCTTCGCTGATGAACGGACGCCCCTCTGCATGAGGGCCGAGTTGGGCACCTGCCCGGCACCGTGTTGTGGGGGCGTGAGCAGCGAGGCGTATCAGCGAAAAGTGGCGACCGCACGACGCTTTCTCGAGGGTCGAACTTGCGAACTGCTCGCTGTACTCGAGCGTCGTATGGAAGGCGCCGCAGCCCGCCTCGAATTCGAGTACGCCGCACGGATTCGTGACCGGATCGAACGCCTGCGGACGTTTCAGGACCATCTCGCGGCATTCCGCGGGCGCATTGAAAGTCTGACATTTCTCTACCGCGTGCCCGGATTCGCGGGTGATAGCCGCCTCTACCTCATCCGCAAGGGACGTCTTCGGGGCGAGTTCCCATACCCTACGACCGCAAGCCAACGGCACGAGATCGACGAGGCAGTCGAGTCCGTCTACCGGGCACCGGAAGAGGGACCGTCGTCACTGGCGCCTCACGATGCCGCCGAGATCCTGCTCGTGGCCCGCTGGTTCGAGCTTCGCCCCAAGGAGTTGAGGCGAACCGCCACGCCCAAGAAGTGGCTCGCCGAGGGTGGCATCCGACCGGTCCGACGAAAAGTGGAGTGTGGGTAGTGGATCACCTACAGGGCCGGAACGGGCGAGCATACGCGAGAGATCCTTTCGGATTTCGGTTACGTAGACAAGCAGGTCACGGCGCTGGTGGCAAACGGAATCGTGTTTGGAGCGTACGCGAGTCTGACGTAAGTCACCGGCGGCGCGTGGAGGTGCCATGCCGGCATCGCCCGAGTCGTTGCGCGAACCGCGGTCGGCTCCCAGGTTCGGTAGCCGGATACTCGCCCATGGACCTGAAAGCCCTGGGCTCAGCCCGGTTTTTCCGGTGCTGAGGCACGATGAGGCCAGATATCTCGGGCTACCCAGAAATGATCATCATTCAGGAGGTCAGAATGCGCTTCATCTCTCCAGTCCTGAGGACGGTTGCCGTGCTCGCTGTATCGGCTTCGATCGCCCAGGCCCAGTTCCCAGAGACTCTCATGTACGACCACGTGCATATGAGGGTCCCGGACCCGCAGGCTTCTGCACAGTGGTTCCACGATCATATCGGGGGCGAGTTCGTCGACGGCCGCACCGATCGGTTGCTGTTCGGCACGACGAGAATCATGTGGCTGCGAGGCGAGAACAGTCCACCGAGCGCCGGAGGTGTCATCGACCATCTGGGGTTCTCTTTCGTGGACCTTACCGCGAAGCTCGCCGAGGTGGAGGGTGCCGGCGCGACGGTCACTACGCCCCGTCGTGACGTGGCGGGTCTGTTCCCACTCAGCTACATCGTAGACCCCTGGGGCGTGCGGCTCGAACTGATCGAGGATCCGCAGCATCTTGGCTTCCACCACGTCCACCTGCGCGACACCGATCCCACAGCATCGCTCGACTGGTACCATGAAAATTTCGGCGGTGTCCGCCGGACCGTCAAAGGCAGCCAATTGGAAGGGATTCTCTACCCGGGCAACGTGTGGCTGCTGGTTTCTCGGGGTGAGTCGTTCCCCAGCCGGGGCGCCGCGATCGAACACATTGGCTGGCGTGCCATCAAGCTCAACACAAAGATCGAGGAGTTCACGGCCAAAGGTCTGAACATTACCGCAGACCGGCGGGACATGACGCTTCCTAACGGTCAGATCGCGTTCTTTTACATCGAGGGGCCAAACGGCGCACGCGTCGAGTTCGTCGAGCGCGCGCGTGACATGCCGTAGACCTGGACAACAGGAGCTAAGGCGACCCGTGGTCGGAAAGCTGGAAACTCCGCCGCAGGACGAAGAAGAACGGGTACGGTCAGTCCGACTACATGTAAGGAGGCGAGTCATGAGTGCACTCTACGAAAAGACATCAAAGCCAACCCGGCGTGACTTCCTTGCTCAGACGCTGGGGCTGGGCGCGCTACTCGCTCGGCCCGCGCGGCTCCTGGCGCAGGAGATGCTCCCCACCCGCCCGATCCCGGGCACTGGGGAGGCCCTTCCCGTGGTCGGGTTTGGATCCTCGAAGCCAGTGCTGGAGAGTCCGACCGAGGGCACGGAGCCGATCGCGAGCGTAATCCGGACCCTGCTCGAATACGGAGGCCGTGTGGTCGATACGTCGCCGCGGACGGAAGAGATTGATCGGGACTTCGGCCGCGTGCTACAGGATCCCGAGTTGAGGGACCGGCTCTTTCTCGCAGCCAAGATCAACATCAACGGCGAACAGAACGGCATCGACCAGTGGCGGCAGACGCAGAGGCTGTTCGGGCGCCGCACAGTGGACCTTCTCCAGGTCGAGAGTCTGCGAGACGTCGATCTGCACTGGCCACACGTCCGGGCCTGGAGAGACTCCGGCGAGGCGCGCTACATCGGTGTGACGGTCTCCGCCAATGCCCGTCACAGCTTGATGGAAACCTTCATGAGGGAGCATTCACCGGATTTCCTACACGTCAACTATTCGCCCATGGAGAACGGAGCCGAGGAGCGGCTGTTGCCACTCGCGAGAGACATGGGCATGGCGGTCCTGGTCAACCGGCCATTCATGAACGGCTCATACTTCGGGATGGTCGCGGGCAAGGAGCTGCCCTCATGGGCGGCCGAGTTCGATTGTGAGACTTGGGCGCAGTTCTCGCTCAAGTATGTGCTCGCAAATCCCGCCGTGACCTGTGTCCTGACGGAGACGACGAATCCGGAGCACATGGCGGAGAACATCCAAGCGGCGTTTGGACGTCTGCCGGACGAGTCCACGAGGGGGCGGATGCGAGAGTTGATTCGAAGATTCTAGTCGATCCACCTCAAAGGACTTCGCAGGCCTTCCAGGTCCACCGGAAGCGCGCGGTCGCTGCCCCAGGAGAAGTCAGGATACCCCGAACCGGGGTTCGTCACCTTCCACGAGCATGGGGTCGATGTGCTGCCGAAAACACGGTGAGCAAATGCCGTGCGTGAACTCAGTATTCGCTCGATCGGCTATGTATTGAGAGAGTTCATGCCACTTCCCCTCCGTGTCCCGAATCATCTTGCAGCAAGAACAGATGGAAGGAGGATTTCGAGCGTCCTTGACCTCCGCTTGTAGCCCCAGAATCCGATCGGCGACCACCAGCCGCGCCTCCAGCTCTTCGGAATGTGCCGGCTTGTTGATGAAGTCGTCCGCCCCGGCGCGCATGGCCTCGAGGTAATGGCCTCGGCCTTCGAGCGCGGTCCTCAAGATCAAGCCGGCGGGCGGATCGTCGTCGCCTATGAGGATCCTCATAGGCGCGACTCCGCCCGCTAGGGTCTGCGCGTGCCGTGCGAGGCTACCGCAACGAGAAGGACCACCCGCCCTACGAACTGCGGGTCGTACGTGCACAGCAGTCCCGGGCCGGGATCATGCTCAGATGCTGTGAAACGCAACGGATGAGCCATCGCCTACCTACCTCTTGCCTAAGATCGAGCCCAACATCAGGCCAGGTCGATCCGTTGGCTGGTACCCCGCGGAAAGTCGTTGAAGGTCGCCTCTCACCCAGTAGGACTTTAGTGCCTTGGGCCGGCATTCAGGACGGTCTTCCTCGAGGTGCACCCTATGATCGGCATTTCAGGAAGGGTTCTAATCGGCAATTCGGAAAAGGTTTCCACTTCGGATGGTCGGTTTCGGCCCGGGAACACCTGATGTTGTTTTTCCCATACCGTATCGTGAGGCTTGCTTGCAGCGGCAGGTGCCTGCTACCCTGATTCTGGGTTTGTATCGGGTGGAGGGATGCCACGTCTTTCGAGGGGCCCTCAGTTCGTTGGAATATCGTTTGGACTACGAGTTCCAAGGGGGACTAGTGAGCGTCGAGAGAGAATGAGGATTTTCACCGATCCCAACTACGAAGTGAAGCACCAGCGGCTTTTCGAGGCAGACACCTATCTCCGGTCCATGGGGCAGCACATGCACGGACAATCGTCACTGAAGGTAGACAAGGGATAGGTAGACAACAGGTAAATGAAGCCCCCGCTGCTTCAGCCACATGATCCTCATGCGGCGAAGGCGTGGGGCCGACAGCATCGCAGAGGGAGGAATCCATGAGGCACTCCACTATCAGGCGCGCGGCGATGGTCTTTGGTTTCGCGATGGTCATAAATCTCGTCGCCATCTCCTGCGGCGGAAGGATGGACGACATGCAGCACGATGTCGCTCAGATGGCCGAGGCAGCGAACAGCCTACTGGCGTCTCTCTCCAGTAGTCAGCAGGCACAGGTAACTTTCGACTTCGATTCGGATGAGCGAGAGAGGTGGCACTTCATTCCGCCAGAAGCCTTCGAGCGTAAAGGTGTGCCGCTCAAGGAAATGAACGAGACACAACG
>Ga0310121_10003193_pt1 | contig 15039 bp, 9 predicted proteins | sample CB27_Tmax_986_MG_FD_203504 | JGI IMG/M metagenome (GOLD analysis project Ga0310121, IMG submission 203504) | Marine microbial communities from Western Arctic Ocean, Canada - CB27_Tmax_986 | ecosystem: Environmental > Aquatic > Marine > Oceanic | place: Canada: Western Arctic Ocean | collected...
TTCACACTGTACAGCGGTTCTGCATCGGGCGCAGAGTCCTGTTTTGGGGAATGTGCGGAGAAATACAGTCTGGGCGAAGTGAACTTCACCTTCGAAGGACACTCGGATTGCCGAACACGAGGGCTAAAGGTCCTTACGCGACGCGAACTGATGAAAGGCGACGTGAGTCTGGCCTACCTGGGCAAGTTGATGGACCGAGCGTACAAAGACACCCCTCTTTTTCGCAACGTTCTCCGCAGCATCTGGCACCAAATTAACAACGGCCAGCAAGTGTTTGTGGTGGGCTGGATCAATGAGGACCAGACGGTCAAAGGGGGCACCGGTTGGGGCGCTGAGTTCGCCAAGTTGTGCAACAAACCGCTCTATGTCTTTGACCAGGAAAAGGGCCAATGGATGGAGTGGGCCGAGACCGCTTTCGTTTCGTGCGAGACGCCCCCGCGCATTACAGAAAAACAGTTCACGGGAACGGGTACGCGGCGATTGGATGACGGTGGACGCGACGCCATTGAAGCGCTGTTCAAAAGTTCGTTCGCCTAACCTTTCTGTCGGACGCTACTGCTGCACAACAGCCCACGGCGAACGTTTTCTCGTTGGGTCCCAAGCGAACATTCTCTTGGATGACCCGCATTTGACTCATACAATGAGTGAAATGGCGAAAGGGCTGTGTTGTGCAAAAGGGACTGTTTCTGTTGTTGGGTGTGTTGGCGTGCAGCACGTCGCCTGAATCCGAATCTTCCGGTGAACATTGGACCTGGGTTTCGTGTCGGCAGGCACACTCGAGTGGTACGTTGGACCCGGCGGATCGTGCGCATTGCACCACGAAATATTCGGCGCCGGCTCCTACCCAACGCTACGGTTTGCATTGGGTGTTTTTGGGACACGACGAAGAGACCGTGGCCACCTATCCCGAGACTCAGATGACCGACTTGAACGCGGTCTTTGAGGACAACAACATGAGCTTCTTCATTCATTCCCGGGTACGTATCGTACACCCGGTGGCGGTTGAAGGAGCCACGGGTGAGACGATGCATTCGGTCACAGATTTGATCGGGGACATGCGTCAATACCTGGCGACGGACGAGACAGATCCCCAGACCGTATTGGATTTGATGCTGGCGCGGTTGACCGCTCTGGGCGTGACGTCGGCGGGCGTTTCGAAAAACGGCGAAAAGGGCGTTGGTCTCCAGCCCACGGAACTGACCTTGGACAGCCAATGGAGAGCCGCCGATTTACATGGCCGTGTGGCACGTTTGAACAATCGCTTGATCACGGTGGTGGTCCGGCAAGCCCAGGGGGAGAAAAGCTGGGGCCATTTTCCGAGGGAAGGGTACACCGATCCCACGGCGGGATTGATTTACCTGGCTTCAGTCACTCCCTTGTCCGCATTGCCCCACGAAACGGGGCATTATTTCGGCTTGCCCCACACCCACGGGTTCTGGAAGCGAAAACCAGGCGCGACACAATCCTGGCAATCGGGCTCGCTGGGCGGGTTTGATGAAACGGATTGGGACGCGCTGAAAGCCGTGGCTGGGCCGGATTACAGCGGCACGTTTCACGACACCTATGTGGCGTTCGATCAATCGGAGGCGGATGTGTCGGCGTTCGAGCAAGCGCAGTTTCTTGCGCGTCGGGTGCTGGGGTGGACGGAGCTGACCTACCTGGAGGGGTTCCAGCCCGTGGCATCGGACGCGGAATTTGTGGCGTTGGTCCGAGCGGGCACCCCACCGTTGATGAAGAACTTTGTGCGCGAATCCGAGCCGGGCAGCTTTACCGGCAACAATTGCGGCAAATCGTATACGGGCTCTGACCAAACGACGTTGCGTTGCAAATACGGCGACGACGGGGAGGATCCGCTGCATGTGTTGTACGGTCAAGACGCCATATTGCTGGGCACGTTGCTGTTTGCGGACAGTACGGAAGCCAACCTTATGAGTTACATCAGCACCGATACGTCGGATGGGATCCGACGCAAGAAGCATATGACGCAACGGCAACGGGACCTGATTCGTTTGGGCAGTCGAATGCCCAGTCGACTTCGGTTGCAGAACTACGACTTGCTGGATTGAGCTGTTGCGCCCGGGTTACACGTTGGGAACCGCAGCAAAGAATGTACGCATGGAACCCATGCCTTTGACTTCGATTATTCCACGCCCTCGAGCTCATCGTGGTTGCTGGCTATTGGCGTCGATTCCAACTATTCTGAGGGCCATGGCTGCACCTCGAATATTGTCTTTGTTCGTGTGTGTCTTTTTGATGCTCCTGATGGGTTGTGTAGACACGTCGTCCGACAACCCGAGTACGCCGGATGTGAGCATCGCGGATGTGGCCGTGACGGATGTCCCAATACCCGACACGAGCGAACCCGACATTCCGCCTCCCGACACTGTCTCCATGGACACGGTTCTTGAGTGTGATGCTTCCGTTGCCGAATGTGATGGACAGGAGCGCATGGTGTGTGAACCGGGCTTTGCGGACTGCGACGGGTTGGAGGACAACGGGTGTGAGGCCGATTTGAGCTTGGTGGAGAACTGCGGCAGTTGCACAAACGTGTGCCAGGCGGACAATGGGATTTCCCAGTGCACCGATGGGCAGTGCATTTTTGAGTGTGAATCGGGATTTGCCAATTGCGATGCGTTGGCGGACAACGGCTGCGAGAGCGTGCTCGGAACCGTATTGCACTGCGGGGCTTGTGACGACGTGTGCACTGCAGACAACGCAACGGCCCAGTGTACGATGGGCCAATGCGAGTACAGCTGCCTTGACGGACACATGGATTGCAATGGGGACATGTCGGATGGATGTGAAACGGATCTGACGGCGCCGAGTAGCTGCGGTTCGTGTGACGTGACGTGCGCCGGCGCTTGTATTGAAGGTTCCTGCGAGACCTGCGATGAGGGATTGGCGCTGGACTCAAACGATCCCTCGGATGCCGCGCGAACCATGGGAATTTGCGCCGACCTGGTCGAGGCAAAGTGGGTGCTGCCGGATGGGCAAAAAGTTCCGACCGCCATTGATTCGGCCAACTTTCACAAAGGCCACGGCATTTTGGATGGCTTCGGACCCAACGTGGACGCGGCCGAGGGCGCCCAATTGTTGGCGCTGTCCACGGGTGCTGCGCGGAGGCCTGCGGATCCGGATTATGAACCCTATCCCGGCTTAGAAAAGGGCTACGAGTCTGAGCATCCGGCGGGTTTCCCCCAAGAGGCGCCCAAGTGCCCAGGAGTTGTGACCGGCCAGCCCCACGACGGCATTGGACTCGAATTGACCCTCACCGCACCGACGTGGGCCCAAGGATTCCGTTTTGATTTCTCCTTTTACACACAGGAATGGCCCCAGTACATCTGTTCCAGTTACAACGACATCTTCTTGGCGGTTGTGACGCCAGCGGTCGGTGGACAGTCGAACGGCAACATCGCCATTGACTCGGACGGAGGCCCCATTTCCGTCAACAACACCTACCTCGAGGCGTGTTATTGCCTCGATCCGCCTTGCATTAGTGGTGGCATGGCCTTTGAGTGTTCGTTGGGGTCGGAGGTTTTGGAGGGAACCGGTTTTGCGGAAAATGCCTCGACGGCCTGGCTCCGTGCGCAAGCGCCCATCAAGGGGGGCACCCCGTTCACGATTCGTTTGGCGATTTATGATTCCGGCGATGAGGTTCTGGATTCCACAGTGATTGTGGACAATTTCCGCTGGCTGAAAACAGGGCCTGTGGTTGCGGCCACTCCAATTCCCTGAATCCTGGCGTGTTAGGGATGGGTTGGACACCGGGCTTTTTCCGGTTCAGCCCTGGTCAGCAGGGTGTTCCGTCTTTATCCTTTGTTTTGTGCCGACAAATCGTTTTGCCAATGGCAGGAGATCCCATGGCTGTACTTCGAACATCCTTTCTGATTGTGATCGTCTCTTCGGTAGTCCTGATGGGTTGTGGGGACTCGTCGTCCGGGAACGAGGGCACCCCGGATACGGGAAGCCCGGATGTTTCGGCACCCGACACGAGCATGCCCGATCTGCCGCCGGGACCCACGCCCGGTCCGCTCAATGGCGCCTACTACGTGACCATCGCGTTGACGCCGGTGGGTGGATTGCCCGTGCCTTTCAAAATGGCGTTGGCGAGCACCACGTCGGCCGACGGGGGGACGGTCATCGACACGTTCACCGCCCGAGCTACCAAGGGCGAACTGGTCAGTGATGTGTTGGTCTCCTTGACGAACATTCCCGTGAGTCTGGATGGCTCCTTCACCGCCGACATGGGCAGCCTCATTATGCCCGGTGCCTATTCGCCCACGAGCAGCGATGTGGAGCTCAACGCGGTGTTGTACGGGAAAATCCAGGAGGGCGGTCTGTTTTGTGGCGACGTCACAGGCGAGGTGGTCACCTTCTCCATCGACATGGCGGGGAGCACCTTTGGTTCGGTGCCCTGGGAGGAGCGGGGCGACGACGCGCCGGTCTCGTGCGAGGGCAGCGCAGTGCCGCTGGAACCCATCCAGACCTGTCCCGCGCTCGCGGCCGGATTGAACACAGGCTTTCCATCTGCAGGCGCCGAACGTACCTTCGATTTGGTGGTGCCGGCGAGCTACTCCGCCGACACCAACTGGCCCCTGCTCTTTGCCTACCACGGCATCAACTCCAACATGTCCGCCATGCTGGATTGGTCCGAACTGCGAGCTTTTGCCGATACCCACAACGTCATTATCGTGGCGCCCCAGGCGCTGGATCTGGCCGGCGCGGTGGTGTTCGATTCCTTCAGCGATCCCAAAAACAACCGAGACCTCATGTTGTTTGACGACATGATCACCTGCATCTCCCAGAGTTACGCCATCGACCCGGAGCGGATCTGGGTGACGGGCATGAGCGCCGGCGGGTTGATGACCGGCATGTTGATCGCCCGGCGCAACGACATCATCGCGGCCGCGGCCCCCTTCTCCGGCGGGATGGGCGTGGAATACGTGCCGGCCAGTCGCCAGATGCCCGTGCTGGTTTCCTGGGGCGGGGCGTTTGACGAGGCCTTTGGTCAGAACTTTCACACCATGGCGACCCAGATGATTCAGGCCCTCCAGGACAACGAGCACTTTGTGGTGTCCTGCGATCACAATCAGGGACACACCCTGATCAAGAGCTACTGGTACTGGGCGTTGCAGTTCCTCGCCGATCACCCCCGCGACTTGGCGACGGAATCCTACACGGACCTGCCCGAGATGTTCCCCGAGTTCTGCACGATTCTTTGAATCGGACGGACCGTTGCGCTCGATCAGCGTGGCGCCAAGTCACAATACAAACCATTGCGAGACGCGGGATAGCGGTAGAGACCGGCGTAGCACATCTCCTTGTTGGCTGTGTCTCCGTAGACGACCGTCTCGTTGCTTGTGTTGTACCAGCTGCAGGTCACATCGATGCGTTCTCCGGCGCGAACGAGCATGGGTTCAATGCGGTTGTTGACCTGGTGGTAGAAGCTGAAGGGCTCGTCGTGGAGTGTGCTCACCCCGTGATCCCCGTGATGCTCGACCACCATGTGACGACCGTGCTGGTGCATATGCGGCCACAGGCTGAGCAGGGTGGCGTCCTGATCAAATTGGCAGCTGCCCGTGGCGCTCGCCTCCGCGTTGGGGGGGATGGCGAAGTCGGCCGTGCCGGCAAACACCACCTCCGCTTCGTCCACCACCTCATCGGCGCTCACGGTCTGAACGAGGGTTCCGGACCGCCCGGACAGGGGGGTGGGGTAGGGGTTGACCAGGTGCAGATTGAGCAGGAGCTGTTTGCCGGCCGGCACGCGGATGGCCACCCCATCGGGAAAAGCCAGGTCGTCGGTGCCAAAGCCCGAGGCATAGATCATGGCGTCGCTGAGGGTCCCCGGATCACAGGGAAACGCGCCGTCGGGGCCGTGGGGTTCGGTCACCGTCAGCACCGTGTGGTGGGTGCCCTCGGGGGCGTCGGCGCGAAAGGCGCGGATGAAGACATCGTTGGGTATTGTGTGCAGGACACAGACGAAATCTTCGCTGCCGGGCGCCAGGGTCCAGTCGGCTTCGATGAGCGTCGTCCACTCCCCGGGCGCGGTCGCGTCGGGCGTTGCTTGCCCCGGCCCATCGCCTGTCACCACCTCGCAGGCCGCCAAGAAGCCAAGCATCGTGCAAAGCACGAGCTTGACGACCGGCGGTCCCGAAGGAAGCGGGGAACGATGGCCGCAGGTGTCCATCAATGCCCAAAGGGGAGGATGGACTTGCGGCTGGCTGGCGTCTCGTCGTCGCCGATGGTCTGCTCATGGCCGTAGCCGAGCCGCCCATCGAGACCGCTGCCCCAGCACTGCACGGCGCCGGAATCCAACAACGCGCAGGTAAAGTCAGCGCCTGCGACGACTTGGATGACCAGTTCCGGCAGTTCAACAGCACCGGCCACAGCGGGGATCTCATCGTCGCCCACGTCTCCGGTGTTGCCGTAGCCCAGAGCGCCGAAGCTTCCTTTGCCCCAGCATCGCACGGTCCCATCAAGCAACAACGCACAGGTGTGACGATGTCCCGCCGCGATCTGGACAGACGGACCGCCCAGCTTCACGATGTCGGCTGCCTCGGCATAGTCGATGTTGGTGTTGTTCGCGTGGCCAAGCACGCCGTCTTCGGCATTGCCCCAGCAACGCACGGCCCCCGACACGGTGAGCGCACAGGTGTGACGGTCTCCTGCGGCCAACTCGACGACCGCTTCACCGAGTGACAACGCCTCGAAATTCGACGGGGCTTCGTCATCGCCGATGTTGTCCATGCCACCGTAGCCGATCGACGTCGCTTCGCCCCAACAACGCACTTTTCCGCCTTCGACCACGGCGCAGGTGTGTTGCGTTCCGGCCACGAGAAAAGTGGCGGTTTCGCCGATGGGCACGTTGCCCAGCCAGCCGCCGGTCTTGGTGGAGTAGCCATACCCGAGAGCGCCTTCGGGTGAGTCGCCCCAACACTTGATCGCACCCTTTTGGGTGAGCATGCAGGTGTGATGGTCGCCCGCCGCCAATTGGGCGAAGGGGCTGTTGGAGTAAATGATGGCGTCCTTCATGTCGCCTGGAACCTCGTCGTCTCCCACTGTGTAGTACTTGCCGTTGCCGTTGCCCAGGGCGAGATCACCGCCGTAGCCCCAGCAGCGAATACTGCCTTTTTCCAGGATGGCGCAGGTGTGCTGGCTGCCTGCGGCGAGTCCGACAACCAGATCGCCCACGTCCACCGTGCCGTGCGACGCCACCGGTTCGTCGTCTCCGATCGCTTCGGTGTGCCCGTAGCCGAGCTGGCCCACGTCGTTCTTGCCCCAGCAGCTCACCTCTCCGCTGGCCGCCAACGCGCAAACGTGGGCCGCCCCTGCCACAAGTGCGATGGCGGGTTCCTGGACCTGCTCAGCCCAGCCGGTCGTGTTCTTGATGGGAGTGCTGTTTCCTGTGTTGTTCTGACCCGTGTTTGGGGCGCCAACGTCGACTGACGCGGAGCCCTGCCACACTGGCTGTGCTGGTGCCATCTCAAAGGTGCATGCACCGAGTACCAAACCGAGAATCCCAACCATTGGGACATAAATACTAATTTGCTTCATGATTCACCCTCCTGCCGTACCTTCATCATTGGGCGCAACCGCGATGAACACAAGTGACTAATTTTCATGATATTGATAACTCAAAGGAAATAGTGTGCTCCCCGATGCGCCTCACCGCACAGGGCGGAATCCGTGGATCCCAGTGTCCGTCCAATGAACGGTCTGTCGGAAGCGCCGCAGAGGCATAAAGGCCGGATGCTATGCGGGTTTGATTTTCGTCGAAAAGCCCGGGTATCATGGCTTGGCACAGTCAATCATTGGAAGCGAGAACGACGTGAATACGTCCTCCAGTTCTGTCCCTCTTGGCACCCGTTGCCCAACGAGCGCACGTGGTTCCCTTTGTCTAATCGCCGCTTTGTGCCTGCTGGGTTGCGCTGGCGACACCCCGTCCCCATCGCCGGATACGGCCCCGGACACGGCGCCGGATACGGCCCCGGATACGGCCCCGGATACGGCCCCGGATACGGCCCCGGATACCGCTCCGGACACCGCTCCGGACACGGTCCCGGACACCGTCCCGGATACGGTCCCAGACACGGCCCCGGACGTCGATCTCAGTCAAATTGATCCGGCCGCATCGAGTGTGTCTACGTCGGTGGAGAGCAAGGCGGCAGACGGCCTGACGGACTTTGCGATTGGGGTGATGGTAGTCGATCAGGCTGGCGAGCCCATCGCCGGTGCGCCGATCACCTTGGAGACAGACGGCAGCCCGGGCCTGATCGTCTTTCAACCGGCTGCGACCGGCGACGATGGCACAACCACCGGCCGTGTGTTGGCGATCGACGGCGGCACTTACACCATTGGCGCCAGGGTGGGGCAGGGGGATGATTCGGTTCTGTTGAACCAGGAGGCCAGCGTCACCTTCACGGGTTGTACAACCACGCCCGACTATTATCGGCGGGGCGTGCGGGGGCCGGTCTTCTCCATCTGCACCGGCTGCCACAACGACTACGGACTGGCTATCGAAGAGCCGTGGAAGAGCCTGTCGCTCTGGCACATCGACGATCGGATTGACGATGGGACCGTCGCCAACACCCTGGCCACGCTCTCCCCACTGGCGGCCAAGACCACGCCCATTGGCGGCGATGAGACGTTGCCGACCCTGCTGGCCAAACCCCAGGGGTACGGGGGGCACAACGGAGGCAAGCTGATCGAGGCCGGGAGTCCCGCACACGCCCACTTGCAGGCGTTTGTCTCCCGGTTGAACAGCGGCGACACCTGCACGGAGCCCCCCGTTGATCTCTTTGACAATGTGACGCTCCTGTCCGACGCGGATACGCTCCACAAGGCCGCGCTCATGCTGACGGGAAGAGAGCCAACCCCAACGGAAGCGCAACTGTTGGCCAACTCCGGCGATTTGGAGCAGGTGATCGAGGAATACCTGGTCACCGATTCGCGCTTTTTTGTCCGGCTTCAGGATCTGTACAATGACGTGCTGTTGACCGACCGCTATCTGGGATACTTTAAGTTGATCGCTCACCTGGGCCAGGCGGACTTTTCCGATCGCTTCTATTTTCGAAAATACAAAGAAGGAAAGTCACACTACAACAACGCGACCTACACATGTGGCACTCCTGGAAACGGCGAGCCGTGTTGCGAGGACGTGGACCCTCAAAAGGACATCAAGTGCAATGACAATGGGGTGATGGTGCCGTTTTGTAAGTACATGGACGCCCACGCGGTGCAGAATCTGCGGCGGCAGGGTCTGGCTTTGATCGCCTATGTGGTGAAAAACGACAAGCCGTTCACCGAGATTCTGACCGCCGACTACGCCCTGGTCAATCCCGCGTTGGCGCGGATCTTTGGCGTTTTGGATACCCCGGACGGCGTCTCTTTTGACGACCACTGCAACCTGGACGATTGGAAACCCGTTAAACTCAAGATGACTGTTCCACAGGGTGTCACCGAGCAAAACACCTATCCATCCAAGGAGATCCCGCATGCCGGCATCTTCTCGACCCACACGTTCATGAACCGATACACCACGACCACCACCAACCTCAACCGCCACCGGGCGGCCAATGTGATGAAGAAGTTTTTGGACATCGACATTGAAAGGCTGCTGGCGTTTACGGTGGAGCAGGGGACAGAGCAGCAGGAAAATCCCACCAAGGACGATGCGACTTGTCGGGTCTGTCACGCGGTGATGGATCCCGTTGCCGGCGCGTTTCACAAGTGGACCGGAATCGGTCGGGTTCGGCGTGGACGCGTGTGGCATGTCTGTACCGAGTTCCTGGAAAAGAACTGCACAGTGGTCAGTGATTGTGATGCTGAAGACATCTGCGTGGATCAGGTGTGTGTCGCGCCAGGCTACGAGGCCTATTTGTGCGTGCGCCCCATCGGCTACAAGGGGGAAAAGTTGGCGGCCCCGGAGAACAAAGCGCCCTTGCGATGGATGACCGCGAAGATGGCGGCGGACCCACGGTTTGCCAGCGCCACCGTCAAGACGCTGTTGACCCTGTTGACGGGCCGTGACGTGCTGTCCGCGTTCGCCGATCCCGCCGATCCGGGCTATGCCGCGCAGATGCGCGCCTACATCGCCCAGGAGGCGGAGGTGGCCCGGGTGGCGGCGCTCTTTGTGGGAAACAATTACGATCTCAAAACAGCGATCACCGCGCTGGTCACGGGGCAATGGTTCCGTGCGGCGAACGCCAACGTCATCGGCAGTCCGGAGGAGGCGCTTCTGGCCGGTCAGGTGGGCGGCGGGCGGCTCCTGACACCCGAGGAGCTCGCGCTCCGGATCCGCGACGTCACGGGGCTCCCGTGGATCACTTTGGGGGGGCGTACGGACAGCCTGTTGTCCACAACCAATGGGTACAAAACGATGTACGGCGGCATTGATTCCAAAGCCACTACCCAACGAATGCGCGACCCCTTTGCGGTGGCGAGCGCCGTGTCCCGGCGAATGGCCAACGAGATGGGATGCGTGGCGGTGCCGCAGGACTTTGCGTGGATCAACCTGCAGGATCGCATGTATTTTGCGCTCATCGATCCCAGCCTCAACACCCTGGATGGCAACGGGGTGCCCACCAACATCGACGACATCGAGAACACCATTGAGCTGCTTCACGCGGCCGTCCTGAATGAGGCCGCCCCTCCCGGATCCGTTGCGTTCCAGGAGACCTATGATTTGCTGCTCAAAGTGTGGCCGGCCGGCCGGCAGCGCGTCATCGATGGCACAGAGCCTGTGGAGTTGCCCGACCGGTGCCAGGCCACAAAGGATCTTTTGGAATTCAAGAGCTTTGCTAATTCCTCCAAGCCCAACCGCGACCCGGTCCTCACCGACCCGAACTACGTGATTCGCGCCTGGATGGCGGTGGTTAACTACCTTTTGTCCGACGCTCGTTTCTTGATGAATTGAGGGGTTGAAATGAAACGACGACACTTTCTTGCGCAATCGACTCTGGCCACATTGGCCTTGTCGCTCCCCATCCGGGCATTTGCCGCCACACCACAGCCCCCGGCGGACAAACTCTGGGTTTTCATCGACGCCAACGGCGCATGGGATCCCACCATCTTCTGCGATCCCCAAACCGACGAGACCTTTGTCAAACCGGACGTCTTCACCTCCGAGCAGCTCATGACCAGCCCCACCGGTGTGACCTACGCGCCGTTCAAAGACGGCCAACCCTACAAGGTGGGAGGTCAGGATTTTTTCCAGAAATATGCCCAAAAGCTGCTGGTCATCAACGGCGTGGATGGCGAGACCAACAACCACAACGTGGGATCGCGCAACGCCTGGAGCGGCAAACTCGGTGCCGGTGTTCCCACGTTGGGCGGACTCCTGGCCGCGATTCACTCGGAATGCGCTCCCAATACGCTTCCGTTGGCTTTCTTGAGTACCGGGGGCTACGACGAGACGCTGGGGTTGGTGCCGGCCACGCGCGTGGGTGAGACGGAGCCGCTGTTAAAATTGACCCAACCCAATTTGTACAAGGTGGACGACCCCGACAGCTACTTCCATCACGCGGACGTCATCGAGGAGATTCGTAAAAAGCAGGATGAGCGCACGGCGCGGCTCATCAATGAGCAGGGCCTGCCTCAAATCGAAGCCGGCCTCCAGCGGCTGCAGAGCGCCCGCGACTCGGAGATGGCGCTGGCCGCGCTTTTGGGCCCTCTGAAGGACACGACATTGTTGCCGGAAGTCACCGACAAGGAGAGTCCGCTCCTGCCGTCCGCCCGCATCGCGCTGGCGGCCATGGCGGCCGGGATCTGTCGCTGTGTGAACTTGAGCATGACGGGGTTTGATAGCCATTCGAATCACGACGACATCGCGCCCGGTACCGCCGGTCATCGCTTGCGACTACAGGAGTTGTTTGTCGCCATCGATTACGTATGGGATCGAGCGGCTGCCCTGGGCTTGTCGGACAAGATGGTGATGGTCATCGGTTCGGACTTTGGCCGTACGCGGTACAACAACCCCTCTTTCCAGATCGGTTCCACCGGCACGGCGCCCGGCAAAGACCATTGGCCCATCACATCCACGATGATCATGGGCGACGATGTCACCGCACCGGGGGTCATTGGAATGACGGAGGTTCAGGAAGGACCGGCCGGTGTGATGGCCAAGCGCGTTGTGGTCAATGGCAACCAGATCGAGATTACTGACGATTTGGAGTCGTCAACCAACACCCTGATTCGCCAGACCCACGTCCACCACATCTTGCGTTGTCTGGCCGGAGTCAAGGACCAGGAGTTGGCGATTCGCTACCCCGTCCATCGACCGACCGACTTTCCGCTGCCGCTGCTGCCCGACGTCCCCGGCTGGGAGACGTTCTAGCCGGGCGCGGCCCGAGATTTCCGACTACTGCGGGCGGACGATGTGGTACATTGCCGAAGTCCCAAACAGACCTCGCGGAGCAATAGGAGATGCGATGCGTTCGATTCCAATCCTTCTAACTTGTGTGTTGGCGGCTACCATCATGGCCGGTTGCGCCGACGCTTCGGGCAATGACCTGAGCCAGAACAGCGCGGCCCTGACCGACGACTGTGTCTCCGGTTGCATGGAGCGGGGCATGGAGGAAGCGCGGTGCGCCGAAGTCTGCGCGTCCATTGGGGGCGAAGGGTGCGTGACCCGCTGCGCCGAGCGGGGCGGTGACGAAGCCGCGTGCACCGATCGCTGCGATGCTTCCGGTTCGGCCGCGTGCTTTGACGGGTGCATCGATGCGGGCGGCGACATAGAGACCTGTCGCTTGGCGTGCTGGGAGACCGTGTCAAGAGAACAAATCGCCTGCACCGAAGGCGATGAATTGGAACGAAACGGCGTCATCTTCGTGTGTACAGACGGCACTTGGGTCGAGAAGTAGACGTCGGCACAAAGTGCGCCCCGCCTTGAAATTGGCAAACGCTTCGCCCTTGTGGACGCGGCCAGCAACCTGTCGATAGACGTCCTACTCGAAGGTGTAGACTTCGATGAGCTTCAGGGACTCGCGATCGTAGGCGCCGTACCAGATGAGGTCACCGTTGGGGAAGACCACGCCCGGGTGGCTCAGCACCAGGATCTTAGAGAGGTCGTGCCCATAGGGGTCGTCGTCGGCGTGCATAATCTCCGTGATGGCATTCACGGAGATAGAGGCTTGGGCCACCGCCTGGGAGTTTCCTCCTTTGGCCTCCACTTTCGCGCCGTAGAAGGCGTACCAATCGGTGAGGGCCTTTGAAAAGTCGGCTGCGAATTGGGATTTTGCGGTCTTGTGCGGGGAGCTATTAACCTGGCCTGGGTGCAGGATGTCGCCTCCAAGGGCGGCCTCCTTGAGGCGCTGTAGAGCATTGCCGCCCACGTAATAGAGGCCGGCGAGCGTCTCGATGGAGTCGACGGGCTGGGCCGCGACAATACTGTCAGCGGCACGTCTGTCCAGTGACAGGTCCTCGTCGAGCAGCTCGTGGGAGGCCTTGTTGACAAACTCCAGGGTCAACTCGGCCTCTTCGGCTGTGAAGGACACACCATCCCACACGCCCAGAAGTTCGTCTCCGTCGGGCACCCAGCCATTGGCTGCTGCATACTCGATCAGATGGTCCATCGCCGATGGACCGACCCAGCGGACCGCGTCGACCTCCGCCACGGAGCTGAAGAGGTTGTCGTCGAAGGTGCCGAGGATCTTGTCCCAGCCGTTCCGATGGTGGATGAGGTTTCGAGCCGCGCGCCGATTCAAGGGCACCTCGTGATCGAGTAGGTCCAACGTCGTGCTGGAGTGATTGAGAAAGGCCAGCAGACCGATGGCCTGGGGTCCATGCTCGGTGAGGGCGTGGGTGGTTACACCCAGGTTGTCGTTGTCTGTGGGATGGTCGGCACAGCCTGTGGTGAGGGCGGCCAGTAAGAATACACTAAGACACATGCGTCGCATTATGCGTTCCTTTCAGAATTGAGGGGTGGCCTCGAAGGGCGCACCTGCTTCTTTCAAATTCCGTGGATTGCATCATGCACCTGGTTCGGGGACGCGAGGGCCGCCACGGACCATAACCAGGGCCGGCTTATCTAGAACACTTTTTGTTGGAGGACAAGTACTTTTTACTTTTGTTTTAACGTACATCGAATGCGAGTTTGGAGGACCGGGTAATGACCGGGTAATGACCGGGTAATGACCGGGTAATGACCGGAATGAGCGGGCTAGAAAATGGCTCGTTTGTTCCTTGTTCACGGCGATTATGGGTGGTGACTCACCGGGGCCGGTGGGGTATTATCGGACAGGGAGATTTTTGCCTTGGGTACGTCGCAGAAGCAATTGGCAGCATGGATGGTATCGTTCGCCGTGGTGACGAGTGTTGCTTGTTCACCCGATGGTCCAACCATCATTGATACGGACGGGTCCTGCTCGGAGAAGGTTTGCGTCGACGGCAACCCCTGCACCAAGGATCAGTGCGTCGAGGGCGTCTGTGAATTCCCCACCACCCTGGATGTCTCCTGCGACGATTCGAATGCCTGTACCAGCGCCGACCGATGCTCCCAGTCCGGGAGTTGTTCGGGCTCCGACGTTCTGTGCGACGACGACAACCCCTGTACCGTGGACGCGTGCCAGCCCGACACCGGTGACTGTGCGTTCATTGGGCTCCCCAACGGTACCCCCTGTGGTCTTGGTGACGACCCTTGCTTCGAAGCCCGTTGCCAGGACGGGACCTGCACGGTGAGCGAGATCAGCTTGTGTTCGGACGGCTGCACTTCTTCGCCTTTGCCGGGATGCGGTGAGTGCGCCTGTGAGAGTTGCGTGTGCCATCTTTCGCTGGAGTGCTGCTCCGTTTCTTGGACGCCCGAGTGTGCAGCGCTCTGTGCATCGGAGTGCGGCGGGTGCGGTGGTGTCTGTGGCGACGGGACCTGTGAGGGCGCCGAGACCTGTACGAGCTGTAGCACCGACTGTGGGGCCTGTCCGCCGGTGTGCGGCGACGGGACCTGTGAGGGCGCCGAGACCTGCACGAGCTGCATCGCCGACTGCGGGTCCTGTCCGCCGGTGTGCGGCGACGGGAAATGCGAGGGCGCCGAGATGTGCGCGAGCT